>Ga0256839_1000247_pt1 | contig 70348 bp, 74 predicted proteins | sample 354166metaG_FD_185968 | JGI IMG/M metagenome (GOLD analysis project Ga0256839, IMG submission 185968) | Hydrothermal vent microbial communities from Mid Atlantic Ridge, Atlantic Ocean - 354-166 | ecosystem: Environmental > Aquatic > Marine > Hydrothermal vents | place: Atlantic Ocean: Mid...
CGTTCACCAGTGCCCCTCGAGCACCAGCAGGGCGCGCCAGTCGGTGCCGGACTGGCTGCCGTTGAGGTCGCTCCGCACCGGGATCTGCACCCCGGCCTTGACAGCGTAGTTGCGCAGCGTCCAGAAGATCCCCGGCGAGACGAACCACTCCTGCCCGCCGGAGTCCGCCACGGGGGCGCCACCCCGGCGCGAGCGGCGGGTGATCTCGCCGTTGAGCTCGAGCAGCCACACCGTGTCCGGCTCGAGATAGCCTCCGGGGCGTGGACGCCAGCCGCCGACGAGATCGACGAGGATGCGGTCGCCGCGGTCGAGCGCGCCGCGGTCGCCGTTGCGCCGCCAGCGCAGGCTCGCCCAGCGGTACCACCGGCGGCTCTCGTAGCCGTAGGCAAGCCCCGCCAGCCAGTCCCGGGCACCCGTCCCCAGCCTGGGGCTGCCGTCGACAGCGGTGTCGAGCCAGACGCGTGCGGCCACCGCCGCCGACTCCTGCACGCCGAGGCCGTCGCGGCGCCAGAAGCGCCACTTGGTGAAGAGCTGCAGGTCGCCGCGGCCCGCCCTGGAAGCGCCCGCCTCCGAGACGCGCACCCAGGGCAGCTCCACGCCAGCGGCCCAGTCGCCCGTGAGCCCGTAGGTGAGCTCCAGGCCGACCTCGTCGTCGCGACTGTCCCCCTTGCGGGCGGTGTGCCACTTGAGCGACGCCTCGAAACCGCCCTTGTACAGGACGTGCGGGCCGAGGCCGAAGACCGGGTCGTGTGCCGCGGCAGGCGCCGCCAGCGCCACTGCCAGCGCAGCGAGGACCATCTGCAGGGCCCCGCCCCGCCGGACGCCTCTCGGCCAGCCGCCATGCCTCGCCGGGTCACATCCCATCATGCCTCTCCTCCCACCTGATCCGCGGTCCGGCGGGCACGGCCCGCCTTCCGATCAGGGATGCTGGCCCCTGGAGCTGGCTCCAGGTCAACCCCCCCATCCCCCATCGCAGAAGAAGACAGCCTCGAGCCGGCTCCAGGTTCCGCGCACCAGCCTCCGTCTGCGCTAGAATGACGGCCCGCACGGCCGAGACGTCCCGGGAGGAGAGTCCGCCCATGAGCCATCCCACGGCCCGGAGCCTGACCCCGCTGGTGATCGGCCTCGTCCTCGCCGCCGCCCTCGTGCGCCTGGTGCCGCATCCCCCGAACTTCGCCCCCGTGACGGCGCTGGCGCTCTTCGGCGGGGCCTGTCTCGCCGACCGGCGGCTCGCCCTGCTGCTGCCGCTGGCCGCCATGGCGCTCAGCGACCTCGCGCTCGGGCTGCTCGCCGGCGACCCCGCCGTGGCCTTCCACCGCACCCTGCCCGTGGTCTACGGGGCCTTCGTGGCGGTGACCCTCATCGGCTTCGCGCTGCGCGGGCGGCGCCGTCCGCTGCCCATCGCCGCGGCCACGCTCGCGGGCTCCCTGACCTTCTTCGTGCTCACCAACGTCGGCGTGTGGGCGCTCGGGGACCTGTACCCGCGCACGGGGGAAGGGCTCGTCGCGGCCTTCGTCGCCGCCATCCCCTTCTTCCACAACGCCCTCCTCGGCGACGCCTTCTACGCCGCGCTCCTGTTCGGCGGGCTGGCGCTGGCCGAGCGGCGCCTCGCCGCCGCGCCGGCCCACCGGCCCGCGGCCTGAGCCGCCCCGGCGCGCCGGCGGCCCCCCGATGGCTCGGGCGCGGGTCGTCCTCTCCTGGAGCACCGGCAAGGACAGCGCCTGGGCGCTGCACCGGCTGCGGGCCACGGACGGCGTCGAGGTCGTGGGGCTGCTGGCCACCGTCAACACCCGCCATGGGCGCGTCGCCATGCACGCCACCCGCCGCGCGCTCCTCGAGGCCCAGGCGCGGGCGGCGGGGCTGCCGCTGCACATCGTCCCGCTCCCCTGGCCCTGCCCCAATGGGACCTATGAGCAGGCCATGCGGTCGGCACTGGCGGCGCTCCGCGCCGAGGGCGTCACGCACCTCGCCTTCGGCGACCTCTTCCTCGAGGACGTGCGCGCCTTCCGCGAGGGGCTGCTCGACGGCACCGGCATCGCGCCCCTGTTCCCGCTCTGGGGCGCGGACACCGCCCGGCTCGCACGCGAGATGATCGCCGCAGGCGTCGAGGCCGTCGTCACCTGCGTGGATCCCCGCAGGCTCCCGCGCGCGCTCGCGGGGGCCCGCTACGACGAGGGCTTCCTCGACCGGCTCCCGGCCGGCGCGGACCCCTGCGGCGAGAACGGCGAGTTCCACACCTGCGTGCTGGCCGGCCCCATGCTGCGCGGCCGCATCGCCGCCCGCCCCGGCCCCGTCGTCGAGCGCGACGGCTTCGTCTTCGCCGACCTGGTCCCCGACCCCGCGCCGCAAGCCCTCGCGCCGGCGTCCGGACCGTAGGAGGCCCGAATACCGTGACCCGCGAGCCCGCACCGGATCCCAAGGCCCACTGGGAGCGCGTCTGGCGCGAGAAGCGCCCGGACGAGGTGAGCTGGCACCAACGCCGGCCCACGCACTCCCTCGAGCTCATCGCGGCGAGCGGCGCCGGGCCCGGCACACCGCTGGTGGACGTGGGCGGAGGGGCCTCGCCCCTGGTGGACACGCTGCTCGAGGCCGGCTGGCAGGACCTCACCGTGCTCGACATCTCGGGCGCGGCGCTGGCGCATGCGCGCGCCCGGCTCGGCCCGGCGGCCACGCGCATTCGGTGGGTGGAGGCCGACGTGACGGCCTGGGCGCCGGAGGCGGGACGCTACGGCCTGTGGCACGACCGGGCCGTGCTGCACTTCCTGACGACGCCCGAGACCCGCGCCCGCTACGTCGAGCGGCTGCGCACGGCGCTGCGGCCGGGTGGCTGGGCCGTCATCGCCACCTTCGCGCCGGACGGCCCCGAACGCTGCTCGGGGCTGCCCGTGCGCCGCTACGACGCCGAACTGCTGCTGGAGACGCTGGGCGATGGCTTCGAGCTGGTGGAGGAGCGGCGCGAGACCCACCGCACGCCCGCCGGCGCCGAGCAGCGCTTCGCCTGGTTCCTCCTCCGCCACAAGGGATCCGGCTTTTCGGGAACGACCCGAGACGCAACGCGCTGACCGTCACCGATAGATCTCCTTACGGTGGCCGATCCTCACCACCTCGATCACGAGCAGTCCGGCCTCGACGGATCAGAGCTGGCAGTAGTCTCCCACCCGCACCCGCCACGGGTGCACGGTTCCTTGCAGCTTGCATGCTCCGGAATAAAACGGGCTCTCCTTCTGCCGGTGGGCCACCTCGGCCAGGCGAGGAGCCGCCTCCCGCGGCGTCTTGGGCGTGTTGCGCAGCTCGTGCTCGGCCGCGCGCTTCCAGACGAGCCTACAGGAGCCCGTCGGCGCGGAGCCGCCTGACCAGCGCCTCGTGCGTCACCGTCGGCTCGTCGCGGCGCCCGGCCAGCGCCGCGAGGTCCGCCAGGTCCTCGAGCAGTGTCTCCTCCGCCTCGACAGGCGGCGGCCCTGCCAAGCGCTCGCGGCGCCCGCCGGGGTTCCTCGTCGGACGGGGTTTGCGGTTCATGCCGATGCCCTCGGCCGCGACGGCGGGCCGCCGTCTCCTTGCAACGGGGGATGTGGTGGCTAGGGTGGGAGTCGAACCCACGACCCCGGCATTATGAGTGCCGTGCTCTGACCAGCTGAGCTACCTAGCCGGTTCGGGTGGCGGGAGCGCAAGGATACGGCAGCCCCGGGGCCCCGGCAAGGCCACCCTGCCGGTGGCGGCGCCCCGACCCGCGCCCGTCGCCCTTCCCGCATCGCCCGCACCGCCAATCATCACCGTCCACCGTGCGCTCTGCTCACACGTTGAAGCGGAAGTGGATGACGTCGCCATCCTGGACGACGTAGTCCTTGCCCTCGAGCCGGAGCTTGCCCGCTTCCCTGGCGCCCTGCTCCCCGCCGCAGGCGATGAAGTCCTCGTAGCTCACCACCTCGGCGCGGATGAAGCCGCGCTGGAAGTCCGTGTGGATGCGGCCGGCGGCCTCGGGGGCGGTGGCGCCGACGGGGATGGTCCAGGCGCGCACTTCCTTGGGTCCGGCGGTGAAGAAGGTCTGCAGGCCCAGCAGGCGGTAGCCGGCGCGGATGAGGCGGTGGAGTCCCGGCTCGGCCAGCCCCAGCTCGCGCAGGAGCTCGGCGCGCTCGGCGTCCGTGAGGTCGGCAAGCTCGGCCTCGACGGCCGCGCACACGGGCACCACCTCGGCGCCCTCGTCGGCCGCGATGCGGCGCACGGTGTCCAGGTGCGGATTGCCCTCGAAGCCGTCCTCGGCCACGTTGGCCACGTAGAGGACCGGCTTGGCGGTGAGGAGATGCAGCTCGCGGGCGACCGAATGCTCCTCTTCGGCGAGCTCCACCGTGCGCGCGGGCCGGCCGGCGTCGAGGGCCGCGCGCAGGCGCTCGTAGACGGCGAGCCGGGCCTTGGCGGCCTTGTCGCCGGAGCGGGCCTGCTTTTCCACGCGGCCGATGGCGCGTTCGACGGTCTCGAGGTCGGCCAGCGCGAGCTCGGTCTCGATGACCTCGATGTCGCGCGCGGGGTTCACCGAGCCTGCGACGTGGACCACGTTGGGGTCCTCGAAGCAGCGCACCACGTGGGCGATGGCGTCCACCTCGCGGATATGGGCGAGGAAGCGGTTGCCGAGCCCTTCGCCCTTGGAGGCGCCGGCCACGAGCCCCGCGATGTCCACGAACTCCATCACCGCGGGCACCACCTTTTCGGGCCTGACGATGGCGGCGATGCGCTCGAGGCGCGGGTCGGGCACGGGCACCACACCCACGTTGGGGTCGATGGTGCAGAAGGGGTAGTTCTCGGCCTGGATGCCGGCGCGCGTGAGCGCGTTGAACAGAGTGGACTTGCCCACGTTGGGCAGCCCCACGATGCCGCAGCGGAATCCCATGGTGTCCGGTGCTCCTTCAGTCCCCGGCGCCCTGGCGCTCGGGCAGGCGGTGCAGGCGGCTCATGGCGCGGTCGAGGCGCCGGGGGTCGCCGCTCGCGATGTCCGGCATGGCCTCCAGCGCCGCCTCGATGGCGGCCTCGAGGGCGGCGCGGTCCTCGGGGCCGGGCCGGCTCAGCACCCAGGCGGTGACGTCGGCACCGGGGCCCGGATGGCCGATGCCGAGCCGCAGCCGCAGGAAGCGGTCGCTGCCGAGGTGGGCCATGATGTCGCGCAGGCCGTTGTGGCCGCCGTGACCGCCCTGGCGCTTGAGGCGCACCGCCCCCGGGGGCAGGTCGAGGTCGTCGTGCACGACCAGGATCCGTTCCGGGGCGTAGCGGTAGAAACGCGCCACCGCAGCCACGGCCTCGCCACTGCGGTTCATGTAGGTGAGCGGCTCGAGCAGGCGCAGGTCGTGGCCGTCCACCTCTGCGCGCGCGAGCAGCGCGTGGAAGCGCGGCTCCTCGCGCAGGACCACGCCCGCGCGCCGCGCCAGCGCCTCCACGAACCAGAAGCCTGCGTTGTGGCGGGTGGCCTCGTAGCGGGGCCCGGGGTTGCCGAGCCCCGCCACCAGGGCGATGCCCGCGTCCGTGCCGGCCACGGGTGGCGGGTCAGGCGGCCTCGCCCTCGCCGCCCTCGGCGGCCTCGCCGCCGCCCTCGCCCTCCTCCTCGGCGCCGCGGCGCGCGTGGATGGAGACCACGGCCACGTCATGCTCGGGCCCGCGCAGCAGCTCGACGAGCTGCACCCCGTCGGGAAGCTTGAGGTCGGACAGGTGCAGCGCCTCGCCCAGACCGAGGCCGGAGACGTCCACCTCGATGTACTCCGGCAGGTCCTTGGGCAGGCACTCCACCTCGACCTCGATGAGCTCATGGGTGAGGAGCCCGCCCTGCTTGACGCCGGGGGCCACGTCCTCGCCCACGAAGTGCAGGGGCACGTGCATGCGGATGGCCTCGGTCTCGCTCACGCGCTGGAAATCGAGGTGCAGCACGCGCGGCTTCCAGGGATGGCGCTGGATATCCTTGAGCACCACGCGCTCCTCGCGCCCGTCGTCGAAGCGCAGCACGAGGATGTGCGAGTAGAACGCCTCGTGCTCGAGCTGGCGGGCGAGCTCGTGCTCGTCCACCACGATGGGCTCGGGATCGCGGTGCGCGCCGTAGACGATGGCGGGCACCTTGCCGGCCCGACGCAGGCGGCGGCTCGCACCTTTCCCCACGTCGCTGCGCGGCTCGGCCTTCAGCTCGAAGGTCGTGGTCATGGCTCTCTCCTTACGTGTCACGGCGGCCCGCGGCCGCCTTCCACGCCCGCTGCCGCCCGCGACCAGGCGGCACCGGGCACCCATCGGACCGGGCGCCCTGGAAACCCCGTTTTCAGGGCGCCCGCCGCGGCCACGGACGGCCGCGGCAAGACTCATGCACATGGAGGTGCATGGCGATGCTACCGAAAACCAGAATGTCCGCGAAGCACCTCGGCACCGGCCGGCACCGCGCAGCGGTGCCGGCCGGAGTCTTTCCGTCAGTCCACGAAGAGCGAGCTCACCGACTCCTCGGTGTGGATGCGGTACATGGTCTCGGCCAGCATCTCCGCCACCGAGAGCTGGCGGATGCGCTTGCAGGCCTTGGCCTCGGGCCGCAGCGGGATGGTGTCGGTGACCACCAGCTCGTCGAGGACGGAGCTCTCGATGTTGGCCACCGCCGGACCCGAGAGCACCGGGTGCGTGCAGTAGGCAACCACCCGCTTGGCTCCGTGCTCCTTGAGGGCGCGGGCGGCCTCGCACAGCGTGCCGGCGGTGTCGACGAGGTCGTCGATGACGATGCAGGTGCGGCCCTCGACCTCGCCGATGATGTGCATGACCTTGGCCTCGTTGGGGCGCGGGCGGCGCTTGTCGATGATGGCGAGCTCGGCGTCGTCGAGCCGCTTGGCGAGCGCGCGCGCACGCACCACGCCGCCCACGTCCGGCGAGACCACGATGATGTCCTCGTACTTCTGCCGCCAGATGTCGCCCAGCAGGATGGGCGAGGCGTAGACGTTGTCCACCGGGATGTCGAAGAAGCCCTGGATCTGGTCGGCATGCAGGTCCACGGTGAGCACGCGGTGGGCGCCGGCGCTCTGGATCATGTTGGCCACCAGCTTGGCCGAGATGGGCACGCGCGCCGAGCGTGGGCGACGGTCCTGGCGCGAGTAGCCGAAGTAGGGGATGACGGTGGTGATGCGGTAGGCCGAGGAGCGGCGGATGGCGTCCACCATCACGAGCAGCTCCATGAGGTAGTCGTTGGTGGGCGCGCAGGTGGGCTGCACGATGAACACGTCCTTGCCGCGGACGTGCTCCATGATCTCGACCATGACCTCGCCGTCGCTGAAGCGGCCCACCACGGCCTTGCCCAGCGGCAGGTTGAGGTAGTTGGCGATGTCCTGCGCGAGCTGCGGGTTGGCATTGCCCGCGAAGACCATCATGCGCGCGTCAGCCACGCGGCCCCCCCTCACCGGCGCCCGAGACCGGAGCACGGCTGCACCTCGGCCTGAACGAAAGAAGAAATCCGCCACCACCGCCCGCGCCGCCCGCGGGCGCCCCCTGAGCATGGCTGGGGCGGCAGGATTCGAACCTGCGAATGCCGGGACCAAAACCCGGTGCCTTACCGCTTGGCGACGCCCCAGCGGCAGTTGCGGCACCCGCCGCCCTCAGCCCCTCGCGGCACGCTCCCGCAGGGGAGAGCGGTCGAGCCCGCGCACCACGAAGCCGCGCCAGCCGGCCGGCAGGCCCGCGAGCGCGGCGCGCGCCTCGTCCGCGCACGCGAAGGCGGCGTAGACCGAGGCGCCGGTGCCCGTCAGCCGCGCCGCGCCGCGCCGGCCCAGCCAGTCCAGGGCCTCGCCCACCAAGGGCCAGCGGCGGCGCACCACAGGCTCGCAGACGTTGCGCCCACCCCCCGCGAGGAAGTGGGATATTGTGATGGGGGGGCAGTCGCGTGTCAACGCGGGGTCGGCGAAAACCTCGGCCGTGGAGACACTTACAGGAGGCGTCACGATCGCGTACCAGCGCTCGCCGAGCGCCAGCGGCTCGAGCCGCTCGCCCACGCCCTCGGCCCAGGCGCTGCGCCCATGCACGAACACGGGCACATCCGCGCCCAGCTCGAGGGCCAGCGCCGCCAGCGCGTCGATCCCCATGTCCAGCCCCCAGAGCCGATCGAGGGCCACGAGCACGGTGGCGGCGTCCGAGCTCGCCCCGCCCAGACCGCCGCCCGCGGGGATGCGCTTCTCGATGCGGATCTCGGCCCCGCGGCACACGCCCGCGCGCGCCTGCAGGAGCCGGGCGGCGCGCACGGCGAGATCCCGGCCTTCGGGCACCCCGGCCGGTCCCCGGGGGCGGCGGATGGCGGGGGCGCGGGTGGGCTCGATCCAGAGCCGATCACAGAGATCGATGAGCTGGAAGACGGTCTGGAGCAGGTGGTAGCCGTCGGCGCGGCGGCCGACGACGTGGAGGAAGAGGTTCAGCTTGGCCGGCGCGGGCCAGGACTCGGCGGCAGCGCTCATCCCGTCGCGTCCTGGCCCAGCGCCCAGCGGTCCACCACGAGCCGCACGCGCAGCGCTGCCCGCGAGAGCTCCAGCCGGCGCGGCAGCACCACGCCGGGCGCGGCCTCGCCAAAGGCCAGGTACCGCACGGTCCAGCCCAGCTGCTCGAGGCGCACGGGCCGGCCGCCGGGGCCGGTCTCGAGGCGCGGCGCCGGCCCCGGGGCGGGCAGGCCCCGAGCCCACCAGCCCAGCGCCGCCACCGGCACCGGCAGGCCCGCGTGGCGGCCGAGCAGCACGGCCGCGTCCGGCGCCCACTCGCGCACCCCGCCCGGGGCCTCCAGCAGGGCACCCCGGGCATCCGCCGTCAGCCGCAGGGCACGCCGGCCCAGGGGGTCGCGCAGCTCCAGGCGCCAGCCTTCGGGCCCATGGCGCCAGCGCAGGCGTGCGCTCCAGCCCTCGTCCCCGTGGCGCACGGCCACACGCCCCTCCAGCCGCCAGGCCGTGACGGCGGCCGCTTCCGCGCGGTAGGCCGCCCACCCCGCCCCGGTGCCGGGCGGGGCCTGGGGCACGGTGGCGCAACCCGCGAGCAGACCGAGCAGGCAGGCTGCAGGCAGGATGCGGGTCACTTGAGGAAGCGCCGCAGCACCCGGCGCAGGATCTCGCTCTCGGGCGACTCCTTGAGCGCGCTCTCCCACACCTGGCGCGCGGCGGGGCGGTCGCCCATCACCCACAGCACCTCGCCCAGGTGGGCGGCGATCTCGGGGTCGTTGGAGAGCTCGCGCGCCCGGCGCAGGTACTTGAGGGCGAGCTCGTAGTTGCCGAGGCGGTACTGCACCCAGCCCATGCTGTCGATGATGGCCGCGTTGTCCGGCTTGAGCTCCAGGGCGCGCCGGATGTAGCGCAGGGCCTCCTGGTAGCGGTCGGTGCGGTCGGCCAGCGTGTAGCCGAGGGCGTTGAGGGCGTGGACGTTGTCCGGGTCCTTGGCCAGGATGCGGCGCAGGTCGGCCTCGACCAGGTCGAGGCGGTCGAGCTTCTCGGCCACCAGGGCACGGGCGTAGAGCAGGTCCGGATTGTCCGGCAGCTTCGCGAGCGCACGGGTGTAGAGCGCCAGGGCCTCGCGGTGACGCTTGTGCTCGGCGAGGATCTCGCCCTCGGCGAGGAAGAGGCGCACGGCGAGCGCCGGGTGCTGCCGCCGCATGGCCTTGAGCAGCGCGCGCGCGCCGGCCATGTCGCCCTTGCGCGCGCGCACGCGCGCGATGCGCACCTGCGCGTCGAGCCGGTACTCGCCGCGCTGCACCCGGCCGAACCAGCGCAAGGCCTCGTCGTAGCGCTTGCGCGTCTCGAAGATGCTGCCCAGGAAATACGCCGCCTCGTCACGCCGCTTGCCCATGGCGTACAGGCGCCCGAGATAGCGGACCGCGGCATCCCAATCGCGTGCCTCGATGGCGAGCAGCCCCAGGGCGTGGATGACGTCGGGGTCATCCGGGCGCAGGGCGTTGAGGCGGCTGAACTCGGCGCGCGCCTCGTCGAAGCGGCGCGCCTCGACCAGCATGCGCGCGTAGGCGAGCCCCAGGCGCCAGTCCTTGGGACGTGCGTGGGCGCCGCGGCGCAGGTCGGCGAGGGCCTCGTCGCGGCGATCCAGCCGGACCAGGGCGCGGGCCCGCACCAGCAGGGCCTCGGTCCAGGCGGGCCGGCGGTGCAGGGCCTCGTCCGCGGCGGCGAGGGCGGCCTCGGACTTGCCGGCGTGGAGGGCGAGCCGCGCATAGGCCAGGTGGGCCTCGGGCCTCGTGGCCGCCTCGCGCCGCAGCCGGTCCATCACGGCCAGCGCCCGCTCGCGGTCCTTCTCACGCGCGAGCACGGCGGCAACCGTGTCGAAGGCGCGCTCGCCGCCGGCCTTCAGCACCTCACGAAGCTGGGCGAGGGCGTCGTCGGTGCGCCCGGTGCGCACGTAGAGGATGGCGAGCGTCTGGCGCGCGTCCAGGTCGCCGGGGGCGAGCGCCACCCAGCGCTCGGCGGCGGCGATGGCCCCGGCCTGGCGGCGGGCGTAGACCGCGATGCGCGTGGCGCGCGCGGCGACACGGGGATCACGCGCAAGCCGCGCGGCCTCGAGGTAGTGCCGTACGGCCACGTCCAGCGCATCGCGCTGGCCGGCGATCTCGCCCACCAGGATGTGGTACATGAGGGGATCGGCCGGCGGCTCCTCCTCCCCGGCCGCGGCCGCGGCGGGCGCCGGCGCGGGCGCCTCGACGGGGGCGGGGGCCCGCCCCCCGGGCAGGACGGCGCACCCGCCCAGCAGGAGGGCGGCTGCGAGGCTCAGGATCTGGCGGGCGCTCGCATCCATCTTGATTTGGCGGCCGGGGCCTCGTCCCCAAATATACAGGACCATGGCCCCGCCGCGGGGCCTCCTGTCACACTTATCGGCCCGCTCGCGCCGGCCCTCGCCCGGCCGTCAGGCCCGCAGGCCGAGAGAGCGCCTCCGCCTCTCCTTGTCTTGGTCCATCATATGCACCAAGATTGCGCGTTCGGGCCGAATTCGTGACCGCCGCCTCCATGACCCTCATCGCCGTGGGCCTGAACCACCGCACGGCCCCCGTGGCCGTGCGCGAGCGCGTGGCCTTCCCGCCCGAGCGCCTCGCCGAGGCCCTGCGCGCCCTGGCGCGCCTGCCCGGCGTGGAGGAGGCGGCCATCCTCTCCACCTGCAACCGCACCGAGCTCTACTGCGGCCTAGCCCCCGGGACCGAGGAGCCCGTGAGCGGATGGCTGGTGCGCTTCCACCGCCTGGGCGGGCACGAGGTCGCCCCCTACCTCTATCGCCACCGCGACCGCGACATGGTGCGACACATGCTGCGCGTGGCCTCGGGGCTCGACTCCATGGTGCTCGGCGAGCCCCAGATCCTCGGGCAGGTGAAGGACGCCTACGAGGCCGCCGTGCGCGCGGGCACGGTGGGGCTGGTGCTCGGCCGCCTGTTCCAGCACACCTTCGCGGTGGCCAAGCAGGTGCGCACGGACACGCGCATCGGGGCGAGCCCCGTCTCGGTGGCCTTCGCCGCGGTGCGGCTCGCCCAGCAGATCTTCGGCGAGCTGGGCCGGCACGCGGTGCTGCTCATCGGCGCCGGCGAGACCATGGAGCTGGTGGCCCGCCACCTGCACGAAGGCGGGGTGCGGCGGGTGATCGTGGCCAACCGCAGCGTGCAGCGCGCGCGCGAGCTCGCCCGCCCCTACGGGGGCGAGGCCATCGGCCTGCCCGAGATCCCGGAGCGGCTGGCCGAGGCCGACATCGTCATCTCCTCCACGGCGAGCCCGCTGCCCATCCTCGGCAAGGGCGCGGTGGAGCGCGCGCTCAAGCGGCGCCGGCACCGGCCCATGTTCATGGTGGACCTCGCCGTGCCGCGCGACATCGAGCCCGAGGTGGGCGAGCTCGACGACGTGTACCTGTACACCGTGGACGACATCGAGCAGGTGGTGCAGGAAGGCCTGCGGCTGCGGCACGAGGCCGCCGCCGAGGCCGAGGAGATCGTCGAGGCCCAGACCGAGCGCTTCATGGCCTGGCTGCGCGAGCGCTCCGCGGTGGGCACCATCCGCGCGCTGCGCGCGGGTGCCGACCAGGCCCGCGCCGAGGCCCTGGCGCGCGCGCGCCGCGCGCTCGCCGGCGGCGCTCCGCCGGAGGAGGCACTGGCGCTGCTCGCCCACACGCTCGCCAACAAGCTCCTGCACCGGCCCACGGTGACGCTGCGCCAGGCCGCCGCCGAGGGGCGCGCGGAGCTGCTCGCGGCCGCGCGCACCCTCTTCGGGCTGCCGGAGGAGGACGGGCCGTGAAGGCCTCCATGCGCGAGAAGCTCGAGGGGCTCGCGGCCCGTCAGGCGGCGCTGGCCGAGGCGCTGGCGCGCCCCGAGACGGCCGCCGACCCGCACCGCTACCGCGAGCTCGCCACCGAGCATGCCCAGCTCGAGCCCGTGGCCGCGGCCTGGCGTCGCTACCGCGAGGCCGAGGCCCGCGCCGCCGAGGCGCGCGCCCTGCTGGCCACTGAGCGAGACCCGGAGCTGCGCGCGCTCGCCCAGGAGGAGCTGGAGGCGGCCGAGGCCGAGCAGACGCGCCTCGAGGCCGAGCTCGCGCGCCTGCTGCTGCCGCGCGACCCCAACGACGAGCGCAACATCTTCCTGGAGATCCGCGCCGGCACCGGCGGCCATGAGGCGGCGCTGTTCGCCGGCGACCTCTTCCGCATGTACGCACGCTACGCCGAGCGCAGGGGCTGGAAAGTGGAGGTGCTCTCGGCCCACCCGGGCGAGCACGGCGGCTACAAGGAGATCATCGCGCGTATCGTCGGCCGCGGCGCCTGGTCACGCCTCAAGTTCGAGTCCGGCGTGCACCGGGTGCAGCGGGTGCCGGTCACCGAGTCGCAGGGCCGCATCCACACCTCGGCGTGCACGGTGGCGGTGCTGCCCGAGCTGCCCGAGGTGGAACGGGTGGAGATCGACCCCACGGCGCTGCGCATCGACACCTTCCGCGCCTCCGGCGCCGGCGGCCAGCACGTGAACAAGACCGAGTCGGCGGTGCGCATCACGCACCTGCCCACCGGCATCGTGGTCGAATGCCAGGACGAGCGCAGCCAGCACCAGAACAAGGCGCGCGCCCTCGCCCTGCTCGCGGCCAAGCTGCTCGAGCGCGAGCGCGAGCGCCAGCAGGCCGCGCAGGCGGCCGAGCGCCGCCGCCTGGTGGGCACGGGCGACCGCTCCGAGCGCATCCGCACCTACAACTTCCCCCAGGGGCGGGTGACGGACCACCGCATCAACCTCACCCTGTACCGGCTCGAGGAGATCCTGGACGGGGACCTGGACGCCCTCATCGATGCCCTCGCCGCCGAGCATCAGGCCGAGCAGCTCGCCGCCCTCACGGAGGCCTGATCCGCAGGGGCCGCCCGTGGCCACGGTGGGCGAGCTCGTGCGCGCCGCGCGCCGCCGGCTCCCGCCGGCGCTGTCGGGCGAGGCAGAGCTCCTGGTCGCTGCCGCCCTCGGGCTCGACCGTGCCCAGGTGCTCGCCTTTCCGGAACGCGCGGTGGACGCCGCCGCCGCCCGCCGGTGCCTCGCCTGGATCGGCCGCCGCGCCGCCGGCGCGCCGCTCGCCTACCTCACGGGCCGGCGCGAGTTCTGGGGCCTCGAGCTGGAGGTGACGCCGGCGACGCTCGTGCCCCGTCCCGAAACCGAGACCCTGGTGGCGGCGGCGCTGGCGCGGCTGCCGGCGGGGCGCCCCGCGCGCGTGGCCGACCTGGGCACGGGGAGCGGGGCGGTGGCGCTCGCCATCGCGCGGGAGCGCCCCGAGGCCGAGCTGCTCGCCACGGACCGCTCGGAGGCGGCGCTCGCCGTGGCCCGGCGCAACGCCGCGCGCCTCGGGCTTGCGCGCGTGCGCTTCCGCGCCGGGGACTGGTGCGCCGCGCTCGCGGGCGAGCCACCCTTCGACCTGATCGTCGCCAACCCGCCCTACGTCGCCCTCGGCGATCCCGCCCTGCGCGCCGACGGCGTCCGCCACGAGCCGCGCGCGGCGCTCGCGGCCGGGCCGGACGGTCTCGATGCCATCCGCCGCATCGTCCACTGCGCCCCGGCCCACCTCGCCCCGGGCGGCTGGCTCCTGCTCGAGCATGGCGCCTGCCAGGGCGCGGCCGTGCGCGCGCTCCTGGCCCGCCGCGGGCTCGTGGCGGTGGAGACCCTGCGCGACCTCGCCGGCCTGGAGCGCGTCACCGGCGCACGGCGTGGCGAGACCGGAGACGGGGTGCACGAGGCGTGACGGCGTGCGCTTGCAAGCCCCGGGGGGCAGGCTAGGATTGGGGCATGGGCGCCGAGGAGCAGGGCGAGTCCTACGTCCGCACCCGCGAGATCCGCTTCCGGGGGCCGCACCGCGAGCCGGACCAGGCCCGGGCGGCGGCCCTGCTGCTCGCCGGCTGCGAGGGGGTGCGCGAGGTGCGTCCCATCACGCCCGAGTGCCTGCAGGTCAGCTACGATCTGCGCCACACCTGCCTGGAGACCCTGGAGAGGCGGGTGGCCGACCATGGGCTGCACCTCGACGGGAGCCTGCTCACGCGTCTCAAGCGCGCCCTCTGGTACTACTCCGACGAGACCGTGCGCGCGGGCCTCGGCTGCGAGCGGGGAAGGGCCAACTGCACCGAGCGCGTCTTCGTGCAGCAGTACCGCCGCCAGCGCCACGGCTGCCGTGACAGCCGGCCCGAGCATTGGCGCCGTTACCTGTAGCGGCGAGGTCCACGCAGCGGGCCGCCGGGGAAATGCAGCCATCCTTCCCCGGCCGCTTGCCGCTCCCCGCGCCGGATGCGAAAGCTCTGAAAAATCCGGAAGCCCTGAAAAAGCCGGTTTTTCAGGGCTTCCCCGCGGCCAGGGACGGCCGCGGAATGCCCCATGCACAGGGAAGCGTATGGCGAATCAAGGAAAATCAGAATGACCGCGAAGCACTATCGCGCTGATCAATCCGCGCAGCGGATTGATCAGAGTTTCCATGCGAATGAACGCATGGATGACGAATTCCTGCTGAGATACAGCCGCCAGATCCTGCTGCCCGAGGTGGGGACGGAGGGGCAGGCGCGGCTCGCGCAGGCACGGGCGCTGGTGATCGGCGTGGGGGGCCTGGGCTCGCCCGCGGCGCTCTACCTCGCCGCCGCCGGCGTGGGCGAGATCACGCTTTGCGACCACGACCACGTGGAGCTCTCCAACCTCCAGCGCCAGATCGCCCACCGCCACGCCGACCTCGGCCGCCCCAAGGTCGAGTCGGGGCGGGAGGCACTGCTGGCGCTCGATCCGCAGCTGCACGTGCGCGTCATCGCGGGCCGGCTCGTGGGGGCGGCGCTGGAGGAGGAGTGCGCGCGCGCCGACGTGGTGCTGGACGCGAGCGACAACTTTCCCACCCGCGAGGCGGTGAACGCCGCCTGCGTGGCCACGGGCACGCCCCTGGTCTCCGGGGCGGCCATCCGTTTCGAGGGGCAGGTGGCGGTCTTCGACCCGGCCCGGGGCGGACCCTGCTACCGCTGCCTCTACCGCGAGGGCGCGGACACCGAGCAGACCTGCAGCGAGACCGGCGTCATCGCCCCCCTGGTGGGCATCGTCGGCAGCGTGCAGGCCCTGGAGGCGGTGAAGGTGCTGCTGGGCATCGGCGAGAGCCTGGCCGGGAGGCTCCTGCTGCTCGATGGGCTGCACATGCAGTGGCGCGAGCTCAGGCTGCCGCGCGACCCGGGCTGCCCCGTGTGCGGGGAGACGCGCGATGAGCTGGACAACGCCGGCGGCTGAGGCCGCGCACGCGGCGGTGCGGCTGCCGCGCGCCATCGCCACGCGCATCCTGGCCGAGGCCCAGCGCGGCAGGGGCGCCGAGGTGTGCGGCCTGGTGGGCGCGCGCGACGGCGTGCCGGTCTCGCTCTATCCCGTCCCCAACGCGGCCGCCGACCCCGCGCGCCGCTTCCGCATGGACCCGCGCGGGCAGATCGAGGCCATGCGGCGCATGCGCGAGTCGGGTGAGACCCTGTGGGCCATCTACCACTCCCATCCGCACGGCCCTGCCCGCCCCTCCCTGCGTGACCTCGCCGAGGCCGCCTATCCCGAGGCCGTGCACCTGATCGTCTCCCTCGGCACGGCGGGCGTGCTGGAGCTCGGCGCCTGGCGCATCGAGGGCGGTGCCGCCCACGAGCTTCCCATCGAGATCGTGGAGGCATGAGGCGCCGGGGGCGTCATCGGCCGCTCCGCCGGCACTCACCGGCAGCGCCGGCGAGCCGCGATCCCTGCACCGCAGGAGCGGTCTCCAGCCGATCCAGACCTGCGGGGCCTGCTGGAAGCCGGCCCCACGAAGGCCTGGATCGGCGGAGGAAGCCGTCCTACGGAAGATCCTTCTCTCCCTTCACGGGGCTACCTCCCGCCCGGCTGCGGGATCACCCAGCAATGCGGGCGCCCCAGCCTGGCGGATGGTTCAGTGGCGGGTGGTGGGCACCGCCGGCTGGCCGGCGGCGGCGAAGACGCGTTCGACGTCCACGGCGTCGAGCTCGTAGCGCTGGCCGCAGAACTCGCAGTCCACGACGATGCGGCCTTCCTCGGCCAGGATGGCGCGGGCCTCGTCTGGCCCGAGGCGGCGGAGCATCTCCTCGATGCGCGCGCGCGAGCAGCCGCAGCGGAAGGCCACCGGCTCGCGCCCGTAGAGGCGCACGTCCTCCTGATGGTAGAGCCGGTGCAGGAGCGTCTCCGCCGGGAGCCCGAGGAGCTCGACGGGGGTGAGGGTGGCGGCCAGATGCACGGCCCGCTCCCAGGTGTCGGGGTCGTCTCCGCCGCCCGGCATGCGCTGCAGCAGCAGACCCGCCGCGCTGCGCTCGTCCGTGGCGAGCCACAGGCGCGTTGGCAGCTGCTCGGAGCGGGCGAAGTAGCCCTCGATGCACTCGGCGAGCGTGCGCCCGGCGAGCGGCACGATCCCCTGGTAGCGCTCCCGGCCCGTCTCGCCGGGGTCGAGCGTCACGACCAGACGCCCGTCGCCGAGCAGCGCCCCGGGGGCGGCGTCCTCGGGCACCGGGTCGCGCCAATGGGCGAGCCCCCTCAGGGTGCGCCGTCCCGTCGCCTGCACCACCAGCAGCGGCACCGGCCCCTCCCCTTGCGCCTGGAGGGTGATGGCCCCCTCTGCCATCTTCACCGTGGCGGAAAGCAGCACGGCGGCGGCCGCCGCCTCGCCCAGCAGACGCCGCACCGGCGGAGGGTAGGGGCGGCGGCTGGCGATGGCCTGCCAGCTCGCGTCCAGGTGGACCAGCTCGCCGCGCACGTCCGAGCGCTCGATGACGAAGCGCCGCAGGGAGTCACCCTCGGCACGACACGCATCGCCTGGCCGCCCGGCTGCCATGCACCCTCCCGGCACGGCGAGGGAGACCGCCGCCGGCCGTCGGCTCAGAACTCCTCTTCCTCCTCGGCGGCCATACCGCCACCACCCCCACCGCCAAAACCGCCGCCGGGCGGGGAGAAGGCCGCGGCGAACTGGAGCGGCTCCGGCGAGCGGCTGGAGACCACCTTGTCGCCGCGCTTGATCCTGCTCGCACTCACGCCCACGGGGGTCGCGATGGAGAACTTGTCCTTGACGGCGACCACGCGGAGCTTGCCGATCTCCTGGTCGTCGCCGCCGAGCGGGATGCCGGTCTCGGGGTCGATCAGCTCCTCGCCCTTGGAGTAGAGCGTGAGCGTGTCGCCCACGCGCACCGCGTCCTTGCCGAGGTTGATGTAGACCTTGCCCGCCTTGACCGTGACGACCGAGCCCGAGGGCGGGGCGCTGCCGACCTGCTTGACCAGCTCGTAGACGCCCTTGTTGACCGCGGCGATCACGGCCTGGCCGATGGGCGTGCGCGAGTAGGTGGAGAGAAACCCGCCCAGCGCCCCCGCGCCGCCGAAGCCGAGGCCGCCGAAGCTGAGCCCGGACTTGGAGATGACGGCCGAGACCTGCTTGGTGAAGACGACCTCGCTGGTGGTGGCGTCGATGAGGCGGAAATTCATCCCCACCATGGACCGGCTCGATTCCACCTTGAGCCCGCCGAGCAGCACGCCCGCGGCACCGCCGACCAGGCCGCCCAGCCCGCCCGACTTGCCCTCATAGTTGGGCTCGTAATGCGTGACCACCGCCTCGATGATGTATTGCGCGCCGAGCACCCGGCCGATCTTGGCCGCCGACGGCTTGGCCACCCGGCCCGAGGCGCCGAAATCCTGCTCCTCGAGCAGGTTCTTGACCTTGACGCGCTCGACCAGGCGGAAGCGGCCGCTGCGGTGCAGGGCGTCGGTGAGGATGGCCTCGATGCCGTCCACCGGGACCCCGCCCGAGGTCACGGACTCGTAACGGTAGCCTGGGCCGGAGACCACCACCGTCTGCGAGGCGGTGCGGTTCTGCACCTTCATCACCGCCACGCGGGCCTTTTTGCCGCTGTAGCGGCCCCACTCCACCTGCACCAGATGCTTGGCCTCGATGTCGTCGATGCGCTCGGGCAGCGGCACCCTCTGGCCCTTGATGACCGCGTAGGCCACGTAGTCGGCGGCCGCCGGCAGCTGGTATCCCGCCAGCGCCAGCAGCCCGATTCCTGCCAGGGTCGTCCGTAGCATCCGCATGGGTCTTCCTCCCCGTTGATCTTGCTCCATCACCGGATATCTTGCGGCGCTCAACCCTCGGCGTCGAGCCTGCGCCGCAGCAGCTCGTTGACCTGCCTGGGGTTCGCCTTGCCCTTCGAGGCCTTCATCACCTGCCCGACGAAGAAGCCGAACAGCTTCTCCTTGCCGGCGCGGTACTGGGCGAGCTGCTCGGGGTGCGCGGCCAGCACCTCATCGATCAGGCGCTCGATCGCCCCGGCATCCGAGATCTGCCTGAGCCCGCGGGCCTCGATGACGGCGTCCGCGTCCCCTTCGCCCGCCCACATGGCCTCGAAGACCTCCTTGGCGGCGCGGCCCGAGACGGTCCCGTCGAGGATGCGCCGCAGCAGCCCCGCCAGCGCCTCGGGGCCGACGGGGCTCGCCGTGATCTCGATCCCGTCCCGGTTGAGCGCGCCGGCGAGCTCGCCCATCACCCAGTTCGCGCAGAGCTTCGCCTCACCGCCCACCGCGGCCACGACGGCCTCATAGTAGTCGGCCACCTCGCGCGCGGCCGTGATCACCGTCGCATCGTAGGCAGGCAGCCCGTGCTCGGCCATGAAGCGCGCGCGACGGGCGTCCGGCAGCTCCGGAAGCTCGGCGCGCACCTGCTCGATCCAGGCCTCGTCCAGCACCAGCGGCAGCAGGTCCGGATCCGGGAAGTAGCGGTAGTCGTTGGCCTCCTCCTTGGTCCGCATGGGCCGGGTCTCGTTGCGGTCCGGATCGTAGAGGCGCGTCTCCTGCACCACGGACCCGCCGGACTCGAGGACCTCGATCTGGCGCTCGATCTCGTAGGCCAGGGCCCGCTCCAGGAAGCGGAAGGAGTTCAGGTTCTTGATCTCGGTGCGGGTGCCGAAGGCGCTCTCGCCGCGCGGGCGCACCGAGACGTTGGCGTCGATGCGGAAGGAGCCCTCCTGCATGTTGCCGTCGCAGATCTCGAGGTAGCGCACCAGGGTGTGGATCTTCCTGGCGTAGGCCACAGCCTCCCTGGGCGAGCGCAGGTCCGGCTCCGAGACGATCTCCAGCAGGGGGGTGCCCGCGCGGTTGAGGTCGATGCCGGTCATGCCGTGGAAGTCCTCGTGCAGGGACTTGCCGGCGTCCTCCTCGAGATGGGCGCGCGTGACGCCGATCTCCTTCTCGGCTCCGTCGTCGAGCTGGATGGTGACGCGCCCGGCGCGCACGATGGGCAGCTCGTACTGGCTGATCTGATAGCCCTTGGGCAGGTCCGGATAGAAGTAGTTCTTGCGCGCGAAGACCGAACGGCGCGCCACCTCGGCGCCGATGGCGAGCCCGAACTTGACCGCCATGCGCACCGCCGCCTCGTTCAGCACGGGCAGCACGCCCGGCAGCCCCAGGTCGATGGCGCAGGCCTGGGTGTTGGGCTCGGCGCCGTAGGCGGTGGAAGCGCCCGAGAAGATCTTGCTGCGTGTGGCGAGCTGCGCGTGGATCTCGAGCCCGATGACCGCTTCCCACTCCATGAGGCGCCTCACTCGAATCCCGGCGGCACGGCGCGGTGCCAGTCGGTGGCGAGCTGGTACTGGTGGGCCACGTTGAGCAGCAGCCCCTCCTCGAAGTAGTTGCCGATGAGCTGCATGCCCACGGGCAGCCCCGCGGCGAAGCCCACGGGGATGGAGATCGCGGGCAGCCCGGCCAGGTTGACCGCGATGGTGTAGACGTCCGAGAGGTACATGGTGACGGGATCGTCCAGACGCTCGCCCAGGCGGAAGGCGGTGGTGGGCGAGGTGGGCCCGGCGATCACGTCCACCTGCTCGAAGGCGCGCGCGAAGTCGTCGCGGATGAGGCGGCGCACCTTCTGCGCCTTGAGGTAGTAGGCGTCGTAGTAGCCGGCCGAGAGGGTGTAGGTGCCGATGAGGATGCGGCGCTTGACCTCGGCGCCGAAGCCCTCGCCGCGCGTGCGCATGTAGAGGTCCTCGAGGTCCTTGGGGTCCTCGCAGCGGTAGCCGTAGCGCACACCGTCGTAGCGGGCCAGGTTGGAGGAGGCCTCGGCCGGCGCCACCACGTAGTAGGCCGGCACCGCCAGGGGGGTGTTCGGCAGGCCGATCTCGCGCACCTCGGCCCCCTGCGACTCGAGCACGCGCACCGCGTCCTCCACCGCCGCGCGCACGGCCGGGTCGAGGCCCTCGCCGAAGTACTCCCGCGGCAGGCCCACGCGCAGCCCGCGGATGGGGCGCACCAGCGCCTGGGCATAGTCCGGCACGGGCCGGTCCACGCTGGTGGAGTCGCGCGGGTCGAAGCCCGCCATGGCGCCCAGCAGCAGCGCCACGTCCTCGGCGGTGCGCGCCATGGGGCCGCCCTGGTCGAGGCTGGAGGCGAAAGCGATCATGCCCCAGCGCGAGACGCGCCCGTAGGTCGGCTTGAGGCCGGTGATGCCCGTGAGCGCCGCCGGCTGGCGGATGGAGCCGCCGGTGTCGGTGCCGGTGGCGCCCGGAACGAGACGGGCCGCCACCGCCGCCGCCGAGCCGCCCGAGGAGCCGCCGGGCACGCGCCCGGTGTCCCAGGGGTTGCGCACGGGACCGTACCAGCTCGTCTCGTTGGACGAGCCCATGGCGAACTCGTCCATGTTGGTCTTGCCCAGCATGACGGCGCCGGCGGCCTTGAGGCGCTCGACCACCGTGGCGTCGTAGGGGGCGACGAAGCCCGCGAGCATGCGCGAGGCGCAGCTCGTGCGCACGCCGTCGGTGCAGAAGATGTCCTTGTGCGCGATGGGCACGCCTGTGAGCGGCCCGCCGCCGCCGCGGCGCAGGCGCTGGTCGGCCGCGCGCGCCTGCGCCAGCGCCTGCTCGGCGGTGACGGTGATGAAGCTGTTGAGACGCCCGTCGAGGTCCTCGATGCGCCTGAGCAGCGCCTCGACGAGCTCCACGCTGGTGTACTCGCCGGCGCGCAGGCCGTGCGCCAGCTCGGCTATGGTGCGTTCGTGCATCGGGCCTTACCGGGGGGACTGCCGGGACGGCACATGCCGGACGGAAGCGCGCCGCCGCTCACTCGATGACCTTGGGCACCAGGTAGAGACCGCGCTCCACCTGGGGCGCGATGGCCTGGAAGCGCTCGCGCTGGTCCGTCTCTGTCACCTCGTCCGGGCGCAGGCGCTGGGGCAGGTCGAGCGGGTGCGCCATGGGCTCCACCCCCTCGGTGTCCGCCGCCGCCATCTGCTCGACGAACTCGAGGATGCGTGAGAGATGGCGTGCGTACTCCGGGACGTCCTCCTCCCGGATCGCCACCCGCGCCAGCCAGGCGATGCGGCGCACCTCCTCGGGTCCCAGCGTCACGTCTCCCTCCTTGTCCCTACCCTGTGCGGCCGGACCTGCGGCCGGCTCCGCAGGGCGGCAAACTTAGCACACGGGGCGCCTTGCCCAAAATCCCCCCCGTTGCTAGAGTATCGCATCCCCGCAGCCCGGCCGATACCGATTTATCCAGCATGTTCAAGCGCTTGCGCGGCCTGTTCTCGAACGATCTGTCCATTGACCTGGGCACGGCGAACACCCTCATCTACGTGCGCGGCCAGGGCATCGTGCTCAACGAGCCCTCGGTGGTGGCCATCCGCCAGAACGGGCGCGGGCAGCGCCAGATCGCGGCCGTGGGCACCGAGGCCAAGCGCATGCTGGGGCGCACTCCGGGCAACATCCAGGCCATCCGTCCCCTGAAGGACGGTGTCATCGCCGACTTCACGGTGACGGAAAAGATGCTCCAGTACTTCATCCACAAGGTGCACGAGTCGCGCTTCTTCCGGCCCAGCCCGCGCGTGCTGGTGTGCGTGCCCTGCGGCTCGACCCAGGTGGAGCGGCGCGCCATCCGCGAGTCGGCCGCCGGCGCCGGCGCGCGCGAGGTCTATCTGATCGAGGAGCCCATGGCGGCGGCGATCGGCGCGGGCCTGCCGGTGGAGGAGGCACGCGGCTCCATGGTGCTGGACATCGGCGGCGGCACCTCCGAGGTGGCGGTCATCTCGCTGAACGGCATCGTCTATTCCGAGTCGGTGCGCATCGGTGGCGACCGCCTCGACGAGGCCATCATCAACTACGTGCGCCGCAACTACGGCATCCTCATCGGCGAGGCCACGGCCGAGCGCGTCAAGCACGAGATCGGCACCGCCTTTCCCGCGAGCGAGGTGCGCGAGATCGAGGTCAAGGGGCGGAATCTCGCCGAGGGCGTGCCGCGCAGCTTCACCCTCAACAGCAACGAGATCCTGGAGGCGCTGCAGGAGCCGCTGGCGGGGATCGTGGGCGCGGTCAAGACCGCCCTCGAGCAGACCCCGCCGGAGCTGGGCGCCGACGTGGCCGAGCGCGGCATCGTGCTCACCGGCGGCGGGGCGCTGCTCAAGGACGTCGACCGCCTGCTCATGGAGGAGACGGGTCTGCCCGTCATCGTCGCCGACGATCCCATGACCTGCGTCGCCCGCGGCGGCGGCCGCGCGCTGGAGCTGATGGAGGAGCACGGCGGGGAGGTCTTCCTCACCGACTGAGCGGGCCGCCCCGGCGGGCCCGCGGCCACAGCCACAGGGGCACGGCCATCAAGCCGCTCTTCACACAGGGACCTTCCCTCTCGGTCCGGCTCCTGCTCTTCGGGGCCGCGTCGGTGGCGCTCATGGTGCTGGACCACCGTCAGCAGCGCCTCGACGACCTGCGCGCCGCGCTCTCGGTGGTGGTCTACCCGGTGCAGGTGGCGGTGGACCTGCCGGTGGCGGCCGCCCGCTGGGCGTCCGAGAGCCTCGCCACCCGCCGGCGCCTGCAGGAGGAGAACCTGCGGCTTCGCGCCCGCAACCTCCTGCTCGAGGCCCAGAACCAGAAGCTCGCAGCCCTCGAGGCCGAGAACGCGCGCCTGCGCGAGCTCCTGCACGCCTCGCGGCGGGTGGGCGAGCGCGTGCTCATCGCCGAGCTCCTGGCGGTGGACCTCGACCCCTACCGCCACCGCGTGGTGCTCGACAAGGGCGGCCGCGACGGCGTCCGGCCCGGCCAGCCGCTGGTGGACGCGTACGGCGTCATGGGGCAGGTGGTGCAGGTGGGGCCCTTCTCCTCGATCGCCATGCTCATCAGCGATCCGGGCCATGCCATCCCGGTGCAGGTCAACCGGACCGGGCTGCGTGCCATCGCCTATGGCACGGGCGAGTCCGGGCGGCTGCTGCTGCCCCACCTGCCGCGCACGGCCGACCTGCGCGAGGGCGACCTGCTGGTGACCTCCGGCCTGGGCGGGCGCTTCCCGCCGGGCTACCCCGTGGGTTCCATCACGCGCATCGAGCGTGACCCGGGGGGCGCCTTCACCCGCGCTGAGGCACGGCCCGCGGCGCACCTCGCGCGCGCGCGCGAGGTGCTCCTGGTCTGGACTGGCGACCCCCTGGAGGGCCACGGCACATCAGGAGGCGGTACCCGGGACGCGGACAGGGGACAGAATGGGGGGGTGCGGCGATGACGCTCGCGCCGCGCCGGGCCGGCTGGGTGATCGTGGCGAGCTTCGCGGTGGCGCTAGGGCTCAGCATCGTGCCGCTGCCGGCCTGGGCGGGGCCGTTCCGCCCCGAGTGGGCGGCGCTGGTCCTGATCTACTGGTGCCTGGCGCTGCCGCACCGGGTGGCGGTGGGCGCCGGCTGGCTGGTGGGGCTGCTGCTGGACGTGCTCGAGGGGGGCATGCTTGGGCAGCATGCGCTGGGGCTCACGCTGGTGGCCTACCTCGCGGTGCGCCTGCACCAGCGCATCCGGGTCTTTCCCCTGTGGCAGCAGGCGCTCACCGTGCTCATGCTGCTCGCCCTGCACCAGCTCGTGGTGGCCTGGACCGACGGTATCGCAGGCCTGCCCGGCGGCGACTGGCGCCAGTTCGGCGCCGCCCTCACCGGCATGCTGCTGTGGCCCTGGGTGTTCGCCCTGCTGCGCGGCCTGCGCCGGCGCTTCGGGGTGAGCTGAGGGGAGAGCAGCCGTGGCCCGGCGGGTGCACATCAAGGACCACCACGCCGAGGCGCGGCTGTTCGCGCGTCGCGCCGGCCTGGCCGCGCTCGCAGCCACGCTCGCCCTCGGGGCCGTGGCCGCGCGCCTGGTCCAGCTCCAGGTCCTGGATCACGAGCGCTACAGCACGCTCTCACGCGAGAACCGGGTGCGGCTGGTGCCGCTGCCCCCGCCGCGCGGGCTCATCTTCGACCGCAACGGGGTGCCGGTGGCCGAGAACCGGCCCGCATATCGGCTGGAGCTGGTGCCCGAGGAGATCACGGATCTGGAGGGGACGCTCGCGCGGCTCGCCCGCATCGTCGACCTGCGCCCGCTCGACATCGAGCGCTTCCGAGCGCTCGCCGCACGCAAGCCGCCCTTCGAGGCCATCCCGCTGCGGCTGCGCCTGAGCGAGGCCGAGGCGGCCCGTTTCGCCGTCCACCGCCACGAGTTCCCGGGCGTGGACATCACCGTGCGGCCGGCGCGCCGCTACCCGGCCGGGCCGCTGCTGGCGCACGTGCTGGGCTACGTGGCGCGCATCGACGCCGACGACCTGGAGGCCCTGGACCCGGTGCAGTACCGTGGCACCAGCCACGTGGGCAAGCTCGGAATCGAGCGCGCCTACGAGCCGGCCCTGCACGGGCAGGTCGGGATGCAGCAGGTGGAGGTCAACGCGCAGGGCAGGGCCCTGCGCGTGCTCGAACGCACCCCGCCGCGGCCGGGGCGCAGCCTCTGGCTCAGCATCGACCTGCGCCTGCAGCGGGTGGCCCAGGACGCGCTGGGCGAGGCCAACGGCGCGGTGGTGGCCATCGACCCACGCACGGGCGAGGTGCTGGCGCTCGTGAGCGCGCCGGCCTACGACCCCAACCTCTTCGTCGACGGCATCGACCCCGACACCTACCGTGCCCTGGCCCACGATCCCGACCGGCCGCTGTTCAACCGCGCCCTGCGGGGACGCTACCCGCCGGGCTCCACGATCAAGCCCTTCATGGCGCTCGCCGGCCTCGAATATGAGCTCATCGGACCCCACACCACCCGCTACTGCCCGGGGTGGTTCATGTTGCCCATCGGCGAGCGCCGCTACCGCGACTGGAAGCGCGACGGCCACGGCGTCACCGACCTGCGCAAGGCCATCGCCGAGTCCTGCGACGTCTACTTCTACGACCTGGCGGTGCGCCTCGGCATCGACCGCATCCACGGCTTCCTCGCGCGTTTCGGCTTCGGCGCGGGCACCGGGCTGGACGTGGCCGAGGAGGCGGCTGGGCTGCTGCCCTCGCGCGCGTGGAAGCGCCGCGCGCGCGGCCAGCCCTGGTTCCCGGGCGAGACCGTGATCACGGGCATCGGGCAGGGCTACCTGCTCGTCACGCCCATGGAGCTCGCTGCGGCCACCGCCACCCTCGCCACACGCGGGCGCCGCCAGCGCCCGCACCTGGTGCGCGCCATGGCCGAGCCGGGCGCGCCGCCCCATCCCCTGGCCTTCGCCCCGGTCGAGCCGGTGCGGCTCGCGCGCCCCGACCGCTGGGAGGCCGTGGTGCACGCCATGGAGGCGGTGGTGCACGGCCGCCACGGCACCGCGCGCGGCATCGCCGATGCCCCCTACCGCATCGCCGGCAAGACCGGCACGGCCCAGGTCTTCGGGCTGGCCGAGGACCAGGAGTATGACCCGCAGACCCTGGCCGAGCGCCTGCGCGACCACGCCCTCTTCATCGCCTTCGCCCCCGCCGACGCGCCCCGCATCGCTGTCGCGGTGATCGTCGAGAACGGGGGCAGCGGCGGCGCGGTGGCCGCCCCCGTGGCGCGCAAGGTGATGGACGCCTGGCTGCTCAGGGACCGTGCCGCCCAGGAGGAGGCCGGCCGGGGAGGCGGGGCATGAACGGGGGACGCGCGGGCCTGCTGGGCCCGGACGAGACGCTCGCGCGGCGGCGCCCGGGCCTGCTCGCGCGGGCGCATCTCGACCTGCCGCTGCTCGCGGGCCTCACGGCCGTGGCGGGGCTGGGGCTGGTGGTGCTCTACAGCGCGGCGGGCGAGCGCATGGAGGTGGTGGCCCGTCAGCTCGTGCGCCTGGGAATCGGCTTCGGGGTGATGGTCGCCGCCGCCCAGGTCCCGCCCGCGGCCCTGCGGCGCTGGGCGCCGTGGCTGTACGGGCTCGGGGTGGTGCTGCTGGCCGCGGTGATGACGGTCGGCGAGACGGGCAAGGGCGCGCAGCGCTGGCTGGACCTGGGCCTCGTCCGCTTCCAGCCATCCGAGCTCATGAAGCTCGCCCTGCCGCTGGTGGTGGCCTGGCACCTGGCCGACGCCCACCTGCCGCCGGACGCGCGGCGCGTGCTCGCCGCCGCCGCCGCCATCGCGGTCCCCGTGACACTCATCGCCCTCCAGCCCGACCTCGGCACGGCGCTGGTGGTGGGCGCGGCAGGCTTCTTCGCGCTCTTCCTGGCCGGGCTGCGGTGGCGCTGGCTCGCGGGGCTGGGCCTGGCCGCGGCGGCGGGCGCGCCGGCGCTCTGGCACTTCATGCACGACTACCAGCGCGCGCGCGTGCTGACCTTCCTCGACCCCGAGCGCGACCCGCTGGGGGCCGGCTACCACATCATCCAGTCCAAGATCGCCATCGGCTCCGGCGGCCTGTTCGGCAAGGGCTGGCTGCACGGCACGCAGGCGCACCTGGAGTTCCTGCCGGAGCGTGCCACCGACTTCATCTTCGCCGTCCTGGGCGAGGAGTTCGGCCTCACCGGCACCGTGACCCTGCTCGCCCTGTATCTGTTCCTCGTGCTGCGCGGGCTGCACATCGCCGCGCGCGCCCAGGACACCTTCGCGCGGCTCACCGCCGGCGCGGTCAGCCTCACCTTCCTGGTCTATGCCTTCGTGAACACGGGGATGGTGACGGGGCTGCTGCCCGTCGTCGGGCTGCCGCTGCCGCTGGTGAGCTACGGGGGCACCTCGCTGGTGACCATGATGGCGGGCTTCGGTATCCTCATGTCGGTGCACACGCACCGCAAGCTGCTGTCGCCGTCGTGAACGCAGGCAAGGGCATCGGCTGGCTCGCACTGGCGCTGGCCTGCGTGTCCGCGGGTGCGGCCGCCGCGCCCGGCTACGGCGACCGCCCCGAGGTGCGCCGCTACATCGACGAGCTCGCGCGCACCCACGGCTTCGCGCGCGAGCGGCTGCAGGCCCTCTTCAGCGGCCTGCACCCGCGCGCGGAGGTCCTGCGCGCCATCAGCGCCCCGGCCGAACGGCGCCCCTGGCACGCCTACCGCCCCATCTTCGTCAACGAGGCCCGCATCGCCGGCGGGGTGCGCTTCTGGCGCCGCCACCGCGCGCTGCTCGCGCGCGCCGAGGCGCGCTACGGGGTGGACGCGCGCGCCATCGTCGCCATCATCGGCGTCGAGACCCGCTACGGGCGCCACACCGGCCGCCATCCGGTGCTCGCCTCGCTGGCCACGCTCGCCTTCGACTACCCGCCGCGGGCGGACTTCTTCCGCCGCGAGCTCACCGAATACCTGCTCCTCAGCCGCGAGGAGGGGCTCGATCCCCGCAAGGTCCGGGGCTCCTACGCGGGCGCCATGGGCAAGCCGCAGTTCATCCCCAGCAGCTACCGCCGCTATGCGGTGGACTTCGACGGCGACGGCCGCCGCGACCTGTGGGCGAGCCCCGCCGACGCCATCGGCAGCGTGGCGAACTACCTGGCGCGGCACGGCTGGCGCCACGGCGCGCCGGTGGCGGTGCGTGCGCGCGCCACGGGCGAGGCCTGGCGGGCGCTGCTCGGGCGGGGCCTGCGTCCGCATACGCGCCTCTCGGCCATCCGCGCCCGGGGCCTGGAGCCCGTGGCACCGGTGCCGGGCGATCCCGGGGCGGCCGTGCTCGAGCTCGAAGGTCCGAGCGGGCCGCTGCGCTGGGTCGTCTTCGCCAACTTCTGGACCATCACCCGCTACAACCGCAGCCCCAAGTACGCCATGGCCGTGCACGAGCTGAGCGAGGCGATCGAGGCGCGGCTGGCAGCGGGCGGGGAAGAAGATGAGGACGAGGATGGCCCGGCCTGAGCGGCGCCTCAGCGCGCCCGCCCTCCTGGCGGCGGCGCTGGCGCTCGCCGGTTGCGCGAGCTCACCGGTGTGGGACGAGGAGGAGGCCTGGCCCGAGGCGGACGGCCCCCCGGCGCGGCCGGTGGATGTCTCGCGCGTGCCGGACGCCGTCCCGCGCCACGAGCCCCGCAGCCGCTACGGCAACCCCGACTCCTACGTGGTGGACGGCCGCCGCTACCACGTGCTGCCCACCGCGCGCGGCTACGTGGCCCGCGGCATCGCCTCCTGGTACGGGCGCAAGTTCCACGGCCGCCGCACCGCCAGCGGCGAGCCCTACGACATGTACCGCATGACGGCGGCGCACCGGACGCTCCCGCTGCCCACCTACGTGCGCGTCACCAACCTCGAGAACGGGCGTTCGGTGGTCGTGCGCGTCAACGACCGCGGGCCCTTCCATCCCAACCGCATCATCGACCTCTCCTACGCCGCCGCCGCCAGGCTCGGCATGATCGAGCGCGGCACGGCGCTGGTGGAGGTGCGCGCGCTCACGCCGGGCGCGCCCGGGGCCGAGCCCGCGCGCCACGTGGCCCTGGAGGGCCGGCCGCGCATCTACGTGCAGGCCGGCGCCTTCGCCGACCGGCGCAACGCCGAGCGTCTGCGGCGGCGGCTGCTGCGCGCGGGGCTGCGGCGCATCGCCCTCATGCGTCACGACCACCTGGCGCTGCCCCTCTATCGTGTGCGCATCGGCCCGCTCGCGAGCGTGGAGGCCGCCGACCGCATCAGCGCCCGCCTCTGGGACCTGGGCATCCCCGACGCCCACGTCGTGGTGGACTGAGCCGCCCCTCGCCTCCCGCGCCCCGCCCCCGTAGAATGGCGCCGCCCAGGGACGCATCTGCGGGAGCCCGAATCCATGCTCAAGCCTTCATTCCGAGCCCTGCCGCCCCTCTTGCTCGGGCTCGCCGCCCTGCTGGCGCAGGCCGCGCCCCCGGCCGTGGTGCCCGATCCACCCCGCCTCCAGGCGAAGAGCTGGATCCTGGAGGATTTCCACAGCGGCCGCGTGCTCGCCGCCCATGGACCGGACACGCGCATCGAGCCCGCCAGCATGACCAAGATGATGACGGTCTACGTGGCCCTGCACGAGATCCACGCCGGGCGGCTCCGCCTCGACGACCGCGTCACCGTGAGCGAGAAGGCCTGGCGCACGCCGGGCTCGCGCATGTTCATCGAGGTCGGCAGGCAGGTCACCGTCAAGGCGCTGCTCGATGGCATCATCGTCGTCTCCGGCAACGACGCGAGCGTGGCGCTCGCCGAGCACATCGCCGGCAGCGAGGAGACCTTCGCCGGCCTCATGAACCGCTACGCCGCCGAGCTCGGCATGCGCAACACCCGCTTCGCCAACGCCACGGGCCTGCCCCACCGCGACCACTACACCACCGTGGCCGATCTGGCGAAGCTCGCGCGCGCGCTCATCCGCGAGTTCCCGGAGGAGTACCGCTGGCACGCGATCCGGAAGTTCACCTGGAACGGCATCACCCAGTACAACCGCAACCGCCTGCTGTGGCGCGATCCCTCCGTGGACGGGATCAAGACCGGCCATACGGAATCCGCCGGCTACTGCCTGGCGGCCTCGGCCGAGCGCGACGGGATGCGGCTCATCGCGATCGTGGCGGGCACCAAGGGCGAGGAGGCCCGCGCGCGTGCCGCCCAGGCCCTGCTCAACTACGGCTTCCGCTTCTACGAGACCCGCCGTCTCTACGGCGCGGGCGAGGCGCTCGCACGTCCGCGGGTCTGGTTCGGCGCGGCCGGCGAGGTCCCGGCGGGGCTCGAGCGGGACCTCTACGTGACCTTCCCGCGCGGGCACTACGGGCGCCTCGAGGCCTCGCTCGCCCTGCCGCCGCGCCTGGAGGCGCCCATCGCGAAGGGACGACGCCTGGGGAGCGTGCGCGTGCGCTTCGCCGGTGAGCCCCTGGCCGAGGCCCCGGTGGTCGCCCTCGAGGCGGTGCCCGAAGGGAGCCTGTGGCAGCGCCTGCGCGACCGGGTGCTGCTCTGGTTCGAATGAGCCGCGCCCCCCTGGCCCACCTGAATGGCGCCCTCGTGCCGCTCGCCGAGGCCCGCGTGAGCGTGCTCGACCGCGGCTTCCTCTTCGGCGACGGCGTCTACGAGATGGTCCCCGCCTACGGCGGCCGCCCTTTCCGGCTGGAAGCCCACCTGGACCGCCTCGGCCGCAGCCTTGCCGCCGTGGGCATCCCGAACCCCCACGATCCCGGACGCTGGCGCGCCATCGTCGAGGAAGTGGTTGCGGCCAACGGCGGCGGGGATCTCGCCGTCTACCTCCAGGTCACGCGCGGCGCCGCCCCGGCGCGCGACCATGCGCCGCCCACCGACCTGCGTCCCACCGTGCTCGTCATGGCGAGCCCCCTCCGGCCCCGCGCCGCGGAGGTGATGGAGGCGGGCGTGAGCGCGGTGCGGCTCGAGGACATCCGCTGGGCGCGCTGCGACATCAAGGCCGTGACGCTCCTCGCCAACGTGCTCGCGCGCCGGGAGGCTGCGCGCCGGGGGGCGGCCGAGGCCATCCTGGTGCGCGACGGCGAGGTGACCGAAGGCGCTGCGAGCAACGTCTTCGCCGTCCTCGGCGGCGTGCTGGTCACGCCGCCCAAGGGCCCGCGCCTGCTGCCGGGCATCACCCGCGACGTGGTGCTCGAGCTCGCCGCCGCCGAGGGCATCCCGGCGCGGGAGGCACCGGTCGCGGCTGACGACCTCGACCGTGCCGAGGAGATCTGGCTCACCAGCTCCACGCGCGAGCTGGTGCCGGTCACGCGCCTCGACGGCGTGCCGGTGGGCGACGGCCGGCCCGGCCCCCTGTGGCGGCGCCTGGATGCGGCCTACCAGGCCCTCAAGGCCCGCCATCGCGCAGGGGCGTGACCCCCTGGACGGCCCTGCCTCCCCGCGGGCATGATGGGTAGGATGCGGCCGCGCCGCGCAGCCCGGGCGCAGGACCATGTCCGCCGACCGGCTCGAGCTCCCCGGGATCGCCTTTCCCTGCGACTTCGCCGTCAAGGCCATCGGCGCCGCCGGCGCGCGCCTGGAGGCCGAGGTGGTGGCCGCGGTGCGGCGCCACGCCCCGGATCTGGGCGAGGGGGCGGTGCGCGTGCGGCCCAGCGCGGGCGGGCGCTACCAGGCCGTGACCGTGACGCTGCGGGCGCGCTCGCGCGAGCAGCTCGAGCGCATCTACCGTGAGCTCCACGCCCTGGAATCGGTGCTGATGGTGCTGTGAGCGCCCCTGCCGCCTCCGCCCTGCCCACGGTGCGCATCCGTCGCCTCGGGCGCCGGCCCTACGAGCCGGTCTGGCGCGCCATGCAGCGCTTCACGGACGCGCGCGGCCCGGCGACGCCCGACGAGATCTGGTGCGTGGAGCACCCGCCCGTCTACACCCTGGGGCTCGCCGGGCGCGAGGCCCACGTGCTCGACCCGGGCGCCATCCCCGTGGTGCGCTGCGACCGCGGCGGCCAGGTCACCTACCACGGCCCCGGCCAGGCCGTGGTCTATACCCTGGTGGACCTGCGCCGCGCCGGCCTCGGCCCGCGCGCCTGGGTCACGGCCCTGGAGCAGGCGGTCATCGACCTGCTGGCCGGGCACGGCATCGCCGGCGCGCGCGATCCCGGCGCGCCCGGCGTGTATGTGGGCGGCGCCAAGGTGGCGGCCCTGGGGCTCAGGGTGCGCCGCGGCTGCGCCTACCACGGGCTCGCCGTGAACGTGGCCATGGATCTGGCCCCCTTCGCGCGCATCGACCCCTGCGGGCGGCCGGGCCAGCCCGTGACCCAGCTCGCCGACCTGGGCGGGCCCTCCGACCCCGAGGCCGTCGCCCTGGATCTCGCCGCGCGGCTGGCCGCCGCCCTGCACCGGCGCGCTCCGGTGGTATAGTCGGCGCCATGTCCCGCGAGCCCAGGAGATCACCGGCGCCCGCCCCGGGCGCGCGCGAGGAGGGCGCGGCCAAGATGGCGCGGCTCCCGGTGCGGCCCCCGCCCACGGCGCGCCCGCCGCGCAAGCCCGCCTGGATCCGTGCCAGGGCGCCCACCTCGCCGGAGGTGCAGCGCCTCAAGCGCATCCTGCGCGCCCACCGCCTGCACACCGTCTGCGAGGAGGCCTCCTGCCCCAACCTCGGCGAGTGCTTCGGCCACGGCACCGCCACCTTCATGATCCTGGGCGACGTCTGCACCCGCCGCTGCCCCTTCTGCGACGTGGCCCACGGGCGCCCCCTGCCGCCGGACCCGGACGAGCCGGAGCGCCTGGCCGCGACGGTGGCGGCCATGGGGCTGCGCTACGTGGTCGTCACCTCGGTGGACCGCGACGACCTGCGCGACGGGGGCGCCGGCCACTTCGCCGCCTGCGTGCGCGCCCTGCGCGCGCGCTGCCCCGGCATCCGGGTGGAGCTCCTCGTGCCGGACTTCCGCGGGCGGCTCGAGCGCGCGCTCGAGGCGCTGTCCGAGGCGCCGCCCGACGTCATGAACCACAACCTCGAGACCGTGCCGAGGCTCTACCGCACGGTGCGGCCCGGCGCCGACTACGCCCACTCCCTGCGGCTGCTCGAGCGCTTCAAGGCGCGCCATCCGGACGTTCCCACCAAGTCCGGGCTGATGGTGGGCCTGGGCGAGACGCTGGAAGAGGTCGAGCAGGTCATGCGCGACCTGCGCGACCACGGCGTGGACATGCTCACCGTGGGCCAGTACCTCCAGCCCTCGGCGCACCACCTGCCCGTGGCGCGCTACGTCACGCCCGAGGAGTTCGAGCGCATCGCCTCGCTCGGCCGGGCGCTCGGCTTCTCCCACGTGGCGAGCGGGCCGCTCGTGCGCAGCTCCTACCACGCCGACCTGCAGGCGCGGGAGGTCATCGGCGGCTGACGCCGGCGATGGAGGTCGCGCTCACCCGCCTCGCCGAGGCCCTCGTGATGCCGCTGGGGCTCGCGCTCCTGCTCGGCCTCGCCGCCCTCGCCCTCGCCGCCCTGCGCCGGCCCCGCGCCGCCGTGGGCCTCGGCGCGCTCGCCCTCGGCCTGCTCTACCTCGCCGGCATCCCCGCCACCGGCCAGTGGCTGGCGCGCCTCAACGAGGCCGGCATCGCCCCGCTGCCGCCCGAGGGCCCGCTGCCGGCGGCGGATGCCATCGTGGTGCTCGGCGCGGGCCGCTATGCCGACGCCCCCGAGTACGGCGGCGACACGGCCTCGCGGCTCGCCCTCGAGCGGCTGCGCTACGCCGCCCGCCTCCACCGCCGCACGGGCCTGCCCGTGCTCGTCACCGGCGGGCGGCCGCTGCCCGGCGAGGCGGTGCCGGAGGCCGTCTTCCTCGCCCGCGTGCTGCGCGAGGACCTCGGCGTGCCGGCCGGCCGGGTGCACGCCGAGGCCGCCGCCCGCACGACCTGGGAGAACGCCCGCAACACCGCCCGCTGGCTCGAGGCCCGGGGCTGGACGCGCATCTTCCTCGTCACCCACGCCCAGCACATGCGCCGCGCGCTCGCGAGCTACGCCGGCACGGGCATCGAGGTCATCCCCGCGCCCACGCGCTTCTCCACGCCGGATGCGATGGCCCGCGGCCCGTTCCGGTGGCTTCCCTCCGCCGCGGCCCTCGAGGGCACCACCCGGCACCTGCACGAGCTCCTCGGCCGCCTCTGGTACCGCCTGCGCCACGGCGCGGGCGCCCCCAGGACTAGCGCGCGAGCACCAGCAGCTTGAGGGAATTCCCCCGCAGGCAGAGCCTGTACGCCTCCCGGCCAGCGCGTGCCAACACCGCCCGCGCCTGGGCCGCGTCACGCATGAGCAGCCTCAAGGGCCATGTCTGGCCCTCGCGACGATATCTGAAGACGAGGGTACGCCCCTCCTGGCTCATCGGATAACGGCGATCGAGCTCCAGGCACCCGCTCGCCATGCGGAAGGGACCGCGGCTGAAGCGGCCGTCGGACCGCTCGGCCCACAGCACGCCGCCATCGCCGACCTGGAGGTGATAGCAGAGCCTGCCGCCGGGAGCCACGCTGCCCAGGATCTCGCGCACGACCTCGGCCCAACGTCGCGCTTCCTCGCCTCTCGCGATGTAGTAGATCGTGCCCCCTCGCGAGACCAGCCATATACCGCCAGACTGCCGCAGGGCCGTCCTTCCGGCCACGACCCGTCGGCAGCCGAAGGTGTGCCCGTCGCCGAAGACGTCCCGCAGGGCGAGCGGGCGCGCTGGCCTGGGCTCGCCGGTGGAAGGCGCGGCCCGCCCGCTCGGACGCCGCTGCGCGGTGCCCGCGCCGGACTCGCGCGCCGGTGGCGGTGGCGCGGGCCGCGCCGAGACCGATGGGCCAGCCCGGTGCGCGCCCGTCCTGTAGGCGAGCGAGACGATGCGGTAGCGGCCCGGTCCGGTGCGCTCGGCCATGAAGCGCAACGTGCGGCCGGCATGCAGATCGTCGAAGAGCCGCTGCGCCCGGCGGTCGCGGAAGCGGACCGCCGGGGGCGCCCCCTGCACCGCGAGCAGCGAGTCGAGCCCCGCCCGGTCGAGCCGCAGCACGAAGCGCACCTCGCCGCGCAGGCTCTCGCCTGGCCGCGTCATGGGCCGGTCATGGAAGGCGCAGGTGCCGCGCGGCAGGCGTCCGGCCCGCGCCGCGCGCGGCGCGGGCCGGAATCCGCCCACCTCCACCTCGCGGCGCGTCCCGTCGTAGCTCAGGTAGCTGCGGCCGGCCTCCGGCGAGCACGCGACCGGCCAGCCCTCCGCCACCGACTCCGCCGAGACCAGCAGCCCGCCCATGGCCAGCGCAAGCATCGGTGAACGTCGCTTCGGTCTCATGGCGTCCCCCCTGCTCATGCGCAAGACTGCGCGGGTCCCACACCAGCGCCTCTCAGGATAACGCGTGCCGAGCCTTGCCTGATGAACCGCCCACGCGGTGGCAGCGACCCAGGGGCGAGCGCGGCGGGCGCGAGACCCGCCCGCGGAGCAGACCCGAACAGCCGAGGACGGAGAGGAGGAAAGGCGATGAACGCACATGGCAAGGACACGAAGACCCGCTTCCGCGCCCGCGCGGGCGCGCTCGCGCTGGCGGTGGCCGCCGCGCTCGGCGGCACGCTGCCCGCGCAGGCCGGCGGCGACGGCATCCGTGTCAAGAGCGGGATCAAGGGGGTCGCCAACATGAACTACCGCTGCCAGGGCCCCGATCCCGCCGTCGTGAGCTTCAGGGTCGGGCGCATCCAGCGCATCGACCGCTACAATGCCCGTGTCGAGCTGGTGGCCACGATCCGCAATCTCGGCACCGAGGACCTGGGCGACACGCGCGGGAAGCTCGGGGCGGCGATCGCGTACAGGCCCGCCGGCGGCCGCAGCGGCCGGGTGCTCGCCAGCATCGAGCTGCGCGACCTGCCCAAGGGCCGGGGCGCCATGCGCATCGTGCGCGGCTGGACGCACATCTCCACCTCGCAGGAGTTCCCCGGCACCTTCTCGGCCTACGTCTCGGGCGACCCGGACTGGCAGACGCAGTTCGACTGCAACGCGACCAACAACCTGCGCCGCCTGTCCGAGCGCGACGTCATGAACCGGGTGGCCCAGGTGCTGCAGCGCGCCCCGCAGGGCCGCGCCTACGAGGCCATCCAGCGCGAACGGTACCGCAGGGCGCAGGACCTGATCTCGCCCAAGGCGCCGAAGCCGGTCTTCGGCCGCTGAGCCGGGCGAGCCATGCGCCCGCGCCCGGCCTGCCGGGCGCGGGCCTTTCTTCGCGCGCCGGGCTCAGCCCCCTTCCGGGGCGGGCAGGGGCAGGCGCGCCATCAGGTAGCCGAGGCAGTCCTGGCGGATGACGCGCAGGTCGCGCGTGAGCATGGCGGGGACGACGGCGCAGCGCACGGTGAGCGCCCCGTCCGCGGCCACCTCCAGGCAGGGACGGCGCGCGCGGACACCGTCGGCGTCCTCGACCTGGAGCACGTCCGGATCGCGCGCCCAGCCCAGCACCGTCCCGGGCGGGAGCTCGGAGAAGTTGAGCCGGTCGAGGTCGGGCACGAGCACGAGGTCCACCGCCGCGTCCGGTCCCGTGCCGAAGGCGATGCGCGCGCCCTCGCGCACGCGAAGCCGCGCGACGGTGTGGTAGAGGTCGATCTCCTCCGGGCGGGGCGGACGCGACGGCACCTCGGCCAGATGCAGGCAGGCCTCCAGGAAACGCGCCGCGCGCCGCACGCCCGCCCCGTCGCCCACGCGGCCGCACTCGACCGTGACCGCCGGACAGAGCGGCGCGAAGGCCATGGACTGCACGCCCCGCGGGCGGGTGAAATGCACCACGGTGCGGGAGAAGAGCAGCGCCAGGTTCAGGTGCGCCGGTTCGAGGCGGTTGACGCAGGCGTAGTGGGGGTTGCGCCCGGTGTTGTTGTGCAGATCCACGCTGGCGAAGACGCCGCGCGCGGCCATGCGTTCGACGATCCAGGCGGCCATGCGGTGCACCGGGGTGATGCCGGGCCCGCCGCCCGGCCAGATGCGGTTGTAGTCGGGCTGGCCCGGCAGCCGGCGCACCCCCGCCGACGCGGCGGCCACGTTCCCCACGAACAGCACGAGCGCGCGCGGGAGCCGCCCTGGCCGGTGCGCGCCGAGCAGCGCCTGGACGGCGCGCAGGCCCACGTCCTCGTTGCCGTGGAGCAGGAGCGAGACGAACAGCGGCGGCTCGCGCCGGCCGGGGAGCTCGATCAGCGTGGGCCCCGGCAGCAGGCGGTGCAGCTCACGCGGGCTCGCGTCCAGGAAGCCCGCGGGCAGCCGCTCCAGCAGGAAGGGGCGCTCGGGATCGTTCCTCACGCCGCCTCCTCGGGCGCGTCCCAGGCGTGCACGGGCCCGCCCGCCGCCTGCCGGCGCAGGTAGGCCTCGAGCAGCCCCGCCATGTCGCGCCCGTGGCGCGCGGTCCATGCCCGCTGCCAGGCCGCGCCCGTCTGGCCGCCCGCGGCGCGCGCGCGCACGATCCCGATGCAGCGCTCCACCTCGGCCACCCCGAGGCCCAGGGCGAGCAGGGCCTCGCCGGCGGCGTCCAGCAGCTCCGGCATGAGCGCCGCGAGCGGCCGGGCCACGCGGTGGCCCGGCCAGTGGACATGGGCGGCGAGCCCCTCGCGCGCGGCGCGGTAGAAGTTGTCGCGCGCGCGCTCGAAGGGGAGCTCGGCCTCGGGCGGGCGGGGCCGTCGGGCGAGGTGGACGATCAGGCCGATGGCGAAGGCGGCGTCGGCGACCATGTCCGCCACCGTGGGCCCGGCGGGCACCACGCGATGCTCGATGCGCAGGTGCGCCCCGCCCTCGCCGAAGCCCACCAGGGGGCGGTTCCAGCGCCAGATGGTGCCGTTGTGCAGCCGCAGGTGGGGCAGGGTCTCGGGCGGCTCGTCCGGCACCAGCGGCAGCAGCACCGGGAAGTGCTCCAGGTTCTCGCGGAAGAGCTCCAGCAGGCTCCCGCGCACATAGCCCGAGCCGAAGCTCACGCGCCGCAGGGGCCCGAAGGCCGCGCCCTCGTAGCCGCCCACCTCGATGGACTGCTCGAACAGCGGGATGCGGGTCTCGTCCCAAAGGTCGCGCCCGAACAGATAGGGCGAATTGGCCGAGCCCGCGACGGTGGCGGCCGAGGCGACGAGGGCGGCGTTGTAGCACCGCGCCGCCAGCGAGGCCGGCACCTGGAGGTGGATCTGGAAGGAGGTGGTGGCGGACTCCAGCATCACATCGCGATGCTCCAGCACCAGGTGCTCGCGTCCGGCGATGTCGACGCGCACGGGCCGCCCCTGGCGCTGGGCGAAGACCTGCTCGTTGAGGGCGCGGTAGCGGTTGAGCGGCGACATGGCCGCCAGCGTGAGGTCCTCCGGCCTCAGCGTGGGCAGGATCCCGATGGCGCAGGCGCGCAGGCCGAGCGCCGCCGCGGCCTCCTGCAGCCTGCGCCAGCGCGCGGCGAGGTCGGACTCCAGGGCGCCGAGGGCCGCGCCCGAGAGCGGCCGCGGCGGGCCGTTGAGCTCGATGTTGAAGCGCGCGAGCTCGGGCACCACCAGGGGGTCGTCCAGCCGCTCCAGGAGCGCCTCGTTCCGGGGGGCCGGCCGCCCGGCCCCGTCCACGAGCCAGGCCTCCAGCTCGAAGCCGCCCACCCAGCCCTCGTCGCGGAAGCGGCCGGCCTCGAACCAGCGCGCGAGCTCGGCGGTCTCGCGGGCCAGGGCCTCACGGAAGCGGGCGAAGTCCGCCGCCCCGAACCGGTCGCTCGCGATCTCCCGGCCCATGGCGGCTCACGCCTCCCGCCCCGTTCCGTCCTCGTCGTCGCCGGCCTCGAGCTGGGAGTCGAGCAGCGCGGCCCAGAGGGGCTCGTGCCGCTCGAGGAGCGCGAGCGCCGTGCGCTCCAGCGCGGCGAGCTCGGCCCGCAGGCGCTCGCCCGTGGCGTCGGCCTCGAGCCCCGCGGCCGCGCGGGCGGCATCCGCGAGGGCCTCGCGCACCCGCAGCGCCGCGCCCAGCGCGCTCTTGACCTGCTCGCGCGGGTGCGGGATCCACCCGCGGTCGGCCGCCAGCGAGGCGAGGGCCTCGCCCAGCGCGAGCAGCCGCTTGCGCAGCCGCGGGACCGCGCCCACCTGCCGGGCGCGCGGGCCGGCCCAGACGGCGAGCTCCATGAGCGCGAGCCACCCCGTCCGCAACCGCGCCACCGCCCCGGGGTCGAGGGCGAGGCTCGCCGCCACCTGGCGGTGATCCCTCAGGTCGGGTCGGCGCGTGGTCATGCGGCGGCCCCCAGGCGTGCCCTCAGCTCGGCGAGCCGCGCGGGCGTGCCCACGTCCAGCCAGGCGCCCTCCCAGCGCTCGCCCGTGACCAGCCCGTGCGCGGCCGCATGCCGCAGGAGCGGGGCGAGCGGCTGGCGCCCGCAGCCGCAGCCGGCGAGAAGCGCCGGGTGCAGCACGGCGATGCCGGTGTAGGTGAGGCGCCGGCCCTGCGTGGGATGCACGCGCCCGTCTCCCAGCAGGCCGAAGTCGCCGCCGGGATGGTGCGGGGGGTTGTCCACCAGCACCAGATGGGCCAGGCCGCGCAGGGGACGGCGCAGGCGGGCGAAGGGGTAGCCGCTCCACACATCGGCGTTGGCCACCACGAACGGGCCCTCCCCCAGCAGGGGCAGCGCGGCGACGATGCCGCCGGCCGTCTCATAGGCCCCCGGCGGCTCGCGCGACCAGCGGATGCGCACGCCGAAGGCGCCGCCGTCTCCGAGGGCGGCCATCAGGCGGGCGGCCTGCCAGCCGGCGTTGACAACCACCTCCCGGAAACCGGCCTCGGCCAGCCGCGCGAGCACGTGCCCGACGAGGGGCCGCGATCCTGCGGCGAGCAGCGGCTTGGGCACGCGGTCGGTGAGCGGCCGCAGCCGCTCGCCGCGCCCGGCCGCCAGCACCATGGCGCGCTGCGGGACGGTGCCGGCCATGCGCCCATCGTAGCACCTGGCTAGCCCGGAAATTGCACCAGGACGGCTGCCGGCAGGGTGGCAACATCGGGATGGTCCGGAGAAAACGGGTGTCCGGCATGCGGGTTCCGGGGGGACGGTTCGCGCCTGCCGGCAGCCTGCCCCGGCCCTTGCGGCTTTTCGCTCGCGCCCGCTGGGTCTTCGCCCGGGCCGTGGTCCCCGCCACGGCCCGGGCTCCAGACCGGCGCGGGCGCGGCTGCAAAGGCCGCAATCATCCGGGGCCCCCGGTGCAATATCCGGGCTGGCGCCGCGGGGGCCGGCGTGGAACAATGCGCCGCCCATGGCCGAGGCGACGCTCACCCCCGCCGGCTGCGCATCCGGCGGCCTCACCCTGGCCGGCGCGGCGGGCCCGCTCGAGGCGCTCCTCGACTGCCCCGAGGGCGCGCCCCGGGCGGTCGCGCTGGTGCTCCATCCCCATCCCCTCTACGGGGGCACGATGCGCAACAAGGTGGCCCACACCCTGGCGCGCACCCTCGCCGGGCTGGGCGCCGCCACGCTGCGCTTCAACTTCCGCGGCGTGGGCGCGAGCGCCGGGCCGCACGACCACGGCCGCGGCGAGGCCGAGGATGCGGCCCGTGCCGCGGCCTGGCTGCGCGCGGCGCTGCCGGGCCGCCCCCTGTGGCTGGCGGGCTTCTCCTTCGGCGCGTGGGTGGCCCTGCGCGCCGCACCCGTGGTGCGGCCCGACTGCCTGGTGACCGTGGCCCCGCCGGCCGACCGCTACGACCAGGCCGAGGTCACGCGCCCCGACTGCCCGTGGCTGCTGGTGCAGGGCGACGCCGACGAGGTCGTGGATGCGGCCGCCGTGCTGCGCTGGGCGCGGCGCATGATGCCGCCGCCCCATATCGTGCGCCTGCCCGGCACCGGCCATTTCTTCGACCGCCGCCTCGTCGCCCTGGCCGCCGCCGTGCGCGAGGGCCTGGCGGCGGCCGGCTGCGCCACCCAGGCGCCGGCGCGCTGAGGCGCCGGCCTACTCGCCCAGCGGCTGGACGATGGTGAAGGCGCCGCGGATGTCGCCCACCTCGAAGCCGCGGGCGCGGTCGCCCGGATAGAGCCGGTCGAGCAGGCCCGCCACCTCGGGCGCGATGCGCTCGCCATGGCAGGTGAGGCAGGGCGCACCCGTGGGGATGGCCTTCATCCAGCGGAAGACGCGCCGGCCGTCCTGCACCACGACCTCGTAATGCTCGAGCCGGGAGACGGGCGTGCCGGCACGGCGCCGGGCCTCGAAGCGCTCCAGCACCCGCCGCTCCCAGACGTCGGGGGCATTGGCCGGGTTGCGCCAGCGCAGGCTGGTGCGGCCCACCTGCCAGCCGGTGCGCTCGGAAAAGGCCCGTGCGATCTGCGGCGCCCGCTCCCGGCAGACCGGGATGGCCTCGACGGGTCCCCCCGCCTTCATGGCGCGCATGAGCTCGCCCTTGAGGGCCCGCATGAACTCCATCGCCACCCGGCGGCTCTCGTCCGCGCGGCGGGCGAGCTCGTCCCGGCCTTCGGCGGCGCCGGCGGGCATCGCTGCGGCAAGCAGGCCGCCGGCCATCCATGCGGCAAGGATGCGTGCACGTGCCATGGCCCTGTCCTCCCTTTTCCGTGACACCCTGCAAGAGGCTAGCCCGCCGCCTCGCCGGCCTCGGTGACCGGATCACCCTCGGGCCCGAGGCGCGGGGCGACGCGCTCGGCCAGCCAGCGGCCGAAGGCCTCGAGCGCGCGGTGGCGCCCGGACACCTCACGCACGTAGCCCAGGGTGCGCGGGATGTCGGCGAGGTAGCCGCGCTTGCCGTCGCGATGCCAGAGCCGCGCGAAGATCCCGATGGCCTTGAGGTGGCGCTGCACGCCCATGAGGTCGAACCAGGCGAGGAAGCGCTCCTCGTCCTCCTCGTGCAGGATGCCCGACTGGCAGGCGAGGTCGTGGTAGCCCAGGGCCCACGCCTCGACCCGCTCGCGCGGCCAGGCGATGTAGCAGTCGCGCAGCAGCGAGACCAGGTCGTAGGTGACCGGGCCCGCGACCGCGTCCTGGAAGTCCACGATACCCGGGTTGTTGCGCCCGGTCACGAGGAGGTTGCGCGAATGGTAGTCGCGGTGCACGGCCACCACCGGCTGCGCCAGGGCGCTGGCGACCAGCGTCCCGGACACCGCCTCGAGCAGGGCCTCCTCCGCCGGCGACAGCACGAGCCCCAGGTGGCGCCGCAGGAACCAGTCGCGGAACAGGGCGAGCTCGGCGAGCAGCAGCGCCCGGTCATAGGGCGGGAGCGCGCCCGGGTCCACGCAGGCCTGGAGGGTGGCGAGCGCGCCGAGGGCGTCGCCGTAGAGGCGGTCGGCCCGCTCCGGTGTGAGGGCGTCGAGATAGAGCGTCTCGCCGAGGTCGGTGAGGATCAGGAAGCCGCGCTCGGCGTCCTCGGCCAGGATCTCCGGCACGTTGAGCCCCACCGGCCGCAGCAGGCGCGCGATGCGCACGTAGGGGCGCACGTCCTCGCGCCCGGGCGGGGCGTCCATCACGATCCAGGAACGCCCGCTCACGCGCACGCGCAGGTAGCGCCGGAAGCTGGCGTCGGCGGAGGCCGGCTCCAGCCGGGCCGGGCCGCCGAGCCCCAGCCGCTCGCCCACCCAGGCAGCGAGCGCCGCCGCGCGGCCTTCGTCCCCGCCCTGCCCGTCCATCTGCGCCTCCGCCGCGGTTTGAAGCGGCCTCGATTCTATGCCATTTTGTCGCGCCGGCGCGGCCGTCCCACCGCCCCGGACCTGCCCGCCGCCCCTCCATCCAGGCGATTCATCGCTTCCCGGAGCCGCCCTTGACGCGACCGACGAGCCTCACCGCCCTGTCCCTGCTCTGCGGCGGCCTCCTGGCGGTCCCCTCCCTGCGCGCGGCCGAAAACCACTGGGTCTGCCGACCGGACGGCGCCGGCGGCTGGTCCTGCGCCTGGGTGGAGCAGGGAGGGGCGGCGCCGGGCCCGGGCCGGGAGGCCGCCTTCGGGATGCATCCCGCAGCCGGGGGGCCGCGGCCGGCCTCGCAGGCTGCGCCGTCCGCGGACGGCGGCCCGACGGAAGCCACGCCGTCCGCTCCGGCAGCCGCCGGAGCGGCGGCCCTGTGCCCGCCCCCGGCGCGCCTGGCCGAGCCCGGGCCGGGACGGCCCGAGGACCGTGCCACGACCCCCCTCCACGTGAGCGCCGCCCGCAGCGAGATGCGCGGCGAGCGCCTCGGCCTCTTCGAAGGCGAGGTGGTGCTGGAGCGGGCCGACCAGCGCCTCCAGGCCGAGCGCGTCACCTACGACCGCGGGACAGACGTCGTCGAGGCCGAGGGCGAGGTGCGCTACGCCGACCCGGGGCTGGAGCTCGCGGCCGCGCGCGCACGGCTGGCGCTCGCGGCCGACACGGGCCGCTTCGAGGACGTGCGCTACCGGCTGCCCGGGGGCGGCGGACGGGGCGAGGCCGCGCGCGCCTCCTTCGAGGGCCGCACGCGCGCACGCCTCGAGACCGTGAGCTACACCACCTGCCCGCCCGGGGCCGAGGCCTGGAAGCTGCGTGCCCGCCGCCTGGACCTGGACCGCGCCTCCGGGCGTGGCGTGGCCCGTCACGCCACGCTCCGGCTCGGGCGCGTGCCCGTGCTCTACAGCCCCTACCTCAGCTTCCCCATCGACGACCGGCGCAAGAGCGGCTTCCTCGCCCCCAGCCTCGGCCGCTCGGACCGCACCGGGACGGACGTGCGCATCCCCTGGTACTGGAACATCGCCCCCAACTATGACGCCACCTTCGTGCCACGCTGGATGGGCAAGCGCGGCCTCCAGCTCGGCGCCGAGTTCCGCTACCTCACCCGCACCAGCGAGGGCGAGATCCAGGGCGAGTACCTGCGCTACGACGACGTCACGGGCGACGACCGGGGGCTGGTGCGTCTGCGCCATCGCACCGTCCTCGGCCCCTGGCGGCTGACGGTGGACGCCCGTCATGTCTCCGACGCCCGCTATTTCGAGGATCTCGGCAGCAGCCTCACGGCCGTGGCCACCACCCACCTGGAGCAGCGCGCGGACCTGGACTGGGCACGCGGGCGCTGGTCGGCGCTGCTGCGCCTGCAGGCCTTCCAGACCGTCGACCCTGCCATCGCCCCCGCGAGCCGCCCCTACCGGCGGCTGCCGCAGCTCAGGCTCGCGCTGGCGCCGGGGCGCGGCCCGCTGGGCCTGAGCTGGTCGGGCCATCTGGAGGTGGTGCGCTTCAGCCACGAGGCCGCGGGCAAGACCACGGGCACGCGCGTGGACCTGCGTCCGCGCGTGAGCTGGCCGGTGCGCCGTCCGGGCTGGTACGTGGAGCCCGCGCTCGCCCTGCGCCACACGCGCTACGCCCTCGAGAACCCGGGCGCGGGCAAGCCTGCCGACCCGAGCCGCACGCTCCCCACCTTCAGCCTCGACGCGGGCGTCTTCCTGGAGAAGCCCGTGGCCGGCGGGCGGCTGCTGCACACCATCGAGCCACGGCTCTACTACCTCTACGTGCCCTACGAGGGCCAGGACGACCTGCCGGTCTTCGACACGGGGCTGCTCGACTTCTCCTTCGCGCAGCTCTTCCGTGAGGACCGCTTCTCCGGGCCCGACCGCGTGGGCGACGCCAATCAGCTCACGCTCGCGGTCACGAGCCGCCTGGTCGAGACCGCGGGCGGGGTGGAGCGGCTCTCGGTGAGCCTGGGCCAGATCCGCTATTTCCGCGACCGGCGCGTGGTCCTGCCTGGCGGGACCGTCGAGGGCCGGCGCGGCTCCAACCTGGTGCTGCAGGCCTCGGCCCTGCCGTGGCGTTCCCTGCGTGTGAGCGCCGGCCTGCAGTGGGACCCGGACCCGGGGCGCGTGGAACGCGCGGGCCTCAGCCTGCTCGCGCGCGCCGACGCGCACCGCATCCTCAACCTCGCCTACCGCTTCCGGCGCGGCACCCTGGAGCAGGTGGATCTCGCCGGGCGCTGGCGGCTGGCCACCGCCTGGCACGCGGTGGGACGCTGGAACCGCTCGCTGCGCGAGGACGTGGACCTGGAACGCTTCGCCGGCGTCGAGTATGCGGCCTGCTGCTGGGGCGTGCGCCTGGTGTGGCGCGAGTACGTGGCCGCGGCCGGCGCCGAGCCCAACCGCGCCCTCCTGCTCCAGCTCGAGCTCAAGGGCCTCGGCAGCGTCGGCGAGCCCGTGGACCGCCTGCTCGAGCGTGGTATCCTTGGCTACCGCCGCGCCCGCCCCTGAACGCGGCGCCCCGACCACCACGCAGCGTCCGAACCGCCCGACCATGCGCCCACACCCTCTCCGCGCGCCGGCCCTGGTCCTGCTGACGCTGGCGCTGCTGCTGCCCCTGCATCCTGCGCCGGCCGCCGTCGAGCCCATCGAGCGCATCGTCGCCGTGGTCAACGACGGGGTGGTCCTGGAGAGCGAGCTGCGCAACCGGATGCGCACCGTGGTGGCGCAGCTCCAGGCCCGCGGCACGCAGCTTCCGCCCGCGCCGGTGCTTCGCCGCCAGGTGCTCGAGCGCCTCATCCTCGAGCGCATCCAGCTCCAGATCGCCGAGCGGCTCGGGATCCGGGTGGACGACGAGACCCTCAACCGGGCCATCCGCGACATCGCACGCCGCAACGGCATGGATCTGGACACCTTCCGCCGCACGCTCGAGCGCGACGGCTTCAGCTTCGAGCGCTTCCGCGAGGACGTGCGCGCCGAGATGATCATCGCGCGCCTGCAGCGCCAGCAGGTGGCGAGCCGCGTCACGGTCTCCGACCAGGAGGTGGAGGACTTCCTCTCCAGCGCCCAGGCCCAGACCCGGCGCAGCTACCGCCTCGCCCACATCCTCGTCGCCGTGCCCGAGGCGGCCACCCCCGAGCAGATCGCCGCCGCGCGCCGCGAGGCGGAGGAGGTCCTGCGCCGCCTGCGCGCCGGGGCGGACTTCGCCGAGATGGCCGTGGCCCACTCGGACGGGCAGAAGGCCCTGGAGGGCGGCGACCTGGGCTGGCGCCGTGCCGACGAGCTGCCGAGCCTCTTCGCCGAGGTGGTGCCGAGGCTCGAGCCGGGCGATGTGAGCGAGCTCATCCGCAGCCCCAGCGGCTTCCATATCATCAAGCTGGTGGCCGTGCGCGGCGACGAGCCGCACGTGGTCGAGCAGGTGCGCCTGCGGCACATCCTGCTGCGGCCCGGCGAACTGCTGAGCGACGAGGAGGCCCGCATCCGCCTCGAGCAGCTGCGCGAGCGTGTGCTCGCCGGCGAGCCGTTCGAGGCGCTCGCGCGCGCCCACTCCGACGATCCGGTGAGCGCCGCCAAGGGGGGTGACATGGGCTGGCTCAGCCCCGCGGAGCTCCCGCCGGAGATCGCCGAGGTGGTGCGCGAGCTGGAGCCCGGCCAGGTGAGCGCTCCCTTCCGCACCCGCTTCGGCTGGCACCTGGTGCAGCTCGTGGACCAGCGCCGCCACGACGACACCGAGGGGTGGCGCCGCGCCCGGGCGCGCGAGCTCCTGCACCGGCGCAAGGTGGAGGAACGCCTCCAGCTCTGGCTGCGCCAGCTCCGCGACGAGGCCTACGTGGAGCTGCGCCTCGAGGGCTGAGGGCGCGCCGGCCCGCCCCTCCATGCGCATCGCGGTCACCCCCGGCGAGCCCGCGGGCATCGGGCCCGACGTGCTGCTGTGCGTGACGGCCGAGGGCGCGCCCGCCACGCTCGTCGCCTATGCCGACCCCGCCCAGCTCGCCGCCCGCGCCGCCCGCCTGGGCCTCGGGTCCCTGCGCATCGTCGAGGACGACGGCGTCGACGCCCCCCGCGCAGGGCTGCTGCGGGTGCGGCCGGTGCCGCTCGCGCGCTCCGACGATGCGCCCGGCGAGCCCGATCCCGGCAACGCACCCGCCCTGCTCGCGGCGCTGCGCGCGGCCGTGGCCGACTGCCGCGCCGGCCGCTGCGCCGCACTGGTCACGGGCCCCCTGAGCAAGGCCGTGGTCGCCCGCGGCGCCGGCATCCCCTTCTCCGGCCACACCGAGTTCCTCGCCGCGCTCACCGGGAGCGTGCCCGTGATGATGCTCGCCGCCGGCACGCTGCGGGTGGCGGTGGCCACCACGCACCTGCCCCTGCGCGCCGTGCCCGGCGCCCTCGACCGGGACGGGATCGCAACGACGCTGCGCATCATGGACCGCGACCTGCGCGCGCGCTTCCGCATCGCCGAGCCCCGCATCCTGGTGTGCGGCCTCAACCCGCACGCCGGCGAGGACGGCGAGCTCGGCGACGAGGAGACGCGCATCATCGCCCCCGCCATCGCGCTCGCCCGGAAGCGCGGCGTGCGCGCGACGGGGCCGGTCCCGGCCGACACGGCCTTCACCCCGGCGCGTCTCGCCGGCTGCGACGCCGTGCTCGCCATGTACCACGACCAGGGTCTGCCCGTGATCAAGCACGCCGCCTTCGACCGTGCGGTGAACGTGACCCTGGGGCTGCCCATCGTGCGCACCTCGGTGGACCACGGCACGGCCTTCGAGCTGGCCGGCACAGGGCGCGCCGATCCGGCGAGCTTCCGCGCCGCCGTGGCGCTCGCCGCCGAGCTCGCCGCCGACGGCTGATGGCGCACCGGCCGCGCAAGCGCTTCGGGCAGCACTTCCTGCACGACGCGCGCGTGATCGCAGGGATCCTCCGCGCCATGGACCCGCGGCCCGGCCAGACCGTGGTCGAGATCGGCCCCGGCCTCGGCGCGCTCACCCTGCCGCTGCTGGAGCGCCTCGGCGAGCTGCACGTGGTCGAGCTCGACCGCGACCTGGTGCCGGCGCTCGCCGCCCGCACGGTGGGCAAGGGCCGGCTCCACATTCACCAGGCCGACGCGACGCGTTTCGACTTCCGCCCGCTGGCCCCGCCCGGGGCCCGCATCCGCGTGGTGGGAAATCTCCCCTACAACGTCTCCACACCGCTGCTGTTCCATCTCCTCGACCAGCTCGACGCCATCGAGGACCTGCACCTCATGCTGCAGAAAGAGGTGGTGCAGCGCATGGCCGCGACCCCGGGCGGCAGGGACTACGGGCGGCTCTCGGTGATGGTGCAGTGGCGCTGCCGGGTCGAGCCCCTGTTCCATGTGGGCCCTGGCGCCTTCCGCCCTCCGCCCAGGGTCACGTCCACCGTGGTGCGGCTCGTCCCGCATCCTGCGGCCCCATTCGAGGTCCACGACCCGCGGCTGTTCGCTCAGGTGGTGGCGGCCGCCTTCTCGCAGCGGCGCAAGACCCTGCGCAACGCGCTCGCAGCGCTCGCGGGGGAGACGGCGATCCGCGGGGCGGGGCTCGACCCCGGCGCCCGCCCCGAGCAGGTGCCGCCTGCGGGCTTCGCCCGCCTCGCCAACCGCCTCGCCGCCCGGACCGCGCCCGGCGGCTAGCCTTCCTTCTGCCTGCCGCCTGTTCAGAAGCGCCCGCGCACGCCCACGTACACGGCACGACGCTCGTACCACAGGTGCGGGCGGCCCTGCCCGGAGCCGTCCTCGCCCCGCAGCCGCGCGGCCAGCCGGCGCAGCCGGTCGCCCGCCGTCCCCTCGAGGGGCTTCGCCTCCCGCACCGGTGCCCGGAGGTCGAGCCCCACGCTCAGGCGCAGGCAGTCGGGCACGCGCACGTCCCCGGCGCGCGCGCTGCCGGCGGCGAGCCCGAGGCAGGCGAGCACGGCTGCAGAGGCCGCAATCGTCCGGAGCCCTCGACGCGACATGCGCGCTCCCCTAGAAGCGCCGCTGCACACCGAGGAAGAGGAATCCGTCCGGATACCAGCGCTCGGCGGCGCGGCGCCCGAAGTAGGGGCCCGCGCCGCTCGGCCGATCGGGCAGCAGGGCCCCCGCAGGGCGCCCGAAGGTGATCGAGATGGACGCCTCTTCCGAAGGCTCGGGGGCCGCCAGCCGCAGAGAGGGCGGCGGGGGAAGGATCCGGTCCTTGAGCTCGGACCAGCGCCAGTGGAGCCCCGGCGGCTCGGCGGCGCGGGCCGCCGCGGTCAGCAGCACGCCCAGGGCCACGCCCAGCGCCAGCAGGACCATGGGATCGGGCCGATGGCGAGGTCTGCGGTTCATGATGCACCTCCTCGATGCCTGCGGAGGGCCGGGCCCTCCGCCCTTGCGGCCCAGTCTCCGGGCCGCCGGCGGCCCCGTCAGCGATGCGGGTCACAACCCGGACGTGGCCCCGCCCGCAGTTCGGGCGGCTGCCCGCGCCCCATGTCCGGTTTCTCCTGCCGAATCGTGGACCTGCATGCACCAGCCTGCACGGCAGGCACGCCTGCATGCGCAACTCGTTGTTTCAGCGGGCCTTTCGTCGGAAAGGCCGGCGGCCGGACTCAGCCGCCCTCGCGGTAGTGCGGATCCACCCAGCAGCGCGGGAGCGGCTCGCCCGAGGGGAAGGCGAGCTCGGCCTTGCGGAACGTGGCCGGGTCCTGCAGCTCCTCGCCGCGGTGGAAGCGGCCCACGACGGCATCGCGGCAGGGATCGAACAGCGACCTCGGGTCGAGGATCTCGACCAGGTCACCGCTGGGCTCGTGCTTCAGGTACATGGCGCACCTCCCGTTGACGCGGCACCGCACCGCCACCATTGTGGGACGTGGCGCCCCGTCGGGGGCTTTTCAACAGGCGCGCCATGATCCGGAGCCGGCCGAGCGGAACCCTCGTCGAGGCGGCCCTCACCGTCCGGGCCACGCCCGGAGCGGCGGCCGCGGCGGCGGCGGAGGCCTTCGAGGCCGCGGCGCGCACGGCCACGAGCGTGCGGGGCGCCTTCCACGTGGCGCTGGCAGGCGGGTCCACGCCGGCGGCGCTCTACCGCCGCCTCGCCGCGCGGGCCGGGGCGGTGGACTGGGGCCGTGTGCATGTATGGTTCGGCGACGAGCGCGCCGTGCCCTGGGACCACCCGGCGAGCAACTACCGCATGGCACGCGAGGTGCTGCTCGACCACGTGCCCATCCCACCCGGGCAGGTGCATCCCATCCGGGCGCGCACGGCCTGTATCCGACAGGACGCGGCCGCCTACGCCGCCGCCCTGCGGCGCCACCTGCCGTCCGGCCCGGGGGGCTTCCCGATGCTGGACCTCGTGCTCCTCGGGCTGGGCGCGGACGGCCACACGGCCTCCCTGTTCCCCGGCACCTGCATCCTCCATCAGCGCGAGCGCCCGGTGGAGGCCGTCTACGTGCCGGGCCTGCGCGCGTGGCGCATCAGCCTCACCTTCCCGACCCTCGAGGCGGCGCGCGCGGTGCATTTCCTGGTCACGGGCGGGGCCAAGGCCGATGCCGTGCGCCGGACGCTCGCGCCCGGCCCGGACGGCGACCTCACGCCGGCGGGCCGCCTGTGCCAGGCGCGGCCCACGCGCTGGTTCCTCGACGCGGCCGCGGCCGGCGCGCTGCCGCACGCCGCGCGGGAGGCCCGGGAATGAGGGTGCTCGCCGCCGACGTGGGCGGTACGAAGACCCTCGTGGCCCTTGGCGAGGCGGGGCCGGACGGCCGCCCCCGCGTGCTCGCCCGGCGCCGCTACGCCAGTGCCGGATGGGCCGGGCTCGAGCCCCTGCTGCGGGACTTCCTCGACGGGGCCGCGCCCGGTCCCCCGCCCGCCGCCGCCTGCCTGGCGGTGGCGGGGCCCGTCACCGGCGGCGAGGAAAACCAGACCGCGCGGGTGACCAACCTGACCTGGACCCTGGACGGCCGGGCGCTGGCCCGCGCGCTGGACATCGGCCGCGTGCGGCTGGTGAACGACTTCGCCGCAGTCGCCCGCGGCCTCGACGCCCTCGGCCCGGAGGACGTGGAGACCCTCCAGGCGGGCCGGCCGGAGCCCGGGACGCCGCGCGCGGTGATCGGGGCCGGCACCGGCCTGGGGCTCGCCCTGCTGGTCCCGGAGCGCGCGGGCGGCTGGCGCGTGCTGCCCTCGGAGGGCGGCCACGCCGACTTCGCCCCCGCCGACCCCGAGCAGGCGGCGCTCGCCGAATGGCTCCGCCCGCGGCTGGGGCGGGTGAGCGTCGAGCACGTGCTCTCCGGCCGGGGGCTTGTGCGCATCCTCGAGTTCCTGGCCGGCCGCGAGGGCCGCGAGCCTGGCCCCGAGCTCGTGCGGGCCATGAAAGGGGGTGATCCGGCCGCGGCCATCGGCGAGGCGGCGCTGGCCGGGAGCGACCCCCTGGCCGCGGCGGCCGTGGCGCTGTTCGTGCGCGCCTACGGCGCCCACGCCGGCGACCTGGCCCTGCTCGCCCTGCCCCGGGGCGGGCTGTACGTGGCCGGAGGCATCGCCCCGCGGCTCGCGCCCCTGCTGCGGGCAGGCGGCTTCATGGACGCCTTCCGCGCCAAGCCGCCCATGGAGGCGCTGCTGGCCGCGATCCCCGTCCACCTCGTGCGCAATCCGGAGGCCGGCCTGCTGGGGGCGCTGGCGCTCGCCCTCGAGACGGCCGGCTGAGCGGCCCCCTTTTCCGCACAGGGCGTCCGTGGACTGGGACGGCGCGCTGGGCTAACGTGGAGACATGAGCGAGCAGGCACCCTACCGCATCCAGGTCGAGCCCGTGGCCTTCTACGTGCCGGAGCAGTCGGATCCGGCCGCGGGCCGCTATGTCTTCGGCTACACCATCACCATCCGCAACGTCGGCCAGGTGCCGGCGCGGCTGCTCTCGCGCCACTGGATCATCACCGACGCCCATGGCCGCGTGCAGGAGGTGCAGGGCGAGGGGGTGGTGGGCGAGCAGCCGCGCCTCGCCCCGGGCGAGGCCTTCCAGTACACCAGCGGCGCGGTGCTGGAGACCCCCGTGGGCTCCATGCGCGGGCGCTACCACATGCTCGCCGACGACGGCGTGCGCTTCGAGGCCGAGATCCCGCCCTTCACCCTCTCGGTGCCCAACGCCCTGCACTGAATGGCCGTCTACGCCGTCGGCGACCTGCAGGGCTGCCTCGATCCCCTGCGCCGGCTCCTCGACCGGCTGGGCTTCGATCCCGCCCGTGACCGCCTGTGGCTGACGGGCGACCTCGTCAACCGCGGCCCGAGCTCGCTGGAGACCCTGCGCTTCGTGCGCGGGCTCGGCGAGGCGGCGGTGTGCGTGCTCGGCAACCACGACCTGCACCTGCTGGCCGTGGCGGCCGGCGCCGCGCCCGGGCGGCCCGAGGACACGCTCGACGCGGTGCTGGAGGCACCCGACCGCGAGGCCCTGCTCGCGTGGCTGCGCGCACGGGCGCTCCTGCATCACGATGCCGCGCTCGGCTGGACCCTGGTGCATGCGGGGCTGCCGCCCCAGTGGGACCTGGCCGAGGCGGCCGAACGCGCGCGCGAGGCCGAGGCGGCCCTGCGCGGGCCCGGATGGCGGGCGCTGCTTGCCGCCATGTACGGCGACGAGCCCGCGCGCTGGGACCCCGCACTCGCGGGCCACGCACGGCTGCGCTTCATCGTCAACGCCCTCACGCGGCTGAGGTACTGCACCGCCGACGGGGCGCTGGCGCTGCGGCACAAGGGGCCGCCCGGGAGCCAGCCCGAAGGGTGCCTGCCCTGGTACGCCGTGCCCGGGCGCCGCAGCGCCGGCACGCGCATCGTCTTCGGCCACTGGTCCACCCTCGGGGCGCTGGCCGGCGGCACCGGCCGCGACGACGTCGTCTGCCTCGACGGCGGCTGCGTGTGGGGCGGGCGCCTGCTCGCGCTCCGCCTCGACGCGGAGGACGCACGCCCCCTCTCCGTCGGCTGCACCCGGGCACGCCTGCCCACGGGCTGGTAGGATGCTGGTAGGATGATGTTCCCGGCCCTGAGGCCCGCGATGGCGATGACGGCCAGGAAGGTGTTCGAACCCCTTCTTTCCACACCCATCCGCCGCCGAACCGCCCTGTCCATCCGCCTGATCCTGGCAGTCTGCCTGTCGGCGGCCGCCTCGCGGGGCGAGGCCGTCGAGCTCGCGCTCGGCGGGTTGGGTGGCGGGCCCTTCCAGGAGCACCGCTACAGCGGCTACTCCCTGGCGTTCCGCGTGGGCACCCGCGTGCCGGACCGAGCGTCTTGGCTATTCCTCGGCGCCAGCCTGGATTCCATCGCCGGACGCGGAAGGCGGGCGATCATGGTGACGGCGGGGCCGGGCGTCGCCCTGCGGCTGGTTCAGGGGCGGCGATCGGCGCTCGTGCGCTACGAACTCCACGGCGCGCTGCTCTCGCGCAACCGTTTCGGAGAACGCGACCTCGGTGGCCATTTCCAGTTCTTCCACCGCCTGAGCCTGCTGTGGCCGCTCGGCAGGCGCTACCATCTCGCCGCCGGCCTCTGGCACCTCTCCAACGGCGGGCTCTACGAGCGCAACCCCGGCCTCAGCGGCTTCACGCTCGAGATCGGCGCACGCTACTGACCGCGGAAGCGGACGCGGCGGCGCAGCTCGACGAAGGCGTAGGGCAGCGGGTTCTCGGCGTCGGGGGCATGGGCCTCGCGCGCAACCTCCTCCCACTCCGTGGGATCGAGGTCGGGGAAGCGGGCGTCGCCCTCGGGCTCGGCGTCCACCTCCGTGAGCAGGATGCGTCCGGCGAGCGGCAGGAAGGCCGCGTAGAGCTCGCCGCCGCCGATCACCATCACCTCCCCGGCGTCCGCCGCCGCGGCGAGCGCGGCCTCCGGCGAGCCGACCACCTCGGCGCCCGGGGCCCGGTAATCCGGCCGGCGTGTGACCACGATGTTGCGCCGGCCCGCGAGCGGGCGGCCGATGGACTCCCAAGTGCGCCGGCCCATGACGATCGGGTGACCCCAGGTCACGGCCCGGAACCGGCGCAGGTCCGCGGGCAGCCGCCAGGGCAGCCTTCCGGCGCGGCCGATGACGCCGTTGCGCGCCACCGCCGCCACCAGCGTGATGCGCGGCCCCGTGCTCACACCGCCACCGGGGCCTTGATGGGCGGGTGCGGGTCGTACCCCACCAGCTCGAAGTCCTCGTAGCGGAAGTCGAAGATGTCGCGCACCGCGGGATTGATGCGCATGACAGGCAGCGGGCGCGGCTCGCGCGCGAGCTGGGTGCGCGCCTGCTCCAGATGGTTGAGGTAGAGGTGCGCGTCGCCCAGGGTGTGGATGAGCTCCCCGGGCCTCAGGCCCGTCACCTGCGCCATCATCAGCGTGAGCAGGGCGTAGGAGGCGATGTTGAAGGGCAGCCCCAGGAAGATGTCGGCGCTGCGCTGGTAGAGCTGGCAGGAGAGCCGGCCGTCGGCCACGTAGAACTGGAAGAAGGTGTGGCAGGGCGCGAGCGCCATGCGGCCGGCGCGCACGTTGTCCTGCGGGCTCACGCCCTCGTCGGGGAGGTCCGCCACGTTCCAGGCGCTCACCAGGATGCGCCGCGAGTGCGGCCGCGTGCGCAGCTGCTCCACCACCTGTGCGATCTGGTCCACCACGCGCCCGTCGGGCGTGCGCCAGGCGCGCCACTGGCGGCCGTAGATGGGCCCGAGCTCGCCGTCCTCGGTGGCCCACTCGTCCCAGATGGTCACCCCGTGCTCGTGCAGGTAGCCGATGTTGGTCTCGCCGCGCAGGAACCAGAGCAGCTCGTGAATGATGGAGCGCAGGTGCAGCCGCTTGGTCGTGACCGCGGGGAAGCCCTCCGACAGGTCGAAGCGCATCTGCCAGCCGAAGATGCTGAGGGTGCCCGTGCCGGTGCGGTCCTCCTTGCGCACCCCATGCTCGAGCACGTGCCGCATGAGTTCGAGGTACTGCCTCATCGCTCCCCCGCAGCCCCCCGGCGGGCGTAGGCACACCACAGCAGGCCCGCGCCCGCGGCGACCATGGGCAGCGAGAGGAGCTGGCCCATGGTCATCCACCCGAATGCGACGAAGCCCAGGTGCCGGTCGGGCTCGCGCGCGAACTCGACCAGGAAGCGGAACAGCCCGTAGAGCAGCAGGAACAGCCCCGAGGCGGCCATGCGCGGGCGCGGCCGCGCCGTGAACCACCACAGCGCGGCGAAGAGCGCCAGCCCCTCCAGCGCGGCCTCGTAGAGCTGCGAGGGATGGCGCGGCTCGGGCCCCGCGGGCGGGAAGACCATGCCCCAGGGGAGCGCCGTCGGCCGGCCCCACAGCTCGCCGTTGATGAAGTTGCCGAGACGCCCGAAGAAGAGCCCGGGCGGAACCAGCGGCGCGCAGAAGTCGGCCACCGCCCAGAAGCCGCGGCCGGAGCGCCGGCCGTAGAGCCACAGGGCGACGATCACGCCCAGCAGCCCGCCGTGGAAGGACATCCCGCCCTCCCAGATGCGCAGCGGCATGAGCGGGTCGGCGAGGAAGGCCTGCAGGCCGTAGAAGAGCACGTAGCCGAGACGTCCGCCGAGGATCACGCCGAAGGCCACGTACACGAGCAGGTCACCCACCTCGGCGGCCTCCCAGCCCGAGCCCGCTCGCGCGGCGCGCCGCCGCCCCAGCCACCACGCCGAGAGGAAGCCGAGCACGTACATGAGCCCGTACCAGCGCACCTCGAGCGGGCCGATCTCGATGGCGACGGGGTCGAAGGCGGGATGGCGCAGCATCAGGCGAGGCTCACCCGCAGCACGAAGCACTTGAGGTACTCGGTCTCGGGGATGGCCGGGTGCACCGGATGGTCCGGGGCCTGGTGGCCCTGCTCCAGCACCTGGAGGTTGCGGTCCACGTGGCGGGCGGCCTCGTGCACGAGGCGCGCGAGCAGCGCCCGCTCCACATGGAAGGAGCAGGAGCAGGTCACCAGGATCCCGTCCCTGGCGAGCACCTGCATGGCCATGCGGTTGAGGCGGCGGTAGGCCTCGGTCCCGGCCTTGAGGTCACGCCGGCGCCTGACGAAGGCGGGCGGGTCGAGCACCACCACGTCGAAGCGCTCGCGCGCCGCGCGCAGCCGCGCGAGCGCCTCGAAGGCATCGGCGCGCAGGGTGCGCACGCGCCCGTCCACGCCGTTGAGGCGGGCGTTCCCGGCCACCCGCTCGAGCGCGGCCCCGGAGCTGTCCACGCACAGGACCTCGGCGGCGCCGCGCGCCGCCGCCGTCACGCCCCAGCCGCCCACGTAGCTGAAGAGGTCGAGCACGCGCGCGCCGCGCACGTAGCGGGCGAGCCGCGCGCGGTTGTCGCGCTGGTCGTAGAACCAGCCCGTCTTCTGTCCGCCCGCGAGCGGCACCCGGAAGCGCAGACCGTTCTCCTCGATCTCCACCGTCTCCGGCACCTCGCCCCATGCCACCTCCACCGTGCGCGGCAGGCCCTCGAGCTCGCGCACGGGGCTGTCGTTGCGCAGCACCACGGCCCGCGGCCGCAGCACCTTGCCGAGGGCGGCGAGCACGTCCGCGCGCGCGCGCTCCATGCCCGCCGTGTTGAGCTGAACGGCCAGCACCTCGCCGTAGCGGTCCACCACCAGGCCCGGCAAGCGGTCGCCCTCGCCGTGCACCAGCCGGTACCAGGGCCCCTCGAACAGCCGCTCGCGCAGGCCCAGGGCCACCTTGAGGCGGTGGACGATGAGCGAGCGCGAGAAGGGGTGGCGGCGGTCGCGGCTGACGATGCGCGCGCAGATGAGCGAGCGCGGGTTGACGTAGCCGGTGCCGAGGGGGCGCCCGTCCGCCGCCTGGATCTCCACCGGCTCGCCCGGCTCGAAGCCCGCAAGCGGGGTGGCGCGCGTGTCCACCTCGTTGCTGTAGACCCACAGGTGGCCCGCGCGCAGGCGCCGCTCCTCGCGCGGCCTGAGGCGCAGGGGCGCGAAGGCGGGCGCCTCGGGGGCTGGGGCGGGTGTCTCGGCTGCGGTGCTCATGGCAGGCGTCGCTGCGGGCGGCGGCGCCCATTGTGCGCCAGGGGCGCGTCCCGCGCCAGCGCCGGACAGCGGCGGGCTCCAACGTATGGAAGCGCCGATCGATCCGCGCAGCGGATTGCTGTTTTCGTGGACGTCCCGAACCTGGCCACCGCCTCCGCAGCCGCTTCACCGCCGCCTGCGGACCAGGCTTCCAGCCCCCGCCTCTGACCCCGTGCCGCCGCAGGCGTGGCTTCCAGCCGCGCCGGGCCGGCTGGAAGCCGGCCCCCACCGGGAGGGGGAGCGGCGAGGCAAGCGAGCGCGGGCGTGGGTCGGGATGAGGCGTGTCCGGAGGGCGGACGGCCGGCTTTCCCTGCGGCCGACGGGGTTGCGTGTCGCCGGGGTGTGACGTTCAATATCCGCCCGCCGTCGGTTTCCGGCACGCGACCCCCGCGCGCATCCCCCGACCACGCGACGGGGCGCCCCGGAGGCGCCCGAGGAGCCTGCATGTCCGATCCGCGCGTGACCCTCGAGCCCGGCGGGCACACCTTCGAGGTGGGCCCGGGCGAGACCATCCTCGAGGCGGGCCTGCGCCACGGCCTCGCCATGCCTTACGGCTGCCGCAACGGCGCCTGCGGCTCCTGCCGCGCGAGGGTGCTGCGCGGCGCCGTGGCCTACCCGGACGGGCCCCCGCCGGGCCTGAGCGAGGCCGAGGCGGCCGAGGGCTACGCGCTGCCGTGCCAGGCCGTGCCCGAGGGCGACGTGGTGCTGGAGCTGCCGCAGGTGGGCGCGGCGCCCGACATCCCGGTGCGGCAGATGCCGGTGCGGGTGGCGCGCATGGAGCGGGTGGCCCCGGACGTGATGCGCCTCTGGCTCAAGCCGCCCATGACCGAGCGGCTGCGCTTCCTGCCCGGCCAGTACCTGGACGTGCTCCTGCGTGACGGGCGCCGGCGCGGGTTCTCCATCGCCAACCCGCCCCACGACGACGCCCTCATCGAGCTGCATGTGCGCCACCACCCGGGTGGCGCCTTCACCGAGCATGTGTTCACGACCATGCGCCCCAAGGACCTGCTGCGCATCGAGGCCCCGCTGGGCGGCTTCCACCTGCGCGAGGCGGGCGAGCGCCCCATCCTGATGGTGGCCGGGGGCACGGGCTTCGCGCCCATCAAGGCCATGGTGGAGCACGCGCTCCACGTCGGTCTCGCCCGCCCCATCACGGTCTACTGGGGCGCGCGCGACCGCGCGGGCCTCTATCTCCACGAGCTGGCGGCGGGCTGGGCCCGGGCGCACCCGGAGCGCATCCGCTACGTGCCGGTGCTGTCCGAGCCGCGGCCGGAGGACGCCTGGGACGGCCGCACGGGCCTCGTGCACGAGGCGGTGCTGGCCGATCATCCTGACCTCCCGCGCTTCGACGTCTACATGGCGGGGCCGCCGGGCATGATCCGGGCCGCCCGCGAGGCCTTTCTCGCCCGGGGCCTGCCCGAGGGCCAGCTCTTCTACGACAGCTTCGAGCCGGCCGCCGACCCCCGGCTGGCCGCATCCTGAGCACCTTCCTCCCCGCCCGGCGGCGCCCCGGAGACGGCCGCGGGCGGCGCCGTGGGCGCGGGCGCGGAGCGCAGCGAAGCGGAGATGCGGCCCATCGGCGCGCGCCCGCAGGCGGGACGGCCTCGCCACGCCCTACGACCGGACCGCAGCCCCCGGCAACCGCTCCGGCACGGCGGGCGGCGGCAGCGCCGTCCGCCCCGGGGCCTGCAGGCCCGCCTCCTGGAGGGCGAGCTCCAGCCCCTCGCGCCGGCGCTGGGCGGCGGCCTCGTGCTCGCCCATCCGGTCGAGCACCTCGGCCAGCTCGCGGGCGGTCTCGGCGCGGCGTGCGAGTCCCAGGCTCGCCTCCAGGTAGCCGCGCGCCTTGCCCCACAGCCCCGCGCGGGCCGCGAGCCGCCCCAGGGTGAGCAGCAGGGTGGCGTCGCGGTCGCGCCGCCCCAGCCAGCGCTCGGCCTCGGCGAGGCGCCGCTGGGCGTCGCCTCCGCCGAGCAGCCCGTAGAGCCACACCAGCCGCTCGTCCCAGCGCCGCCTGAGCAGGCGACGGATCTCGCGCTCGGCCTCGGCCTCGCGTCCGACGGCCACGAGGTGCGTCAGGCGGGCGCGTGCGAGCTCGGGATCCTCGCGCAGGGCCCGGGGCACTTCCGCCCACGCCGCCTCCAGGGCGCGGGCGTCGGTGTCCTCGGCGGCACGCGCCATGCGATGCAGGTGCACCTCGCGCTCGAGGGCGCGCAGCGCCTCGGCGTCGAGCACCCTGCGCCGGCGCAGCTCCGGCAGGAGCGGGAGCAGGTGGTCCCAGTCGCGCAGCTCGCGGTAGAGGCGCGCGAGCAGCTTGAGGACGTGGGCATGGCGCGGAGCGAGCCCGCGCAGGTGGGTGAGCGTGGCGAGCGCCTGCTCGAGCTGGCGGTGGGCGATCTGGAGCTCGGCCTGGGTCAGCCCCACGGCCACGTCGGCGGCCGGCATGCTCTCGTGGGCGCGGCGCAGGTGGTCGTCGCGGCGATCGTGGGCGCCCTGCTGCTGGGCCGCGCGGGCCGCGCCCAGCCAGTTGAGGAGGGGGGTCTCGCTGTCGGGGGCGCTGCGGACGAGCAGCCGCTCGGCCTCCGCCCACCGCCCCTCGGCCAGCGCGATGAGGCCCTTGACCAGGCCCTCGCGCGCGCGCAGGGTCCGGCGGCGCCGGCGCCGGCGGGCCGCGGCCCCCGGCAGGCGCCACAGCCCCGCCACCGCGCGCACGAGCAGCCACAGCCCGGCGCCCAGCACGAGCAGCGCCGCCACCAGGAAGGCGAGGCTGGTCTCCACCCGCCAGGGGCCGGCGGCGATGAGCACATAGCCGGGTTCGCGCGCCAGCACCAGGGCGAGCGCCACCGCGCCCACCAGCACCGCCACCAGCGCGAGCAGCCGCCGGATCACGGCGCTCCCCTGCGGGCGCGGGCCGGAAGCCGGGTCGCGGAAGACGGGGACGGGGAATGCGTCATGGCGTACGCCCCGCCTGAGGGCGCGCGGCCAGCGCCTCCCTGAGCTGCGCGAGCGGCTCGGCCAGATTCGGGAGCTCGGGCCGCAGCCGCGCCTCGCCCAGCCGGGCGAGGCTCGCCGCCATGGCCTTCACGGCCGCATCCTCCGGATCGAAGTAGGTGAGCAGCCACGCGCGCGCGTCCGCGAGCGCGGCGCGGAAGGTCCGCTCGCGCCGCTCCAGCAGCGCCACGCGGGCCGCGTCCAGCTTGAGGCGCAGGTTGAGGACCAGGAAATACTGCTCGTCCGGGGCGAGCAGGGGCTGGATGGGACGGTCGGCGCGGCGCACCACCACCAGGCCGCGCAGCGCCTCCCAGGCGGTGGCGAGCGCCCGCCGCCAGGCGGGGCCCTCGGCCGCCTGCCCCGCTTCCGCCGCGGCCCCGGGGCCTGCGGGCGGGGCGGGGCGCCGGTAGGCCGGGGCCAGCGGCAGGGCCTCGACGCGCTCGCCGAGGCTCGCCAGCTCCAGGGCCATGCCTTCCACGTCGGGGCGCGGCACCGCCTCCAGCGCCGCGCGCGCCCGCGCGAGGGCCTCGCGCACCGGGATGAGGCCCGGGTCGGCGAGCTCGCGCACCACCGCATCCGCCTCCGCCACGGCGGCCAGGGCGGCATCCACGTCGCCCGCGAGCCGCAGGCGGCGCGCGGCCATGCGCACCAGGTATTCGGCCTCGGCGATCCGCCAGCCGCCGGCGCGGCGTCGCGCATCGCGGGCGAGGGCCTCGAAGGCCTCCTGCAGGGCCTGGCGCTCCCGGACGGCGTCCGCCACGGCCTGCTCCAGGCGGCGGGCGATCTCGGCCTGACGCGCCGTCACCGTCTCGAGGCGCCTGGCGAGATCGGCGCCTGCCTCCGCCTGCCGGCGCAGCTCCTGCTGGAGCTGCCGGCCGAACCAGCCCCCGGCGCCGGCCAGCCCCAGCCCGAGGACCAGGGCGAACGCGCCGAGCGCGAGCGCCGCCCGCCCTGCGGCGGATGGCCCGGGTTCCGGCGCAGGCCGCTCCGGGCCTGCCTCCGGGGCCGCGGCCTCCGGCCGCCCGTCCCCGGCGCCGGCTACGGTCTCCTCCGGGACCGCCTCCGCCGGTGCCTCCTGCGACCCTTCCGCCGGGGTCCCGTCGCGCTTCTCCTCGGCCACCCTCACCCTCCGTCGCGCGCGGCCGCGCGGGGTGTCATGCCTCCCCGCCCGCGCGCCAGCGCCGCAGCGCCTCCAGGATCGCCTCGTCGCTGGCGGCCTCCGCCACCACGGGCGGATGGCGAAAGCCCAGCTCCGCGGCGAGTTGTACCATACGCTCGCTCACCACAACCAGCGGCGTCGCCCGCAGCCAGGCGCGTCCCAGCTTGCCCACCATGTCGTAGAGGTTGCGCAGCCCCTCGCCGCTGGTGACCACGATGGCATGGATCTCACCCCGGGCCCAGGCCTTGAGCAGGCGGCCGACGTCGCCGCGCGGGCGCACACGGCGGTAGGCCTCGGCGTAGGTGACCTCGGCGCCGCGCGCGCGCAGGACATCGCCCAGGTGCTCGCGCCCGCCTTCGCCGCGGAAGATCACCACGCGGCGGCCGGCGAGGCGCTCCGGGGCGAGCTCGGGCAGCGCCAGCAGGGCCTCGCTGTCGAAGCGCCGGCGGGGATAGACGTGGGGCTCGACCCCGAAGGTGCGCAGCGCCCGGGCCGAGCCGCGGCCGATGGCCGCCACCAGCAGCCCCTCGGGCAGCCCGCCGCGGCGCGCCCGGATCAGGTTCATGGCCCGCTCGACCGCGTTGGGGCTGATGAAGATGGCGACGTGGAAGCGCTCGAGCGCATCGATGGCCGCGAGCAGGGGAGCGGTGTCGCGCGGCTCGACGATCTCCAGCACGGGGAAGCGGATGGCGCGGCCTCCGTCGGCCTCGATCAGGCGGCACAGGCCCTCGGCCTGATGGGCGGGCCGTGTGACCACGATGCCGAGGCCGGCAAGCGCCCCCCTCACGGGCCGGCGCCTTCCTCCAGCGCCGCCAGGATGCGGTCGGCCCCACGCGCCAGCAGATCCTCGGCCAACGCCCGCCCCAGCAGGCCCGCGTCCTCGGGCCGCCCGCTGACGACCCCCTCCACGAGCTCGGTGCCGTCCGGCCGTCCCACCAGGCCCCGCACCAGGATCACGTCCCGCTCCAGCACCGCGTGTGCCGCAAGCGGCACCTGGCAGCCGCCCCCGAGGCGGGCGTTGAAGGCACGCTCCGCCTCGACGCAGATGCGGGTGGGCCCGTCCTCCAGGGGCGCGAGCAGCGCGCGCAGGGGCGCGTCGTCGGCGCGGCACTCCACGCCGATGGCCCCCTGGGCGATGGCAGGCAGGAGCTCCTCGGGCGCGAGCGGCCGGGTGATGCGACGGGCCTCGCCCAGGCGGCGCAGGCCCGCCGCCGCGAGCACGATGGCGTCGTAGCGGCCCTCGTCGAGGCGGGCGAGGCGCGTTCCGACGTTGCCGCGCAGGTCGAGCACCTCCAGGTCCGGCCGCCTGGCCCGGAGCTGGCACTGGCGCCGCAGGCTGGAGGTGCCCACGCGCGCGCCCTTCGGGAGCGTGTCCAGGTCCAGGCCGGGAGCCCGCGCCACCAGGGCGTCGCGGGGGTCTTCCCGTTCGAGGATGGCGCCGATGACGAGCCCCGGGGGCAGCGCCACCGGCACGTCCTTCATGGAATGGACGGCGATGTCGGCGCGCCCCTCCAGCAGGGCGCGCTCCAGCTCCTTGACGAACAGGCCCTTGCCGCCGATGCGGGCGAGCGGGCTGTCGAGGATGCGGTCGCCCCGGGTCACCATGGGCACGAGCTCGACCGTGAGCCCGGGGTGGGCGGCACGCAGCCGCGCGGCCACGTGCTCGGCCTGCCACAGGGCGAGCGGGCTGCGGCGGGTGGCGATGCGGACGGTCCCGGACGTGCCCAAGGCGTACTCCTGGCTGCGGCGCCGGCCGCCATTCTGCCACGACCGGCGGACGTCCGGTCCCGCCGGCCGGGCGGGCGGGTGGCATGGCCCTCGAAGGTGTGTGAAAATGGAGTCGATGCGCCTTGCGATCGCCACCCTGGGGCTGCTCGCCACCACCGCCGCGGCCGCGCAGCCCCCGCTCCCCCCGGTCGAGGTGCCGGTGGCCGCCGACCTCCGGGCCGAAGGCCGGGCCGCCGAGCGCTCCGGCCGGGCGCTGGTGCTGGTCTTCGCCTCCGAGGACTGCAGCTACTGCATGGTGCTGGAGGAGGAGATCCTCAAGCCCATGCTGCGCAGCGGCGAGTACGACCACCGCATCCGCATGCGCAAGGTGATGCTCGACGCCGGCGAGAGCGTGGTGGACTTCGCCGGCGAGGAGGTGGAGACCGCCGCGCTCGCCGACCGCTACGGGGTCTTCGTCACCCCCACCGTCCTCTTCGTGGACGCCGAGGGCACCGAGCTCGCCACCCGCCTCGTCGGCATCAACACCGTGGAGCTCTACGGGGGCTACATGGACGCCGCCATCGACCAGGCGGTGGCCCGCATCGAGGCCAGGGCCCGGCTCGCGCGCCACGCCGCCGACGAGCCCGGGACCGCCACCGACTAGCGGGCTCCATCGACCGTCCGACCGCTCAGCCCCGGCCCTGCCCCAGGGCCTTGAGGCGTTTGCGCAGGCCGGGCACGTGGCGGCGGCTCACCTCCACCCGGTCGTCGATGCCCTGGATCCGCACGTAGCAGCGCCCTTCGGGCGAGCGCTCCATGCCCGCGATGCAGGCCACCGCCACCAGGGCGTTGCGGTGGACACGGATGAAGCGCTCGCCGAACTCCCGCTCCAGGGACTTGAGCGACTCCTCGATCAGCACCTCGCCGCCCTTGTGGCGCACGGTGACGTACTTCTGGTCTGCCTGGAAGTAGTAGACGTCCGCCACCGGCACGAGCTGCAGGTTGCCCCGCAGCCGCGCGCAGATGTGGGTGCGGGCGCGGCCCTCGCCCTGCCCGGCCTCGAGGGCCTCCACCTGGGCGAGCGTGAGGCGGCGCGCCTGGGCCAGCGCCCGCTCCAGGCGCTCGCGGCGCACGGGCTTCAGCACGTAGTCCACCGCCTGGGCGTCGAAGGCCTCCAGCGCGTAGTCGCCGTAGGCGGTGGCGAAGACGACGGCCGGCGGCCGCTCGAGCGAGCCCAGGTGGCGGGCGGCTTCCAGCCCGTCCATGCCCGGCATGCGGATATCGAGCAGCACCACGTCCGGGTGCAGCCGCTGGACCAGCTCCAGGGCCTCGCGACCGCTGGCGGCCTCGCCCACCACCTCGCAGCCCTCGATCTGCTCGAGCAGGCTACGCAGCCGGTCGCGCGCCAGCGCCTCGTCGTCCACGATCAGCACCCGCATGGGTCGCCTCCTTCTCCCTCAGGGGCAGGCGCAGGGTCACCTGGTACCACCCCGCGCGCTCCTCCACCTCCACCCGGCCCCGCTCGCCGTAGGCGAGCGCGAGCCGCTGGGCCACGTTGGCGAGCGCGAGCCGATGGCCCGTGCGCCGCCGCGGCGTCTCGCCCGCGGGCACCGGGTTGATCACCCGCAGGCAGAGCATCCCTTCGGCGTCGCGGTGGGCCTCGATGCGCACCAGCCCACCCTCGGGCAGGGGCTCGATGCCATGGTAGATGGCGTTCTCCACCAGGGGCTGGAGCAGCAGCAGCGGCACCTCCGCGCGCGGCGGGGCCCCCTCCACCGCCCACGCCACCTCCAGGCGCGGGCCCAGGCGCAGGCGCTCGATGCTCAGATAGCGCCGCACCAGCTCGAGCTCGTCGGCGAGCGTGCCCGTGCCGCCCTCGCGGCCGAGCGCGGCGCGGAAGAGGTCGGCCAGGTCCTCGACCGCCTGCTCGGCGCGCTCGGGGTCGGTGCGGGTCAGCGCCGCAATGGTGTTCATGCTGTTGAACAGGAAATGCGGGCGGATGCGGGCCTGGAGGGCCTGCACGCGGGCGTCGGCCTCGGCCTCCAGGTTCTGCTTCCACTGGTGCTGCACATAGAGGTAGCGGAAGGCCACCGCCCCCACCAGGGCCGCCATGGCCAGGTTGCGCAGCAGGAAGGCGCCGTGCCCGAGCCCCCCGAGCGGCAGCGCCAGCGGCTCCAGGTGGGCGCCCCACCAGGCCGCCTCGCTCACGGCGGCGGTCACCGCGAGCAGGATGCCGTATCCGGCCCAGGCCGCCGGCGCGTTTCCCAGCCGGCACAGCCAGGGGCGGGCCAGGCACAGCGCCCCCAGGGAGACCAGCGCCGTCCACTGGATGAAGAGCGAGATCAGGCTCAGCTCGCTCCAGAAGCCGGTGCCGGTGGCCCCGCGGGCGAGCGTGAGCAGGAAGGCGAGCAGCTCGCCGATGACCACCACGGCGAAGACCATGCGCACGCCGCAGAAGTCCGGCAGGAAAGGCCGCTCGCAGCGGCCCGCCTCCACACCCCTGGCGGCCCCGTCCATGCCCCAAGTTTCGTAGGCGCCGCCGCCACTTGCAAGCACGCCCCCTGACCCCCGGATAAGTTTTGCCCGAGGCGACGAAAGGTCCTGCCCCGTCAAGTGGTGTAGAAATGCCTCGACACCGTGGTCCGTCCCGATCCTCTCAACTGCTGGCGGCGAGTGCGGCCTGGACGGGCTCATCGGCCCCGTCACGGCCGATGACCTGTGCCAGCGTCTCCAGCGCCCGATCCCGGTAGCCGTTGCGCCACGTCACCCGCCCCGGGCTGCGCTCGTGACGCCCTCACCGACCTGCGCCTCGACCTCCAGCTCCATCAGCCGCTGGAGCAAAAACTCAGCGGCCTCCCGCAGCAGATCCGAGGACCACGGTGACCTCCTTTTAGAACCCTTCTACACCACGCCCAGGGACACTAACGAGCTGGTCGGGACCCGTGACGACCTGCTAGCCGATGCGGTGGTTCTTGGCGTGGTTCCAGACCTGTTCGACTGGATTGATCTCGGGCGAATAGGGCGGCAGGAAGTGAAGCTCCAGGCGGCCCTGCGTGCGCTCGATGAACTTCCTGACCGCCCGGCTGCGATGGACCGGATGACCGTCCACGATGAGGAAGATCGGGCGCTGCTCGTCATGCAGCAGACGCTTGAGGAACTCGATGAAGCGCTGCGCGTTCAGCGTCTTCTCGTAGAGCATGAAGCGGAACTCGCCCTGCGGGCTGATGGCGCCGATGACGTTGAGCGCAAAGCGCGCACCGGTGGCACGGACCTCGGGGGTCTTGCCCTTCGGCGCCCAGGTGGTGCCTGCGTGATGGTCGGACCGGACGGCGGATTCGTCCAGGAAATAGATGACCCCCTGGCGCTGCCTCGCCCGGCGCCGGATCTCCGGATAGACCTCCGCCTTCCAGCGGGCCACCGCCTCGGCATCCTGCTGCCAGGCCCGCCACAGGGGCCGCTGCGGCGACAGCCCGAGCTGACGCAGCAGCCGCGCCACGCTCCAGCGGCTGAGCCGGATCCCGAGCTCGCGGTGGATGAGCTGGGCGACCAGCTTGAGCGTCCACAGCGCGAAGGGAAACTTCCACTGCGTGGGCGGGTCCCGCGTCAGGGTGCGATAGAGCCATGCGATGGCCTTGGCATCGAGCTTCGGTCTCCGCCCCCCGCGCTTGCCGGCATCCAGGGCGTCCCAGCCACCGGCACGGTACAGGGCCAGCCAATGAAACAGGGCCGTGCGCGAGACCCCCATGCTGCGCACCACATCCATGACGGGCACGCCTGCCTGCACTTGGGCGACGGCCTGGCGTCTGAACTGGGTGAGTTCCTGATGGGTCAGCCTGCGAAGATCGGTTTTCTTGGCCATGCGGCTAGTCTAGCGCAGTCCTGACAATTTTGCACATATTAGTAATCCCTTCTTCATCAGGGTCGGGTGTTCTCGCCGTGCGCGGCGGAGGTTCGAGGAGGGGCTGGTCTTAATCCCTTCTTCATCAGGGTCGGGTGTTCTCGACAGCCTTTGCAAAGGCTCCCGCGATAGTTGCAGTCTTATTAACCGTCTCAAAATAGTCCTTACGCAGCTGCGTATTCAGTGGTCGGTGCCTTGAAATACGATCGTACTCTTTCGGGCGTTTTCTGAATGAAACGAAGATATGAAATCACCTCCCGCTTCAGCTGCTCGATGCTGGCAATGGCCTTTCGCCCCAAGGAGTTGTTCTTGAGATCGTTCCACACGAACTCGTCAGGATTGAGCTCCGGAGAGTACGGCGGCAGGAAAAACAGCTCCAGGCGATCCCTGACGGTTTCCAAGAACTTGCCCACCTTCTTCGCCTTGTGGCTGGGATGCCCGTCGACGATCAGGAACACCTTGCGGTCCGTGCTCTTGATCATCCGCTTCAGGAAATCGATGAAAACCCCGGCATTCACCCGCCCCTTGACGCACATGAAACGGAAATTCCCCTGCGGGTTGACCGCAGAGATGATGTTCAGCCCAAAGCGCGCCCCCGTGCTGGAAACGATCGGCGTTTTGCCCTTGGGTGACCAGGTGGTGCCGGCATGGGCATCGGATCGAATCCCGGCCTCGTCGGCAAACCAGATTTCCGCGTTCTCCCGCTTCGCCCGCGCACGTATGGCCGGATATTCGTTTCGCATCCAATGCTCGACATGCTCCGGAGATCGCTGATATGCACGCCACAGCGGCCTCTGCGCCGACAGCCCGAGCTGCTTGAGAAGGCGGCAGACCGAAGCCTTGCTCAAACTTACGCCAAGATGCTCCTCAATCAGTTCCTTGACCAGCTTGCTCGTCCAGAGAACGAACGGAAACCTGTATTGATCCGGCGTCTTCCGCGTGATCGCCTCATACAGCCACTTCATCGCCTTGGCATCCAGCTTGGGCTTGCGGCCACCACGCTTCCTGGCATCGAGCGCATCCCATCCACCGCCACGATAAAGGGCCAGCCAGTTGTAGACCGTAACACGGGAAACGCCCAGGATCCGGGCCACGTCTTCAGGCGATTCTCCATTCTGAACCGCCATGACACCCCGCTTGCGAAGCTCCGTAAGCTCCTTATGACTTAGCTTGCGTGCATCCGTCGTGTTCATGCGCACATTCTACAACAGATGCAATCAATGTTCAAATAATTATGAGACGGTTAATATGTGATATCTTTCTGCATAGCCGCGCCTATCAAACCCTCCTTTTGTGCCCGGTTTGGATAATTGATAAGGACAGCTCGAAAAGCGCCTTTGAAAACAAAGAGGCTTCCGGCTGCTGCTCCAATAATGCCGAAGGTCTTAATCAATGTCTCTATATCACCTAACGAACCCGCTCCACCCAGTGCCGTCACCGGCACAGAGACTGCCTCCGTCACAGAACGGATCAGCTCCATGTCATACCCATTCATCATGCCGTCATTGTCGATGGAGTTTACGACTATCTCTCCCGCGCCCAGCTCTTGGGCTCTTCCGGCGAGTTCGCTCGGCCCGATCCCTGTCGCCTTGCTTCCATTGTGCGTCCATACTTCATATCGTCCTTGCCTGGACCTACGTTTCACATCCATGGCCACCACAACGCTTTGTGAGCCGACAGCGCCTGCAGCCTTACTTATGAGCAATGAGTCCTCAATGACTGCCGCGCTTATGGCGACCTTCTCGACACCGAGGCCGACAATCCGCTCAACCTGCTCGACGGTTCTTACGCCACCTCCATAGCATAACGGCATACGACATTCGCCCGCCAGCTTCTTAATTAGCTCATAATCCGGCTCCCTTCCTTGAACTGTCGCGTCGATATCCAAGACAATTAGCTCATCAACTTCTTTCTCGTTAAAGATCCTCACAGCATTGATGGGGTCCCCAACATACCTAGGGTTGCCAAACTGGACAGTTTTGTAAAGTCCACCTTTATGGACAAGAAGGCAGGGAATGATCCGAGGCCTTAACATTGCCGGACTTCAGCAAAGTTCTTCAGGATCTGGATACCACACCCATGGCTCTTTTCCGGATGGAACTGTACGCCGTAAATATTCTTGGACCTAATAGCGGAGGCGAACGGACCTCCATAATCTGTAACGGCTAGCACAGCCTCATTATCATCAGGCGCGAAATAGTACGAATGCAGAAAGTAACAGCGAATTAGGTTATCTAGCCCCGCAAATAACCTGTCCTGTTTACAGGGGACGATATCATTCCATCCCATATGAGGGAGCGGGAGCCGTCGATACACCGCCTCATTCGCCCCTGGCCTCACCTTCTCATTAAATGAACGCACCTCCCCACCAATCCATCCGAGCCCCTCCAGTTTCCCCTCTTGACTGCCCTCCGCCATCACCTGCATGCCGACGCAAACACCTAAGACAGGAATACACTTTTTCAAAACGAGCAAATCCAGAACCTTCCTAAACCCAGAGGCCTCCAGCCGCCTCATCGCGGAATCGAACGACCCGACCCCAGGCAGGATAATCTTACCCACCTTGCGCAGATCATCCGGCGAAGAGACAACGGCACATTCAATATTCAGTCTCTTATAGATATTACTAAACGCCCGGACATTTCCGAGCCCGTAATCGACGATTCCAATCATAACACGACAATCCTCCCGGCCTATCCTCCAAAGCCCTTCTCCACTTGTTCATCCAATGCTCATTATCTTCCACCCGTGTCGCTATATATAGCGCGTTCGCCTACCTCTTCCCTCCTAGCTCAAGACCTAAGCCTCTCATTATCCATGATCCAATGGAATACATCCATGCCCGGTTCTTGTAGTCCCGATAAGTCCTGTTTGGCGCATCAAGATATCCTTGCAGCTCGTCGACAGAGATATTAAGTTTACCTGCCACATATTCGATCTCATGCACGATCTGCGTCTTGTCGTACGGCGGGTTGGCCAATTTATCCAAGGCCTCTTTTCGCGTCATCTGTCCTGTAAGGATGAGACTTGAATATTTGACACGCCTCACGTCGTATCCAAACTTCTCATATAGCCAATAGCTTTCGTAAAACTTTGTAAACCGTGATTCGAAATGCTTTTCGCCATATGGCTCCCAGCCAAATTTTATTCTTAGAAGCCTTGTGGCCTCTTCTCTGACATAATGCGTGTAGTTGAGGGGCTTGGCCACCTTGATACCTTTCACATAAGGAAGCCATATTTTGTGCCATAGGATGGACGTCGTCGGGAACCGGTCTAATGCTCTTGTTCCAAACCTCCTGTGGATGTCCTTAAGCTGCACCGAGTCACTCTGGTAGTACATCCATTCCACAGGATTCCTGACGCACTCGGTTGAGAAGTTGGCGCCAGTAAGGATGTATTTGATATCGTGCTTAACCGCAAACTTGTACATCGCAGCAAAGATCGCATGGTCCTGCGGCGTATCGATATGGGGAACCCCAGCTTTGAAAAAAGCAAGTTGCAGGTCTCTCATCTCATCCCAGTCAATAACCTCCGTGTACAACTCAAGCCCCAGCTTCTCCAACAGCACTTCAATGTTGTTTACAGATTCCTGCGAATTCCATCCTGTATCTACATGAAATACGAGTGGTCTGAGGCCCATTACCTCTTTTGCCACATAGGTCAGATACGAGCTGTCAACGCCACCGCTGATACCGACTATACAGTCAAATTCCCTCTTATTTGCGGCACGCCGTATCTCTTCCGCAAGCTCCATCAATCTTCCTTGATTCTTTTTTTTCGCTTCCCAGATAGGCAGTATCTTCTTATAGAAGGTATTGCAATGGTCACAGATACCTTTCTCGTCAAAGACGATCCTGGCATCGGTGGTGTCCATGACACAATTTGTGCAGATCTGGTAGGGCCTCATGGGCTAGACCTCCTTACCTTCTCCTTTTTTGCAACCTCAACCAGCCAATCAATTAAGATCCTATATTTTGTCTCTTGATCCGGAAAATTCCTCAGCCGCCGCTCTCCTCTTTC
>Ga0256839_1000248_pt1 | contig 70284 bp, 44 predicted proteins | sample 354166metaG_FD_185968 | JGI IMG/M metagenome (GOLD analysis project Ga0256839, IMG submission 185968) | Hydrothermal vent microbial communities from Mid Atlantic Ridge, Atlantic Ocean - 354-166 | ecosystem: Environmental > Aquatic > Marine > Hydrothermal vents | place: Atlantic Ocean: Mid...
GGCTGCAGCCTGTCCTTCGGTATTGTCCGGGTCTCCGCTTCGAACTTTGCGATGTAGAGCGCGCAATTGTTTTACAGGCTTGTTCAGCTTGATCAATACCTGCATCTGGTTGTAAATTTTGGCCTGTACGGTCTGCTGCCAGAGATTGCGCTTCAGCGCCTCACTGGCCCGAATCTGAAACCTGTACCGACGCGTCTGCTCCACATGACCTTCCATGGGTAGCATTAGAGCCGAAGGCAAATGCTCCTCATTACAGCTCAAAATAGCCGTCTTGTTGGCTTGTAAGGCCTTAATCAGCTGGTGCGTAATGGTGATTTGCGGGTGGTCTAAAATCAAGATAGCTGTATCCTCCACCGGGCGGGTATGCAGCTCTTCCCTCCCCTCCTTCGGCAGGCGAATCAGAATTTGCTTGTTTTGAAGGCTCAAATAGGCCGGATTGCCAAAATACAAGGTCTTTTTGATCATGGTTTGCTGTTTTTCCCGAGGAAATGCTCCGCTGGATAAACCAACAGGCACGCCCCCTAACAGGCCCCTACTCCACAAGGCCTGTACACAAAAAATACCAGATCAATTTTCCCGAGATTTCCTTATCGCTTAGTACTCCCCCAGGGCAACGACTTCTCCTAAGTGGTTGAGGCGAACCTTTACAAGGTGCTCAAGCTTATCAGGATTCCATACAAACATATATTTAACTCCTATCAAATTCTTGAAGTTTTTCAAGTGATCGCCCGTAGTCGATTCAGTCTCCAGGTGATGAGTAAATAAGTAGTTCCTGGAAGCTATCTTTTGCACCCTAAATAAATGCGGGCTGATCACTGGAGCTAAGCTCGGATCCAACAAGTCCATTTCACTTGGATTAAAGCCGTCTTTTTCCGAGGGGAAGACAAAGAACTCGTTTTGTTTGAGGGTAAAGAGAAATTTCCACCCCTGTTCTTTTTTGTAAGAACGATCAACCACCGGCAAATCGTGTAATTTCCTGCGCACAGCCTCAAAAAAAGACACCACTTGCTCGTGCAACTTGCCATCAGGCGACTGATAAATGGCCACGTGATGGTTGTTTCCCGTTTGCACGTAATCGGTAGCTAAAAACTCCCCATCTTCATCGAAAAGTGAGTTGCCAAAGTGATCACAGGCCACGTGTAAGGGAATGGCGTTCTCAACACCTCTAATCTTTACCCGTTTAACAGCGATGCCTCTTTCTTTGTCCAACCAGATGGGATTTTCTTCTAAGTTAGCAAAAGCCTCTTTGGCCTTGCCGCCATAAGCCTCCAAGCGCTGCTCCAATAATTTGCGGATACCTTGGTCGATAACCTTATCAACTCGCAGGTCTGCACCGATTTCCTTGCGAATGGTAAACTGTCTTTCCAGCGTAACGGTTTTTACCCGATCCGGCATGGGCTTGCCATTGGGCAGATAGATGGGATTTTTGCTCAAAGCGTTTTTTCCCGTAAAGGCTTTGACAGGGTTTTCGCCAAAAGCTTCCAGACGTTGCATCAGCAAGTCTCTGTACTGTTTTTTAGCGACTGTAGCAATCTTTTCTTTAGTGAAGTTCTTTCCAATTTTTTCTTCTTTGGTCTGATAGCGTAATTGCGATCCATAGATCGTTTCTTTGTGGAGTTGGCCTCGGGGTACTTGTATCTTTTGCGTTTTAAAGCCTCCGCCCACTTTAATCTTGTTGACACTTCGCACCGTTACCTTGTTCTTAGCCTTGTAAGACACCAGGATGGCCTCCAGCTGTTCACGAGCTTCGGCCCGGAGATTAGGCATTGGGGCTTTGAATTTATCTTTCCCCCTGTCTTTGAAAGTCAATAGGTTCTTAAGTGCATAAGATTGCGAAGTTTTTTGTGTTTTGGCATGTACCTGATTCAGGTAGTTGATGTGGTTATGCGTGGTAAAAGCCACCACCAGAGCATCCATGGCGTGATGCCTGTGATCGTTGCGCTTTGTCCAGTTTAGGATGATTTCCTTCTTTTGGCCGTGGCGATTTTCCACCACTTTCGTCAAACCCAAAGCTCTGTATTTGGGTAAATTAATCTCTTTCAGCACATTTATCAAGCCCCAGTCTTCGCGCAACCTGTCGGTAATTTTGCCCGTAGTAGGAACGACCTTTCGCACCAGCTTCTCCAATAACTCCTTGGCCTTTTTGGTAATGTACTGCGTCTCCCTGATGTCGCGCGCTATGAATCCCGTTTGCTCCTCCAATTGTTCATTGGTCTTGAGCAGTTTGAAATACTTCGCCTTAGAAATCACTCCCTGCTGATACAAATCACGAACGCGCTTTTTGTACTGTTCTACAGCATCTTCGCCCCGGGTCTCCATGTAACTCATAGCTGTATTATCGCCTTTTTCTTTATTTACCCTATTTAACGCAAGAGTCTTATTGGAAAAAGAGTCGTCGTACAACTTAGCTTTAGGTATGATGTGTTCAATATCGATGTTCTTGCTAAAAAGCTCTTGCCGGGAGATGTAATACCCCGAGTACAAGGTCTTATAGCCAAAAGTACTTAACTCCTCCCACAATTTATAGCGAATGATGTCATTTCGGGTGGGGTTTATGATGTTAAAGGGCTCTTCTTGCAGTTTTTTTCTGATTTCCTCATGTCGCTTGGTGGCTTTGCTGATTTCTCTCGTTGCTCGTTCTCGTTCTTTGGCACTGCTTTTCAGTTCGCGGGCCAACTCAATGCGAATTTCATCCGGTCTGCCCATTTCGGGATGCTCCAAAATGCCATTGACAAGGTGAATCATCTGGTTGAGGATCTTCTCCACGACGGGATTGCGCAGACTGTTTTTCGGCAGCAGTTCTAAGCGATCTAACAATTCGCGTCTTTGATTCTCCTCCTTTGTGAGATGCAAAGCATGGCGATATCCTGCTTGTTCACAGGCTTCCGTATAGGAAGATTCCTTGATGTAGGGGTAGATTTTGCGCAGGGCTTTGGTACTCAAACTGGCATAGTCGTCCAGTAAACTGATGTTAGCCAGCATTCTTCCGAAATGTCGCGGAAAGCCGAAATTCTCCTCCAAGTGTTGCAGCAAACTGTCTATTCCTGAGCGGCTGTTATCGCTTTCATAAGAGTATAGCAAATGCCACAGCCTATAGAACTTTTGTTGCGTAAAGCTCTTGCCATCTTTTTCCGCATCAAATTCCAAAATCTCAGAATCTATGCCGTGTTCGGCAAAAAACTTCCGCAGCAGCTTTTTCTTATCTGCTGTTTTAGCATTAGCCAGCTTCACCGTCCTGCCATCCTCCTCCATCATCTTTTGATAGATCTTGTAGAAAGCCGCTTGCGTAGCATTCCCCTGTAATTCTTTGAAGTTCAAGACGTAGTTCTTGCTTTCCCTGGCACCGTAAATTTCTTTCAAAACCCTTTCAGCCTTCCACTTTTCCACGGTATTCAACTCCTCAAAGAGCTTTTCTTTCCATTCCTGACTAAGGGAAAAGCGCTCCCCCGTCTGAATGTTGGTGATTTGCACATCGTGTAAGCGCTGCCAGATTTTGAACTCCTGAAACAGCGGAGAAGAGCGGGGTGCTACTCGAGAGCCTATGCGAACCTTTTTGGTTTTACCACCAACCCTTTTTTCTATCACTTTAGATTCAAAGGTGCAAAAACTGATAAGACCCTTTTGAGATTTCAAAGGACGCTGGTAAAAGATTATGCGATCTCTGATTCTCTTTCTCAGCTCAGGCCTCAGTTTTTTGGGATAAAATTTTTGTTGGGTATCCCAGATTTTGTCAAACTCATTGAGGTAATCTTGTCTGTAAAAGATTTGGTTCTTGAGACGGCTATGTGGAGATTGTTGCAGTTGCCGATACTGAAACTCTCCCACTGTCAGCTTCTCAACATGGAGCAGCTTACTCCTGTCGCTGATAGCTCCCAGATACCCACTGGAACCATTGATTTCGCCAATGATATTGGTCAAAACCAATCCCAATTGATCCGGTGGAAGTTTTTTCTTCAAAGCTTCCGCCCGATATCGATACGCTTCGATTTTTTTGTCTTTGCCTGTCAATTTAATAGTTTCAGTACCCAAAGCTTTTTTCCAAATACCTACAGCGGCCTGTTTAGTTACCCCTTGCAATTTTTCCAAGAGTTCATCAGTCAGTTTATTGGAATAAAAGGGCTGCTGGAATTCCCAAATCCGACTAAACTCCTCCTGCAAGTCAGAGCGGTAAAATTTAGGTATGGAGCGTTTACCGTCCAAAAGCAACTCATAGGCATACTGCCCTGGAGTCATATTTTTTTCTCTGAGGTACAAAGCCAACTGCATGTCATCCAGGACTTCTCCATCCTCTTCTGCCGTTTTAGTCTTTCTGTTGCTTTTATATCCCCGCTTTTTATTGATCATAAGAAAAATGCGGGCCAAATCCCTCAAAGAGACTTTTTCATATACGGCTTTGGCCCTGATGCGATAAGGCTCATGCAAGGGCAGGGAACCCTCCCAAGCCAAATCTTCAGGGGAATCGATCCAGCCTTCCTCTACAAACAATTGAATCAATTGGTTTCTGCGCAATTGGTAGCGATCCAAATTTCTGCGCATCATGCGTTTTTGTCGACGTTCGGCATTGGTGGTAATGCGCTTGCCTTCCGTAAAATTTTTGGACTCATCTACGGTAAGAGGTACTACCCGCACACCCATTTTGACAATGGATGAGGTCTCTTTTTCAGTCTCGGCTTCATGCACATAAGCCCAACCGATGGAATTTGTTCCCAGATCCAGTCCTAAAATTTTTTTCATAGTTAAAAGTTTTTTTGTATCTTTGCCTTACAATTTGAAGCTAATCACAATAAGGATTATTCCGTTGTGAAAACATCTGGCCTGCCCTCAGCCATTATTTGGGGGCTTTTTTATTGCCCAAATATAGCAAAAAAGCTGTTTTCAACAAGCTTTTGCAGAAAAGTACCTCCGGCTCACAAGCTACAACTTCTCTGTACACTTTGCGGTACTCTCTCGACAACCAAAAACAATTTTTTAGCGCCCAGAACGCTAAGACATCGCAAAGAACGCCAGGAGTAGATCCTCCTTTGCGCACTTTGCGCATCCCTTGCGACCCTCGCGATAACCAAAAACAATTTTTAATCGCAAAGAACGCTAAGACATCGCAAGGGACGCCAGGAGTGAATCCCCCCTTTGCGTCTCTTGCGATACTACACAGAAGGAAATGAAACTTGAACCTGTGCTTCTTCTCCGGTTTTATCGATTTTCGCCCAGGTAGGCAATGACGGCCTTCCTGATGTCATAGCGCAAATCGGAAGAGTCTTTAGGTTTATCTACAGCCAGGATATCCGGATGTTCCGGCGTGAAAAAATCCAGGCGGGTTTCGTATCCGGAGAGAAGGAAATCGTTGAGGATGATGTGGTAAGTCTTGCTTTCCTCCAATGGCTGGCCATTGATGAGCCAGGCGCCTTGTCCCGCGGGTTTTACACCATACCATTGGAGATATCCGCCGGTACCTTTGTTCTCCAGGCCAATGTCGAGGACCTTTTTGAGCAGGCTGCCACGGATATCCACTTCCCAAAGTTGCCCGCCGAAGGGCAGCGTTCGAAACCAATCTATGGCCAAGATATCGCCCGAGAGTTGATCGTCGATGCGCACGCCACCGCTGTTGAAGATGGCACAGGCTACCGGCTTTTTGGCGGAAGCCTCCATAGCTGCCGTAATCACAGCCCCCATATTGGTTTGGCGGTTGCGTATGGAAGACTCTCGTCCGTCCAGAGGCTCTGTGGCGTGGTAAACTACGGCATAAGGGTCGGGAATGACTTGGCCGATAATCTCATCCTGAATGCGCATCCACCTATCCACCACCTCTTTGACGGCAGGCTCCTCGGGTATAGCCGGAGTAATGGGCACCAATTCGGATTGCAGTTGAGTTTCTCCGGTATGGGTGTTGATGCGTAGGCGATGAACGTAAACAGTTTTGGCATTGGCATCGGCCTTAGCCACGACCACAGCACCTACGCTATCGATCATGTTGTCGTGATCGTGCCCACCCATGAGCAGCGGAACTTCCGGCAGCATACCCGCCAGCTTCAAATCTTGGACCATTTCCAGATGAGTCAGGCCCACCACTACATTGGCCACGGGCTTCAGCTGCTCGACAGCTTGCTGAGCTGCCTGGAAGGGATCCAGGTAATACACCCAATCTTTGGGGTTGGAGGCCAGGGTCACGCCGAAAATACCGATGTTGGCTACGGTGCCGTCGGCATCCTTTACCTCCCAGATAAAGGCAGCCGGCAATTGGCGCTTCTCATCCAGATCCTCTTTGTAAAAGGGTACTGGCTTACCTCCGACCAAATGCCGCACATTAGAGCTGACCCACATGAAACTGCTTTCGTTAATCCGATCTTGCAGCTCTTTCTCCTTCAAATCAAATTCGTGATTGCCAAACGTAACCACTTGCACGCCTGCGGCATTTAATGTCTCAACCATCTGGCGACCTTTGATGCGCTGCCCCTGATATTTCAATGTGCCCAAAAGGGATGGACTCAAAAAATCGCCCGACAGGACAAACAGCGTATTGGGGTTTTCGTCCTTCAATTGTTGATACAAGCTTGCCACGCGCGCCAGCCCACCCACTTTGCCCCCTTGTAAAGGAGCTATTTCATAAACGTCATTCATCTGCAAGAAGATGACATCAATGATGCCATCGTTTTCAGCAGCATTTTCAGCCTTGACGAGCTTCTCTTCTTTTTGTCCGGACAATTCCGTCTTTTGCTCATCGGAAGGTGTTTGTGCCGTCTTCTGACCGATTTTGGGAGTACAAGCCCATAGAACAAGAGCTAAGGTTAAGTACAAGAGTTTTTTTGCGGGAAAGTACATAGTTCACATGGTTTTTTGCTGAGACGGCAGCTGCCTTTCGGAGCATCGTCCCCAGGGGTAAAAAAGCTCGATTTAGCTCTGCGAAGATAAAGCGCTTTTCATTACTTTTGAGCCGAAAACAAGGACAAACCATGCCCGACCAAAAGACACCTCCCGTTTTGTGGACACCTTCCGAAGCTTTTCGCAGCAATTCCCGCCTCCAACACTATATGGAATACCTGCGGGAGAAGCGTGGACTAAACTTTTTGGAGTACCACGCCTTGTGGCTGTGGTCTGTAGAGCGAACGGCTGATTTTTGGGAAAGCATTTGGGAATACTTTGAGGTCATCAACCACGCAGAGGGCTATGAGCGGGTTATTCAGGGAGAGCGCATGCCCTTTCACCAATGGTTTAAGGGTTCACGCATCAATTATGCCGAGCATCTCTTTCGCTATGCCGAGGATGCCCGGACAGCCATCGTCTTTCAATCGGAGCGCATGGAGGAGCCCATAGAAATCAGCTGGGCGGAGGTGAAATCTCAGGTAGCCATACTGCAACAACACTTTCGCGAACTGGGCCTCAAACCCGGCGATCGCGTAGCTGCTTTCCTGCCTAACATCCCGGAAGCCACCATGGCTTTTTTGGCAGCTTCGTCTATGGGGCTTGTTTGGTCTTCCTGCTCCCCTGACTTCGGCACGAACAGTGTCTTGGATCGCTTTCGCCAAATAGAACCCCGTGTGCTCTTTGCCGTGGATGGCTACACCTATAACGGGAAGCCCTATGACAAACGGGAAGAGGTGGCCCGGCTCAAACGGGAAATGCCCTCAATCGAACAAGTCATCCTCATTCCCTTTCTCAGAGCCGAAGCCAATTTCAACGAGATACCCGATAGCATCCTATGGAACGAGATGTACCGCAGCGATGCTCCTCCCCTTTCCTTTGAGGCTGTCCCCTTTGAACATCCCATTTGGGTGCTGTATTCCTCCGGCACTACGGGCTTACCCAAGGCCATTACCCACTCACATGGTGGTGTATTGTTGGAGCATTTGAAATACCTGGCTTTTCACAACGATGTACATCCGGGCGAACGCTTTTTTTGGTACTCGACCACAGGTTGGATGATGTGGAATTTTGTCCAGGCAGCTTTTTTAGTTGGAGCGACTATTGTGCTGTATGAAGGCTCACCCGCTTACCCAAACTTGAACGCCCTGTGGGCATTTGCCGAAAGGGCTAAAATCAACCACTTCGGCACCAGTGCTCCTTTCATTGTCGCCTGCATGAAAAAAGGACTTAGCCCCAAAGGGCAATTTGATTTCAGTCAGCTGCGCTCAATCAGCTCTACCGGAGCTCCGCTGCCACCCGAAGGTTTTGACTGGATTTACCAAGAGGTCAAGGAGGACGTCTGGCTCTGCTCGATGAGCGGAGGGACGGACGTCTGCACGGCTTTTGTCGGAGGTTGCCCCCTTCTGCCCTTGTACGAAGGTGAAATTCAATGTCGTGCTTTGGGAGCTGCTGTCGAGGCCTGGGACGAAGAGGGGAAAGAGTTAATCGATGAGGTTGGTGAGATGGTCATCACCCGCCCCATGCCCTCCATGCCCGTGTACTTTTGGAACGACCCCGATAAAAAGCGTTATCTAGCCAGTTATTTTGAAAAATATCCGGGCGTTTGGCGGCATGGTGACTGGATCAAAATCACGAATCGAGGTAGCCTGATCATTTACGGCCGCTCCGACGCTACCCTCAACCGCCACGGCGTGCGCATAGGCACGGCGGAGATCTATCGGGCTGTTGATAAAGTGCCTGGCATTGAAGACAGCCTGATCGTCAACCTCGAGCGGCCCGACGGCAGCCACTACATGCCACTATTCGTAAAGCTCGAACAAGGCGTAGAACTCAACGAAGAATTAAAACAACGCATTGCCAGGCAGCTGCGCTCAGATTACTCGCCACGTCACGTGCCCGACGAAATCATAGCTGTGCCGGACATCCCCTACACCATTAGCGGGAAGAAGCTCGAAGCTCCGGTAAAGAAAATTCTCCTGGGTATGGAGCAGAGCAAGGCTCTCAGCAGAGATTCCCTAAGGAACCCCGAGGCCTTAGACTTTTTCATCAAATTTGCCAAGCAGCACTGAGGCTCTGGTCGTGGTCTTAAAAATCAGGCATCTTTTCACCCATGAGCAAAATTTGTCACTTCAGCAGCCTGCACCCGCCCCGTGATCCGCGCATTTACGAAAAAGAATGTCGTTCCTTGGCCAAGGCCGGTTATGAAGTTCACCTACTCGTACCCAACACCTCATCTACCAAAACGGAAGAAGGTGTTTTTCTACATGGCCTTACGCTCCCGAACAAGCGCTGGAAACGCCTGCTCTTCGGACATCGACACATGCGCAAGCAATTGTTGGCGATAAATGCAGAGCTATATCACTTCCACGATCCGGAACTGCTGCCTCTGGGATGGAAACTGCGCAAAAAGGGGAAAGCAGTCGTGTACGATGCCCACGAAGATTTGCCCCGCCAAATGCTCAGCAAGGCCTGGCTACCTCCTTGGCTGCGCAAACCCTTGGCCTTTCTCGCAGAAAAGCTGGAAAATTTTTTTGCAAACCGTATGAGCGCCGTAGTAACTCCAACGCCTCACTTACAAAAACGATTCGCAAAAATCAACAGCCGAAGCGTACAAGTTGCCAATTTCACACAACTTGATGAAACAGCACTCCCTCCATTTGCCGAAAGGCCAAAAAAACTCTTGTACGTTGGCACTTTGTTGAAAGTTCGGGGCATAGCGGAAATGATTGAGGCCGCAGCAGAAGCCGGGTATCCGCTTCACTTGGCCGGCAACTGGCATTCCGACTCCTATGAGACTTATTGCAAAAACCTGCCGGGTTGGAACAATGTCTGCTTTCACGGCTATATCGGGCCTGATAAGAAACGCGAGCTACTGGCCGATAGCCGCATAGGGCTAGTCTTGCTACACCCCATCCCCAACTACCTGCTGGCCTGGCCTGTAAAACTATTTGAATACATGGCCGCCGGCTTACCCGTCATCGCCTCCGATTTCCCTCTCTGGCAAGAAATTGTGCAAGAAAATGACTGCGGGATATGTGTTAACCCCATGGACAAAAAACAAATTGTGCAGGCTATACGTCTATTCATGGAAGACGACAACATGGCCGAACAAATGGGAAGAAAGGGTCAGCTGGCCGCCCGTCAAAGGTACCACTGGAACAGCCAGGAGAAAAACTTACTTGCACTCTATGACGAAATCCTCAGATAACGGCCCCATCATTAGTCTGATCGTCCCTTGCTACAACGAGGAGCGCTTTTTGCCTGCTTTTTTAGAAAGCCTCAGGCAACAAAGCCTCTCTCCGCTACACTTTGAACTCATCGTGTTGGATGGGATGAGCACAGATAAAAGTCGGGATATTTTACGGGCTTACGCCAAATATTTCCCCCATTTTTGCTTGGAAGATAATCCTGCTCGCTACGTTCCTCAGGCTCTGAACAAAGGCATCCAAATAGCCCGATCGTCCTACATTGCCCGCATGGATGTGCACACCACCTATCCTCCCGATTACTTAGAGCAGCTCTTGTTTTGGCAGCAAAAAACCGGAGCTGACAACATAGGTGGCCTCTGTCAGATCGTGCCGCGCTCTTCGAGCTCCAAAGCCTTGGCTATAGCCCTGGCCTTGGCACATCCTCTGGGCGTGGGTAATTCTACCTTTCGGACGGGCACAAGAGAAGTCAAAGAAGTAGATACCGTGCCTTTTGGCTTTTTTCCTAAAGCTACTTTCGAAAAATTCGGTCTGTTTGATGAACGTCTCATTAGAAATCAAGATATAGAATACAACAAGAGAATCCTAAGGCAAGGGGGGAAAATTATCTTGGTACCGGCAATACAATGTCAATACTTTGCTCGCGATCGCTTTTCCCAATTGTGGAAAAACATGTTTGACACGGGAAAGTGGGTCATTCGAGCTGTTCGCCTCACAGGTCGGTACGATGCCCTATCCGGGCGACATTTTGTCCCCATGCTGTTTGTGCTTTACCTGCTGAGCGTACCCATGGCACTGTTTTGGGGTGGCACGGCCACGCCCATCTTCGGCATCCCCGCCGGGTTCTTAGCTGCGCTCTACCTGCTTCCTTTCCTGTTCTATCTCCTGAGCTTGTTTGCCGTCGGCCTGCAGCTGGCCCTGCAACGCAGAAGACCTGCCCTACTTTGGTTCTTGCCCTACACTTTTTTTCTCATGCATCTGGCCTATGGCCTGGGCAGTTGGTATGCCGTCATCAAGACGAAACACTAAATATCCCAAACCCAAAGGATCTGGGATATTTACGACTTGCAAGCGGGCGAAAGATAGGGGACTTGAGAGGCTAACGCTTCCCAAATCCCTTCGCTATCTATGAGGCACAAGCTTTATGACAAGCAAATAAAGTCCTTTATCTTTGCTCCTCCGAAATGTTTTGGGACATTACGACTCGCAAACGAGCGAAAGATAAGGCGTTTGAGAGGCTGGCGCCTCCCAAACCACTTCGCCCTAGGCATAAACCCGAACACCCTCTTGCCAGGGTCCACTCCTAAGTAGTCTGCCATTTTTCACTCAGAACTAAACCAAGATGAAAAAACTGAGATGCTTGCCGCCCGCATGGATATTCACTATCTTTTTCGCCTTGCCGCTTTGCTTCCCCCTGCAAGCGCAAGGTGATTACACCTTTTACATCATCATGGAAAACGGGCAACGCATTGACAACATCAAAGTCAATCGCAAGCCGTCGCAAACCAACTGGAAACAAGTCAGTTTTTACTCAAAAAGCGATCCGGAAAAAGAGACCAAAAAGCTGACACCTGATGAAGTGCAAAGTTTTTCAACCATTGTGTACCGGTATTTCAGCCTTCCTTGTCAGTTGGAATCCGGCGAAAAAATGAGATGTTTTGTCGCTGAACAGCGAGAAGGTCTGACCCTACTCTATAGGACGCTAGATGAAAAAGGCCATCTGCATCTGTTCATTCGCCCCAAAGCAGATCAAGCTTTAGAAGAATTGCCTGCCTGGGGTATCCGCGAGTATCTAGCCGATAAGCTTCCGGACTTCGACCAATTCGTTCGGGATTACAAAATCAAAGCTTTGAGCTATGATGCCGATGAGTTGGAAGAAGTGTTGATCGAGTATAGTCAATACCTGGATCCCCGGTTTCAACTAAAAGCAAGGGAAAAGCCGGGCAACTCTCATGCCGCCAAAGGTTCCGGCTTCCACCTCGGACCTGAATTTAGCGCCGGCTTTCGCCAAATGCACTTCACCGAGCCTTCCATAGAGTTTGAAGACATCGGTTATCCTACCTTAGTCTTTACCGGAGGAATGGTCATCGATATCGCCTATGACAACCACTCCTCTTTACTCATCATACCCCGCTATACCTTTTACGGCATCAAGCAATATCCGGATTCCGTGTTGGTAAGGCGCAACACCTTTACCCTACCCTTTGTCTATCGCTATACGTATTTTACGGGAAAGCGCCTATCTCCTTTTGTACAAGGAGGAGGGCATGCAGGCATTCATGCCGGAGCGGAATTTGTGCGAACCTACAACGGCATCACAAAAGGCTTTCCCATGGACCCGCTTTACGGCGGCTTCCAAATCGGTCTGGGGCTTGAAATACAGCAAAAATACAGCGGGGATATCCACTGCAGCCTCACTTATAGCCAAAGTTACGGCGATAAAATCCAAACTCGGGCTTTTCCTCTCAGAAAAGAAAAAGTGCAATTCAGCAGTTGGAGTCTGAGTTTAAGCTGGTTGTTGTTTTAAGACTAAAAAAAGACTATTCCGGAGAACAGCTCAACACGGCAGCTCGTTTTTCCGTGGGTATCCAATCGAGCTGAACATGGGGATGCATCATCTCAGCCCAGCGCTTTACCATCTGCTGCTCGGCCGGTCGAATGCCGTCATCCACCAAGATGATTGCATTCGGGCTCAAGCGATCTTTCAACAAGGGATAAGCCGGATACCTGGCTTTGGCATGCAATGTGGAAGGAGGCCCGTCAACGACCAACAAATCGATAGGCCGATCAGAAGGAAGATCCGACAAATCGTACCAAGGGATTTCGTCTTCCCCTATCAAGTAAGACTTCAAGGGAGCATGTATTATATGGGCAATTCCACCTAAACCGTGATTCTTCAAATTGCGGCTACTCAATTCGGCATAATAACTATCGTGCTCTAAGGCAAGTACTTTTCCCTTTCCGTTTTGCTGCAAAGCATAAGCACTCACCAAAGTTGAAACTCCTCCCCCACATTCTAACACCAACTTCGGCTTGTGCTCCCGGATCAAATCATACAGCAAGCAGAGGAAATCCGGCGAAGCTGCATACGAACGCATACGAGGAAAAGCTCGCTTAGGCTTGATTTGCTGAAACAAATAGAGCAAAGCTTGCTCTTGTGCAGCAGCAGAGCGCACTTCGCTGCGATTATCCATAAAATTGATGACTAATTTTCGATACACCAAAATCAGCGAAACCAATACCAGCAACAACAAAAATGCCAGGTAAATCTCCCACAAGCTCACTTTTGGCGAAAGCAAAAAAAACGATAAACCAATCAAAAATAAAACGACAATGAAAGCAAAGCCGTAGCGCAAAACCCGGGAAGGTGTTAATTCAGGCATGACCGAAAGTTTATGACTCGACCGGAAATCCGAGGCCACAGAAATAAAGAAGCTGAGCCCTCACTAAAAATCACAACAGACCTTCTTCCGAGGCCTTTTCCGAAAGCGTATGCAATTTGACCGGTTCTCGCCGCTTACGCAGTTTTAAATTGAGAAATTCCACAAACAGGGAAAAGGTAATGGCGAAGTAGAGGTAGCCTTTCGGCACACTCCCCACCTCAGATCCGGCTATTTTTAAATGTGCCAAATGAGCACCCTCTGCAATTAACATAAAGCCAATAAGCAGCAAAAAGGCCATACCCAACATTTGTACCGTGGGATGTGCATTGACAAAACGCCCCACAGGCACAGCAAACAGCATCATAATCAACATGGAAATAACTACAGCAGTGATCATCAAAAACAGAGCTCCATCCAATCCACTTGTCATACCGATAGCCGTGAGGATCGAATCAAAGGAGAACACCAGGCTCAAAAGAGCTATCTGTACAATGGCTCTGCCCAAGGAAAAGCCGCTTCTCCCCGCTTTACCTTCTCCGGCTAAGGCTTCACCTTCCAGTTTGTGGTGAATCTCTGAAGTGCTCTTGTACATAAGAAACAATCCACCTGCAAATAAGACGAGACTCTGACCTGTAAAAACACCTTCAATCCACGAAGCATGAAAACTGAAAACGGTTTGTTGCATGGCCATAAACGCGGATATGCCTAGCAGCAAAAAGACCCTAAGCACCAAAGCCATAACCAAGCCCCAAAAAGTAGCCTTTTTGCGCTCTTCTTCTTCAGACAATTTTCCCGCAACGATAGAAATGAAAACGATGTTGTCAATACCCAAAACTATTTCCAGAAAAGTCAAGGTCAACAGACTCATCCAAATTTCCAAAGAGGTAAAATCCGGTATAATCCATTCCATAAAGCAAGCCAGTTTGATTTGAGAACAAAGATAAGCTCTTTTTGACCAACAGCTGAACGTCCGGCCTACGCCTCCCAAAGAACTTGCCCGACCCTGCAGACAAGCAGAGTCGGGCAAGAAAACTTCGTGTGGGGCTTATCTTATTCCTTAACCACTTTTTCCACAATGGTTTGCCCCTCGGCACTCTGAAGAGACAGCAGATACACACCTGCCGGCAACTGCCCTGCGGGAATGTCGTAATACAATTTGCCCTCTTGCAAAGCGCCTTCTCTGTACAGCAGCCGACCCGTCAGATCGTAGAGCTTAAGCTCGCTAAGCGTGAAATTCGGATCCAGGCTCTGAACCAACAGGACATCCCTAACCGGATTGGGATAAATCAACAGCCATTGGTTGTCTTGCTGCCAGCGAATCTCAACCAGGTTGGAGAAAAAGGCCTCTCCCCCATCACGGCTGACGCGCAAGCGATAAAACAATACACCAGCACGAGGTGCAGTGTCCTGAAAATCATAAGTTTCCGATTCGGAATCAAACGGAACAAGAGCGAGGGGTTCAAAATTTTCCACCCCGTTGAAGGAACGCTCGAGCACAAACTCATCGCCTTCTCCCATGCCCTCGGCTGTCCAGCTGAGGTGCACCCCGTCAGCTATCGGCTGCCCCTGCAAGACCATCAACGGACTACCTCCGCCACAGTTGGGAGAACTATTCGTAACAAAGACATCCAACCAGGCATAGGAGGTACAGCCGTCTTTTTCAACTGTCAGTTGTACGGTGTACAGGCCGTATTGCAGCCAGGTAACATCCACTACCGGATCCGTAGAGGTTTGCGGATCGGCATGTGGGCCAAAATCCCATAGGTAAGTAGCTCCCGCACCGTTGTCCAAAGCCGTATAGGTTTCCGTATCGCCTTCACAGGCGACATTGGGCCCGTCAATTTGCGCGACGGCCACATCGCCCACTTCCTTGACTACAATGTTGGAAGTTTCCAAAAACTCAATACAGCCTTCGCGACGTGCACAGCGGGCGTAGTAAGTTGTTTCGAAAATGGGGCCCGGATCGTATTCCGGCACATTAGAGTTGGGAATGGGAATCCAGGTATTGGGGTTGAAGGGCTGATTTTCAAAAGTCATCATCCAGAGGTACTCAATATTGCCCGTACCACCTGTTGCCGGTGCCGTTTCCACGATGGGCCCCGGATCATTGCCCGGGCCACAGAGAAATTCATCGCCGGCAATCTCCCCGGGGTCTGTGATGTTGTCACAAATGACGTACAGACCGGCATCCCAGTTCAAGTCGCAACTGCCGGTATTGTTGGCAACCAACACGAACACGGGTGTCATGCCCGTAGTGGTATCTACATCGCTGTCCACCGAATCATCACTACCGGCATCCTGCACCGTAAAGAAGTGATTGGCCGGAAGGCTGAAAGTCAGCTTATACGTGCCACCGGGAATGGGGTTAAACAGATACATGCCGGCAGAATCCGTAACTTGGGTGAGGTTGACGGGATTGCCGTTGTCATCCGTTCCGGTAAGGGTTACCGTTACACCGGCCACGCCCGTTTCGTTCGGGTCTTGAATGCCGTCTTGGTCCAAATCCAACCAGACCTTATCCCCAACGCAGGTAGTGGGTGCAGTGCCCAACTGGACCGAACAAGAGGTTTGGCAGCCGTTAGCATCGGTCGTAGTTACGCTGTAAAAGCCTTCCGACAAATTGGAGACTGTCTGAGTCGTTGCACCGGTACTCCACAAATACGTGTAGGGTGGCGTACCACCCGAAGCATTGACGGTAACCACACCATCGGAAGCTCCCGGGGAAGACACCGGCTGGACCACCTCCGCCGTACAAGTCGGATTGGGAGCTGCTTCCAGTACAACAGCAGCACTGGCTGTACAGCCCAAAGCATCCGTAACGACCACCGAATAATTACCGGGCGGCAAATCCTGGACCATAGGCCCCATATCCCCCGTACTCCACAAGTAAGTGTACGGCGCAATACCGCCACTGGGTACAGCAGCTAAAATACCCGTTGCAGCACCTTCACAAGGCTGATTCAATACTTCAATCACTACCGAAGGATTGCTCTGCAGCCCCACTGTTGCTGAAGCACTCACCTCACAGCCATTGGCATCGGTAACGGTGACGGTATAACTGCCAGGAGCCAGGTTGGTCAAAGGCGGCGTAAAAGGCCCTATGTTGCTGGTATAGGTATAGGGCGGCGTACCTCCTGAAACATTGACGACAATGCTTCCATCGTTGCTGCCCGGACAGCTGGCATCCGTCGGCATGAGCGCTAAACTCAGCGGTAAAGGTTCGGCAACGGTAGCCGAAGCCATGGCCTCACACCCATTGGCATCGGTAACGGTGACGCTGTAAACTCCCGGAGCCAGGTTGGAAATACTTTGCGTGGTTTCACCCGTGCTCCAGACATAACTGTATAGAGGTGTACCGCCTGTTGGCAAAGCCGTGATGCTTCCGTCTGCAAATCCATAACAGCTCACATCCATAACGTCCAAAGCCAGAGAAAGTGGTGGAATATCCTCCACGGTAAAATTTTGAGAAGCTTCGCAACCATTGGCATCCATAACGGTTACAGAGTAATCACCCGGAGGCAAGTTCATGACAACCGGGCCGCTATCTCCCGTACTCCAGGTATAAGTATAGGGCGGCGTTCCCCCTTCAGCCAGGGCCACAGCAGCTGCGGCATTGGTGCTGCAATCTCCGTAATTGAGGTCCACTTCCAGGGTCAGTTCCGGCGGTTCCGAGATAAAGATGGAACCCGAAGCCTGGCAGCCGTTAGCGTCCGTAACGGTTACGGAGTAAGTGCCTGCCGGCAAATTGGAGATGGTTTGGCTGGTAGCGCCGGTATTCCACAGGTAGCTATAAGGCGGTGTTCCATCAAAGGGTACCGCCGTAGCTCCCCCATCGCTATAGCCGAAACAACTCACATCCTGGCCGCTTAACATCAGTTGCACCAAGGTGCCTGCAGCAACCACTCCGGAAGCGGTATCCGTACAACCATTGGCATCGGTAACGGTAACGGTATAAACGCCCGGAGGCAGGTTGGCTATGGAAGCTGTGGTTTCGCCCGTATTCCACAGATAGGTATAGGGCGGCGTTCCGCCCACAACCACGGCCGTAGCCGTGCCGTCCTCATCTCCCGAGCAAGTTTCATCCGTAGTCATAACGCCTACCATAGGACTGGCGGGGGCTGTGATGGTCACCGAGGCCGTAGCCGTACAACCATTGGCATCGGTAACGACCACGACGTAGGTGCCTGCGCTAAGTCCGGTAATAGTTTGGGTAGTTTCACCCGTATTCCACAGGTAGGTATAGCCTCCGGCTCCACCTGAGGGCATAGCTGTAGCTGTCCCATCGCTTCCATTGCAGCTTGTCACATCCGTAGAAGTAATGCTGACACTAAAGGGGTTGGCCGGCAAAACCACCACACTGGTCGAAGCCGTACAGCCCACGGCATCCGTAGCCGTTACGGAATAGGTGCCGGGAGGCAGGTTGTCGATGAAGGAGCCGTTTTGGCCGTTGCTCCATTGATAAGTATAAGGCGGCACCCCATTGGAAGCCGTAGCCGTAGCCGTGCCGTCGTTGTAGCCCGAACAAGTTTCGTCCGTGCTGGAAGCCACTACAGTAATGGCCGATTGTTCCGTCAGTGTGATGCTCAGGCTGATGTCGCAGCCGTTGGCATCCGTAACGGTTACCGAGTAGTTGCCTTCCGGCAAATTGGTGATGACCGGCGTGGTCGCACCGGTATTCCAGAGGTAACTGTAAGGCGGTGTACCTCCAGAGGCCACCACCATAGCCGAGCCGTTGGTAGAGCCCGCGCAGGTGGGGTCATTGCCGGAAATGGTAGCTGTTAGCGGTGGCGGTTCCGAGACCGTTCCCGTTGCCGTTGCCGAGCAGCCGTTAGAACCGGTAACCGTTACCGTATAACTGCCGGGAGCCAGATTGCTAATCGTCTGGGTCGTTTCGCCGGTACTCCAAAGGTAAGTATAGGGTGGCATGCTACCCGTAGCATCGGCCGTGATGGAACCGTCATCGTAACCATTGCAGGTAATGTCGTTGGTGATGAGATTGATGGTAGGTGCTTCAATAGTCACGGTAACACAGCCGGCAATGGCACAATTGACCGCATCCATTACCGTTACGCAAAAAGTGCCCGGAGCCATGTACGTGATGGACTGCGTGGTTTCACCGGTGCTCCAGCTGTAGGTATAACCCGGTACACCACCGCCGGGATTGGCCGTAACGGTACCCGGCACGGCACAGTTAGAGACAGTGAAATCCAGCGTCAAAGGAGGCGGAGCTGTTAAGGTCGTAGTAGCTGTAGCAGTCTGCATAGCTGCATCGGTTACCGTTACGGTGTACGTGCCAACTCCGAGATTGCTAATGGTCTGGGTGGTGTCACCCGTATTCCACAGATAGGTATAGGGCGGCATACCTCCGGAAGGATTGGCTGTAATGGATCCCGTATTAAAGCCTCCACAGGCAGGGTTGGTTGCGTCTAAAGTTACGGTAAGCTGCGCATAAGCCGCAGAGCTAACCCAAAGCAAGAGCAGCAAAACAAGCCACTTTCTAAAAAGGGCTTTCGCCAAATGAACTGTAGTGAAGAGTAAACGGTTATTCATGGGCAATTTAGTTAATCGATAAAAAACAATTACTGAGGAGTTAGGCAAAGCAGAACTGTCCAGCTTGGAGTATGGATACTCATGTCTTGTACAGCTGCCGGTTCAAGCCCTGCCAAGTGTGGGTGGGTAGATGTCTTATTTTTGCGGCTTGCTTATCCCCGTTTCAAGCCGCCAAGGCACTAGGGGGAATGTGCCCTTTCTCACAGGTGTGTGGATTTGGCCGCAAGATACAGCTTTTGTCGGACAAATGGTGCATTTTTGCAAGAATTCGGAAAAAAAATCGCAGCATGAGCCAATTTCTTCTCCCCTCTATTTTTGCTTTAGCAGCGCTATGTGGCCTAACAGCCTGCACTTATGAGCCCTATGAGCAAGGCCATCAGCTTTACGTCAGGCACTGTTCTTCATGCCACATGGAAGACGGTACTGGCCTGGAGCAGCTCATTCCCTCTTTGCGACAAAACCGTTTTTTGCTGCAAAGCGAGGCGGAATTGGCCTGCTTGATACGACTGGGCGCCAAAGACAGTTTGCAAATCAACGGCAAGTGGCTTTACGGCGATATGCCTCCCAACGACAAACTCAATGCCACGGAAATCACCAACATCTTAAACTACCTTCGTCATGCCTGGGGCAATGAGGCAAGTGTGATAAAAGCACAGGAGGTAGAACAAGCACTGGAAAATTGTTTGCCGAAAGGCAGATAAGCCAACCGACTCCAAAACAGAAGAGAGGTTTGACGAATCTCAGCACCTCATTTTGTAAGCAAGTAAACATATCGAATAAAAGAGCAAAAGGCATAGAGTAGATTATCGGGTAAAATGCTACTTTAGCGGCAGCAAATATGCTGCTTTGCTCATCCGGAGGATCTAAACAACCTGCATTTATGAGAAATTTTTTCTTCACACTGCTTTTTATTTCCGTTGCGGCCTCAGGGCTTTTGGCCCAACCCATCAACGACGATTGCCCTGGCATCATCGATTTAGGTGTGGCGCCTTATTGTCCCGATACGGTTTTTTATACCAATGTAGATGCTACGGCTTCCGATATTGGAACGGACAACGACCCCAGTAGTGTAGCCGGCTGCATGGGCCTGCCCCCCATGCAACACGACGTTTGGTTTCAATTTATAGCATCGGACACCATTTTGGATTACACCATAGAAGTTACGGGCATAACCGATGGGATGGGTTCTACACCCATGATCATGCCCCAGGTTGCCATTTATCGGGGTGATTGCGAGTTTGACGGGCTGCAACTTCTGGGCTGCAATGCTGCAGATGTGGGGGAAAGTTCCATTCAATTGAACGTGTCCGGGCTTACCCCTGGTCTGCCTTACTTCCTGCGCATCACCGATTATTCGGAAAGCGCCACACCCAATTGGGGGACGTTTAAGCTGTGTGTGCGTCCTAAAGATCCTGTTATCATCATAGACGATGACGTGGTTACGGATCTCTGTGAAGGTGAGGTTTACGACAGTGGAGGCCCCGATGGAGATTACAGCGCCAACGAAAACTATACGCTGACGATCACGCCTCCGGCCCCGGTGGGCTGCATCACCTTTACCCTGGAATACTACAACATCGACGAATTCAGCGATCAAATTATCTTCTACGACGGACCGAGCACCTCTTCTCCTATCATCGGGCAACTGACGGGAGCCAATTTTCCGTCGACTGGTGGAGGCGCAGTTTGTTATCAGGTACAAGCCGGTAGCGGTAGCCTAACCATGCAATTCATCTCTGACGGTAGCGTACAGATGGATGGCTTCCACGGTTATTGGCAGTGCTCGCAAGACCCTTGTGAAAATTACGCCCTGATCCAAACTGAGCTCACCCAGGATACCGCGGTTATTGAAAATGCGCTGACCAATCCTCAAACGCAGTTGACTATAACCAACATCAGTTGTGCAGAAGGAGCTATGGGGGTCTTCAACAATGGAGACCTCACCGACTTGGGATTGAACAAAGGCCTGCTGCTCACATCGGGCAATGCCACCAATGTTTCCAATCCCGGAACTTTTTTTACTTCACAGGGAAATGGCTTCCCCGGTGACGCAGATTTGGATGTCTTATCCAACATCTCGGGAAATGGTGCCCCATCTGTTGATGCTTGCATACTCGAGCTGGACGTCTTCGTCGCTACCGATGAACTGACCTTTGAATATGTCTTCGGCTCTGAGGAATATCCGGAATTTGTCAATACTACTTTTAATGACATCTTTGCCTTTCTCATCTCCGGCCCCGGTATAACGGGCATACCCGGATTAAACGGACAAGACAACATTGCCATTTTACCCGATCCCGTCAATGTGCCGGTGGAAATCAACAGCGTCAACAACCTCACAAACTGGGAGTACTACCGCAACAACCTGGAAGGCCCCAGTGTAGCTTATGACGGCCTAACTTCAGATTACCTGGGCGTCAAAAAAAGTCTGACGGCCCGAGCGCAAGTTATCCCCTGCAACACCTATCACCTCAAGCTGGTCATAGCAGATCGACAAGACGGAATTTATGACTCCGGTGTATTCATCTCTGAAATTCGCGGATCGCAGCCCATGTCCAGCATCGTCTCGCAAAACGGCGTGGACTATCTGGCCGAGGAATGTACCTTGAATCCGGATCTCGTCGTTTTTGAGCTCAATGAACCTGCAGAAGACACCTTGGTTTACGACGTTCAGGTTACCGGAACGGCCACCCCGGGGCTGGACTACACCACGACGGTGCCTTCCCAAGTTACCTTTCTACCCGGAGAAAGTGCACAAACCTTTCAGATTTCCGTTCTCAATGACAATCTGGTTGAAGGCGAAGAATACGTAACTTTTCTGTTGGTCAAAGATTTCGGCTGCGGAGAAGTCGTTTTGGACTCCGTGAGCATTTCCATTTTTGACGAAATTCAGATAAACATCCTGCACGGTGTAGATACGGCTTTTGTTTGTGAGGGTGGCGATTTAAACATTAGTGCTTCGGGAGCAAGCGATTACTTTTGGACACCCATCAGCGTGTTTGATAATCCGGGCATTCCCAATCCCGTCGTAACGCCTCCCCAGAGCATGTTTGTCTATGTAGTTGGATCCGTAGGCCCCTGTGTAGCTACGGACTCTGTCTGGTTGGAAGTTTTGGATCCCACCTTGGGCATCGGCACTCAAGATCCCACGGGTATTTGCCAGGGCGATACCATCTTCCTTTTTGCCAGCAACAACGTGGGCAATACACAACTGGAATGGACGCCTCATACGGGCATTGTCAGCGATCCCACGCAACCCGGCATTTTTGTCGCTCCCCTGGAAACCACTACCTACTCTGCCAGTGTGGAAATAGAAGGTTGCAGTGCCTCCGATGAAATCACCATCTTCGTAGATTCTTTCCATCCCGGTATGCTCACCACCACCGACACCACCATTTGCCAGGGATATCCGGTTACCTTAGCCGGGCCTGTGCCGGATACCAGCACGACCATATATGAGTGGTCTCCGGGTATTTACCTGGACGATTCCACCATCGTCAATCCCATCTCACATCCGGAGGAAAACATCACATACACCCTCATCTCTACCAGTGAAAACGCTTATTGCGCGGACACGGCCAGCATCAGTATAGAGGTCATTCCTGCCGATATTGACATTTTTGCTCCAACTCAGGACAGCGTGGAAATTTGCTTGGGAGATAGTGTACAAATCCAAAGCACCACCACACATCCGGGCATCATGTGGCTGCCGGAAGAGGGCTTGAGCGATCCTGCCTCTGAAAACCCCGTAGCAGCACCAACTCAATCCACTACCTATGTGGCTTCTCTGGAAGTGGGCGAATGCCTGGTTTTCGATTCGGTGTACATCCGCGTGGATTCCCTGCCTGCTTTGGGTATCAAGACCGATCCCGAGAAAGATCCCTTCTGTGAAGGAGAGCAAATTTTGCTCTACTCGCCCACTTACGAGCCGGTTCACTTCCCGGATATCAGCTTTCAATGGCAACCCACCGATGTCGGCTTACTCACCTCCGACACTTTGTACAACCTGGTTGTACAACTTACCGATACGGTAACCATGGTTCGCACTACCTTAAATCACGCTTGCAGCAGTGTGGACAGTATTGTCCTCAATGTTGTACCTTCGATGTCTTTGACGGTCTCACCTTCAGACACCACCATTTGCCCGGGAGAATCCGTGCAATTGCAGGCTAGCAGCAACCTGGAAGTGGACGAATGGTCCTGGAGCCCGCAATTGTGGCTCAGTTGCAGCGATTGCCCCGATCCGGTAGCTACACCGGAAACGACTACACAATACAGCCCATCGGGCAAAGTAGATGGTTGCCCCGTTGATGGCCCACCGGTTACCATTGAGGTACTTCCTTACCCTCAATACCAGTTCCCCAGTCCGGCCGTCATCTGCACAGGAGAAAGCATACAACTCAACTTGATTGAGGATCCCAACGCCTCGTATTCCTGGCTGGTGGATAGCGTGGAAATCAGTACGGAAGCCCAGCCCATAGTCAGCCCGGAAGAAACGACCACTTATACGCTCCTTATTCAATATCTGGATTGCACGCCGTTCGAAGATCAGATCACAGTGGAAGTGATTCAAGAACCCCAGCTCACGGTGTCCGAAGATCAAATCATCTGCTTGGGAGAGACCGTTACCCTTACGGCCGACGGAGGTGCAACAGGCTCGTATTTTTGGCAACCTACCAACGACAACACGGCCAGCATCCAGGTAACGCCTTCACAATCGGGTTGGTACGTAGTTACCTTTGAAGATGCCGCAGGCTGTTTCATCACTTCTGATTCTGTCTTTGTCGACGTGGGAACGGGCTTTTTCATAGACTCAACCTATGCCCAGCCCGATACCGTTTTCGAAGGGCAACCGCTCAACTTGGGAGCATTTACCGAACCCGATGCCCTACTCAACCCCAGCTATCTGTGGACTCTGGCAGGAGTTACTCAGGTCGGTTCCGAACAAGAAATCACCACCACGGCTCCGGGCGTAGAGGGTGAAGAAACAGCTGTGCAAGTCTATTACGAAGTCATCATAACAGATGATTACGGCTGTATCGATACAGCTCGCATTGACGTGATGATTTTCAATACGCTCTCGGCCGTACCCCTGATCTTTACACCGAATAACGACGGCACCAATGACACCTTTAAAGTCTATACCACCGAAGGTGTTACGGTACACACCTTCAAAGTGTACAACCGTTGGGGCCAGCTGGTTTACGACAACGAAGACGGCAAAGCCGAATGGGACGGCACCCAAAACGGTAAGCCCGCACCTTCCGATGTCTATGTTTACCTCATCGAAATAGAGTATGGTGACGGACAACGCGTCGTCTTGAAAAACAACGTAACCCTTCTGAGGTAGCCTAAGGTAAGCCGACCGACATTCGCGCACGTAAAAAAAGCGGAAGGCCTGTAGTCTTCCGCTTTTTTTTTCATCTTTGCAGCCATGAAAAAAATGCTGTTCCTCTTTCTCGCAAGTGCTATGGCTTGGCTGCCCCTTTCAGCTCAAAACGGCAGCATACGCGGACACGTTTACGACAAAGAATCCGGTGTGCCTATTGCTTTTGGCACGGTACAACTCTTTAGCCAAAGTGATACCCTGGGCACCAACACCGACATAGAAGGTTTTTTCAGCTTTGGTCATTTGCCGAAAGGCCATTACCAATTGCTCATTACCTATGTGGGTTACGATTCCATCGCCTTAGACATTGACCTAAAAGCAGGGCAAATTTTCTATAGACAATTCAACATGGCGGAGAGCAGCATTAAATTGGGTACGGTGCAGGTTTCTGCCCGAAAGAGTGCTGCTAAGAGCAATGTTCAAATCTCTAAACTCAACGTATCTCCCAAGGAAATACGCGCTTTGCCCTCCGTAGGTGGTGAAGCCGACATCGCACAGTACCTGCCTGTCCTACCGGGCATCATCAGCACGGGCGACCAAGGCGGGCAACTTTACGTCCGTGGTGGTTCCCCCATTCAAAACCTCATCCTCCTGGATGGTATGACCATCTACAATCCCTTTCACTCCATCGGCTTCTTTTCGGTCTTTGAAACCGACATCATCCGCAATGTGGAAGTTCATACCGGAGGGTTTGGTGCCAGTTACGGCGGGCGCATCTCCGCTATCATTGACATCAATACCCGCGAAGGCGACAAAAAGCAATTTTCGGGTAAAATTTCAGCCAATCCTTTCATGGGAAAAATTCTCGTAGAAGGCCCGCTTAAGAAACTCAAGGAAGCCGGAAGCGGAAGTACTTCAGTGCTTTTTACAGCAAAAAAATCATACATCGACAAAACCTCTCCAGCGCTTTACCCCTATGCGGAATCTGTGATTGAATCCGGCAGGGGGTTGCCCTACAGCTTCACCGATTTATACGGCAAACTATCAACCCTTTCGGGCAACGGCAGCAAAGCCGAAATCTTTGGTTTCCGCTTTCAAGATGCCGTAGATTACTCCATTGCTTCCTTAAATTGGCTTTCCTCGGGCGGAGGAGCTACGTTTAAATTAGTGCCACCCAATTCCAGCCTCATTATGGGCGGAAATGTGGCTTTCTCCGACTACAACATTTCCTTACAGGAAGAAGACGACAGCCCGCGTCGAAGTCGCATCAGCAGTTATTCCGCGCAACTCAAGTTTTCCTACTTCGGCTACAACAACGAGGTCAATTACGGCTTTGCCTTTACGGGGCTATCCACAGATTTCCAATTCAGAAATTTTTTGGGAGTTACCATACAACAACTCGACTTCACCACCGAATTGGCAGGCTTTATCAATTACCGCCAAAAGCTCGGCAAATTGATCGTAGAACCCGGCCTGCGCATTCAAATGTATGCCTCCCAGCAAAAAACACAACTGGAGCCCCGCTTCGCCGCCAAACTGAATGCCAGTGATCATCTCCGCTTTAAACTTGCCGGAGGCCTCTACTCACAAAATTTGCTCAGCACCGTCAACGAGCGAGATGTAGTAAACCTTTTTGTAGGTTTCCTCTCCGGCCCCGAACAAACCATCTTCGAGCCGGGCACACACAATCCGACCCAGGACCGTTTGCAAAAAGCCATACATGCCGTAGTCGGCTTGGAAATGGATCTGGGCCCCCGATGGGAACTTCAACTAGAGAGTTACTACAAAGGCTTTACCCAACTCATCGAACTGAATCGCAACAAGCTCTCCGCCCAAGATCCCGATTACTCTACCCTCACGGGAAATGCTAGAGGTGTCGATCTCTCTCTGCGCTACAGCAGCCCGCGCTCCTACCTCTGGTTCACCTATTCCTTGGGGCAGGTTTTGCGCAATGACGGCGAACAAATCTATCCCACCATTTTCGATCGCCGCCACAACATCAACGCGCTATTCAGCTACACGCTGGGCGGCGACAAGAGCTGGGAGTTCAGCCTGCGATGGAACTACGGCTCACCCTTCCCCTTTACGCAAACACAAGGTTTTTACGGACAAATTAACTTCACGGAACAGGGCCTAAATACCAACCCGGCAACCACCAATCCACCCATAGGCATACTCTATGCTTCTCAGCGCAATGGCGGCCGCCTCCTGCCCTACCACCGTTTGGACGTATCCCTCAAGAAAAACTTCGATTTTGGCCTGGAAATCATCGCCAGCGTAACCAATGCCTACAACCGAAAAAACATCTTCTACATCGATCGCCGTACCACCAAACGCGTAGATCAACTTCCCTGGCTGCCTTCCATAGGACTTTCCTACAGTTGGTAAAAACGGCAAAAAAGACTATCTTTGCTCTGACCAGCTGAGCTGAAAACCGGCATAAGGTTGCTCACTGGCTGTCTCGCCGTGTAAAATAAGCAATTTATGGCGAGCTTCTACAGCAAACAGGCAAGCCATGCCTCAGTCATTTTCACTGATGAATATTGTTAAGCTTCAAAATTTGTGCTGGTTTTCAAGCTCGAAATCCCTCAAGCTTAGAGCTGTTTTTTTGCTCTGGACTTGCCTGATTTTAAAAAGTTCCGCCAATACTTTTTACATCGATCCGATCAATGGCAGCGATTCCGGAACGGGAAGCATGGATAACCCCTGGAGCACCCTGGAATACGTCATAGAACAGCAACTGATCCGAAGCCACGAATACAGCTTGCCCTATGACCCTGCCAACTCCCAACTAAGCGTTAAAAACCCCAATGCCCCCATCCATGAAGGAGACACTTTACTATTAATGAGTGGTTTGCACGGTAGTGTCTATCTGGCCAATTACGTCAATGAGGACTACATCACCATCCTGGCTGCTCCGGGGCAAACCCCCATTATCAAATTTATCCACTTGAGGGGAGCAAAAAAATGGAGATTTGTAGGCCTCACCATCAGCTCCGAGCCATACGGTGAATACATCAACAGCAAGCTGGTCTTCTTAGAAACTCATAATTGGCAAGGGCCTGTCTCACAAATCGACATAGAAGGTTGTACCCTTTACAGCACGACATCACCCTGGACAACAGCTGAAGACTGGGTCAACAAAGCCAGCGATGGCATCATGGCCAGAGCCTGCAGCTTTGTAAACATCATCAACAACGATTTGCAAAATGTCAGGTTCGGTATAGGCTTGAACGGATCAAACCTCTATGCCATAGGCAACAGCATAACCAACTTTTCCGGTGACGGCATCCGCTTGGTAGGATCAAATTGTATCATTGAATCAAATGTTGTAAAAAACTGCTATCAAGTAGATGGAAATCACGACGATGGTATCCAAGCCTTTACCACTGGAGGGTTTGTCGTGGACAACAACGTCATACGAAGAAACATCATTCTCAACTACGAAGACCCCGATCAACCTCTTTTGGGAAATTTGCAAGGCATTGCTTGTTTTGACGGCCCAATCCAAAATTGGATTGTGGAAAACAACCTCGTTATCGTCGATCACTGGCACGGCATTTCTCTGTATGGCGCTACCCATTGCTCTATCATCAACAATACTGTATTGGATCCAAGCCCCGAAGACAACATCGGCCCCTCATGGATTAAAATCGAAGACCTAAACGGATATCCAAGCTCTGATTGTATTGTCGCCAACAACGTGGCCAACACTCTTACCTTTTCAACCAATTCCACTACAGCAACCAACAACTTCGAACTGAGCACCTACAACGACTATACGGACAACTTTGTCAGCCCTTCAGCCTATGATTTTCACCTCCAGCCCAACTCCATATTGATTGATGCCGCTGATGGCAGCTTGGCCCCGACAGATGATTTGGAAGGTGCCAGCCGGCCACAGGGCACAGGATTTGATGTCGGCGCCTATGAATACCACTTCATCACCCGACTTCAAGAAGGAAAGGCTGACGAATCGGTATTGCTTTACCCCAACCCCGCCAAAAACACAGTCTTTGTAAAAGCAGGCAATAATCCTATTGAAAGCATCCAAATTTATGACCTAAGCGGGACAATGCTCAAAGCCTTCAAGGGAAGCGCAAACTTCATGAATCTGGATGTAAAAGATTTACAGGCCGGTTTGTACCTTTTCCGCGTATTAACCGATGAGCATTTCACAGTAAAAAAGCTCTTTATTCAATAGCCTGCCCGCTTGTCATTCTTCAAAAGATCTACTCCACTCATTGTTTTTTCCTCCCAAATGCAAACCTTCCATGAAAACTACAAGCATTGCCTTAATTGCCATCTCAGTTCTTACCCTCCTAGCCCTGTTGGGCGTATTTCGCAACATGAAAAGCGGGTTTGGACCTTTCAACCTCAAGGTTTACGGCATTACGCTGGTCATGGGCATAGCAGCCATTCTGACTTTAACAGACCTGCCCTCAGACAAGACGGCTCCGGTTTTTGGCCTCTTGGGAGCCATAGCCGGCTATCTTTTTGGATTAAAGAAAGAAAAGAGCTGAAGTAAACTCTTTAGCTGTAAACGGCAAAGAGGCCATTGGCAAACTTGGAATTTTTACTCAGGCGAAAAGGAGTGGCCTGTAAGGCTTGATCTACCAGAGACTCCTCTTCGGCAGCATACTTCATTTCTAGAATCACCGCCGCATCCCGGACACCCTGAGAAGAAATTCTGCCTTTGCCTAAGATGGGAAAGAATTCCTGTTTTTGGTCAATGGTAGCCCTAAGCTTCCCACCCAATCCTTCGTAGTAAGAACGCAAATAGCGCACCAACAAAACGGGCTGCAAACTAATCACATGCTCAGGTAGGGCTTTCGCCAAATAAGCAGAGAGAGAAAATTCCCTATCCGCCCAGTCAAAAGGAGGCATTTCGCCAAATTCTTTCCAACCCAGCATGTTGCTCTTTTCCTTCTTCTCCAAAACGGCCTTCTCCACTTTCGTCAAAGCACCATACCAGCGAATGCGATATTTCGTGCGCCGGGCAACACCGGCCAGATTATCGGAAAGACTGGCTAAGTCCCAGGTGTCCAGATAGAGGCTGTTCACATAGCGATCCGGATAGGCCGTTCTGAAAAATGCCGGGTTTTGCATTAAGACCTGGTGCACTACAGCAGCACTGTAGTCCTCTATTCTGTATTTCCGCTCATAACGCATCACTATGCTGTTTCCCATTACTGAACCGTTTTTTCTTCCGAGTCAATGACTATCTTGGATTCCCCATCCATCAAATACAATTGGTCCACGCCATTAACCTCGACCTTTTGCACCTCCAACTGCCCTCCTGAAGAAGCATTTTCCGATTTGCGATAAGCCAAGAACAGCTCTCTTATATCTTTTGCATAAACATCTTCTACGGAAAACCTCGCAGCATCTTGAACCGTTATGCCCAAACCACATTGCTCCATCCGGATGTGCTTAGCCTCGGCTTCAGCAGCTACGTGAACGCGGACGGCGGATTCTCGCACATGAGAAAAAAACAAGGTTTCCAAAACGGCATAACCGGCCGAAATCTCCAAACCGTCTTCGCCACAAACTTCCACACGCAAATTGGAGAGATGCCCGGTAGAACGGTCGATATCCAAGGCATCCCCTGAAGCCCGATAAACAAACAGGTCTTCTACCAAATACTGGCTTTGCAAAAAATGTAAGGCATTCTCCGCCGCAGCCGTTTCGGATACGCAGTGACTGAGAACAAGCTCAGACTTGTAGGCGGTGAAAACAGCTCGCGTAAAGGGTGGTGTGCTCCTTCTGTCGTTCATGCCTTCAAAGCGCACATGGGTTAAAATGGACTTTCCACTCGTCTCCAACAACAAAAGCCCTTGCCCACTTCCATCCGAAGAATAAATTCGTACAGGAGCATCTGCTCTCCCGGAAAACTCCAAGGGAGAGTGCGATATAATCATAGCACGAGATACCAAATCAAACTCCACACCGGGCCCTGCGAGCAGACGATGCCCTGCCGGAATAACCCAGTCCTTGTCCAGTTGGTATTTGCCGGAAGGCACAGACCAAATTCCGTTACCCAAATCTTGGACAAAATCCGGCCTCTCGATACTTGCAGGCGATTCGGGTTGAAGCTCCGGGGCTTCCCATTTAGCTAAACGCTCCCGATGCAAATCGGGAAGGCCCAAGGTACGTACAAAAACATACTTGTAATTTCCCGACACATTGAGGCGATATCGTCTGACCGGCACGAGTTTGTTATAAGCCTCTAGAACAAGCGGCTTGGGAAGACGCTTATCGACCTGATTTCCATGACCAAACCCCACCAGTTCGACCGGAAGAAGGTGATAATTTTCCAGAACGATCCGGCCACCCTGCCCCCGCCAGGCTTTTACCGAGACCAAGGCCAAAGGATTGAGCAATTTGCGAATTTCCTCGGCATTGCGAAAAAAATCACCCCACTTAAAATCGTAAGAGGTATATTCCTGCCGAATAAAAGCTTCTCTGGCCTCAATCTCAGGCAAATGCCTGCGCAAAAATGCATCGCGAAAAGAATCTGAGGTTACGCGCTGCAGCTCCCGGATATACAGTTTTGTAAAATCCATGTCGTTAAAAAAGCGATAAGCCAGATAGGCCGTTTCAATTCCCGGCTCATAAGTACTCGGGCTGCGGCTATTGTAATGAGAACCCACCAAGGCGGGAAGCTTAAACCAGCGGGGACCATCCGTAGAATTGCCGTCATAGCCCAGAGGCTCCAGCCTGTCGTTTAGGGGGTCATAATAAAAGCGAATGTTGGTAAAATGAAGGGCATGAAAGGCCCGAGCGACATCGACCAAAGCGAAAAAACGAGCCATTTTCAGCGTATCAAAAACCTCGGAGGGCTTCAAATTGCCTTTAAAGAAACCGTAAAGCAACTCCTGAGCGCGCAACCATTGAGCATAGCGTTGCCTATCTTTGAGAATCTTCTTGCGCTCATAAGGCAGATAGGTAGCACTTTGGTACCAAGCAGGTCGGTCTTTGAGATCTTCCGAAGCATGCAGCCAATGCCCCGCTTCATCAATCCTGATGATGATGCCTGGCTCCCTACCCTGAGACTCCAGCAAGTGATCCGTAAAGTGCTCTTCATAGGCGTAAATGCCCAGCAAATCTCCATTCAAAGATACCTTGACAAAGTCATAAGGCGTCGTGAGTAAACTGTCATCCAACAAAAGACGATGGTACATCCACTCGTTGAGGTAATAACGCGAAGCAGCATTGTGGATGGAAAAAACCCGCATATCTCGCCAGGAATAGCCCTCATCACAAAGAATGCGAAAAGACCACTTTTTCCCCTGCAGATGGTCCAACAAATCGCCCTTAAGCCTAAGCTTTACGGGAATTTTTTTCCCATCAGACAACAAGCGGGCAGGCACTAAGTCCTCTTTCCCCGAAATGAGATTCCCGCGCAACAGGGCTTCCTCTCGCTTAGCACGCAACTTCTCATAAGCCTGAACATCCAATTGAATGTCCAAAGAGGGTAAAGTGTCGTTTAAGGCTGCAGAGGTAGCAGCAGCACGACGCACTATCCTGATGTTTAAATCGTCAAAATAGACGGCCTCTCCATGTTGAAAAAACGGATAGATCTTCAGCGTAGCAGATCGAACGCCTAAAGGCAGAGCCAGACGATAGTGAAGCAATGCCCAAGCTCCCTTCTGCCGTTTTCTATCAACAGCTATATCCCAAAAACCCCAATCTCCTTGCAGCACCAATCCTCCCAAGCCTTGTTTGTCGTATCGCCAAACCTCGGCTTCCACAAGATCTCCTTCCTGCAAATCCGGAATAACAACCGTAGGACCGTATTTCTGCTCTGGGGTACACTTCGCCGAATACCTGCCCGACAAAGCGACCTCTTCAGTCCGCGTTCTTCCGTTAAACAGACGACGCCCCTTGCAAATAAACTCCTCACCATCAGAACTCAATGTTTCCATGTCGCAAAAAACAAATTCTTCTTTTTCCTGCGGATGGAGCAAACGAAACCACAAAGCCCTACCCCACCAACTCAAGGGCAGCAACAAAAGCAAGAGCCACCAAGCTTTTGAAACCTTACTTTTTCTTCGATGAACTGTTTTAATCTTCAATTTACCACTGTTGTTTCAAGGCCCAAAGCCCGGCCAAAACCAAAACGAGTAACAGCAGATAGGGCCAATGACGAAGGTAGGCTGCCCAGTGCTGCTCTTCAGCCAAGCTGAGAAGTTTATTGTACTTAGGCCGTTGATCCTGTCGGATTTCCGGAAAGCGCTTGCTGATTTCCCGTTTGAATTGCCGATTCAAGTTTTCCATCAATTGCCGTTCCTGCGATGAAGCGGCCGTATAGCGCAATTCGTTGAGCTCCATTTCCAATTCGGCAAACCCCACTTTGGGCCAAGCTCTGTGCCTGACCTCATCCAAAGTCAAAGTAATCAAAGGGTCTCCGTCTTTTTGGATGTAGAGACGCCGGCGTCGCTGCTCCAAGGTCAACGCAACTTGCAACTCTTCGGCTTCCACCCCGTAATAGATGAGTTCTCTACTGAGCTCTGCCCTATCGGCCGGGCGTATCAATCGCCAAAAGGGATGCAAAGCTCTGCGATCCCCTTTTTTTACCTTTCGGTAAATGCGAAACTTCATTTCAGTACGCGCAACGCCTGTGCTGTCTCCAAGCGGCAATTTCAACTGAACCAGCTCCTTGCTCAAGGTATCTGCCAGATAACGTTTGCGATAACGCAAGCCCATTTGCCGAAAGGCCAAATCCCGTCGAGGAGTGTCGAAATATACATCGACAAAAAACTCATCGGAAACGGCAGAAGTCAAACTGCTGTCGTAGCGGATCAAAATTTGATGTGCAAAAGTATCGGTCATAAAAGTCCACAACTCATCCACCAAATGAGGAGGCAGATCGAGCTTGTACTCGCTTTCCACTCTTTCTTGAGCAAAGAGTCGAGGAGCCAAATGGCTTAGCGAGAAAAGAAAGACCAAAAAGTTCGACCATATGAAGATGTAAGCAGAATACATCAAGCCGGCAAACTGCGTTGTTCGAGGAAAGAAAATTCCATTTGCGGATCACCTTCGAGTAGAAGTTCTTTGACTTTGAGCAAAGCCTGAACTTCCTCTCCATCGATCAAGTAAATCAAATCGGTTTTACCGGCCGCTTGATCCAGTCGCTTCAATTCTACATGGCGAAAGTGTTCTGCCAAAATCGCATTGATCCGGCTGACCGACAGATTGGCCGTAGAAACGTTGAGGTACATGCCCTCCGGATGGCGAAGTTGGCCACGCTTTTGCAAAAGGTGCTGCAAGCTGAGTAAACTCATGATGAGCAAATAAGCCAAAAGCGTAACGCCTCTCTGGCCGGCACCCATCCCCAAACCGATACCAATGGCAAAAAAGAGATAAACCAACTCTTCGGGTTCTTTGATGGCCGCCCGAAAACGCACAATCGATAGAGCTCCTACCAACCCCAAAGACAAGGCAATGGAGCTTTTGACGATGAAAATGATGAGCATAGTGCTCAGCGTCAAAAACATGAAAATACTACCAAAACGCCTGCGATTGCTCAACGCCTGTCCAAAGCGAACGTAAAACAGGCCCAACAAAAAAGAGAGCAGAGCCGCCAAGAGCGCATTGATGAGAAACTCGCGTAAATCGGTAGCTCCTCCGGAAAATTCGTACAGAAAGTTTTCAAAATTCATACCTTCTTTCTTGCTAAGCCGGCTACAGGCGGTGATTCCAAGCCTCTCGGACTTTTAAACAGCTTGGCCAGACAATGCGTACAAACAACTAAGTCTTCAAAGATTCGAGCGAGCTAAGCCGCTTAACCCAGCTCATTCCGAGTGCCATCAGGCTGCAAAGATACAGCTTCCCCACTCAAATAACAGACGGCAAAGAAAACTTAAAAGTCAGGGATGTTTACTATCCGACACAACCTTTATTGCTTCTCGATGGTTGAAATAAGGAATTTGCACAAAACCACAATGATCACACTCATTATAGGCACCAACCGCAGAGGAAACCAAACATCTCTGTTTGCCAGCGATTACCTACATACTTTAAAGAAACTGGGGGTAGAGGAAGTACTCGTACTAGACCTCAGCCAAGCTCCACATGATTGGTTTCATCCCGATATGTATGCCGAACCTTCCGACTCTCTTAAGGCTTTACAAGATCGATACATCCTGCCTGCTCGGCAATTCATTATCCTTGCTCCTGAATACAACGGCAGCATACCCGGTGTGCTCAAACTGTTCTTCGACGCCTGTTCCGTGCGAGAATACGAAGCCAGTTTTAAAGGTAAATCGGTGCTTCTCACCGGTATAGCTTCCGGTAGAGCAGGCAACTTGAGAGGTATGGATCACCTCAATGCCGTCTTACAGCACCTGGGCATGCATGTCTTCCCCGACAAACTACCCATCTCTTCCATAGCGCATTTGCGCGACGAAACGGGAGCCTTGACTCACAAGGAAACTCGCGAAGCCATCGAACAACAACTCAAGGCCTTTCTTCTGCAAAGCAAGCGGGAAAACCTCCCCCAGGAAATAGCTCCCTAGATTTTTCTCACAATAAAAATCACTTGGCATGAAAAAGCTTTTACTCTTTTGCCTTTCTCTCTTCTTGATTCACCCGGACCTATGGGCCCAGGAGGTCACCCAAGTCCAGAAATCTGTGATCACCAAGCGCACAGCCACTTGGTGTCCTTATTGCGGCACTTGGGGCTGGGAGTTGTTCGAAGGGCTGATTGAAGACAACAGCGAAAAGGCCGTGCTCATTGCAGCTCATTTTGGCGGAAGCCAACTGGAAACCACGACCTCAGCGGAATACCTGGCTAATTTGGGCGGCGCAGGCCAACCTCGCTTCTTTCTAAACAACGACTTGCAATCGGCCTCCGCCTCAACCATCGCCGACACGCGGGCCAGCATCAAACAGCAGGTAGATACCAACTACCTGCTCCAACCCATTGCCAATTCCGGCAGCTATTCCAGCTTCGACGGCAACATGCTCAACATCCAAACCCGAACGGTTTTCTTCCAACCGGCAGAAGGCGAGTTCTATCTGGGTGTCTATCTGATCGAAGACGGCGTTCTCAACAGCCAGGCCGGCCAAAGCGGTGAAGTTATGCACCACTACGTCATGCGGGATGCAGCGACCAGCACTACTTTCGGAGACTTGCTGGATTCCGGAACCATTGCTGCAGGCTCTGAGTTTACCGCCAACTACAGCGTAGATGTCTCGGGCTACGTTCCTGCAAACCTGGATGTAGTTACCATCATCTGGAAAAAAGAAGGGGCTTTCTACCAATTCGTCAATGCCTGGTCTGAAGATGCGGGAAACGCTCCTACTACCGGCTTGCAAGAAGTCCCTCAAAATATGCCGGAAATCCTCCTGCGAAAGTCTGCTCAGGGCTACGAAATTCAACTGCACAGCGAACAGGCTTTCGCCAAAACCCGCCTGAGCCTGATCAACAGCTCGGGCCAAGAGCTTCAACGCCTGTATGAAGGCTCCCTGCCTGCAGGAACACACCCCTTCACCCTCGAACACCAAGCCCGACCCGCAGGCATCTACTATCTTCACCTCCAAACGGAACAGGGCCAAAAAACACTCCCTCTCAGCTTCGAATAAACGCGAAACAAAGACAAAAAAAGGATGGGCAAATGCCCATCCTTTTTTATATGCCTCAAACAGATCTTTATCTCAACAAAGTGGTATGCCCTTTGAATACGGCCTTATCTCCACTGAGAAAAAGCACTTCGGCATACCAGGTATAAACGCCCACATCCATCAACTGCCCGCGGAAACGGCCGTCCCAACCTATATTGGGGTCATTAACGGCAAAATCCGAAGCCTCATACAGCAGTTCACCCCAACGATCGAAGACCCTGAAAAGAGTAACCACTGCTCCGGGACTGCCATGTGTGAGCAAGAGGTCGTTTTGTCCGTTGCCATCGGGCGTAAAGGCCGTGGGCACCAAAAAGACATTGTTTTTCCGGACGTAAACCAAGATTTTGTCCTTTTGGGTACAACCCTTGGCATCTGTTAGTTCCAGCCAGAATGTAGTCGCATGGGTCATAGGGTCGGTTAGCGGATCCGGACAATCGTAGCAAGAAAGCGTACCCGGGCCGGAAGCCCACCAGGCATAGCTATAGGGCGGATGCCCGTTTTGTATCTCAGCGCCCAGCTGAAGCTGCTCCAGATACTCCAAAGTGGTATCGGGCCCCAAATCCAGCTGAATTTCCGGTGGATTTTCCAGAACAATAGGCCCCAGCTGAAAAACACAGGAATTGGCGTCCTGCAGTAAAATGTAATACGAATCAGCGGTCAAACCCTGCAAATAACTCGCAGCGGTGAAAGTCTGCCCGTTGTCCGTGCTAAAAGCATAAGGAGGTGTGCCTCCTTGTGGAAAAAGCTCAATGTAACCGTCTTGTTTTCCGTAACAAGAGGGATCAACGCCCTCTGCCTGAAAGGCTAAAGGCGCCTCGGACTGCCCCACTTCTACAGAATCGATGAAACTACAAGCTCGGGCATCAGTAAGGGTATAAACATACCAACCCGCCTCCAAACCGCCCACTTGCCCACCTTCCGCTCCAGTGGACCACACAAAAGTATAAGCCGGAGTTCCACCCGCAGCTTCCACCTGAATTTGCCCCGTAGCCTCCCCGTAACAACCCACATCTTGAGCAAAAGCCTCTGCCTGCAAAGGTTGTGGTTGATCAACAACAGCTGAAGCTACTGTAAAACAGCCGTCGGCATCGGTCACCGTTACGAAATATTCGCCGACCGGCAAATTTTCTGCCGTAGCTGTCGTCTGATTGCCGGCATTGGCATCCCATTGATAGCTGTAGGGAGGCGTGCCTCCGGAACCAAAAGCAGTAGCGGAGCCATCTGAATAGCCGTGGCAGGAGACGTCTTGCACCGACTCTATCAAAGCCTCCACCGGCTGTGGATTTCCTATGGTAATGCTTTCTTCCAAAGTACAGCCTTGAGGGTCAGTAATCAGCACCGTGTAAGTATTTCCTCCCTGCAAACCCGAAGCCATGGCAGATGCCTGCACCGGTGTAGTGGACCAGACGAAGGTGAATTGACTTAGATCGGCTGGTAAGCCTCCGTAAAAAACATCCGTAACCTCTGCCGTTCCGTCCAAAGCATTAAAACAAGAAGCCGCCGTTTGCACCAGATTAGCCGACAGCGGTCCTGGCTGACCAACTTCAGCCTCAACTTCTACCTCACAACCACTACCATCAATTACCGTAACACTATAAGTACCATGAGGCAAACCATTGATAGTCTGAGTATTATCTCCTGTACTCCACGAATAACTCAAAGGCGGTGTACCTGAATCCATCAAGACCGTTACACTGCCATCGGCTCCGTTAAAGCAGGAGACATCTTGCACCTCGAGCTGAACGACTAAGGCCGGTGGCGCCGTAACCTCCGCCGAGGTAGTGGCCTGACAACCGTTGAAGTCGGTAACGGTAACTTCATACAGACCATTTTCTAATCCGGAAGCCATCTGATCGGTTTGTCCATTGCTCCACAGATAGCTGTAAGGCGGTGTTCCGCCTGTAGGCTCTGCCGTAGCAGAACCGTCAGGTGTGCCGTCACAGCTAACAGGAACAGCAGATGCCACAACTTCCAGCAAAGGAGGCTCACCCACTGCTGCACTTTGTACCGCTGTACAGCCGTTGGCATCCGTAACGACAAGTTGGTAAGTGCCTGCCGGCAAATCAGTAGCCATGGGTCCTGTTTGTCCATCGTTCCACAAATAGCTGTAAGGCGAAGTTCCGCCGGAAGCCTGAGCGGAAATTGTTCCGTCGGCACTGCCATTACACAAAGTCGAATTTGCAGTGAGCAAAAGCTCAAGAGGCGGTGGGCTTTCCACCATGACCTCTCCCTCTATGGTGCAGCCGTTGGCATCACTAATGGTGAGTTGATAAGTGCCTTGCGGCAAATTGAGAGCCGTTTGTGTCGTTTGCCCGTCGCTCCACAAATAGGTATAAGGAGGCGTTCCGCCATCGGGCAGAGCCGTGGCCGTGCCATCCTGGCTGTCGCTGCAGGCCGTCATTGTGGACTGAAAGTCAAGGTTTAGTGGAGCCGGAGCCGCTATGGTAAAGTCCAAGGTTTGTTCACAACCATTGGCATCGCTAACGGTGAGTTGATAATCTCCCTGGGGCAAATCCGTGCGATTGGCCTGATCGGGACCTCCATCACTCCATTGATAACTGTAAGCCGGGCTGCCTCCCGAGACTGCGGCAACAGCGCTGCCATCTGCCGCATCCGAACAGGAAGCGTCGGTCGTCTGCAATTGAATATCCATACCGGGCGGATCGTCCAAACTCAGCTCAAAGACTTGCTCACAACCAAACAAATCGGAAACTGTAAGGCTATAAGTACCTGCACTCAGATCCTGTGCCGTAGCGGTGGTTTGGTTTCCGGCATTGGCATCCCACTGGTAAAAATACGTACTTCCACCACCCCCTGAAGCTGTTACCGAAATGGAGCCGTTGGCATAGCCCTGGCATGAAGGTGGCGAAGGGGTCGCCGTTAACGTTATTGGTGGGTTTTGCTCGATGATCACCGAATCTATCAGCATACAACCGGCCGCATCCGACAGTGTTACGGTATAGCTGCCTGCCGGCAAATCGACAGCTGCTTGTTCTGTCTGTCCATCGCTCCACAGGTAGGTATAGGGCGGCGTTCCTCCGTTGGCCAAAGCTACAGCTGTTGCCGTACTGTCTCCATAGCAAGCTACCGTTGAGCCGCTCAGGTTTAAGAACAGAGGCGGAGCATCGCTGAGCACAAAGCTCTCCACAACCTGACAACCATGGGCATCGGTAATGGTTACTTCTGCTGTACCGGGAGGTAAGGCTGTGGCCAAAGAGTCGGTTTCCCCATTGTTCCACACATACGTGTAGGGTGCCGTGCCTCCGACCGCCTGCACCGAGAGGCTGCCATCAGAAAAACCGCTACAAGAGATGTCCTGCTCCAGAGAAATGTTCCCACTCAAATTCCAAGGTTGATTCAAATCGACCCCTGTCGTCACCACACAACCCACTTGATTGATGACGCTGATGGTGTAAGTACCTGCCGGCAAATTTTCAAACAAGCCCGTGCTGCTGGTGTCGCTGCCCAAGACGTATAAAAACGGCGGAGCCGTACCGCTTGCAGTCAATTGGATGCTGCCATTGCTATCTCCATAACAAAGCGGTTCTTGGATATTCAACACTTGGGGTATTCCGCCCTGGCAAGGTGGCGTGGTACAAGTCGCCGATCCGGGATACCCCCCACAGTCCAAAACAGCCCGGACCATCAGCGTAAATTCCTGTTCAAAACCCACACAAACGGTATGGGTAAAAGACCCGTCGGGTGTCATCCAACTGGTCCCAGCGTCCAAACTCACTTCATACCCCCAAGCTCCCGCTACAGGATCCCAGGTATAAGTAATGCAAGTGTCGTTCGAAATTTGGCAGGAAACATTGGGGGCCGGTAAAATGTCTAAGGTATTGACGGTGATGGTATCAAAAACCTCACAGCCATAAGAATCGTAAACCCGCAGGTAATAAGTCGTGGTATCGGACGGAGTGGCTATGGGATTGGGACAGTCGTCGCAGCTCAGCCCTGCCGAGGGCGTCCATTCGTAATACAATTGATAGGCCGGCTCAAAAGTGATGGTCCAATCCAACAAAGTGCCGACAAAGCCCAAAGCATCATCGACGACCAAGAGCTGCCAGGTGCCGTTGGTGGGATTTTCCTGGGCACTCCACAAATCTTCCCAATAGCCTTCCGGCAAAAAATCTCCGGTGTAAGGTGCACCCGTAGCCGGTGGCATGACGTAGTCTATGGGTGTGATGGCATCCGGAGTAAAGCAGGTTTGCGTGTAGTTGTCCCCGTTGGAGCCGTTATCTGTACTCAGCTCCATAAAAAGCCCACTGGGTGCCACCAGATAAATGTCCAGGTCATCCAACCAGTTGTGGTCAATGTTGATGCAAACAGACTGAATGACACCAGGCCCTAATTCCAAAGGCACAACACCTCCAACGGTAATGGGAGCATAAATTTCTGCCCCCGGCGGATCGATCAAATAGGGCGTGCTGTTCGTGAAACTCGGCGGTGGTGGCAGAGGAATGTCAATGCTGCCGTCCAACAAAACGGGCTCGAGCAAACAAACCGTGGTATCGGGCCCCAAATCGGGTGGAATGAGCTGCGGATCCTTAATGTAGAGAACAAAGGTATCGCGATTGCAAATGTCGCGCTGCACATCGATAAACAGCGCCTCCGAGCCCTCGGACAAAGCATCATCTATGCCGTGCACTACGATGCTCACACTGGTATCTCCGGCCGGAATCACGAGGTTGGAAGTATCGATGAAATCGTAATCCACGCCATTGATGGCATCGCCAAAGAGGGAAAAGTCAATGAGGAGATCTTCATCAATGGGGCTACCTAAAGAAAAAGTAACGTAGGCATCTGAACAGCCCTCCGTGATGGAACCGTCCAAGCTGGTCGTTACAATTTCCACATCCAGCGAACCTGTGCCAAAGCTCTTGGCTTCGAGAAAAACACCGGAATCGAAGATTCCATCTCCATTATCGGCAATGACCAGTTTGATGGTATAGGTTTCACAGGGAATAACCACGGCTTCTGCCGTAAGCACCGTGGTGAAGCCGTCGTAAACGGGCTGATTGCCGGAGCCATTGTTGTCCACGTAAAACTGCTCGTTTTCAGGAGGGCAACCCGGGCCGTTTTGCGGATGCAAATTGTTAATAGCCACCGGAAGCGTAGTGCCCGGGATCAAGGCGATGTTGATGCCGTTGTTTTCATAAGGCCCGCTGATGCCCGGCCCGCTGAGAAAAAAACCAAACACATCGTTGAAGGTTGAGCAGGCCCATTCCGGGTATTCTTCGGAAGCCCAGATGTAATTGAAGCGCAAAGTATCCGAAGTGGGAACAAAGGTGATCACGTATTTGGCGGCATTGAAAACAGTGGCCGTCGATATGGCCTGCAAATCCGGGTCGTTGTTGGCTGCTGTAGCCTGATTGTTCGAAGAGGCAAAAGCACTTCCCACATTATCCACACCCACAAAATTGCCGGTCTGCGTTACAGCACCGGTAGTCATGATGATGCCGCGATTGATGCCGATTTCGTCTTCGGCATTGTTGAAGTAACCCACGGCCGTAGGCTCACCAAAAAACTGAATGTCCAGAACTTCCACGCCATCACCCAAAAAGATGTTGGAAATGAGGTTTTCAGGTGTATATGGCGCCGTAGCGGCATCAACGACTTCTAAGGGTTGTGCCCAAAGCGAAGAGAGGCAAAATCCGACGAGTAAAAAGGCGAAAAGAGATCTTTGAGGTACTTGCTCCATGGGTGCAAAGGTGTAGTTTTAAAGCTCAAAAAATCGCATGGCAGTGCTATTCCCACTTCATAGATACGTTCTCCCCTCCAAATGTACTAAAAGTCAAAAGCTTTTTGTCTCACTTTGTCGTTCATTTATCGAAAAAATACCTGCGCTGCAAACCGCCGCTTTATTTTTGCCACAGAAATCAAACATGGCCATTCTCCTATGAAAAACTTCTTCAAATTCGTTTTTGCCTCTTGCTTGGGCACCCTTATAGGGCTGCTTGCCCTCTTTACTATAGTCGGGCTCGTGTTCGGAAAGATTGCCGGTTCGGTCAATGCCCCCTCCAAACTCAAGGCCAATACCGTTTTGGTTCTCCAAATGGACAAACCCCTGCCCGAACTAACCAACAACTTACCTCAGGATAACTTCACCCTGGATCTCAGCAACAAGAAAACCCTGGGGCTGCAAGATATGATTCGCCTCTTGCGTGCTGCAGCGGAAGACGAGCACATCAAAGGGATTTTGCTCGACTTTTCTCTGGAAAGCAAACCTTATGGACGTGCCAAAGCTCTTGCTTTGCATCGGGCTTTGGAAGCATTCAAGCAGAGCGGCAAGTTTGTAGTGGCTTTCGCCAAATACTATACGGGAGAGAGCTACTACCTGGCTTCTGTAGCTGATGAAGTCTATGTCTCTCCGCTAGGCAGTGTGGACTTCCGCGGAGCTCAAGCCAATATCCCCTTTTTCAAAGACCTCCTGGACCGCATCGGCATCAAAATGGAAGTAGCCTATGCAGGCGACTACAAAAGCGCTACCGAGCCTTATCGCTTCAACAAAATGACCGATAAAAACAGAGAACAGTTGCGCGAATTGTTGGACGAAATCTATGCTCAATACCTGGAAGACATCGCCCACAGCAGAAAGAAATCCATCAATGAACTACGAGCAATAGCCGACAATTTCCACTTCGGTGACCCGCAGTATTATGTCAAAGTAGGCCTATTGGACGGTGCCATCTATAGAGACCAACTGCTGGATGAAATTCGACAGCGCTTGGGCTTAGGTGAAAAAGACAAAATCCGGACCATCACACCCGACCAATACTTCCAAAGCAAAGGGCCCTTCCGAGATTTTGGGCCCAAGGATCGCATAGCCGTCATTTACGCAGAAGGAACCATTGTTCCGGGAGAAGGAGAACAAGGACAAATCGGCGACGACAAATACGTGCGTACCCTGCGTAAAGTACGTCAGAGCAAAGATGTCAAAGCCGTCGTTTTGCGCGTCAATTCACCCGGGGGCAGCGCCTTGGCTTCGGAGAACATTTTGCGCGAAATTCAGCTGCTGCGCGAAGCCGGTAAACCCGTCGTCGTTTCCATGGGGAACTACGCCGCCTCGGGAGGCTACTACATTTCCTGCCAGGCCGACAGCATCTTGGCAGAGCCCAACACCATCACGGGCTCTATTGGTGTGTTTGGCATGTTTCCCATTATGCAGGAGATGTTCAACGATCGCCTGGGCATTCACTTCGACACCGTCGCTACCTCTAAATTTTCCACCTCGTTCACAGGTCTTTTTCCCATGAGTGATGAAGAAAAAGAGATTTTCCAGAGAAGCGTGGATTCCATTTATGAAATTTTCTTGTCGCGCGTAGCCCAAGGGCGCGAAATGACGCGCGATCAAGTCCATGCCATAGCTCAAGGTAGAGTCTGGACCGGTCAAAAAGCCGTAGAACTCGGCTTGGTAGATCGATTGGGCGACTTGGATGAAGCCCTAAAAGCAGCTGCCGACATGGCCGGCCTGGAAAAATACCGCATTTCAGAATACCCGGGAACCAAATCTTCGCTGGAAGAACTCCTCGAGAAACTGGAGGGTGGCAACAAAGAACTACAAGCTGAAATGCTCAAGGCACAATGGGGAGAATTTTATCCGTTATATCAACAAGTAAAAGAAATGACCCAAACCAAAGGCCCGCAAATGCGCATGCCCTATTTGTTTGAATAACGGATCTCATTAAGTGCACAATTTGCTTCGGCAAAATTAAGCATGTCATGCCGCCGGAGGCAGAAGGCATCTTCTGCCTCCGGCTTACAAGTTCTACGCCATGCTCGGTTTCCTGCTCTACCCTCCCGCCCTGCTGCTGACCATTCTCGGCTTAAGCCTTTGGCTCTATTTTGACGGACGCAATCGCATAGCCTCCTGGTGGAGAGGCCTATTCAGCGGCTCTCTTGTGCTCTACTTGCTTTCCCTCTTCTCCTCCGGACTGAGCTGGGAACAACTCTGGCCCACGCTCATTCGCGATTTATTCCTCTTAGCCATCATTCCATCGGTTTTAAAAACATTTGGCGGAAGCCGAAAAGTATTCTTTGCCATGCTCCTGTTAACACTCGGTTTGGTAGCGTGGTTCGAATCCCGGCAGGCACAAAAAGCCCTGGCCCAACTCCGGGAAAAAACTGCCGAAGGAGAGTCCGAAACCCTATCCACAACAGAACTCGATTGGGAATACCTGATTGATTTAAAAGGCGAACCAAGCCAAGAGGCTCTATCCCGTTTGGCGAAAGCCTATAAATTTCAAATTCGCAAGGCCTTCCGGATGCAACATCCGGAATGGGGGCATCTGGACGAATATTACTTGATTGATTTGCCGGAAGGCAGTGAAGAAAAAGGCCCTGAACTGGAAAAGGAGCTCTATCAACAAGGCTTGGTCGATTGGGTAGAGGAAAACGAAACTATTCAAATCCAACCCATTGAAGCCCGCCTGCCCAAACCCCGACGAAAAGACTACGGGCTGAACGACCCTGAGCTGGGCCGTTTATGGTCCTTCGATCTGATGCAAGTAAATCGCCTTTACGACTTCCTCCGTTTGCTGCCCGTAAAACCCCAAAAAAAGGCACTCATTGCCATCCTGGATACCGGTATTGACGGGCAACACGAAGATTTAAAAACGCAGTACCAATCCATCAAAAGCGAATACGACAAAGATGTAAGAGAGCACGGCACGCACTGTGCCGGCATTGCAGCAGCCGTCTCCAACAACGGAATCGGCATTGCCTCCTTAGCCCCCTCAACAGGATACATGCAAGTTGCTTCCGTCAAAGTGCTCAATGACTACGGCAGTGGCCACCAAAATCGCATCATCCAGGGCATCTTGGAGGCTGCCGATGCCGGAGCCGATGTCATTTCCCTTTCTCTGGGCGGCCGCTCTTCGCCCTCCAAACAAAAGGCTTACGAAGAAGCCGTCGCCTATGCCCATCGAGCAGGGGCTATCGTCGTTGTCGCTGCCGGCAACGACAACCGCAATGCTCGTTTCTATGCTCCGGCCAATGTCTCCGGCGTCATCACCGTGGCGGCAGTGGATAGCACCGGAAGCAAAGCATCTTTTTCCAATACCGTACAAGCCCTGCCGTATGGCATCGCAGCGCCCGGTGTAGCCATCTACTCCACCACACCCAACAACACTTACAAGAGTTTCAGCGGCACCTCCATGGCCACGCCTTACGTGGCAGGCCTGCTGGCTTTGATGAAGAGCTATCAACCCGATTTGACAACCCGAGAAGCCTGGCAAATTCTGCACGACACGGGCAAGGAAACACCTGACGGAAAGTACACCGGCCGTCTCATTCAACCGGCTGCAGCCCTGCGTCAATTGATGGGCACAAACAACTAAACAGGGTTTACACCTACTCGGGAATGAATTTCCGGCAAGAGTTTTATGCCCTCTTCATAGTCCACCAGCCTATTAATCAGGTAAAACAAATACATCGTAGTCAACCAATGGGTAAACTCCTGTTTGGAGCCGAGGTGCTTGCGCAGGTGAATCATAATCCAGGAGAAGTGTTCCCAGGTATCAAAACAGGAATCACAGTCTCGATGTATCCCCGTGCAACAACGGCGAACGGTTTTAAAATCTGCGAAATAAGCCCGAAAATGGGGGTTGTAGGGGTGCCCGTTGGCCAGGCGCTCTTGATTGGCTTCGTAATTGGTTGAGAGATTGGTGCAAACATCGTAGCCCCAAGTCATGTCGTAAAGACGTCCGCTACTGATAACTCGATTGAAATAGCTATTCAAAAGAATGCGATCGGGATAGCGCTCAATCATCCGATCAATTTCTCTGCGCACTCGATCAAAGCCCTGCCGATAGTCATAGGGGCCACCCAGGCCTGCCAAATCCGAATAGTAATTGAAAAGCACGGCATTGCCATTTTGAACGCACTCCTCCACCACACTTTCGATTTGATCAGCTGTACCTGGTGCTACGGTATAGTAGAAAAAGGCCCGCGAATCGCCGCGATAATTTTTTAAAGCTCGGGAAAAAAGATCTTTGCTTTCATCGGGTGCACGCAAAGCAGCATCGGTTTGTCGATCTCCCCAAATGGCAACGCCTATAGGGAGCTGCTCAAAACCCTCATAGGAGATTCTGCGCAGGCCATTGGTGGCTACGCTACACTTGAAGCGGTCGTAAATCTTTTTGATGCGCTGCATCACAAGGGTTGGCTCCCCTCCCACTATCGTCATGAAGTTGGTGCCTCGCTCAGCTTCTCGGTCCAAAAAATCGTCGAAATCCCGCTCGCTCTGTGCTTGATAGGCATCCATATCCTCCTCAAAGTAGTAACAGCCCTTACAGCGCAGGTTACACCTGTGCGTCAGATCTACAGAGATGGAACGCACAGGCCCCGCAGTTCGGATTTGTCGATACAAATCTGCCAGGAAAGGGTCAGATAAGTAAGATTTCAGGCTGCCAGACATGGATTTTTACTCGTCGAAGAAAATAGAAGGCACATAGGGCGGAATCAGCTCCCGCTCACGAGCCTTTATGAAAAGAGAACGTATAGCCTCGCGTCCGGTTTCATCCAACTCACGGGTATAATCGTTGACGTAAAGCTCGATGTGCTTTTTGACAATCTCGGGATCCGGTGTATCGGCATACCGCTTGATAAAAGCTGCCGAATCCTCCGGATTTTCAAAGGCGTACTCAATGCTGTTCTTTACCGCCCGCAAAACTTTTTCCTGCACCGACCTGGGTAAAAAACGCCGAATGCCTATCCCTCCCAGAGGTATGGGCATGTTCATCTCTTTTTCCCAAAATTCACCCAAATCAACCAGTTTCACCAAGCCCTTATCGGCATATGTAAAACGATTTTCGTGAATCAAAAGACCCGCATCAACCTCGCCCGACAAAACAGCTGCTTCAATAGTAGAAAACAGCATGGGAACCGTATTTTTCGCTTGAGGATAGGCCAAATTCAAGATAAAACTGGCCGTGGTGTACTGACCGGGAACCGCAATTTTCCCCTTTACAAAATCCTCTTCATCCATAGGCTCGCGGGCCACCAATACGGGGCCTACTCCATGCCCCAAAGCATTCCCGTAAGGTAAAACCGCATACTGGTCAATTACAAAACCAAAAGCGTAAAAGCTCATCTTCGTGATGTCGTAGCTGGTAGCTATGGCCCGCTTGTTCAACTCCTCAATATCCGCGATAACTGGTACGTACTCTATGCCTTCGGTATCTATCTTTCCATGCACCATGGCATCGAAAATAAAAGTGTCGTTGGGACAAGTGGAAAAGGCAATACTCAACTTCATGTTTCCGCTCAGTTTATGCCGGGCCCAAATAGCTCGGCAAAGCAAAAATCGTAGGCAGCCCAAAGACCGGATGAACAGCACCAAGTCGAAAATCGGTGCATAGAAAGGCTTTTGAGGCCCTAAAAAAATAGCAAGTCTGTTCTTGCTTTTGTCGTTTTAGGGCGCAAAGGTACGTAACTTTGCGCTCGCATGAAAATCATCTACGAAGACAACCACTTGCTCGGACTGTACAAACCTGCCGGCCTGCCCGTTCAAGCAGACAGCTCCGGCGACCACAGCTTATTGGATTTGGCGAAAGCCTACGTCAAAGAACGCTACAACAAGCCCGGGGCTGTATTCATGGGCTTGATACACCGCCTGGACCGCCCCGTCAGCGGTGTGGTGGTGTTGGCCAGAACCAGCAAAGCCCTCGAACGCATGAATGCCCTCTTTCGCGAACGCAAAGTGCAAAAAACCTATTGGGCCATCACCAAAGAACGACCTAACCCCCTGGAAGGCAAGTTGGTGCACTATATCCGCAAAGACAAGAACCGCAATCGCGCTTTTGCCTATGAACGCCCGAGCCGACGCCAGGCTCAGGCCAAAAAAGCCGAGCTGTATTACCAACTCATAGCCGACATCAACAACCACTGCCTCCTGGAAGTAAAACCCCTTACCGGTAGGCCCCATCAAATTCGCGTGCAACTGGCCGCCATCGGCTGCCCCATCGTGGGAGACCTCAAATACGGTTACCCCACGGCACGTCCCAAAGGCAACATCCTCTTGCACAGTTATGCGCTGGAATTCATTCATCCCGTGAAAAAAACTCCGGTTCGCATCAGTGCAAAACCCGAAAATGACGAGCTGTGGTCTTGGTTTGTCTGAGAAAGTTTTTAGCCTTGCGGCAAATGAAAGGCAATGCGAAACAAAAGCATGCCCGCATACAGGGCTAGTAAAAACCAGAAGCAGAAACAAAACTGACGCAAAAGTACTGAAACCCGCAAACAAAAAAACAACAAAGATGAAAAACATCGTAGTCGTAGGAGCAGGAACCATGGGCAACGGCATTGCACATGTTTTTGCCATGACAGGTTATGAAACCACCTTGGTCGATATCTCCGAAGAGGCATTGGAGCGCGCTTTGAAAACCATCGACAAAAACCTCGACCGCATGCTCAAAAAGGAAAAAATCACTCCTGAGGATAAGGCGGCCACTTTGCAGCGCATTCACACCTCCACTTCTCTCCAAGAAGCTACAGCCCAGGCGGATTTTGCCGTAGAGGCTGCTACCGAGCGCTTGGATCTCAAGCTAAAAATCTTCGAAGACTTAGATCAATATGCTCCTCAAGGCGTTATTCTGGCCAGCAACACTTCTTCCATCTCCATCACCAAAATCGCCTCGGCCACCCGACGCCCTGAGCGGGTAATCGGCATGCACTTCATGAATCCCGTACCTGTCATGAAATTGGTCGAAGTAATACGGGCTTACGGCACCACCGATGAAGTAACGGAAACCGTGATGGAGTTGGCCAAAAAACTGGGCAAAACGCCGGTCGAAGTCAATGATTATCCGGGCTTTGTCGCCAACCGCATCCTCATGCCCATGATCAACGAAGCCATTTACACCCTGCATGAAGGAGTGGCCGGAGCGGAAGAAATTGATACGGTGATGAAGCTGGGCATGGCCCACCCCATGGGCCCTCTCCAACTAGCCGATTTCATCGGCTTAGATGTGTGCTTGTCCATTTTGCGCGTCATGTACGAAGGCTTCGGCAACCCCAAATACGCCCCTTGCCCCTTGCTGGTCAATATGGTAACGGCCGGAAAATTGGGTCGAAAAAGCGGAGAAGGGTTTTATTCCTATGAATAAGCCCGATCTTACTTCTTCGGTTCTGTTCAAAATTGCAAGTACAGGCCAAAACCCTGCAGGCCGCCGCCAAAAGCATCGCGCTCGAAAACCGGCACCAACCTCAGCTGCAAACTGAGGTTCTCATCCATGTCGTAGCCCGCCAAATGTGCATCGACAAAAGCATCGGCTAAGGTCAAGGCGTAAACAGCTACAAAGCCGACATAGCTGAGCTGCCGGCGCTTATCGGCTTTATCCCTGATGCTCTTGAGAAAGGTCTCGGAGAGGTTTAAATTTTGGTAATCGTGTGGCAAGCCCCGCACAGCTCGCCGGTAGTTGCGCTTGAAATTCAAGTACTTTTTGGTGTTGTACTGAACAGCCCACCCCATAGCGCCCAAGCCTCCGTAAACCAGAGGCAATTTCCACCACTTCTTGTTGTATATTTGTCCGCCACCGGGGAAAATCAAGCCATAAAGCAGGGCCTTTTTCGGATTGGGGTAATCGCTTGCTCTGTGAAAAAAAACGGCCTGACCGTCTGCCGAGCAAAAACGGACTTGTGCTCCGGTAAAAGGATTTACCTGCTGAGCCAAAATAGTTTGGCCAATGAACAAACCCAGAATGAGTAAAGGCAGACGAACAGAAAAAAACATTATTCTTCTATCAAATCCAGCAGGCGATTCAGATCTGCGTCACTGCCAAAGGGGATGACAATTTGCCCCTTCCCCTGACTGCCCAATTTGAGCTGAACTTTTGCCCCCAGGTACATGCGCAAGCGATCCTGCACTTCGGCATAGGCCGCTGGCAAGGCTGCCTTGCTGCGTGCAGAAGTGGATTTTCCCGTCGTATAAGAGCGCACCAGTTCTTCGGTAGCACGTACGGATAAGCCCCGTGAGACCACCTCATTGAACAAACTCAATTGCAAGGCTAGATCTTCTACGCCCCTCAGCGCTTTGGCATGTCCCAGGTTGATTTGTTTATTCTTGAGAGCTTCCTGAATTTGAGGGGGCAATTTGAGTACACTGAGAAAATTGGTGATGGTGCTTCGCTTTTTGCCTACCCGCTCAGCCATGGCATCGTGTGTCAAATTGCATTCCTCAATCAGACGCTGGTAGGTAATGGCTACCTCCAAGGGGTTTAACTCGGCTCGTTGAATGTTTTCCACCAAGGCCATTTCCAGCATTTCCTGATCGCCTTCTACTACGCGAATGTAAGCCGGAACTTCTTTCAGCCCGGCCATTTTCGAAGCTCGCAGGCGCCGCTCTCCGGATATCAACTGATACTTCCCATCTCCCATGTGCCGCACGGTCAAGGGCTGAATCACGCCGTAAGTTCGTATGGAAGCTGCCAATTCCTCGAGCGCCTCTGCTTCAAAGTCCGTACGGGGCTGAAAGGGATTGGCTTCAATTTGCGCCACAGGTATCTGTGCCACAGTATTGGCCATCTCCTTAATCACCTCTCTTTGTTCTTCAGCCGGCTTGGCGTCCATATCGGAAAGCAGGGCACGTATGCCCAAGCCCAAATCCTTCTTTTTGATCTTTTTTGCCATTGGTCTTACTTATCCATTTGCTACCTGCTCTCAGCTGAGCATGCTGCCTTTCAAATGGGTGGGATTTTCAATAAATGGTTTTATGCGCCTTCTACGGCAAGGGAGTCTCCATTCTTTCGAAGGAACTCGTAAGCCAAGTTCAGAAAGTTAATGCTTCCTTTACTGCTGACGTCGTACATGATGACAGGTAAATGCACATTGGGTGCTTCTCCAATTTTGGAGTTGCGGTGAATGATGGTATCAAAAACTTTATCCCCGTAAAAGCCTCTGACTTCCTGCACCACCACATTGGCCAAACGCAAACGCTTGTCGTACATGGAGAGCAAGATGCCTTCAATTTGCAAACCCGGATTCAACTTAGCCGTTACGCTTTTGATGGTTGCCTGCAACTTGCCCAGGCCCTCCAACGAAAAAATTTCACACTGCACGGGAATCAAAACCGAATCGGCCGCAACCAGCGCATTCACGGTAACCAAGCCCAGCGAAGGAAGGCAATCGATAAAAATGTAATCGTAATCCGCCCTCACTTCATCGAGCATATCCTTCATCACATATTCCCGACGCGGATGTGAGATCAACTCCAATTCAGCGCCCACCAAATCAATATGCGAAGGCAGCAGGTGCAAGTTTGGCGTTTCCGTTTCCACAATCACATCTCGAACAGCCTGCCCCCGAATGAGACAATCGTAAATGCTCTGACCCTCTCCAACAGAAACCCCTACGCCGGAAGAAGAATTAGCTTGTGGATCGGCATCCACCAGCAACACCTTTTTTTCCAACACGGCCAAGCCCGCAGCCAGATTGATGGCCGTAGTGGTCTTTCCCACTCCCCCCTTTTGATTGGCTATGGCAACTATTTTTCCCATGAACTTCTCTTCAAATGTACGAATGGCATCAGAAAGCAAGCTCCTGACCTATGGTTGGCAAAATTACACTTTTTCCGGCATCTGCAAAAGCTTTTTTCACCTCGTCTTGATCAATGCGGATAAAGCCAAAGGTATCAAAATGACAAGCTACCACCTTTGAGCAATCGACAAAATCGGCAGCCAAAACCGCTTCTTCATAACCCATGGTGAAATTGTCGCCCACCGGTAAAATGCAAAAGTCAAGTTTAGGGCACAGTTTGGGAATGAGCTGCATATCAGTAGTCAAAGCCGTATCCCCTGCAAAATAAAAACAGACTTCCTCATTCCAAACGACAAAGCCCCCTGGGTTACCTCCGTAGGTGCCATCGGGCAAGACGCTGGAATGGATGGCTGTTACGTATTTGACCGTACCAAAGTCAAAGTTCCATTTTCCACCGTGATTCATCGGGTGGCCTTCCAAACCCTTGTTGCCAAACCAACTCACGATTTCAAAATTGGAAATGACCTTGGCCCCGCTGCGTTTAGCTATGCGCTCCACATCCAGAACGTGGTCCTGATGACCGTGCGAAAGCAGGATGTAATCGGCCGGAATGGCGTCCACATCTACAGCAGAAGCCAGTTCGTTTCCCGTGATAAAGGGGTCGAAAAGCAGGTGAAAGCCCTTGGTTTCCACCCCAAAGCATGCGTGTCCGTAATACGTGAGTTTCATCGCTTACTGGTTTTGATTTGGTTGTTATTTCAAGTCAATCGCATTTTGGATTTGTCAAAAGATGGAAATTCAGGCCATGCCGTTTCGGGTATCGGTTCTCAATTCATCCACCACTGAAGTGATGTCTTCTATACAGAGCCGCGGCAAATGGATGTAACGCGCATCCAGCCAATGGGCCAAGTCTCGGCCCGATTGACAGACCTTATGGGATCTGCGGGTATCAAAGACAATGCAAGTATCCAGGTGTTCTTTGACCGCCTGGCAAAGCGGTTGGAGTTCTTTCATAGCTGCAGTTTCCAGCTCCTGCCCTGTTGCTGCTTCTACCAAAGGTTGGTTGGCACGCCCATCGGTAAACAGGAGCAACACCACGCCACCGACCTCCCGACGCGCCAAAGCCTGTTGTGCCAATTTTATGGTCTTAACCAAAGCCGCTGCAATAGGTGTGCGCCCGCCGGCCGGAATGCGAGACAGGGCTGAAGAAGCTTTGGAAAGGCTGGTTCCCGGGGCCAAAAGCAGATTGGCTTCCTTATGGCGAAAGTAAATCATAGCCACCTGATCGCGATAGACATAAGCCTTTTCGAGCAAGGACAGGGCCGCTCCTTTGGCAGCACCAAAATGGTTGATAGCCATAGAGCCGGAGCCATCCACCGCAAAAACAAACAGCAAACCGCTGCGCTGTCGGTATTGTTTGATGCGATAATCCTCTCGTTTGATGGACGGAATGCCGGATTGGCCGGCAGGCCGATTCAACAGGGCCGCTTTGAGCGTAGCCGGCACATCGATACGACCCTGGGAAGGCAGGCCCGGCACAGAGCGAGTATGGCGTCCACGCTTAAAGTTCAGGCCGCTCATGTGTTTTCCCGCTTTTTTGACGCGATGGGTATTTCCCGAAAGGGTGGGCAAAGGCACCTCACCCAATTTTTCTACATCCAAGTTGGGTAAATCCTTGATATTTTGCCCTCGACCCTCTCCGGTATCTCCTTCATTTTTGGGTTGAGAAGGCTGTCCTCCCTGATAATTTTCCTGTTGTGGCTGTTTGGATTCCGGACCCGATTCCTCTTGTTCCGGCTCACGCGGCGCGGACATGCGCTTTTTTCTGCTGCTCTTTTCCGAAATGTTGGCGATGTCCAGCTCCTCCTCGCCAGGCATAGGTACGGCGCCCAAGCGGCTGAGATACACCAAGCGAACAGCCAGATCAATATCCGAATCCGTAACCACCGCCCGATGGTGCAAAGCGGCATTGGCCTTGGCACAACGCAAGGCAAAAACCTCCGCCCGATTGCCCTCCACACCCGTTTGCGTTGCCATTTCACAAAGTTTGACCACCTGCTCCTCTCGAACACACACCTCCGGCAACCAATCGCGAGCCCGCTCTACGCGCTGCACGATATCCACCGGCAATTCCATCGGAGCACCCCGAACCACCTGGTTAGCCAAAAAAACCCGCCAAGACAAGTGCTTTAGCGTGTCGGTATAGACCGTAAAAGCTACGCGCTCGGACAAAGCCGATGGCAATTCGGCTTCCACCGGATTGAAAGTGCCAATCAGAGAAAAACACGCGGGAAAACGGTGAGAAAGGCCTTCTCGTTCCAAACGAACTTCACCTTCCTGCAAAACCTGTAAAAGAACCGCCTGCAAATCGGGGGACAGCAAATTGATTTCGTCAACATAGAGAAAACCGCCATGCGCCTGGGCCAGCAAACCCGCCTGGGGCACCAACTTGCCACTGCGGTAGGACATTTCCCAGTCTATACCGCCGACCAAGCGTTCCAAAGTACAGCCCAAAGGCAGGTTCACAAAGGGTTTGCCTTTCGGCAAAAGAGCGGCTGCCGCACGGGCCACCATGGTTTTCCCCGTACCGGAAGGTCCTCCGATGAGCACACCTCGCAAACCCGGATCCAAAGCCAGGAGCGAAAGTGCTATTTGCGGATCTTTCAAACCGGGGAAAGACATGCTTTAGGGGTCTTTGTAGCCTAAAAATCGTTTCTCTAATCAATCCACCTCTGTTCTTCCCGCTCTTGCACCGGCCCACAGCCCATGCGCTGGCTAAAATACAAAAGAATCAGCAAAGCAAGCACAAGGAAGATTATCCAACCGGCTTTGCTATCCGAAGGGGTTCGTTTTTCCATGTCAAAAATCCATTTTGACTCTCAAATTGATGCGCCTCGAGGTCAGGTAGTTCGGAATGGCGTATTGCTGCAAAAAAATGGTTTTAACCCAAGTGTGGGAAGCTACATTGCGCACATCCATCAAGTTGTACACTTCCAGGCTTAGCCAAGTCCGCTGCGTAAAGCGCAAAGGGTGTTGCGGACGCTCCGCCCTGCGCTTCGCATCCCACAACAAAACGGAAAAGCCCATGTCCACGCGGTGATAGGGCGGAAAGCGGTAAGTATTGCGATAAATGCGATTGCTACCCCGCAAGCCAAAAGGCAAACCGGTGCCAAAGCTGATGGTCATGTGCATTTTAAAGTTTTCGTTGCGGGGCAGATAGTCCTGAAAAAACAAACTCAACGCAAGCAACTGATCCGTCGGCCGAGGTACATCTTTTACAGCTAAGCTTTCCTCATACCCCAATTCCCGTTGCAGATGTTGTACGCCCAAAAGCCGTTCACGCGTTCGCAAAAGCGACAGATTCACCCAGGATTCAGCCCCAGGGACAAACTCGCCATTGAGGCGCAAGTCCAAACCCGTGGCATAACCCGAAGCATCGTTTTCACCCGAATAGCGAATTCGAACATTGTCCACATCATAGGAGACCAAATCCCACAACCACTTGTAATAAACCTCTCCGATCAACCTAAAGGGCTTTTTGCTGATTTTTTTCCAAAGGAAATCCCAGGTAAAGCCCAAAAGCGCCTGTGCCGATTTCTGGGCACGCAGACCTGTATTTAAACTGCCGTCAGCGCGGCGCAATTCCCGATAAAAAGGCGGCTGATGGTAATATCCGCCGGCCAGCCTCCAGGAGATGTCCTTTTTCCCCTTCAGAGGTTTGTAAAGCAGTTGAACGCGGGGCGAAATCAAAGACTCTCCATTCATGTCCCAATAGCTATAGCGCAATCCGATCGTTGCTTTCCAAGCTGCTACACTGTCCAGCTCATGAGAATAAGTGTTTTGCAAGTAGACAGAAAAGCGGTGGGAAGCCAAGATGTTTTGACTCTTCAAAACGCTGTAAAGCAGCACAGAGTCGGGTTGATAAGGCAGCGAATAGCCGGCAGAATCCAAGCGTTCCCACTCGTTGATAAAATCTTGGATAAATTCGTTCTTAAACCCTGCTCCCCACTGCAAAAAGAAACTCTGCTCTCCGCCTTTCTTTCCTTTTGCCAATGACCATTCAAACCCGCCTTTGTGTTGAACGTGTTGTACCAAAGCGTAGAAGCTGTTTCGCGCAAAACTTTGCTGAACGCCGGTGCCCAACACGGCAAGTACCTCTCCGAAATTATCACTCGTCTGGTCGTTTTCAATTTGGCGCAAGCTGTAAGAACCCAAGAGGTCGTAGTTCTCTTGTTCAATACTTTCAAAAACGGAAAACAAAAACTTCAGGTAGTAGGGATTTTTATCCCTTTCGGGTAAATAGGTCAGCGAGAGGCCGGCCATATCGGTGCTAAAATCATCGATTTCCTGACCTTCAAACTCGCTGTACAATTCCAGGGCAAAGCTGATGAGGCCTATAGCTGTACTGCGGGTGCGAGGAACGAAGGAGTACTTGCTCCTGTTGTAATTGAGCAACAGCCCCACTTGCCAATAAGGACTCAGGTCATAGGTAAAAAAGCCCTGAATATCGCTGAAGTTGGGTACATATTCACCGGTAACATCCAGCGAACCGAGCAAGTAAGCTGTAGTCTTGTAGCGAGCGCCAAGCAAATAGCGGAAACGCCTCCAAGAGTGAGCGCCCACGCCTTTGCTGCCTTCTACATGAGCTGAAGCGCCCAGCAAGCTAAAACCCACTGAAGCCTTGAAGGCTTGGGGGCGTTTGTAACGAATGTCCAGAACAGAAGACAGCTTATCGCCATAACGAGCTTGAAAAGCTCCGGAGAAAAAGCTGAGATCCCTCACCAAATCCAGGTTGGCAAAAGTCAGCCCTTCTTGCTGACTACTGCGAATCAATTGCGGGCGATAAATTTCAAAATCGTTGACATAAACGAGATTTTCGTCGTAATTTCCTCCGCGAACGTTGTATTGGGAACTGAGTTCTCCTCCCGTACCGCTGCTAGCTCCCAGAGCAATGCTGGGCAGGACACTTTCGAGATTACCAGTGCTGCTGGGTAGATAGCGCAATTTCTCAACGCCCGTATGCACTTCCGACTGCTCATCCAGGCGATTGCCCTCTACGACGATTTCCACCTTATCATAAGACGGGCTCAAAAAAATCTCCAGCTGACGACGTTCTCCCTGCTTCAAGGGCTTCAAAACTTCTACGTACTCGCTATAACCCAGGCGGCTGATATGGAGGTGCAATTTTTGCTCCGGTCCGGGCTTCCATTTGCCGAAAGGCAAAAACAATTCGAAGTAGCCGGCCGAATCCGTCTCCACAATTGTGCTTTCACTCCCTTCGAGATAAACCAAGGCCAACTCCACCGGCTCACGAGTCAGGGCATCTTTGACGGAGCCATAAACGCCTGTTTGCTGTGCGAAAGCCGAAACACAGGTAAGAGCAAACAAGCCTGTAAACCAAGACAATTTAAACATCAAGCGCTCTTTAACAGTCCTATCTCTTTCATTTGGCGGATGGTTTCTTCCGGGTTTTCCGATTTGAAAATGGCTGAACCCGCCACCAGTACATCAGCACCTGCTTTGAGGATTTGCTCGGCATTTTGCAAGCCCACGCCCCCATCCACTTCGATGAGCGCCTGAGCATTGCGTTCTTCGAGCATCTGCTTGAGCTTGCGGATTTTTGGAATGGTCTGATAGATAAATTTTTGACCGCCAAAGCCCGGATTAACCGACATGACGAGAATGAGATCCAAGTCTTCTAACACGTCTTCCAATAAGCTGACAGGCGTATGGGGATTGATGGAGACGCCGGCCTTAGCGCCTGTTTCTTTGATGTGCGCGATGGTGCGATGCAAATGCGGGCAAGCTTCATAATGGACGGTGAGCACATCGGCCCCTGCCTGGCGGAAATCGTCGAGGTAGCGATCCGGTTCCACGATCATCAAATGGACGTCCAGGGGTTTTTCGGCCATTCGTTTCATGGCTCGTACCACCGGCATACCAAAGGAGATGTTCGGCACAAAACGGCCATCCATGACATCCACGTGAAACCAATCGGCCCGGCTGCGATTAACCAGGTCAAAATCTTTTTGCAAACAAGTAAAATCTGCCGCGAGAACGGAAGGAGCTATCAAATGGGCCATAAGGAAACGATTTACTGCCGTTGGTAGAGTTCGTAGATTAGCGGGAAACGCACATCGGTGTAATTGTAGTAGGGCTTTGCCGCGGTAACAGGCATGTGATAAGTAGCGACAAAAGCTTCCAAACAGGTTTTCAATTCTTCATCATTTATCGTTCGGGAATCGGGTTTGGGGTAATAGCCCAAGTGCTCAATTCTACCGTCGGCGGAAAAGAAGACCTGAAGCCAAAAATTGCTGCCATCCAGGGAGCAACCGGCACTTTTCGCATAAGCCTCCAGCTCTTTCAGAAAGCTCAACCAAAGGTCAAAGGCCTTGCTCATATCTCCATCACAGGCATCGAGCAGAGTTTGCTGATGGGTCGTCTGTACTTGTTCGAGGGCCTCTTCCTCTTCACCCAGCTTATAGACAGTGGGTAAAGGTTCTTGGGCAGTGGCTGTTGTCAGAGCAATCAAGCTCAGCAGAAGGAAAAACAAAACAAAAAATCGGTTCATATACAATTGTTTAAAGCTTTAGTGTAAGCCATGAAAAACTATTCCTTTGCCGTGAAGCTACAAAAGTACGGCAAATTGTCGTGAGATTTGCCGAAAAAAGGCGTAATTTGCGCAAAGCAAGACCTTAAACGACATGGGTATAGACCTCTTTTTTATGATCATTGGGGCTTGGGGTTTTTTCCTGGGATATTCTCGAGGAATTTTGGGTACCGTCATAGGCATTTTTGGCTTTTTGCTCGCCTTAGTGGCTTCGTTTAAGTTCACACCGGCCATGTCTGAGTTCTTTCAACGTGCTTTCCACACCAACAATCCTATCACTTTTCCGGCCGGCTTCATCACCATTTTTATGCTGATACTCTTTCTTCTCAAGTGGATTAGGGATAAGATAGACTCCGGCTTAAACAAGATCAACCTCAACATTTTTAACAAACTGGCAGGCGGTTTCATCATGGCCACTTTACTGAGTTCTTTTTACAGCGGCATGCTCCAATTCATGGACAGAGCTCAACTCCTTTCCGACGAAGTCAAAGAAGACTCCATGTCTTATACGCTACTGAAAGCATTGCCCGACAAGACCGAAAAAGTGTGGAAAAAGGCTCAACCCTTTTTTCTGGAATTTTGGAATGAAAGTATTGAGTTCATGGATAAGATGAAAGAGCGAGAACAGCAGGGAAGAAAGAAGAGAGAGGAAGGAGAGGAAGACGGAGGGAAAAGCGAAATTTTTGATGTCGATTAAAACTCATCGGTCTCTTCTGTCTCCCACTTTCGGTATTGCCAAGCTGACCAAAACATGCGCAAAGAGAAGAAAATACCTGCTAACACGGCAGTTACACCAAGGAAGAGGAATTCGTTGTTGAGATAATTCAGTTTTTTCACACTTTCGTCAAAAGGCAGGTCGAAGAAGAGTTGCAGGACTTTTCCATCATCCTTGTAATAGATGTAATCGTTGATTCTGTTGACGAAGTAAAAAATGGACGGAATGGCTGCAAAGCCCAGAGCAATGCGCCATTTTTTGTGAAAGAAAAGTGGTGTATAGCGCCACCAAATGGCCAAGCGCAGGTAGTGGAAGCCCAACAGGACAAACAAGACATTGGCTGTCAGCAAGGGGAAAAGAGGGAGCTCATGGCGCAAGGGGAAAAGGATAAAGAGGAGTAAGAGCAAGGAGAATCCCCACCAAATCCACTCGAAGAGTTCGTATTTTTTTCGGAGGGATGGCATAAGTTTAAAAAAAATCAGGATGCATACTTTTTGGGGCATGCATCCTGAAGAAAAGTTGGCAGCGACCTACTCTCCCACCCTCAAAAGGGCAGTACCATCGGCGCTGAGGGGCTTAACTTCTCTGTTCGGAATGGGAAGAGGTGGGTCCCCCTCGCTATAACCACCAACTAGATCTTTCCAGCCATGCAGCCGGCTGATAGCGGCTTTACGGCTCCGGTTTCTTTTTGATAAAGACAAGCGCAACACGAGCAAATAAGCTCAAGGACTCAAGTATAAAAAGGAAGCTTTCGGGTAATTAGTACTACTCGGCTCCACACGTTACCGTGCTTCCACCTATAGCCTATCTACGTGGTCTTCTCCCACGACCCTTCTTCTCCCGAAGGAGAATGGAGTACTCATCTTGGAGTTGGCTTCGCGCTTAGATGCTTTCAGCGCTTATCCTTGCCGCACATAGCTACCCGGCCATGCACCTGGCGGCACAACCGGTACACCAGCGGTGCGTCCAACACGGTCCTCTCGTACTAGTGTCAGATCTCCTCAATACTCCTACGCTCGCAACAGATAGGGACCGAACTGTCTTACGACGTTCTGAACCCAGCTCGCGTGCCACTTTAATGGGCGAACAGCCCAACCCTTGGGACCTTCTCCAGCCCCAGGATGTGACGAGCCGACATCGAGGTGCCAAACCTCCCCGTCGATGTGAGCTCTTGGGGGAGATCAGCCTGTTATCCCCGGAGTACCTTTTATCCTTTGAGCGATGGCCCACCCATGCGGAACCACCGGATCACTTGAGCCTGCTTTCGCACCTGTTCGAAATGTCTTTCTCCCAGTCAAGCACCCTTTTACTCATACGCTCTTCGCATGATTACCAACCATGCTGAGGGTACCTTTGCGAGCCTCCGTTACTCTTTTGGAGGCGACCACCCCAGTCAAACTACCCACCACACACTGTCTCCCCTAACGGGGATTAGAACCTAAGTATAGGAAGGGTGGTATTTCAAGGGCGACTCCACCACCACTGGCGTGGTAGCTTCTCCGTCTCCCACCTATCCTACACATCCTATACCCAAGCTCAATGTGAAGCTGTAGTAAAGGTTCACGGGGTCTTTCCGTCCCGTTGCGAGTAATCGGCATCTTCACCGATACTTCAATTTCACCGAGCTCGTGGCTGAGACAGTGCCCAGATCGTTACACCATTCGTGCAGGTCGGAACTTACCCGACAAGGAATTTCGCTACCTTAGGACCGTTATAGTTACGGCCGCCGTTTACCGGGGCTTCAGTCAACTGCTTCTCCCCTAAAGGATTACAGCCTCCCTTAACCTTCCGGCACCGGGCAGGTGTCAGACCCTATACTTCATCTTCCGATTTCGCAGAGTCCTGTGTTTTTGCTAAACAGTCGCCTGGGCCTCTTCACTGCGGCCTCCTTTTCAGAAGGCGCCCCTTCTCCCGAAGTTACGGGGCTATTTTGCCTAGTTCCTTAGCCACGAATCACTCGAGCGCCTGAGGATACTCTCCTCGACTACCTGTGTCGGTTTGCGGTACGGGCTCTGTATGCCTGATGCTTAGAGGGTTTTCTTGGAAGCAGGCTTGGGGCCGCTATCACCTCGCCCGTAGGCTCAGTGTACTATCGCACCTCAGCTCAGCGTGCGGATTTGCCTACACGCCTCAACGCCTACATGCTTCAACGCACTTTTCCGTCAGTGCGCGGGCCTTACGCTTCTTCGTCACCACTTCGCAGCATACACAGGTACCGGAATATTAACCGGTTTCCCATCGGATACGCCTCGCGGCTCCTCCTTAGGTCCCGACTAACCCTGTTCTGATTAACATAGAAGCAGGAATCCTTAGTCTTGCGGCGACACCGTTTCTCACGGTGTTTATCGTTACTTATGCCTACATTTTCTTTTCCAAATACTCCACAAAGCCTCGCAGCTCTGCTTCAACGCTTTTGGAATGCTCCCCTACCTCTCACAACGCATGTCGTGAAAGCATAGCTTCGGTGGATAGCTTGATGCCCGTTTATTTTCCGCGCAGAAACGCTCGACTAGTGAGCTGTTACGCACTCTTTAAATGAATGGCTGCTTCCAAGCCAACATCCTAGCTGTCTGTGCGTCTCCACCTCGTTCTAGCAACTTAGCTATCACTTCGGGACCTTAGCTGATGCTCCGGGTTCTTTCCCTCTCGGACATGGACCTTAGCACCCATGCCCTCACTGCTGTATAACATGTCATGGCATTCGGAGTTCATTAGGGGTTGGTAGGCGGTGAAGCCCCCTAGCCCTATTGGTAGCTCTACCTCCATGACACTTCCTTACAACGCTGCACCTAAATGCATTTCGGGGAGTACGAGCTATCTCCGGGTTTGATTGGCCTTTCACCCCTACCCACAGGTCATCCAAACATTTTTCAACATGTACTGGTGCGGTCCTCCATCCCGAGACTATCGGAACTTCAACCTGCCCATGGGTAGATCACCCGGTTTCGCGTCTACTTCAACCGGCTATATCGCCCTGTTAAGACTCGCTTTCGCTTCGCCTGCTCTCCTCAGGAGATTAAACTCGCCGGTCAACGTAACTCGTAGGCTCATTATGCAAAAGGCACGCCGTCACCACCCTCGCAGATGGCTCCGACCGCTTGTAGGCGCATGGTTTCAGGTTCTTTTCACTCCCCTGCTTGGGGTTCTTTTCACCTTTCCCTCACGGTACTGGTTCACTATCGGTCTCTCAGGAGTATTTAGCCTTACCAGATGGTGCTGGCAGATTCAGACAGGGTTCCTCCGGCCCCGCCCTACTCAGGATACCAAGCTCAAATCTCATCTTGCGTGTACGGGACTTTCACCCTCTTTGGTGGATCTTTCCAAATCACTTCCACTTCAATGACATTTGATTCCCTCGGTCCTACTACCCCACAACGGCGTACCGCTGTGGTTTGGGCTCTTCCGCTTTCGCTCGCCACTACTCACGGAATCACTATTGTTTTCTCTTCCTCCGGGTACTTAGATGTTTCAGTTCCCCGGGTTCTCCTCCCTAAAAGGGATGTACGGCCTTCAACCGTACGGGTTCTCCCATTCGGACATCTACGGATCTCAGCTCGTTTGCAGCTCCCCGCAGCTTTTCGCAGCTTACCACGTCCTTCGTCGTCTCTGAGAGCCTAGGCATCCCCCATGCGCCCTTCTTTCGCTTCCTAGCTCTTGAAGTAGCTCATGCCGCCAATCCGGATCTCTCAAAAAGAGCATCTCTCGATTCTCTTCTCAATCATCCAGATCAACTCATGGCGCCCTTGTGCTCTTATGCTCGTGTTACTCGCCTGTCTTATCAATGAACTTCTTCCACCCTTATACCCCCAAACGCGCGCTCGTTCGGCTTAACAAACGCAGGCCCGGGGTAGGTGAAACGGTGGAGGATATCGGATTCGAACCGATGACCCCCTGCTTGCAAAGCAGGTGCTCTAGCCAGCTGAGCTAATCCCCCTTGGCAATTTGCCACAGCAAGACGATGCTTTTACCGTCTATACATTGCTGTAACTGCTATCTGGTAGTCCCGGGCAGACTTGAACTGCCGACCTCTACATTATCAGTGTAGCGCTCTAACCAGCTGAGCTACGGGACTGTAGCGATAGTGCTTACAGGGTTCATGCAAGCACGTGGCTTCTGCCCCCTGCGGGCACTAAAAAATAAAAGGATGGAACGAGATGAAGAAATCGGAAAAGGTCTCCTGAGTACTCTGAAAAGGAGGTATTCCAGCCGCACCTTCCGGTACGGCTACCTTGTTACGACTTAGCCCCAGTCACCGGTTTTACCCTAGACAGCTCCTCGTTAGGTCACCGTCTTCAGGCACCCCCGGCTTCCATGGCTTGACGGGCGGTGTGTACAAGGTCCGGGAACGTATTCACCGCGCCATGGCTGATGCGCGATTACTAGCGATTCCAACTTCATGGAGTCGGGTTGCAGACTCCAATCCGAACTGAGACCGGCTTTCAGAGATTGGCTCCACCTCGCGGCTTCGCTACCCGCTGTACCGGCCATTGTAGCACGTGTGTCGCCCTGGGCATAAAGGCCATGATGATTTGACGTCATCCCCACCTTCCTCGCGGCTTACGCCGGCAGTCTCCTCAGAGTACCCCTCCTAAAGGCTGGCAACTAAGGACAAGGGTTGCGCTCGTTGCGGGACTTAACCCAACACCTCACGGCACGAGCTGACGACAACCATGCAGCACCTCACTACGAACCCCGAAGGGACAGCAACCTTTCGGCTACCTGCTCGTAGCGTTCGAGCCCAGGTAAGGTTCCTCGCGTATCATCGAATTAAACCACATGCTCCACCGCTTGTGCGGACCCCCGTCAATTCCTTTGAGTTTCATCGTTGCCGACGTACTCCCCAGGTGGCTCACTTATCGGTTTCCCTTAGACACGCAGCCCTAAAGCCGCATATCGAGTGAGCATCGTTTAGGGCGTGGACTACCAGGGTATCTAATCCTGTTCGCTCCCCACGCTTTCGTGCCTCAGCGTCAAAGTAGGTCCAGTGAGCTGCCTTCGCAATCGGTGTTCTATGGCATATCTACACATTTCACCGTTACATGCCACATTCCGCCCACCTCATCCTCTTTCAAGCACAACAGTTTCAAAGGCCGTTCCACAGTTAAGCTGTGGGCTTTCACCTCTGACTTATCATGCCGCCTACGCACCCTTTAAACCCAGTGATTCCGGATAACGCTTGCACCTTCCGTATTACCGCGGCTGCTGGCACGGAATTAGCCGGTGCTTATTCGCAGAGTACCGTCATGACAGAATAAATCCCATCTGTTCTTCCTCTGCAAAAGCAGTTTACAACCCTAAGGGCAGTCTTCCTGCACGCGGGATGGCTGGATCAGGCTTCCGCCCATTGTCCAATATTCCTTACTGCTGCCTCCCGTAGGAGTCGGGTCCGTGTCTCAGTACCCGTGTGGGGGGCCACGCTCTCACGCCCCCTACCCATCGTCGCCTTGGTAGGCCCTTACCCTACCAACTAGCTAATGGGACGCACGACTATCCCCGAGCGCCGAAGCTTTAATCATCCGTTCATGCAAACAAATGATACCATAGGGTATTAATCCCAGTTTCCCAGGGCTATCCCCTTCTCGGGGGTAAGTTCCGTACGCGTTACTCACCCGTTCGCCGGTCGCCAGCATCTAACTATTGTCAGACCTGCTGCCCCTCGACTTGCATGTATTAGGCCTCCCGCTAGCGTTCATCCTGAGCCAGGATCAAACTCTCCATAGTCAAATCCTTAATCCTTCCCGTGCCGTAGCACGAAAAGTTTCTCTCTCAGGGGTTCCTCTTCGTCTTCTTACCTCGCTCCAATCCTTTCAATGAACTTCCCACAGCCGAATTACCCGGCTGCTTGTTTTTTCTATGCCCTTCGAGCATGGCCCAAAAGCCTTGCCTTTCCGGTTTTTTCTTGCTTTGCCAAAAGCCAAAAGGGCCTTGGCGTTTTCACTCACTTTCTAAGCGGCTGCAAAGATACAAAGTATCTTAATTCCCGTGCAAGTTTTCGCCACTTTTTTTTATTTTTTTTTCACCGCGAAGAAGAGGTGCCGGTTTACAATCCGGCACCTCTTTGATGGCCTTTGCGAAAGCGGCAAAAAATCAGGCTTCATCCTCTTTTTTCTCCTCCTCTTTGGTTCCTTCCTCTTCTTTTCCCGTCTCATCTTTTCTCAACTGCTCTTTGAGCTGGTTGAACACGTCCAAATCGCCCAAGGTAGAGCGCTCAGCCGAGCTTTGTTGCTTTTTGATGATGCGCTCAACGGCTTTGCGTTCTTTGCGTTTTTCGGATTTCACGCTTTCATCTGCCTCACGGCGAATGTCTTCCAGGTAGCGAAGATGAGAAACCATAATGCGCTTGTCATCGCGGTTAAATTCAATCACCTTAACAGTCAGTGTTTCACCGACTTCGGCCATGGTGCCATCCTCCTTTTTCAAATGTTTTAAAGGAGAGTAAGCCTCCAAGCCGTAAGGCAATTCCATGATGGCTCCCCGCTCGTCTTTGCGCACCAATGTGGCCTCGTGGTATGAGCCAATGGGAAACACCTGCTCGAAGGTATCCCAAGGATCTTCCTCCAGCTGCTTATGCCCCAGGGACAACTTGCGATTTTCCTTATCGACGTCCAACACTACAACTTCGATCTCTTCGCCTTCTTTGACAAACTCCTTGGGATGAGCATAGCGCTTCGTCCAGGAAAGATCGGAAACGTGAATCATGCCTCCAATGCCATCTTCCAGGCGAACGAACACACCGTAGTTGGTCAGGTTATTGACTACGCCCTTATGCCGGCTGCCGACGGGATACTTCTCCTCAATTTCCTCCCAGGGATCTTTAGACAGTTGCTTGATGCTAAGGGAAATCTTGCGACGCTCGCGATCAATGGTTACGATCTTGGCTTCCCGCTCTTCACCCAATTTAAAGAAGTCACGGGCATTGACCTGTTGGTTGCTCCAGCTGACTTCTGAAACGTGAATCAAGCCCTCGACACCGGGAAGAATCTCCAAAAAGGCTCCATAGTCTTCGATGTTGACAATCTTGCCTTTGACCACGGCACCTTCCTGAATCTCTTCCGGCAACACTTCCCAGGGATGAGGCTGCAATTGCTTCAGGCCCAAAGAGATGCGCTTTTTGTTTTCATCGAAATCCAAGACCACCACATTCAGCTTCTCGTTCACCTTCAGCACTTCACTGGGATGGTTGATGCGGCCCCAAGAGATGTCGGTGATGTAGAGCAAGCCATCCACACCGCCCAGGTCCATGAAGGCACCAAAGTCGGTGATGTTCTTGACCAGACCTTCCAAGACCTGACCTTTCTCCAGACTTTTGATGATTTGCTCGCGTTGCTCGGCCAAATCGCTTTCGATAAGCGCTTTGTGGGAAACCACAGCATTTTTGATGCGCTCATTGATTTTCACCACGCGAAACTCCATCGTCCGGCCTACGTACTGGTCGTAATCCACAATGGGCTTGATATCGATTTGCGAACCTGGAAGGAAGGTCTCCAATCCACCGCAATCCACGATCAAACCACCCTTTGTCTTGCTGATGATTTGCCCTTTGATGATGGTGCCGTTTTCATACGAATCGCGAATGGCCTCCCAAGCCTTTAACAGCTTGGCTTTGCGACGCGACAACTGCAGTTGACCGTGCTCGTCTTCCAGACGCTCCACATACACCTCTACTTCGTCACCTACCTTAAGATCCTCCATATCGCGGAACTCAGACAAAGACACCAAGCCGTCAGACTTGTAGTTGATGTCCAGCACCACGTCTCCATCTTGGATAGCCGTAACCTTTCCTTTGACAATATCGCCTTCCTGGATATGGGAAAAAGTAGATTCGTACTCTTTGAGAAGTTTCTGGTATTCCTCCTCGGTGTAATCGACCACGTGTTTTTGGCCGGAATGCTCCCAGTCAAAATCGTCATGCGGGCCTTCGTTGACTAGAGCAGGCAATGCTTCTTCTTCTTTCTGTTCTTCTTGCTCCTCTGCTTGCTCGGCTTCGGGAACTGCAGCTTCCGAATTTTCCTCAGAAGTTTTTTCTTCGGTAGCCTCCTCTTTTTCTACAGCTTCTTCTGCAGCCGGAGTCTCTACGGTTTGCTCCTGCTGTTCAGCAGATTCTTCCGATTTGGCCTGCTGCTCCTCAGGAGATTGCTGCAATTCTTCTTTCTTTTCAGACATGTGAATGAGGTTTGTACCAATGCTCCTTTTGAGCATCGGGAGGTTTACAAAATGTTAAAGCCGCGCAAAGGTACAACTTTTTTACCGAACAGCGAAACTCTAGCTCGTTTTCTTTTCAAGCATGCAAGAGGTTCTCCAATTGAGCTGGAGAGTAACTAATGGATTTCAGGGTTTTGTTGTCTTCCTTTCGGAAAACCAGCCACAAATCACCCACGCGCCGTATGTAGCTCTCGGTTCCACGCTCGCGATAATGCTGTTGAGTGGCCAAGGCCTCCTCTTCACTTTTACAGGCTTTGCTCATGTTGGAGCGCTGCACTTCGGCAAACAATTCTGCGAACTTTTCCCCCAGGCCGAACTCCAGGATGGCTCCTGCCAAAACGTACTGTAAATCACACAGGGCATCCGCCACTTCCACCAAATCTTTCCGAGCTATCGCCTCTTTCAACTCCTCCAATTCCTCTTCCAGCAGAGCCACCCGCAATGCAGCCCGTTCAGCTGAAGGAATTTGGGGTTCTTCCAAAACCGGATGTTGAAAAACGCGGTGAAACTCCGCCACCATATTCAAGGCATCAATGGGCTTCATAGGTCAAAAGTAAACAGGGGCAAAAAGGCAGCAAGAGGCCTCAGGCCTCTTGCTGTTTCAACAGCTCAGCCACCAGATCGGCTGCTTCTTGTAATTCTATGGCAGAATGAACGGCCAAGCCGCTCTCATCGATGATTTTTTTGGCTATGTCGGCATTTGTGCCCTGCAAACGAGCGACAATAGGCACATCAATACCGCCCAGGTTCTTATAGGCCTGTACAATGCCATTTGCCACGCGGTCGCAACGCACTATACCCCCGAAGATGTTAATCAAAATGACCTTCACCTTCTCATCTTTGAGGATGATGCGCAAAGCTTTTTCTACCCGCTCGGCATCTGCCGTTCCACCCACATCCAGAAAGTTGGCCGGCTCACCACCCGAAAGCTTGATGAGGTCCATGGTAGCCATAGCCAAGCCTGCACCATTGACCATACACCCCACGTTGCCATCCAGGTTAATGAAATTCAAACCGTATTGCTTAGCCTCTACTTCAGCCGAATCTTCTTCGTCCAAATCTCGCCACTCGGCTAAATCCTTGTGGCGGTACAGCGCATTGTCATCCAAAACCACTTTGCAATCCACCGCTACAATGCGATCATCCGCTGTTTTCAAGGTAGGATTGATTTCGAAAAGAGAAGCATCCGAATCGACAAAGGCCTGATAGAGTTTGCTCACAAAGCGCACCATCTCTTTAAAAGCCGTACCGCTCAAGCCCAGATTAAAGGCTATTTTTCTAGCCTGAAAAGCCTGTAAACCCAAGGTCGGATGCACATACTCTTTATGGACCAAATGCGGTGTTTCTTCAGCCACCTTCTCAATTTCCATGCCGCCTTCGGTGGAGTAAATAATGACGTTGCGTTGACTCGCCCTGTCCATCAAAACAGACATGTAAAACTCATCACAGGCATCGAAATCCGGTCTATAGGCATCTTCGGCAACCAGAATTTTCCGCACCAGTTTGCCGGGGCCTTCCATACCACCCGGTGTTTGAGGCGTTTTCAACATCATACCGAGAATTTGCCCAGCGTATTCGCGCACTTCGTCTTCCGTGCGAGCCAATTTGACTCCCCCGCCTTTACCGCGTCCCCCCGCGTGAATCTGAGCCTTAATGACTACAGCCTCCGTACCGGTCTCCTCCTTCAATTTTCGGTAAGCGGCTACAGCTTCCTCTACCGTTTCGGCAAGGATGCCTTCCTGGATGGCAACGCCAAATCGTTTGAGCAGTTCTTTGCCCTGGTATTCGTGTAAATTCATGGATTGGTCTTTAATTTTGTGGCAGCTCTGCCGTTGTTTTTCGACGCCCAAAAGTAGGAAAGATTTGGGAAAGACGTAACTTTGAAAAAAAATACATCATGCCCAACCTCATCCACCTGGCTATTCCCTTTTTTCTCTTTCTTCTGGCGGTGGAAAGCCTTGTCCACCTCCGGCGCCGAAAAGACTGGTACGAATGGAAAGACACTTTCAGCAGCCTGGCTATGGGCATAGGCAATGTACTGGTGGGTTTCGTCAATAAAGGCCTGGTAGCCGGTGCCTTTTGGTTGGTTTGGCAATATAGAATTTTTGATTTTGGCGAAAGCCCCTTGAGCTGGGCTCTTTTGGTAATAGCCGAAGACTTTTCTTATTACTGGTTTCATCGAATCAGCCATGAAACCAGGTATTTTTGGGCTTCCCATGTCGTACACCATTCCTCCCAAAAATACAATTTGGCGACAGCCTTGCGGCAAACCTGGACCGGCGAACTCAGCGGCAGCTTCATCTTCTGGCTCTGGCTGCCCTTCATCGGCTTTCATCCGCTCATGGTGCTGACCCAACGGGCCATCAGCCTTCTGTATCAGTTTTGGGTACATACCGAAGCTATACACAAACTCCCGCGCCCCATAGAATTTCTCTTCAACACGCCTTCACACCATCGCGTACATCACGGCTCGGACATCAAATATCTCGATCGAAATCACGGAGGAATCTTCATCATTTGGGACCGCCTCTTCGGCACCTTCCAGGAAGAAGAAGAACGCCCCCGCTACGGTCTGGTCAAAAACATTCGCTCCTACAATCCCCTCTATATCGCTTTCCACGAGTGGATAGACCTGCTGCGAGATTTTTTCAAAGCCCGCAACCTCCGTGAAAGAATAGCGTATATCTTTGGCCCTCCGGGTTGGAGCCCGGATGGCTCCCGCAAAACGACCAAACAACTGCGCCAACTTCAAGGCCTCGAAGAAAGCTGATTCCCATGGCCAAAGTCCCACCCCTAAACGACAAACAGCAACAATTCCTGTCGGTTCTGAGAAGCCCCTGGAAGATGCAACTCTACTTTTGGAAACAGCTGCCCTCCATGGCCTTTTGGAAAGTGCGTATCCGGGAAATAAACCCTCGGTCTTGCACCGTATCCCTGCCTTTCAGCCGACGAACGCAAAACCCCTTTCGCTCCATTTACTTTTCAGCCCAAGCCGGGGCAGCCGAACTTTCCTCGGGGCTGCTGGCTTCCTTAGCACTACAGGGCCATCCGCCCATTTCCATGCTCGTTACGCATTTTCACATGGACTTTATCAAAAAGGCTACAGACACCACCTACTTTTGCTGTGAAGACGGCGCAAAAATTTTCGCAGCCGTACAGAACTGCTTGCAAACCGAAGAACCCCAACAAATCGAAGTACAAAGCAAAGGTTACATGCCCGATGGTACGGAAGTGTCCCGCGCCAGGCTGCAATGGTCCTTCAAACTCAAAAGCCGATAAATCGCCTTTTGTACTCACTTTGTTTTAACCAACCTCCCAACATCATGCAA
>Ga0256839_1000249_pt1 | contig 70206 bp, 82 predicted proteins | sample 354166metaG_FD_185968 | JGI IMG/M metagenome (GOLD analysis project Ga0256839, IMG submission 185968) | Hydrothermal vent microbial communities from Mid Atlantic Ridge, Atlantic Ocean - 354-166 | ecosystem: Environmental > Aquatic > Marine > Hydrothermal vents | place: Atlantic Ocean: Mid...
TAGCTAACAGCATTCCAGAGGCTAAAAACTTAGCTTACAAAAGGTTGGAATCCATTCATTGGAACAATATCTATTACCGTAAAGATATCTCCGATGATCTTTTGCCCTATTTAGTGCCTCTAAGAAAACAGACGATTTTTGTCAAATAGGATTATTTTGGATGAGATTTTTGTTTTCTTTCTATGAGTTGATGCCTAAGTATCAATCGATTAGAAAAAAATGGAAAGGTCGCCAAAAGAAACTGTTTCAATTTCGATGTTTTTTCTTAGAGACACTATTTAGATTAAATACTAAATCTACCATTGGTTATATGCATAACATACTCGTATTTTGTACCAATAGAGAAGAACTAAATGTCAGGTTGTAATACATGCTCAATAAACGAAGCTGCTGCTGGTTGTAACAGTAGTGGTTGCCAAACTGGTGGCTGCAATCGGTTAAATGTATTCGATTGGCTCTCGAATATGAGCCTGCCTGCCGACCAAAAATATGACATTATAGAGGTGCGGTTTAAAAGTGGTCGTAAAGATTTTTACCGCAACTCAGATAAGCTACCACTAACTACGGGCGATGCCATTGTGATAGATGTACCCAGCGGCCACCATATAGGATATGTATCTTTGCAAGGTGAACTTGTGAGGCTTCAAATGAAGAAGAAAAAGGTAAAAGATGATGAAAATATTCGTCAAATTTATCGAATTGCTTCGGAGCGTGACCTTGAAAAATACGAGCAAGCCAAAAGCAAAGAATCATCCATCTTATTTAGGAGTAGAGAAATAATTCAGCAAGAAAAACTCAAAATGAAACTGACAGATATTGAGTTTCAGGCGGATAATACCAAAGCTATATTTTACTACTCGGCCGAAGAAAGAGTGGATTTTAGAAATTTAATAAAACTGCTGGCAGGCGAGTTTAGAATTAAGGTAGAAATGAAGCAAATTAGCCTTCGGCAAGAAGCCGGAAGAATTGGCGGCATTGGCTCTTGCGGTAGAGAGTTATGCTGCTCTACATGGCTCACCGATTTTAAAAGTGTTTCTACCAGTGCCGCTCGATACCAAAATCTATCGTTAAACCCCAGCAAGTTATCTGGCCAATGCGGCCGATTAAAATGCTGCCTCAACTACGAATTAGATACTTATTTATTAGAGTTAAAAGACATCCCTAAACTAAAGGCTCCATTAAAAACTCAAAATGGCAAAGCCAACCTGCAAAAAACCGACATATTTAAAAAAATAATGTGGTTTGGGTTTGAAGGAGAAAACACATGGCACCCCATTCCTGTTGAAAGGGTAAAAGAGATTTTGCAAATGAACGAACAGGGAGAAGTACCCGAAACGCTTCAGGTGGATAAAGATTTTTCTAAAATGGAGCAGGCGCAAGCTATGACCAATGATTTAGAAAGGTTAGATAGAAAATACAAGAATAAAAGCAGGAACAAAAAGAAGCCCAAGAACAGTAATCCTAAAAATAAGCAACATAACAAGCCTAGCAATAATTCGCAAAAAGGCAATAATCAGCACGCTAATAAAAAATTTAGGAACAGAACAAATAAGAAACGATAAATGCGGTATTGGTTAATTTTTAGTCTTTTTAGCCCTGTGCTATTTTCGTGCGACCCGAACAGAATTAGTGAAGATACTATTGATATTGATACGTATTGGAAAGCAGATTCTGTGGCCAACTTTAACTTTACCATTAACGACCCAACCATTGATTATAATCTTTTTTTCTCTGTAAGAAATGGGGTTGAATTTCCACATTCAAATTTATATTTTAAATATAATCTTTTAGATAGCGCAGGCAATTTATTAGAAACTGAACTTATCAATTTTCAACTTTTTAATGCTAAATCAGGATACCCTTTGGGTAATGGCGTAGGCAATCTTTTTGAGCATCAGTACGAATTGCTAACCAAGTACCAGTTTAACCATAAAGGCAGCTATCAATTGTCTTTTCAGCAATATATGCGGTACGATTCTCTTCCAGAGATTTACTCCATTGGCTACCGTGTTGAAAGAACAGCTAGCGTTAAGTAAGGTGTTGGTTTAAAAATCGTGCAATAGCCTCTTGCACCTCCGCTTTCTTTTTCCACCATTCGCGCGAAAAGAAGCCCGAAAATCGCCAATTATTTTTGCTAAGTGTAAAGGGTGTATAAGCGTGCAAATCTTTTACCGATGGGTTTTGAAGGTATAAATCATCATCAGTTAATAATAGTCCTCCGTAGTCTTTCCCTTTTTTAATGGTAATATCGGCAAAAGGCAGTTCATCTATAAACTCAAAATCTGGGTAAGTTTCGTTTGCCCATTTAATAATATTGTTTTTTAAATACCAATGAGAGTTAGTTTTACTAAGGGTGTAAGGGGTAGGTATATACCCTCCATCTGATACCAGTTTGGCAAAACTTAAATATGCTTTTAAAAGCTTAGGTCCTTTATTTTTTACACGTTCTACTTTAAGCTGGTCAGGCCAAATACTAGTAACCATCATAATTTTTTCTCTAGCTCTGGTTACGGCCACGTTTAGCCTGTTCTCTCCGCCTGCAATGTTTAAGCTGCCAAATTGCATCATCATTTTGCCCGATTTTGTGGGGGCATAAGCTGTACTAAAAATAATAATATCACGTTCATCGCCCTGCACATTTTCGATATTTTTAACCATTAAATCAGGGGGCAGTTCCATAAACCCTTGCCCCACTTCTTCATCGAGTAAATCAAGAATTAACTCTTGTTGTTTCGCATTAAATGTTACAATGCCTATGCTTTTTTCAGGTGCAGTTTTCAGTTGCTCCTTAATTAATTCTATTATTTTATCAGCTTCAACTCTATTGGTGTTTTTCTCCCAAACACCCTCTACCTTTATGTAATTAATAGCGGGTTCGTGCTTGTTCACAAGTTCTCTATCGGGCAATAGTTTAAGGGCATTATCATAAAAATGTTCGTTACTAAAAGCAATAAGTTCTGCTTTTTTACTCCGGTAGTGCCCTTTAAGCTGAATATTCATTAAATATTGCTCACTAAGTTCTAATAAAGAATCTACCTCTAAGGCAATCTCTTCCTCTTCAATATCATCCCACCGTGCTTTGTATAAATCATTGGGTCTAAGTTGTTGGTTATCGCCAGCCACCACTAATTGATTGCCCCTAAACATAGCAGGGATGCCCCGTTCGGTAAAACACTGTGAGGCTTCATCAAAAATTACAATATCAAATAATTTTTCCATCGGGAAAATGGCCGATACTGCTTCTGGAGAAGCCATCCAACAAGGAATTAAATCGAAAAGTTGCTCGCTATGATTAGCAATTAACTTTCGTAACGGCCATATTCTACGTTGTTTGGTTACTTGGTGCTTTATTTCGCGGTAGGTAACCATATTATTTAGTCGGTTGTACTCTACGTGCTCGTAAATCCTTTCTCTTGCCCTAAGAAGCAATATTTCATTACTAATCCTCAACTTCTCTCTAATATTATTCTGCAAGTCTGCTTCCATTTGCTTAAACTTGCGAGAAGAAACCGAGCGCAAAACAGGGTATTTAGTTTCAATATGATTAATCCATTGCAGCTTTAAACTATTGATTAAGATCTCCTCAAAAGCTTGATCCTCAAAAGCACCCATTGCTGCAATTATTTCATTGGCCACTTTAATTTCATAATTTGGCAACTCTTCACAAAGCTTATCAAAATCACAGAGGTCGTCAAAATCATTTTCAAGCACTTCTACAATTCGTGCAAGCCATTCTGCCTCTTTTGTAATTTTGCGTAACTGATTTTCGGTGTAATAAATAGACCAACGGTTCCATGCTTCAGGTATATTATCAATTACTTGATATAGCGAATTAATCTTATCGCTAAGTTCTTCAAAAGATAAACGTTCTGTATTAAAATACTCTTTAAAATTGCGATACGAATAGAATATGAGCTTTGCTCTAAATGCTTCTTTTAACGAATGATACCAGTTTTGTAAAGCACCTTTGGTAATGGCTCCTTCCTGTTTTTTTACCCAACCTTTGTTAAATAATATAGATAGGTTGTGGTCTAAATTTAACCGGTTATCAACCATTTGAATTAAAGCTTTTAAGCCTATTCTGTTGGGTTTTAAGTTATTCTTAAGCAGTACTTCGTTTACCCTTTTTCTGTCTTTTGAAAAAACCCGCCATTTAAGGTACTTAAAAACATTTCTGCGCGCTTCAATGGCTACTTGCAACGATGCTTGAATAGGGCCAATTTCTTTTTTGCTAAGGCTTTGCTCAACACCTACTCCTTTAAAACAATTCATTAGCATTCGCTCATGGTCGGCAAGCCAAGTGTAATCCGTATCTCTGGTGTGCACTTTCATTAGTTGCCTAAACAAATCGTACACCTCTGGGTTATGCAATTTACCTAGTAGTTCTTTAGCTCTTTCTTTTTTTTCAAGTATGCTTAAACATTCCTCAATCTCAATAGGATGATTAACAATCTCATTTGTTTGTGCTGCAATGGCTTCTTTTACCCTTGGAATCTCCTCCAAAAACTCTTGCATTCGTTTTAGCACAGAAATATCGTAAGATGAGAACGATCTTCGGTCGAGTAATGGGTAGTTCTCTGCTCTAAAAACAGAAGCATAGTTCGCATACCTTTTAGTTCTCGCGCTTTGCTCCTCTATTTCATTAAAATTAAAATATTGATATTCTTGTTTTACATTTACCGAGGGGGCATCCAGGTTTGAGGTTAAATAGAGTTCTTTTACTGAAATGCCGCATTCAGACTCATCAAATAAAGCAAACCTAAACTCTTCCATTTCTTCGGTAAGGGCATCAATTCGTCTCGAAAATTGCCCAAACTGCCGCTCTAGTTGAATAGAATCTAAACTATTATTTAGTTGCTTATACTCATCAATTTTATCTATTTGCCTTGCAATTTGGGCATAAATACTTTTCCTATCATTTCTAAAGTCATGCACCAAGCCCATAAAAGGTTGCATATCGAGCCTATCAAATCGATTATAGACCACATCGAGTGCAGCTCGTTTTTGGCTAACAAGCAATACACGTTTACCTCGTGCTATAAAATCGGAAATTAGGTTAGTGATAAGTTGCGATTTGCCTGTACCTGGAGGTCCTTGTACCACAAACGATTTACCAAGCTTTGCTGCTTTTAACGCATTTTCTTGGTAAGCATCCATTTTTAGAGGGGTGTAGGTAACATCCTCTTTTACTCTATTTAAAAAGGTGTATTTGGTGTCTTCCTCTGAGGTGCTGTGCTTAGAGGCAAAAAATTCTTCTAAATCCGAAAAGATAGATTCCTCCTGCATTTTTTCATAATCGGGCACTAAATACGACCCGCTCTGCGGAAAAATTCCTAATACAGCCTCAGGAAATAACTTTAACTCTCCGTTTTTATGTAAATCATCAAAATCCTGCTTAGTAAATTCCGAAAAGTATTGAAGTACATCGGCAAAATTATCGCTATTAAAATTAAGCTCAATTTGGCTATCTTTAAAAAATTGGTACAGGCTTGTTCTAAACACCAAATGATCGGTATCGAAATCTTCCAAGTTTCTTTCCGTCATTTCCTCGTCAATGCTAATGCCATTATAGTACCCATAGGCTAACAAAAACGATTTATTAAGTGCCACATTCACATCGCTCCTGTGTGTCAGGCTCCATTTATTATCAGATTTTAACAAATCTACCGGAAAAAATAATAAAGGAGCATGCACATGAGTGCCATCTGAAAACTTGCCCCTCACAAAAGGCCACCCAATGTATAAATCTCTGGAGCCGTGCTCATCAAACAAAAATTTATTTAATCGTTCAAGTCTGATGAGGTCTCTGTTAACTAAATTAACTTGCTCATCTCTGCTGTCGGCAATGGGCGTTAATGGTATTTTTTGTTTTCCTCCAATAAGGTTTTTAATAATAGAAAAGGAAGATTCCTTTTGCAAAAAATCAAACCTGTGCACATCAATGTATTGTCCCTTAAATAATTTACGGAGCAATAACGACTTATTATTAGCCGTTAGGTTGACTAATCTTTTTTGATAAGATTTTAGCACATTGCGCATGCCATAAAACTAAGGATAACCTTTTCAAAAGGTGAGGTATGAGCCAATTTTTTTAGTCCAACCTTCATCAATGGAATAAACCTTGGTTAAATCTTGCAATGATTGATACTTTCCGTGCTGGTTTCGATAGGCAATAAGTAATTTGGCTTGAGCCCAATTTATATATGGGTGGGCAGCAAGCTCTTCTTTAGAGGCCTCGTTTATATGTATTTTTTGGGGTTTAAAATTTATTTCTATCACACCTACTTTTAATAGGTTCTCTATTGCGGCAGAATCTAACTTGTAAATTTGGTATAATTGATTGGGGCTTATAAAACCACCCAATGATGCTCGGTAATTAACAATTCGGTTTGAGAGTTTACTCCCAATGCCTTTAACCGTTTGCAGCACCGAAGTATCGGCCTTATTTAAATCGAATGATTGTAATACTACTGAGTTATATTTTGGCGATGGCATTCGTTTTAATTTATCACCTGGTTTTGCCGATTGATTTGAATTTGGCTTGTTTGGCTTGTAGGGCTTGTAAGGAGATTTATAGGTTGCTTTAATCCTTATATAACTTTCTATTTGAAAGTATAGTGAATCTGGAAAGTCATAGATTTTAAGTAAATCTTTGGGTGCATAAAATTTACCACCTGCTAACCTGTACTTAGTTACTCGTTTTGCCAGCCAATTAGGAAAACCCACGTTTTGCAAAGCCTCTTGGGTTGCAGTATTTGGATCAAAATATGATAAGGTAATAGGTCGTTTTATAGTGCGATGATTAGATTCCGACTTATCCATTAAAGCCAATAAGCTATCGAGCTTTGCCATATCTTGCTCGTAATTGGCATAAGGAGTATGTGTAAGGGTATCCACCAACCATAACCCTGATGCACATAATAATAGGGTAAGTACAAGCCATTTAAAACCAGTATATTCACTCGTGCTAATTCCAAATAGGTTTTTCCAAATAGTTACCCAATGCTTCATTGCTACAAGATTGCATAATCATTAATAAAATGCAACATTATTTTAACCTGAATAATTCATGAATAATCTATTACACATTCCAATTACCTACCATTCAAGCATACCGACTAAAGTACGGTACAGGCTTTGCTCGAATTTTGGTACTCAACGTCCGCCAGATGGCGGACGCCTCTCCCGATGAGAAAATCGGGACAAGCTGTTCCAAAATACTGTGCGAGCACTTGACTGTCAGATACTTGAAATGCTCATAACAAAGATTCATGAATTAATCAGGTTAGCAAGTATTGGTTGCTACAAGCAGAAAGTTACCTTTGTGCGATGTTTTATAAATGGCTCCTTTTTGCATGCTTACTCCCCATTAGTTTATTAGGGCAAACCACTGAAGGCGTACAAATATACCTTGAAAATAAACTCTGGGGATTAGAGAACACCAAACCCATAACACCTGCTGTTTATGATACATTAATTAGGGTTGATGGGTGCAATTTATTTATTGCAAAAAAGCACGGCAAGGGTTTTAATTCAACCGGGGTAATAACTAGCAAAGGAAAAATTATTATTCCTTTTAATTATTGGCAAATTACACCTTCGGCTAATGTTTTTATCGTTTCTAAATGGGAGGATAACCTCGTAACTTATGGAGTTATCAACCAATCAAATAATACTATCTTACCTATTCGTTATGAACAAATAAGCAATTTTTCTAATTTTTGGGTAGGCAAATTGTTTTCAGGAGAATTGCAATTATTTAATTTTAAAGGAGCGTTTATTAAACAGGTAAATGCTGATAGCATTTCTGTTTCAAATAATACCCAATATTTACTTATTCATAAAAGAGGAAAGGTAGGCCTTATTGGCAGCAATGGCAACGAAATATTTGCGCCAAATTATAAAAAAATAGGTAAAAAGGAGAACCGTTGGGAGGTAGAAAAATTTGCAACATGGCAAATTGTTAATAACAAAGATACCCTTGCTCTACAAGCAGACACCGTGAAATTATGGGGCAACAACCATTTAATAGTGGGCATAAATAACAACTCCTACTTAACCAATAATACTAAACTTTTAAGCAAAAGTTATAAATCCATCAATGCAGTTTCGCCAACGTTAGCCATTGTAAAAAGTGAATTATTAAGTGGCGCAATTAATATAGAAGGAGAGGAGCTAATGGCTCCAACTTTTGGGCAAATGTATTACGCCAAAGGCTATTTTTATACCCAAAAAAATAACAAATGGTCTGTATATGATTCACTAGGCAAAAAAAGATCCGTGTTTAATTACGATTCTATTGGCCTTATTGCCAACGGGTTGTTTCCTATTAAACGGAATGGGAAATGGGGTTTTATGAATAGAGAGGGTAAAGAAGTAATTCATTGCATTTATGATATTGAAGCAAATTTTAGTAAAGGAAAAGCAATTATCCAGTATTTTGGCTCCACTGGTATAATCGACTTAAGTGGGCGTTGGGTTGTTAAACCTAAGGCAGAAAAAATAACAGACTATAGCTCCAATTTTTACATTTTTAAAAAGGGCAACCTCTATTATTTAAAAAACTATGATAATGAGCTTATTTATTTTACCTCTAATAAACTCGTTTTTAGAAACGAAACCATTTACCAAATTAAAGATGGCTATACCAATAGAGTAACTTCGCTAGGTACTTTAGTTGCTAACACTCGTACGGTAACTAAAGGCAGCCAATGGTGGCAAATTATTAAAATAGGAGCTAAATATGGGTTTGAAGATTTGCAAGGCGTGCTCAAAATAACCTATCGGTACGACAGCCTCCTTCCATTTTCAGAAGGGCTTGCAGGCTTTAAGTTAAGAGGGAAATGGGGCTATATTAATGAAGATGAAATTATCCAAATTCAACCATTATACGATGAAGTAAATAAATTTAAGAACGGTATTGCATTGGTTAGTCAAAATGGCAACAAGGGGCTCGTAAAACCCAATGGCACGTTTATTCTAAAACCTAAATTCGACCAACTTTCATTCATTGGCAATAACCTTTGGTTAGTTAAAGAAAATGGGCTGGTTGGAATTTACGATGCCAGCGGAAAGGTTATTATTCAATCCAAATTTGATCGAATTAACTATGTTAATAGCGATTTAATAATTGTAATTCGAAACGGAAAATTTGGAGTAGTTGACTCAACTGGTAAAAGTGTAATTCCAAGAATTTATGATTACATAGGGTTTGACACCAAACTTAAATTACTGATTTTAAAACAAGCTATTTAGTGTCTGTCCGTAAGGTAAATGTTTTTATAAATAACAAATGTCAATATTCAAATAATAAATCTCAAAATGCAATTACCTAAAGACCAAACACTTGCATGGGTTGAAATTTTTATTATTTGATTTTTGTTTATTGAAGTTTATAGACATAGATCCTATTTAATTATAGCTTTATCCCAAACTTTACCCGTTTTTTCATCAATCATTTCTATTGATACGCTATTGCCTTTAATTTTAACGGAAAGCACGTAGTACATAGCTTTGGGTAAATCAGTAACGCTGCCACCAGCCCCTATAAATTTATACGGAGCAACGCCTTCTTTAAGTTCTTTGTTTGTCCTTTTGCCATAATACACGTCTCCTTTAATCGCATCGGCCTCCCTTTTTAATGGGTAAATAGGAGCACCAGCTCCAGCAGAAATAATATAGGTGGTAGTATTTCGTTTAGTTCGGTAGTATAGGTGATCGTGCCCGCTAAACACTGCGGTTACTTTATACTTATCAAAAAGTTTGGTAGTTGGGGTTTCCTCTCCCTCCACGTCTTTATAAGATTTTGCCCCTACTGTGTAGTGTGGCCTGTGTTTATAAATAAAAATATGCTTACCATTGGCTGATTTTAATTCTTGCTCGAGCCAGCCTAACTTTAATGAGTCGTTTTTTACTTTAGGCCAAGGAAGCGCAATAAATTTAGCATTGCCATATTCAAAACTATACATGGTTTTTTCCATCCCAAAAAAATTAGTAAAATTTGCTATGCCATCGCCTCCACCTGCTTCTTCATGATTGCCAACGGTTGGCCACATAGGATATTTGCGCATAAACCATCCACCCATAGAATCTAACAGTTTGTAATCTACTTTGCCTCGTTCTCCGGCACCACGGTTTACAAGGTCGGCAGTGGTTATGCAAAATTCTGGTTGTAGAGCATCTGCTCTTTTTAATACATCCGGAAAGTGGATGGAGCCTTTGGAATCGCCAAATACTAAAAAATGCATTTCGGTAGGATTCTCTCCTTTCTCCTTTTTGAGTGCCTCCATTTTAGGAATGGGATTATAAGGATTAACCGCTTTCTGCCCCTTTGTATAAAAAGCTGCTAAAACTAGTAGGGGTAAAATCAATATTTTTTTATTGCTGAACATAATGAATGTTTGGGGTGTTTTATATTTGTTTTTTTGTAACTATTTTAAACATTTACTCCAAATAAGGAGCCTACAAGTGCAGTCAATCCCATGGCTATTGTACCCCAAAAGGTAATTCTAATAACTGCTTTTATAACACTAGAACCACCTGCCTTGGCTGCAATAGAACCCAAGATTGCAAGAAATATTGTGGAAAACCCGTATAATAAATACTCTAAATTGTTGATTGCCGAAAATAAAACGACCAATAATGGCAACACCCCTCCAATAATAAAGGCTGCTCCTGATGCAAAGGCTGCTTGCAATGGTTTTGCTTCGCTAATTTCATTAATTCCAAGTTCGTCTCTAACGTGAGCACCCAACGCATCATGCTCCGTTAGTTCCTTGGCAACTGTTAATGCCGTTTCTTTCTTTAAACCTCTTTTTTCATATATTTCGGCAAGTCGTTGAAGTTCGATTTCAGGCATATCCTCCAACTCTTGTCTTTCTCTTTCAATGTCTGCATTTTCAATATCCGTTTGCGAACTTACCGAAACATACTCTCCTGCTGCCATAGATAAAGCACCTGCAACCAATCCGGCAACTGTTGCTAAAACAATTGGCTCTCTAGTTGTACTTGCAGCAGTAATACCAATGGCAATACTTGCGGTAGATAAAATACCATCATTTGCACCCAAAACAGCCGCTCTTAACCAATTACTTTTGTGTATGTAATGATTTGCTAAATAGTTGTCTTCTTCTTTTTCCATTTAAACTATATTTTTACTTTTCGTCCTGTACCCATTGCTACCAGCTGTCCTGCAAACGTAATGCTGCCATTAATAACTATCAAACCCTCAGTTTCTTAATAGGGCAAGTATTTACAGCAACCCTACTTAAACAACATTGAGTCCACTCCGAAAACACCTAAAACCAAAAAAGTTTCTTTTGGGCATCTTTTCACCTTTTTCAATCCGTTGATACCCAGGCATCAACGAATCTCAAAAATGAAAATCTCAAAACATGTAAGTGTTTGGTGTTTAGGTGATTGAAATTTGAGGTTTCAGCCAGTTGGCCAGACAGGTATTTGTTATTTGAATATTGTTTATTGTTATTTCTGAAAATATTGACTCTTTATAGACGGACTCTACTTAATATACCTAAAATCGTGCCCAGATTTTAACTGAATTAGCACTTCGTAAATAAGTTTAATGGTTCTTTCCACGTCTTCCTTATCAACTGTTTCTACCGTAGTGTGCATATATTTTAACGGAAACGAAATGAGGGCAGAAGCCACACCGGCATTAGAATACGCAAAAGCATCGGTATCGGTGCCTGTTGAGCGAGAGGCAGATAACCGCTGAAAATCTATCTTTTTCTTTTGGGCTACTTTAATAATCATATCGCGCACATTATTTTGCACCGCAGGGCCGTAAGTTATAACCGGGCCTTTACCACATTGAATATCGCCACTTTTAATTTTGCTATACATGGGCGAAGCCGTATCGTGGGTAACATCTGTAATAATGGCTACGTCTGGTTGAATGCGCTCCGCAATCATTTGAGCACCACGCAACCCAATTTCTTCTTGTACTGCATTTACAACGTACAGCCCAAAGGGGAGTTTTTTCTTTTTTTCGTGCAGCATTCTTGCTACTTCGGCTATTACATAGCCGCCCATCCGATTATCTAAGGCACGCCCCGTGTAAAATTTATTATTGAGCTCCATAAGCTCATCTTCAAACGTAATGACAGAGCCTACATGAATGCCCAATTTTTCTACTTCTTCTTTTGAAGAACAGCCAACATCTACAAAAATATTTTTAAGGGTAGGGTTTGCTTCTTTTTCACCATGCCTTACGTGTATGGCTGGCCAGCCAAAAACTCCTCTTACAGGCCCTTTATCGGTATGCACATTTACGCGCATCGAAGGGGCAATTTGATGATCAGATCCTCCATTACGAACCACATAGATGTAACCATTTTCATTAATGTAATTAACAAACCACGAAATCTCATCGGCATGTGCCTCAATTACTACTTTATACTTGGCCTTAGGGTTAATAACCCCCACTATCGAACCGTAGGTATCTGAAATATATTCATCAATGTAGGGTGTAATATAATCCAGCCAAATTTTTTGCCCCGATGACTCGAACCCTGTAGGGGAGGCATTATTTAAATATTCGTATAAAAATTTTTCGTTCTTTTTCATGAAGATATGTTATTGGTTATACACCTACGTTAAAACTTCGGTGCATGTTATTCGTAAAAATTGGTTAATAGGTTAAATAGTTATTGAGATTTAGCAACGTAATTCGTAATACTTAATTCAAAATATTTTTGGAATTACAATGGTATGTTTCCGTGTTTTTTTCTTGGCAATGTATCTACTTTGTTTTCGAGCATTTCAAAGGCTGTTATTAGTTTTTTACGAGTTTGCTCGGGCAAAATAATTTCATCTACATAGCCTCTTTCAGTAGCTGAATATGGGTTCGCAAACTTCTCGCTGTATTCCTCTACCTTTTCTTGAAGCTTAGCTTCTTTATCCTCTGCTTCGGCTATTTCTTTTCTAAAAATAATTTCCGCAGCCCCTTTTGCCCCCATTACAGCCACTTCGGCTGTAGGCCAGGCATAATTCATATCTGCGCCAATATGTTTCGAATTCATTACATCATAAGCTCCACCATACGCCTTTCTGGTAATTACAGTTATTCTTGGCACCGTTGCTTCGCTAAAAGCATATAATAATTTGGCCCCATTTAAAATAATGCCGTTCCATTCTTGATCTGTACCCGGCAAAAATCCTGGCACATCTTCAAGCACAAGTAATGGAATATTAAAACAATCGCAAAACCGCACAAACCGTGCGCCCTTTTTACTCGAATTATTACCCAGCACACCTGCAAACGACTGAGGCTGATTGGCCACAATACCAATGCTGCGGCCCGCCAATCTGGCAAACCCAACCACTATGCTTTCTGCGTAATTTTTATGTACTTCAAAAAAACTATCTTTATCAATAATGCCATTAATAACGGCTCGCATATCATAAGGCTGATTGGGGTTATCGGGTACAATCTCATTAAGTCCTGTTCTTAATTCATCCCCCATATCGTACGGAAGCAATGGTACTTCGTCTTCACAATTTTGAGGAATATAACTAAGCAGTTTTTTAATATGATTAATGGCTTCTACCTCATTAGCACAAGAAAAATGCGTAACTCCGCTCTTGGTGCTATGGGTGCTGGCACCTCCTAATTCTTCGGCTGTTACATCTTCTTGTGTAACCGTTTTAACCACATTGGGGCCTGTTACAAACATATAAGAAGTGTTTTCTACCATTAGCGTAAAATCTGTAATGGCAGGAGAATATACCGCTCCGCCTGCACAAGGCCCCATAATGGCAGATATTTGAGGTATCACTCCCGAAGCTCTTGTGTTTCTATAAAAAATATCAGCATAGCCACCTAATGAGACTACCCCTTCTTGGATACGTGCTCCACCCGAATCATTAAGCCCAATAACAGGTGCTCCATTTTTCATTGCCAAATCCATAATGCGTACAATTTTTTCGGCATAGGCTTCAGAGAGCGACCCTCCAAAAACCGTAAAATCTTGCGAAAAAAGATAAATTAACCGCCCATTTACTTTACCATAACCGGTAACTACTCCATCACCTAAAAATTTTTGTTTATCCAAGCCAAAAGCTGTGCTTCGGTGTAAAACCAACTTGCCAAGTTCTTCAAAACTCCCTTCATCCAGCAGTAGAGCAATACGCTCTCTTGCCGTTAGTTTACCTTTTTTATGCTGGCTTTCTATTCTTTTTTTACCTCCACCTAATTCAGCTTCTTTATTAAGTTCTTCTAGTTTTCGTAATTTATCTTCTCTTGACTGATAGCTCATAAAAGTATTTTTTATTGGCTCAAATATAGGCATAAATGCAGTTGTGCAATACCTCGATTTTAAGAATCTACATGAATAATGTGGGTTAAGGTTATAAAAGACCGACAATTACTAAGGTGACTAAAAGAAGTTTTTTAACTTTGTTGAAATTTTTTTGATATGTATTCATTTGAAAAAGTAAGAGACTTTACCAACGAAGTTTTTTTAAAAATAGGATGCTCTTCAGCAGATGCAGAGCTTGCCACCAAAGTACTTGTTTCTGCCGATTTAAGAGGAATAGATTCTCACGGAGTTGCCCGGCTTATTGGTTACATTCGACTTTGGGAAGCCGATAGAATTAACCCTACACCCAATGTAAAGCTTGTGCACGAAACACCTAGTACAGGAGTAGTTGATGGCGATGCAGGGCTTGGGCTAGTTGTTGCCCCCAAAGCAATGGCTATTGTAATAGAAAAAGCTAAAAACGTTGGTTCTGGTTGGATTTCAATTAAAAACTCAAACCACTACGGCATTGCAGGCTACCATGCCATGATGGCGTTGGAACACGATATGGTGGGTATGTCAATGACCAATGCTAGTCCTTTGGTTTCTCCTACTTTTTCGACCGAACGAATGCTGGGTACCAACCCCATTGCAGTGGCCATACCTGCAGACAAACAGCCTCCTTTTGTGGCTGATTTTGCCACCACCACAGCAGCCAATGGAAAGTTAGAGATATTACAACGCAAGAGCGAAGAAGCTCCTATTGGCTGGATTCAAGATAAAGAAGGGCATAGCTCTACCAATCCGCATGAACTTAAAGAAGGAGGTGCTTTATTGCCTTTAGGAGGAGATAGAGACCATGGAAGCCATAAAGGTTTTTGCCTAGGCTCTATTGTTGATATATTTTCAGGAGTATTTTCAGGTGCTAACTATGGCCCTTGGGTGCCCCCTTTTGTAAGCTTTTTACCTATGCCCGAAAATCCTGTGGGTGATGGCATTGGTCATTTTTTAGGCGCTATGCGCATTGATGGCTTTAGACCTGCCGCTGAGTTTAAAGCCAATATGGATACTTGGATAGAAAGATTCCGAAATGCTAAAAGCACCAAGGGCATGCCAAATGTAGTTATCCCGGGCGACCCAGAACGCGATTTTGAAGCTGAACGGTTAGTAAATGGAATTCCTTTAAACGAAAAAGTTGTGCTCGATTTACAAGAGGTAGGCAAAAAGTTTGGCTTAGGCTTTTAATTTTTAGTGCTCGCCTAACATAGGAATAGGAGTGGAGAGGTTTTTATAACCCGACACTGGTCTTAGGTCTCGCTGAGACCAATTCATTTTCATTACTCTTTTTATGTGCGCTGGTAAGCGCAAGAGATTACCGGGTTTTACACCCGGTAATGACGAAAAAAAAGCTCAAGTGCAAATTAAACTGAGCATTTGTAAAACTTAAAGGGCAACAAAAAAGCTAATAACCCAGGGAGAGTCGTAGTATTGCCTGGCATCGTGCAACATATCGTAAGCTGCAATTACATTAAATGAAGAACGAGGTCCCACTCGTTGCGAAAAGCCTAGCCCTATTGGCAACCTGTCAATAGTAATTCGATTTACCCCATCACGGTAATCTATTTGATTGATAAAAGAATATTCAGCATACCCAAAAACTTGTTTAAAGAGATTCATTCGGGCAAAAAGCAGTCCTCCATATTGGTTATCTGTAAAATTATTAAATTTAAAATATTGGTAAGTAGCTCCAACGCCTACAGAAAACCTACTGGAAACCATGTAGCCAACTATTGGAGAAACCGTTATTACTGTACTGTTTGAACCACCAGATAAACCAAAACCTCCCCCAAAATACACTCTATCCATAAGATTACTCTTCTCATCAATTACATAATCGCCTTTTTGCGCAAATAAATTAATAGAACCAAGTACTATGAGGGTTAAGATAATGCCAATTTTTTTCATATTATTCTTCTGCTGTCTCCACTACAACGTATAAATCTTCCGTTGGTTTTTTCATTAAGTACTTTTCCCGAGCAAATTTTTCTAAAAGATTAGGATTGCTTAACAGTTCCTCTCGATCCTCTTTCACTTCTTCAATTTTCTCTAAATAATAGGCTTTATCGGCATTTAAGTTATCTAATTTACGTGCCAAGCTATACTGACTATATAGGTCGTTGCTATCAAAAAATGTAATCCAGATTAGGAAGAAAGCCCCCACCATTAGGTAGTAATTTTTAATAATTTTTTTAATCGACTCCATTCTGATTCGTAATTATTTATCAAATAAAGCGAAAAAAAGCCTCAATTAGGTAATTGAGGTTTAAAACTTTTCAATACTAACCGTCATCGTGAGCCCGGAATCCCCTTAATTAAAAGTTTTAGTACTAAACAATTAGGAGACTCTTCGGGCTGTAGCCCTCTGAGTGACGTACACTCTTTTTCGAACCGTCATTCAGAAGGAGGAACGACTGAAAAATCTCTTTAAAATGGAGACCCCGCAACGGATGCGAGGAATCGTGCTTTTTATGTACTTTGCCGGACTTGTTCCGGCATCCCCTCTTTGAAATTCTTTACTCTGCCAATGGTAGCGCACCCCCTTAATTAAAAGTCTTAGTACTACACAATTAGGAGACTCTTCGGGCTGTAGCCGGCTGAGTGACGTGTACTCTTTTTTGAACCGTCATTCAGAAGGAGGAACGACTGAAGAATCTGCGCAGGCAGGAATCCGCCCTGTAGGATGTTACAACTAATAAAGACTGATTAAAATTTATTATAGCCATAATGTTAATCTCTTTCCATATCTACAGATTCCTGCCTGCGCAGGAATGACGATTTCTATTTTGCTTTTCTTTTTAATAATAGGTTAGGGGCTTGCAAAAAATGGTTTAAACTAAAACGACAAAATGTTATACACCCACCGTCATTGTGAGCCCGGAATCCCCTTAATTAAAAGTTTTAGTACTACACAATTAGGAGACTCTTCGGGCTGTAGCCGGCTGAGTGACGTGTACTCTTTTTCGAATCGTCATTCAGAAGGAGGAACGACTGAAGAATCTCTTTAAAATGGAGACCCCGCAATGGATGCGTGGTCTCCATTTTTATACACTTTGCCAGTCAGTCAGCTGGCTGATCCGGCATTCCCCTTTTGAAATTCTTTACTTTGCCAATGGTAGCGCATCGAAGTAATCTATTATAGACGCTTTATTCGTTCCTCGTTTATAACACTAATTAAACCTTCTTCCTTCGTAAGCAGCAACTTCGCCTAGTTCTTCTTCAATTCTAAGCAGTTGGTTGTACTTTGCCATTCTATCAGAGCGAGAAGCTGAACCGGTTTTAATTTGGCCGGCATTGGTAGCTACTGCTATATCCGCAATAGTAGCATCTTCCGTTTCTCCAGACCTATGTGAAATTACGGCTGTAAAACCAGCCTTATGCGCCATTTCAATGGCATCTAATGTTTCAGACAGGGTGCCAATTTGATTTACTTTAATCAAAATTGAATTGGCTGATTTTTCTTTAATACCTCTTGCTAAAAATTTAACATTGGTTACAAATAAGTCATCACCTACAATTTGGCATTTAGCTCCTATTTTAGCTGTTAGCATATTAAATCCATCCCAATCATTCTCATCGCAACCGTCTTCAATCGAATCAATTGGGTATTTTTCAATTAAAGATGCCAAGTATTCTACTTGCTCTGCACTCGTTCTAATCTTTCCTTCTTTGCCTTCAAACTTAGCGTAGTCATATTTTCCCTCTACATAAAACTCAGAAGCGGCACAATCAAGTCCAATTGTTACGTCTGTGTTAGGCTCATAACCAGCAGATTTAATCGCATTAAGAATACTTTCTAATGCTTCTTCTGTTCCACCTGCAAGGTTAGGCGCAAAACCACCTTCGTCACCTACAGCAGTACTTAATCCTTTATCGTGAAGGATTTTCTTTAGGCTATGAAAAATCTCCGTACCCATTCTAATCGCATCAGAAAAAGTAGCTGCCCCTACAGGGCGAATCATAAATTCTTGAAAGGCAATAGGTGCATCTGAGTGAGAACCACCGTTAATGATATTCATCATTGGAACGGGTAATGTATGCGCATTTACCCCACCAATGTATTGGTATAATGGGAGACCAGACTCTTCTGCGGCTGCTTTAGCCACGGCCAAAGAAACCCCTAAGATGGCATTGGCTCCTAATTTAGATTTAGTATCTGTACCGTCTAAATCAATCATAACCAGATCAATTAATCGTTGTTCGGTAACTAACATACCCACAACCTCAGGGGCAATTACTTCATTTACATTTTCGATGGCTTTTAACACACCCTTGCCTAAATATTTAGATTTGTCCCCATCACGAAGTTCAACTGCCTCGTTTTCGCCTGTTGACGCTCCCGAAGGAACTGCTGCCCGACCCAACACACCATTGGTTGTTATTACATCTACTTCAATGGTAGGATTACCCCTTGAATCTAAAATCTGCCTGGCGTGTATTTGTTCTATAATTGCCATAATGTTAACTGTTTATTTTGTTATTAATTTTATAAAATCATCAAATAGATATTCTGAATCATGGGGGCCGGGAGAAGATTCCGGGTGATATTGAACTGAAAATATTTTCTTCCCATTTATTTCAATACCCTCTACGGTATCATCATTAAGGTTGATATGTGTTTTAGTTACTTTCGAAGATTTCTCTACATCCTCAGCAGAAATAGAAAATCCATGGTTTTGTGAAGTAATTTCGCTCTTACCGCTTTTTAAATTTTTAACTGGATGATTTAGACCTCTATGCCCGTGGTGCATTTTATAGGTACCTATACCAAAGGAACGTGCAATTAATTGATGGCCTAAGCAAATCCCAAAAAGAGGTTTTTCTATGTTCACAATTTCTTTTACTGTAGTTACCGCATAATCCATGGCAGCGGGGTCGCCAGGGCCATTGGATAAAAATATGCCTGCTGGATTCCACTCCATTACTTCTTTTAATGAGGTTTTGGCTGGGAACACTTTTAACTCACATCCACGTTGTACAAAGTTTTGCAAAATGCTGCGTTTAACTCCAAAATCAAGCACGGCAATTTTAGTTTTATTACCTGCACCTAGTATATATGGCTTAGTGGTAGATACTTTAGAGGCAAGTTCTAATCCATCCATCTGAGGAAGTTTTTTTATTTCCTCTTTTAGATTTTCTTCGGGCAACTCCGAAGTAATAATTACATTCATAGCCCCTTTATCCCTAATATGGCGTACGAGAGATCGCGTATCAACATCGGCAATGCCAACTACGCCATGCTTTTCAAGATAAGCTTGCAAGGTTTCTGACCCCATTCGGCTATTATGTTCTGAGAAGTCATTCACTATTAACCCACTAATTTTGGGAGCATCAGATTCATTTTCTTGATCAACAGTGCCATAATTACCAATATGCGCATTGGTGTTTATAACCACTTGTCCATAATATGATGGGTCGGTATATACTTCTTGGTATCCTGTCATTCCTGTATTAAAGCATATTTCACCCCCTGAGGTGCCAATTTTTCCAATGGCGGTTCCTTCCATTTTAAATCCGTCTTCGAGCAGTAAATAGGCTTTTGTTTTGGTAGGTGTATTCATAGTTTCATTAGGTTGGCACAAAAATAAAAAAAGGGATTAGATAAAAATCTAATCCCTTCAATTTCCTTTCAGAAAAAAGTTATTTTTTATCCTCTTCTTCAGATGTATCTGCTCCATCAGAAGCATTTTCTTCTTTTGTAGATTCTTCTTTTGTTTCAGCTTTAGGGGCTTCCTTCACTTCTGCCTTGCCAGCAGGCAGGTCTTCTACCACTTCAGCATCTTCAATTACTTCGTCCGCTTTTGCTTCTACTTTCTGCTTATCGTCTGTAGCCTTGGTTGTTGCACTCGCATCCTCTGTTTTCTTAGCTGCTCCCCCTCTTCTACTTCTACGTGTTTTAGGTTTTGCTTCAGATGCTTCTTTCTGCATTAACTCATTATAATCAACAAGCTCGATAATACACATTTCGGCATTATCACCTGCACGATTACCTGTTTTAAGGATTCGGGTGTAACCTCCAGGACGAGTCGCTATTTTTTCAGCTACCTCGTTAAAAAGCTCAGAAACAGATTCTTTATTTTGCAAATAGGAGAACACAACTCTTCGAGAATGTGTATCGTCTGTTTTCGATTTAGTTAATAAAGGCTCCACATATTTTCTCAATGCTTTTGCTTTAGCCACTGTAGTCGAAATTCTTTTGCTAAGAATTAAAGACGAAGCCATATTTGAAAGCATGGCAGCTCTATGCGATTTTGTTCTGCTTAAGTGATTAAATTTCTTACCGTGTCTCATCTTATCTTAGTCCTCCTCAAGTTTATATTTTGCAAGATCCATTCCAAACGTTAGGTTCTTATCAACTACTAGCTGCTCTAATTCAGCTAATGATTTCTTACCGAAGTTTCTAAACTTCATCATATCAGAAATCTCTAAACTTACTAAATCTCCTAATGAACGCACATCTGCTGCTTTTAAACAGTTATAGGCACGTACCGATAAATCCATATCGTGAAGTGAAGTTTTGAGCAGTTTTCTCATGTGTAATAATTCTTCATCTACTGCATCTGGTTCACCAGATTCTGCTGATTCTAAGATCATATTTTGATCAGAGAATAGCATAAAATGCTGAATTAGAATTTTAGCTGCACCTTTCAATGCATCTTCTGGGTGAATAGAACCATCCGTTTCGATGTCAAGAATTAACATCTCATAATCTGTTTTCTGCTCTACCCTTGTGTTTTCAACATTGTATTTTACATTTTTAATAGGTGTAAAAATCGAATCGATGGGAATGTAACCGAATACTTGTTCTGTAGGCTTGTTTTCCTCTGCAGGCAAGTACCCTCTCCCTTTTTCGATAGTTAGCTCAATTTCTAAATCAGATTTCTCATCTAAATGACAGATGACATGGGCTGGATTTAAGATTTCGAACCCTGTTGTAAACTTGGCAATATCGCCCGCTGTTAATACCTTCTTATTTTTAAGGTTAACAGCAATTTTATTGTCATAAGTATCAGCAATCTTCTTAAATCGAACCATTTTTAAGTTCAAAATAATCTCTGAAACATCTTCTACAACGCCTTCGATGGTAGAAAATTCATGCAAAACATTAGGAACTTTAATTCCGGTAATTGCATAACCCTCTAACGAAGAAAGTAATATTCTTCGAAGCGCATTACCGATGGTTACACCATATCCCTTTTCAAGAGGTTTAAAAGTAAAAAGGCCATGAAAGTCATCTGCCTTTTCCATGGCAACTTTTTCTGGCATTTGAAACGCTAATATCGACATAGTTTTTTAGTTAATAGTTCAGGCAATTGCTCTTGCGAACAATTGCCATGAAATAAGTTTAATATTATTTAGAGTAAAGTTCAACGATTAGTTGCTCCTGAATATTTTCAGGAATATCCTCACGAATTGGTAAAGATATTAATTTACCTTTTAATTCAGAAGGTGTCCAATCTAACCAAGGGAATCTCTTAGTTGAAGTAGCTGATACACTGCTAGTTACTACTTCTAATGACTTAGATTTTTCTCGTACTTCAATCTCATCCCCAATTTTTACTGCAAAAGAAGGAATGTTAACAATTTGTCCGTTTACAGTAATATGCTTGTGCAATACAAACTGACGAGCTGCTCTACGAGTAGGAGCAATTCCTAATCTAAATACAGTGTTGTCAAGTCTGGTTTCTAATAATTGCAAAAGAATTTCTCCGGTAATACCCATTTTACGCGAAGCTTTATCAAACAAATTAGAGAACTGCTTTTCTAATACACCATAGGTGTATTTCGCTTTTTGCTTCTCCATTAACTGAACAGCATATTCAGATTGTTTTTTTCTTCTACCTCTACCGTGTTGTCCGGGAGGGTATGCTTTTTTTGTAAGTGCCTTGCTTGGTCCAAAAATTGGTTCGTTAAATCTTCGAGCAATTTTTGTTTTAGGACCTCTATATCTTGCCATTATTTACTAATCTTAATAGTCTAAAATTATACTCTTCGTCTTTTTGGAGGACGACATCCATTATGAGGAAGAGGTGTAACATCCTTGATGGCTGTTACTTCAATGCCTACATTTTGTATCGTTCGAATTGCTGATTCACGGCCTGCACCAGGCCCTTTCACATACACATCTACTTTACGTAATCCTAAATCATACGCTTTTTGAGCGCAGTCGCCAGCCGCTATCTGAGCTGCATAAGGAGTGTTCTTTTTAGAACCTTTAAAGCCCATTTTACCAGCAGATGCCCACGATATTACCTGACCGTTTGTATTGGTCATGGAAATAATAATGTTGTTAAAAGAAGCTTTAATATGGGCTTGCCCCAATGCTTCTACATTAACTACTCGTTTCTTACCTTTATCTTTTCGCTTTTGTGCCATATCACTTATGCTTATTTAGCAGCTTTCTTTTTATTAGCAACTGTTTTTCTCTTACCTTTTCTGGTTCTGGCATTATTTTTTGTATGCTGCCCACGAACCGGTAACCCTCTACGATGTCGAAGGCCTCTGTAGCAACCAATATCCAATAAACGTTTAATGTTTAATTGAATAGATGATTTTAGTACACCTTCTACCTTATAGGTTTCACTAATAATGTTACGTACACTATTGGCTTCTTCTTCAGTCCAATCTTGAACTTTCTTGTCCCATTCAACTCCTGCTTCCGTAAGGATTTTTTGAGCTGAACTTCTACCAAGTCCAAAAATATACGTTAAGGCAATTTCGCCTCTTTTCTGTTGTGGAATATCTACTCCTGCAATTCTTGCCATAACAATTATCCTTGACGTTGTTTGAATTTGGGATTCTTTTTGTTGATTACATAAACCTTTCCGTTTCTACGGATGATTTTGCAATCAGCGCTTCTTTTTTTTACAGATGCTCTTACTTTCATCGTACTTTTATTTTATTCGGTTTAACCTAAACCCAATTATTTATATCTATAAACTATTCTACCTTTAGTTAAATCATAAGGAGACATTTCAAGCTTTACTTTATCTCCTGGCAAAATTTTAATATAGTGCATGCGCATCTTTCCGGATATGTGGGCAATAACCACGTGTCCGTTTTCAAGTTCTACTCTAAACATTGCGTTTGACAATGCTTCTAAAATAGTTCCGTCTTGCTCTATCGATGCTTGTTTAGCCATATTATAATTTATATACTTCTTCTATGTATTTATGTGTTGTTAGCACTTCAACTCCTTGTTTAGTAATGGCCACCGTATGTTCATAATGTGCTGATGGTGCTCTATCCTTTGTTCGAATAGTCCAACCGTCATTTTCTTGAACGATGTCCTTTTTACCAAGATTAATCATAGGCTCAATGGCAATTACCATCCCTTCTTTCAGTTTTGCTCCTCGTCCTCTTTTACCATAATTAGGTACTTCAGGGCTTTCGTGCAATTCTTTTCCTACACCGTGGCCTACCAACTCTCTCACTACTGTGTACCCGTGGCCTTCAACAAAATGCTGAATGGCAAACCCGATATCTCCAGTTCTATTGCCAACAACTGCCTTTTCAATTCCTTTATAAAGCGACTCTTTTGTTACTTTAAGTAATTCTAATACTTCTTTCTTTACGTTACCCACTGCATAAGTGTAAGCCGAGTCGCTATGAAATCCTTTGTAGAAAACACCGCAATCTATACTTAACACATCTCCATCTTTTAACTCCTTACCGTTAGGAAACCCATGAACAACCTGCTCATTAGGACTTACACATAAGGTGTAAGGAAATCCGTTATAATCTTTAAATGAAGGAACGCCTCCATTATCTTTAATAAACTCTTCAGCTAGCTTATCCAGCTTGTTTGTGTTAATTCCTGGTTTTATTAACTTGGCTATTTCGCCATGTACTCTCCCAAGAATATCGGCACTTTCTTTTATAATCTCAATCTCCTCTCTGCTTTTATAATTTATCATTATAAAAAACTAGGCAACAGCAGCTTGAGAACGCCCTTTCACTCTACCAGACTTCATCATGCCTTCATAATGTCTCATAAGTAGGTAACTTTCTATTTGTTGTAATGTATCGAGAATTACCCCAACCATAATTAATAGAGAAGTACCCCCATAAAACTGGGCAAAGCCCATACTAACTCCTGCTAATCCGGCAAAAGCTGGCATAATAGCAACTATTGCTAAAAATATTGAACCTGGTAAGGTTACTTTAGTTAAAATATCATCTATAAACTCTGAGGTTTGTTTACCTGGTTTAATGCCCGGCACAAAACCTCCATTACGTTTTAGGTCTTCTGCAATTTGGTTAGGATTAACCGTAATTGCCGTATAGAAAAACGTAAAAATTAAAATCATTACTGCAAACAGTCCGTTATACTGCCATGAGGAGGGATCTGAAAATGCCGTACCCACATAGGCTGCGATATCACTATCATTCGCCCAAATATTAGCAATCATTGGTGGAATAAACATTAATGCTTGTGCAAAAATGATTGGCATAACACCTGCTGAATTTACTTTTAAAGGGATGTATTGACGTTGACCACCATACACCTTATTGCCTATAACTTGCTTGGCGTACTGCACAGGTATTTGTCGTGTGGCTTGCGTAAAGGCAACTACTGCCATTACAACAAAGAATAATGCGACCATTTCTAATACTAGCACCAAGGCTCCACTCATTCCTCTCGTCATAATTTCACTAACCAAATAGCCCGGTAATCGTGAAATAATACCAATCATAATAAGCATTGAGATACCGTTGCCAATTCCCTTATCGGTAATTTTTTCGCCTAGCCACATGGTAAACATAGTACCTGCAACCAACACAATCATTGCACTTATTCTAAAAAAATAAGGGTCGATTACGATGGCCTCAGCTGGAACAGTTGTGGCTAAATAGCCTATTGATTGTGCTAATGTAATTGCAATGGTTAATACCCTTGTAATTTGATTAATTTTATTACGACCAGATTCTCCATCTTTTTGGAGTTTTTGGAAGTAAGGAACTGCCATACCAAGTAATTGAATTACAATGGATGCCGAAATATAAGGCATTATACCTAGTGCAAAAATTGATGCCCTGGAAAATGCTCCTCCTAAAAACGTATTTAACAACCCAAAAATACCTTGCGCTTCTGGTTGAACAGCCGCCAAGATAACAGGATCTATGCCTGGTAATACCACATACGATCCCAATCTAAAAATTATTAAAAACCCGATGGTATTTAATATCCTTACCCTAAGGTCTTCGATAGAGAAAATATGCTTTATGGTTGTAAAAAATCGTTTCATATTTATTTATACAGTTTCTGCTTTACCACCCACTGCTTCAATTGCCTTTACAGCTGATGCAGAAAATTTATGTACAGTTACTTCAAGCTTTGCTTTTAATTCTCCTCTACCCAATATTTTAACATTATCGTTTTTATTGGCCAAGCCATTAGCAATAAGCAGTTCAATGTTAATTTTTTTAGCTTTTGCTTTATCCGCTAGTTCTTGTAAAGTATCAAGATTAATAGCTCTGTATTCAACACGGTTAGGGTTCGTAAAACCAAACTTAGGTAAACGTCTTTGTAAAGGCATTTGACCACCTTCAAATCCTAGTTTACGCGAATAACCAGACCTAGACTGTGCACCATTATGCCCACGTGTAGAAGTACCGCCTCTACCAGAACCTTGGCCACGACCAACTCTCTTTCCACTTTTAATAGCCCCTTCTGCAGGTTTTAATGTATGTAATTTCATCTCTATAGCTCTTTTACTGATACTAAATGGCTTACTTTTTTCACCATCCCGGCAATTTGAGGAGTCAATTCAACCTCTACCGATTTGTCTATCTTACCCAGACCCAATGCTTTGATTGTAAGCTTTTGATCATTAGGACGTTTGATAGTACTTTTAACTTGAGAAATTTTAACTTTAGCCATCTTTCTTATCCGTTAAAAACTGTTTCTAATGTAACTCCTCTTTGCTGTGCTACTGTATAAGCATCTCTCATTTGCATTAATGCATCAAAGGTAGCTTTTACAACATTATGAGGGTTTGAAGATCCTTTAGACTTAGCCAATACATCTTTAACTCCTGCACTTTCAAGCACGGCTCTCATAGCACCACCTGCAATTACTCCTGTACCAGGAGAAGCTGGTTTAAGTAAAACCAAACCACCGCTATATTTACCAATGGCATCGTGAGGAACTGTATTTCTAAATAAAGGAACTTTTACCAAGTTTTTCTTAGCATCATCCACTCCTTTAGCAATGGCATCTACCACTTCGTTCGCTTTGCCTAGTCCGTATCCAACCACTCCTTTACCATCGCCTACTACTATAATGGCAGAAAAACTAAATCTTCGACCACCTTTAACAACCTTTGCAACACGGTTGATAGAAACAACCTTTTCTTGAAGGTCGATATCGCTGGCTTTTATTGCTCTAATATTATTTTGTGACATAATTACTTAAAATTTAAGACCACCCTCACGAGCGCCATCGGCCAATGCTTTTACTTTTCCGTGGTATTGGTAACCACTTCTATCAAATAATACGGTTTTAACACCAGCAGCTTTAGCACGTTCGGCTAGCTTAGAACCTACCAACTTTGCACTGTCTATATTACTTCCTTTAGAGCCTAACTCTATAGAGTTAGCTGCTGCAACTGTATGCCCTTTAGCATCATCTACTAATTGAGCGTAAACAGCTTTATTACTTTTAAATACGGCAAGTCTAGGACGTTCTGAAGTTCCGACTATTTTATTTCGGATACCTCTACGTATTCTTAGTCTTCTATTTGACTTCGTTAATTTCATCTCGTCAATTATTTAGCGGCAGTTTTACCTGCTTTTCTTCTAATTACCTCACCAACAAATTTGATACCCTTACCTTTGTATGGCTCAATTTTTCTTAGTGATCTTATTTTAGCAGCAACCTGCCCAATTAATTGCTTATCGTTACTTTCAAGCACTACCATTGGAGCTTTACCTTTAGCACTTTCCGCACTAATTTTTACTTCTGCAGGAATCTGAAATATGATATTATGCGAATAACCTAAGGTTAGATCTAGTAAATTACCTTGAACCGAAGCTCTGTAACCAACACCAATTAGTTCTAATTCTTTTTTATACCCCTCAGAAACACCCACAACAGCATTTTGCAATAGAGATCTATAAAGACCGTGAAGGGCTTTGTGTCTTTTTTGCTCTGTTGGACGTTTGAGTATATATGCTCCGTCATTTTCTTCAAGCTTAAACTCAGCATTAATTTCCTGAGAAAGCTCCCCTTTAGGTCCCTTAAATGTAACTACATTTTCTGCAATAGAAAGTGTTACTCCGTCAGGGATGCTAATTGGCTTATTACCTATTCTCGACATTTGTCTTTTGTATTAATATACGTTACACAATACTTCTCCACCAATATTTTGCCTTACAGCCTCTTTGTTAGTCATTACCCCTTTCGATGTGGAAAGAATGGCAATTCCTAAACCATTAAGAACTCTTGGCATTGTATCAGTGCTTGCATATTTTCTTAAACCAGGCTTGCTTATCCTTTCTAAGCTTACAATTGCACTTTGTTTAGTGCTAGGATTGTATTTTAAAGCGATTTTAATTTGCCCTTGGGTATTAACATCGGCTTCAAATTTATAGCTTTGGATAAACCCGTTTGCATGCAAAACCATTGTCATCTCTCTCTTTAATTTAGAAGAAGGAATATCAACGATTCTTTTGTTGGCTTTAATCGCATTTCTAAGCCTTGTTAAGTAATCTGCTATTGGATCAGTCATTTTTATTTTACTTAAATTTACTGCCCGCTTTCGAAACGGGTTGCAAAAATACAAGTTATTTTTTAATATTCAAAAGTTAATTTTAACCTTTAAAATTTATTACCAGCTTGCTTTAGTTACCCCTGGAATTTTACCTTGGCTGGCCATTTCTCTAAAGGTTACCCTTGAGATACCAAACCTTCTCATGTATCCTTTAGGTCTGCCTGTCATTTTACATCTATTGTGTAATCTAACTCTGGATGAATTCCTTGGTAATTTATCAAGTCCAACGTAATCGCCTGCTTCTTTTAATGCTTTACGCTTTTCAGCATAACGAGCCACTAGTTTTTCTCTTTTTCTTTCGCGCGCTTTAATTGATTCTCTTGCCATTTCTTAGTTAGAGTTAGCGTTTTTATTTTTAAAAGGCATACCAAATGCCTTCAGTAATTCGTATCCTTCTTCATCCGTATTAGCTGTAGTAACAATGGTAATGTTCATACCGCTAATTTTATTAATTTTATCAATGCTTATTTCAGGAAAAATAATTTGCTCTTTTACACCCAAGGTATAATTACCCCTTCCGTCAAATCCTTTTTCATTAACACCTCTAAAATCTCGAACTCTGGGTAAAGCAACCGTCATTAAACGATCGAGAAATTCATACATTTGAGTTCCTCGAAGTGTAACTCTGGCACCAATAGGCATATCTTCTCTTAACTTAAAGTTAGATATCGCATTTTTTGATACAGTTTCTACTGCTTTTTGTCCAGAAATAATACTTAATTCTTCTACACCTGCATCGATTAATTTCTTATCGGCTACAGCAGCTCCAATTCCTTTATTGATGCTGATTTTCTCAATTCGAGGCACTTGCATTGTTGACTTGTACTGAAACTTGTCTTTTAATACAGGCACGATGTCCTTAAGATATTGGTCTTTTAATCTAGGATTAGCCATTATACAACGTCTCCGGTTTTCTTAGAAAATCTTACTAATTTGCCATCTTGGAGTTTTCTACCTGTACGGGTAGCGTCTCCAGTTTTGGCGTCCACTAACATTACATTACTAATATGAATGGCAGCTTCTGTTTTTGTTATTCCACCTTCTGGGCTTGCTGCCGATGGCTTAATATGCTTTGTAACCACATTAATTCCTTCTACAATTACCCTTCTTTTTGAGGCAATAACTTCAAGCACTACGCCTGTTTTACCATTTGCATTGCCAGCAATTACTTTAACAGTATCGCCTTTTTTTACGTGCAATTTTGGTTGCTTATTACTTTTTCTTTCCATTGTTACAGTACTTCAGGTGCCAATGAAACAATTTTCATAAATTGCTTTTCGCGCAACTCTCTGGCCACAGGGCCAAAAATACGAGTGCCTCTAGGCTCATCGGTAGGCGTAAGCAATACAGCAGCATTGTCTTCAAAACGGATATAAGATCCATCTTTTCTTCTTATTTCCTTTTTTGTTCTTACTATTACAGCTCTAGAAACGGTGCCTTTTTTAAGGCTACTAGAAGACATTGCACTTTTAACAGTTACAATAATTTTGTCTCCTACAGAAGCATATCTTTTTCCTGTACCTCCTAAAACTCGGATACAAAGAACTTCTTTTGCTCCACTATTATCTGCTACGCTAAGTCGTGATTCTTGTTGTATCATTATTATTTAGCCCTCTCGATTATTTCAACTAATCTCCATCTTTTGTTCTTGCTCAACGGACGAGTTTCCATAATTTTTACAGTATCACCGATACCGCAGTCATTGGTTTCATCGTGAGCTGAAAACTTATTAGTTTTATTAATAAACTTTCCATATAAAGGGTGCTTTACCTTACGGTTAACTGCAATAGTGATGGTTTTATCCATTTTATTGCTTACCACAACCCCTACTCTTTCTTTTCTTAAATTTCTTGATTCCATCGTATTAGTTCTCAAGTGTTTTTGCAGTCAAAGCAGTTTCTAACCTAGCGATTAATTTACGAGTAACCTGAATTTTCATTGGGTTCTCAATTGGTGAAATAGCATGCGCAAATTTTAATTTTTGCATTGCTTCACGTTCGCCAATCAGCTTTTGTTTAATTTCTTCGACCGACAAGGCCTTTATTTCTGAATTTTTCATGCTCTATTCCTCTATATAATCGTTACGAACAGAAAACTTTGTTGCCATAGGAAGCTTTTGTTGAGCTAATCTCATGGCTTCTTTAGCAGTTTCTTTATCCACACCACCTGCTTCGAACATGATAGTGCCAGGCCTAACAACAGCTACCCAATACTCAGGAGCTCCTTTACCTTTACCCATCCTTACTTCCGCAGGTTTTTTAGTGATTGGTTTGTCTGGGAAAATACGTATCCATACTTGACCCTGACGTTTCATAGCTCTTGTCATTGCAATACGAGCGGCCTCAATTTGGCGACTTGTAATCCAACCTGCTTCTAATGCTTTAATAGCAAAAGCACCAAAGGCTATTCTATGACCACGAGAAGCAAGGCCTTTAATCCTACCCTTCTGCTTCTTTCTAAATTTCGTTCTTTTTGGCTGTAACATTTTTTTATACTTTTCCTACTTATTCTTATTAAGTAGTAACCAATCCTACGCCCGTTTTCTCGATAGTTATCGAAACTGGCTTGCAGGCAAATTAATTTCTGTTTCTTCTGTTAGGTGCTCCACCTTCTCTACGATCGTGGCCGCCTCTACGGCCGCCACCACGCTTACCACCTTGGTTTCCAGCACCGATGTTTGGAGATAAATCACGCTTACCATATACTTCTCCTTTAAATATCCACACTTTGATACCGATGATACCATAAATAGTGTTAGACTCAGATAAAGCATAGTCGATGTCTGCTCTTAGCGTATGCAATGGAATTCGTCCATCTTTATACTGCTCAGAACGTGCCATTTCAGCCCCCCCTACACGGCCAGAAACTTTTATTTTAATTCCTTGAGCTCCTACACGCATTGCAGATGCAATTGCTTGTTTCATGGCTCTACGGAAAGAGATTCTTGCTTTTAATTGTTGGGCGATAGATTCACCTACCAATTTAGCATCTAACTCAGGACGTTTAATCTCAAAAATATTAATTTGAATATCTTTATTGATAAGCTTTTTAAGCTCCTCTTTAATACGATCAACTTCAGAACCTCCTTTACCAATTACCACCCCCGGACGAGCCGTGTGAATGGTTAAGGTTACTCTTTTAATTGTACGCTCAATTATAATTTTTGAAATGTTTCCTTTTGGAATACGCGCATAAACATATTTACGAATCTTTTGATCCTCAACTAGTTTATCAGCGAAGGTATCTCCACCATACCAGTTAGAATCCCAACCACGTATAATACCTAATCTTAAACCTACAGGGTTAACTTTTTGTCCCATGCTATTTCTTATTATCAGATTCGTTAGACTCAGCTGCTTCTGCAACCACTTCGTTTAAGCTATCAACCACTAATGTTACGTGGTTAGAACGCTTTCTAATTCTATGTGCTCTACCTTGAGGTGCAGGACGTAAACGCTTAAGCATTTTGCCGCTATCCACTTTAATCTCTTTAATAAAAAGATCTGCTTTCTCTAGTTGAACATCTTCATTTTTATTTTGCCAGTTGGCAATCGCACTTAAAAGGAGTTTCTCCAATTTAGCAGCCCCAACTCTAGGCTCAAACTTCAAAATACTCAATGCATTATTCACTCGCTCGCCTCTTACAAGGTCAGCCACCAAACGCATTTTTCTTGGTGAAGTAGGTACGTTATTTAATTTAGCTATAGCCTCCATAATAATTACCTTCTACCTTTATCTTTTTTACCAACATGACCTCTATAATTTCTAGTTGGAGCAAATTCCCCTAGTTTATGCCCTACCATGTTTTCAGTAACATATACAGGAATAAACTTATTGCCATTATGCACAGCAAAGGTATATCCAACAAAATCTGGCGAAATCATTGATCTTCTCGACCAAGTCTTAATTACAGACTTTTTACCGGATTCGCTCATTTTATCGACTTTGTTCTCAAGTCTAAAATCGATGTATGGCCCTTTTTTTAACGATCTTGCCATTATTTTCTTTTCGTAATTATAAACCTATTAGAATACTTCTTCTTTGATCTGGTTTTAAAGCCTTTGGCTAAAACACCTGTTCTAGATCTTGGATGACCACCAGATGCACGGCCTTCACCACCACCCATGGGGTGATCAACAGGGTTCATGGCAACACCTCTTACTCTTGGTCTTCTACCTAACCATCTGTTTCTACCTGCTTTACCCAAGCGAACATTCATATGATCAGAGTTGCCAACCGAACCAATAGTAGCTAAACAAGTAACCAACACCATTCTCATTTCGCCAGAAGGTAATTTAAGCGTAGCATATTTGCCTTCTCTTGCCAAGAGTTGTGCATAAGACCCTGCACTTCTTGACATGGCTGCTCCTTTGCCAGGCTTTAACTCAATATTATGAATTACAGTACCTAAAGGAATATCAGATAGGTATAGAGCGTTTCCAATTTCAGGTGCAATATCTTTACCCGAAACAATTTTTTGCCCTACTTCTAATCCTTCTGGTGCAATTATGTACGTTTTAGTACCATCCGCATAAACAGCCAATGCTACACGAGCTGATCTTGATGGATCGTACTCTACCGACTTAATAGTTGCTGGGATACCAAATTTGTTTCTTTTAAAATCAACAATTCTAATTTTCTTTTTATGACCTCCACCAATATTGCGGATGGTCATTTTACCAGTATTGTTTCTACCACCAGATCTTTTAGACGTAACAAGCAATGACTTCTCCGGTGTTGATGAGGTAATTTCATCAAACATAGGAGCCACTCTAAATCGCTGTCCTGGGGTTATCGGTCTTAATTTTTTTACTGCCATCTTTCTTCTAAATTAAATACCGCTGTAGAAATCAATAACTTCTCCATCGGCAACAGTAATAATTGCTTTTTTATAAGCAGCAGTTTTACCTGATACCACTCTTTGCTTAGTAAACCTAGATTTAGATTTACCGCCATAGCGCATCGTGTTAACATCGGCTACGGTTACACCGTACATTTTTTCTACCGCTTTTTTAATTTCTACTTTATTGGCATTAATATCTACCACAAAGCCATATTTACCTGACTCATTTTGAGCCGACACCTTTTCGGTGATGATAGGTCTTTTTAGTATAGCACTCATGACAATAACGTTTTTTCGATTTTCTCCATTGAACCTTCAGCTATTATTAAGGTATCTGCATTTAATACATCGTAGGTATTTAACTGCTCCGCAGTAGTTACTTTGGTGTTTTTAATGTTTCTACCTGATAAAACAACATTTGAGTCTGCACTAGGCATAACAAATAGTGTTTTCTTGTCGCTCATTTTCAAATCACCCAACATAGCCAAATAGCTTTTTGTTTTAGGGGCATCAAATGAAAAATCTTCGATAACTGAGATTGCTTTTTCTTTTGCTTTATAAGCAAGTGCCGATTTACGGGCAACTACTTTAAGCTTTTTATTTAGTTTAAAGGAATAGTCTCTTGGCTTAGGGCCAAAAACACGACCACCACCTCTGAATATTGGTGATTTAATACTACCCGCACGAGCAGTACCAGTTCCTTTTTGCTTCTTAATTTTACGAGTAGATCCTGAAATATCAGCTCTCTCTTTCGACTTGTGCGTGCCTTGGCGTTGGTTAGCTAAGTATTGCTTTACATCAAGGTAGATGGCATGATCGTTTGGCTCTACACCAAAGATATCTTTAGAAAGTTTAGCCTTTCTACCTGCCTCTTGTCCGTTTATTTTTATTATTTCAACATTCATGGCCTACTTCGCTAATACTACAGTTGAATTTTTAGGCCCTGGAATAGAACCATTTATAACTATCAAGTTTTTTTCAGGTATAATTTTAAGCACCTGTAAATTGGTAACCGTAGCTTTTTTGCCACCCATTCTACCTGCCATTCTCATACCTTTAAAAACACGTGCAGGGTAAGATGCTCCACCAATAGAACCTGGTGCTCTTAACCTGTTATGCTGGCCGTGTGTTGCTTGGCCAACTCCTGCAAAATTATGTCTTTTAACAACCCCTTGAAATCCTTTACCTTTAGAGGTAGCAGAGGCATCTAAAAAATCACCTTCAACAAAAATATCTTCAATTTTAACTTCTTGTCCTAATTGAATTCCACCTTCAAATTCATCCCTAAAATCTCTAAACTCAACAACATGTTGTTTAGGGGTGGTTTTTGCTTTGTCAAAATGACCTTTTAATGCTTTAGGGGTATTTTTTTCCTTACGCTCTCCGTAAGACAATTGAACAGCCATGTAGCCGTCAGTCTCCGTATTTTTAACTTGTGTTACTACACAAGGACCAGCTTCAATAACTGTGCATGGAATGTTCTTTCCATCGGCACCATAAAGGCTAGTCATTCCGATCTTTCTTCCTATTATACCAGACATTTTTTTTAATTTATTTTCCCTTTTAGGCAAAGCCACTCTTGACCCCTTTTTCTAAGGGACTGCAAAGATAGCAATTAAAATTTTCTTTCCAAGAGGTGCAATACATATTTATTACACGTTGAAGTAAAAAGAAGAACCAACTTTAAATCGGTTCTTCTTTATAACATATTTTTACTTATCAGACCTTGATTTCAACGTCAACCCCACTAGGCAACTCAATTTTCATAAGCGCATCAACTGTTTTAGAGCTTGCAGAAAAAATATCTAGCAAACGCTTATAGGTACATAGTTGAAATTGCTCACGTGCCTTTTTGTTTACGTGTGGCGATTTAAGTACTGTAAATTTCTCTTTTACTGTGGGTAATGGAATTGGTCCATTAACCACAGCGCCAGTTGCTTTTACTGCACGTACAATCTTTTCAGATGACTTATCAACCAAGTTATGATCGTAAGACTTTAATTTTATTCTAATCTTCTGGTTCATAACTTATTTTTTAACTCCTTTAACTTCTTCAATTATTTTCTCGGCCAAGTGCTTAGGCACTGGATCGTAATGTGAGAATGTAAGTGAGGCTGATGCTCTACCCGAAGTAATTGTTCTAAGTGCAGTAACATAACCAAACAATTCTGATAATGGCACATCTGCTTTTAAGATTTGAGCGCCAGCTTTAGAATCCATTCCTTTCATTAAACCTCTTCGCTTATTCAAGTCACCATTAACAGGGCCTGTATATTCTTCAGGGGTTACAACTTCTACCGCCATAATTGGCTCTAATAGTTGAGGCCCTGCTAGTTTAGAGGCTTGCTTAAACCCTATACGCGCAGCCAACTCAAATGACAACGCATCTGAATCCACATCGTGGAATGAACCATGAAACAATCGCACATATAATGAATCAACAGGAAAACCAGCTAAAGTACCGTTGGTCATAGCAAGTTTAAAACCTTTTTCAATGGAAGGAATAAACTCCTTTGGAATAACACCACCTGAAATTTTGTTTTCAAACAGAAGACCTTCTTTACTATCTTCTCTAGGCCCCATTTCAAACACGATGTCGGCAAATTTACCTTTACCACCCGATTGCTTTTTATACACCTCTTTGTGCTCTACAAGCTTGGTAACATTTTCTTTATAGGCAACTTGAGGAGCCCCTTGGTTAATCTCAACACCAAACTCACGTCTTAATCGGTCGATGATAATTTCCAAGTGAAGCTCGCCCATTCCTCTAAGAATAGTTTGACCAGTTTCCTCGTCCGTATTTACTCTTAAAGTAGGATCTTCTTCAATTAGCTTGGCAATTGCCATTCCTAATTTATCAACATCTGCCTGCGTTTTAGGCTCAATGGCATAACCAATAACTGGCTCTGGGAAAGACATCGATTCCAGAATAATTTTATGTTTTTCGTTTACAAGCGAATCGCCAGTTTTAATATCTTTAAACCCTACACCAGCAGCAATATCGCCTGCTTCGGCTACTTTAATAGGATTTTGCTTATTTGAATGCATTTGCATTAAACGAGAAATACGTTCACGCTTACCAGTACGAGCATTATACACATAAGAGCCCGCTTCTAATCTACCAGAGTAAACTCTAAAGAAACATAAACGACCTACAAATGGGTCGGTAGCTATTTTAAATGCTAAAGCTGCAAATGGCTCATCTACATTTGGCTTTCTAACTTCAATTTTATCCGTATCAGGGTTGATTCCTTCAACAGGAGGCATATCCATTGGCGATGGCAAGTAAGCACAAACAGCATCAAGCATAGCTTGAACTCCTTTGTTTTTAAATGCTGAACCACACATAACAGGAGAGAATGACATGTCAATTACCGCTTCGCGGATTGCTTTGTTCATTTCTGCCTCTGTAATACTTTCAGGGTCTTCGAAGAATTTCTCTAAAAGAGCATCGTCATATTCAGCTACTGATTCTATCAGTTTCTGCCTCCACTCTTCTACCGTTTCCTTTAAATCTTCAGGGATTTCTATTTCTTTATAGGTCATTCCCATATCCTCATCGTTCCAAACAATTGCTTTGTTGGTGATAAGGTCAACTACTCCTACAAAATCTTCTTCAGCTCCAATCGGGATTTGAAGAGGCACAGGATTGGCTCCTAATTTTTCTTTAATTTCATTTACTGCTTTAAAGAAATCAGCTCCAGCACGATCCATTTTGTTTACAAAACAAATACGAGGCACTTTATACTTATCGGCTTGTCTCCAAACAGTTTCTGATTGTGGTTCTACGCCAGATACGGCACAAAATAAAGCAACGGCTCCATCTAGTACACGTAATGATCGCTCTACTTCAACCGTAAAATCTACGTGACCAGGCGTATCTATAATATTAATACCGTACTCTTTTGTTAGATCAATTTTCTCGCCTTGATCTGTCGGGTATTTCCAAGAAGTAGTGGTTGCAGCAGAGGTAATGGTAATACCACGCTCTTGCTCTTGCTCCATCCAATCCATAGTGGCAGCACCATCATGTACCTCCCCAATTTTATGGCTTAAACCAGTATAATACAGAATACGTTCTGTAGTGGTTGTTTTACCTGCATCGATGTGCGCCATGATGCCGATATTTCTTAGGTAATTTAAATCCTTAGCCATAATTAAAAACGGAAATGCGAGAATGCCTTGTTTGCTTCGGCCATTCTATGCGTATCATCTTTCTTTTTAATTGAACCACCTTCACCCTTTGAGGCTGCAATGATTTCTGCTGCTAGTTTATCTGTCATGGTTTTTTCGCCTCTCTTACGAGTAAACATAATCATCCATTTCATCCCTAGCGATATTTTACGGTCGGGCCGAACCTCTAAAGGAACTTGAAATGTGGCACCACCAACTCGTCTACTCTTAACTTCTACGGTAGGACTAACGTTAGCTAGTGCTTTTTTCCAAGTTTCAAGTCCATTCTCACCAGTTTTACTTTCTACCATTGCAATTGCATCGTAGAAAATAGAATAAGCAATACTCTTCTTACCATCGATCATCAGATTGTTAACAAACCTTGTTACAAGGGTGTCAGCAAACTTTGGATCAGGCAGAATATACCTTTTCTTAGGTTTAGCTTTTCTCATTTACTTCTTAAATTTTTAAAATTACTTTTTTGGGCGTTTCGCACCGTACTTCGAACGTCTTTGTGTTCTGCCACTTACACCTGCAGTATCTAGCGCACCTCTAATGATGTGATATCGTACACCGGGAAGATCTTTTACTCTTCCACCACGAATCAATACAATAGAGTGTTCTTGCAAATTATGACCCTCGCCTGGAATGTAGGCATTGACCTCTTTACCGTTAGTTAACCTTACACGGGCAACTTTACGCATAGCGGAGTTTGGCTTTTTAGGGGTAGTTGTATATACCCTGGTACAAACTCCTCTACGTTGAGGACAAGAGTCAAGAGCAGGGGACTTAGACTTTGAAGTCAACTTTTTTCTTCCCTTTCTTACTAATTGTTGAATAGTAGGCATCTATCTATCTTTTTAATACGAATTTGCGGCCTTCGCAAAATTTCGGACTGCAAAGATATAAAATTGGAAATTAGAATACAAAGGTTGTTAGATATTTAGGGGAGAAATAAATGGAGAGAGGTAAACTCCACTAAAAGGGGTTGCAAAAATAAGTGTTATTTTGTTAAATAAAGCATTAAAATGGCACGTGGGGACACGTGCCAAGGATTAAGTTATATGCAAGGCAAAATCGGCAAGAAAGGCTCTGGGGGAATCACAAAATATCCAATAACTCATCCATCTGGTTAATGGTATGAGTAGGCTCCACAGCACATTTCTTTTTGTGCACATTATAATAAATTTGATCCATACCGTAGCTATGCGCACCTTCTATATCCGATAATGGATTATCTCCAATCATAATGCACTCCTCTTTGGGGGCTTCAATTTCATTTAGGGCAAAATCAAAAATTTCGGGTTCAGGTTTACGAAACCCTGCCCTGCCCGATGTAATTACTTTGCCAAAATATGGAGCCAACCCTCCTGCCTTAATTTTAATAAATTGAATTTCGTCAAAGCCGTTGGATAAAATATGAAATTGATATTTCGATTTAAACTTTTCGAGTACATCAAACACTCCTGCTACCAATTTGGGCTTGGCAGAGCAGGTACTCATAAAGCTATCTTGCATGTGCATAGCTATTCCATTCAATTCAATATTTAGCTTTTTAAAAACCCTAGGAAATCGCTCCCTTCTAATATCGGCACGAGTTACCTGACCATGATCAAATTGATCCCACAAGTTGTTGTTTACTTCTTTAAAAGCATTAATAAAAGCTGTTGCGCTTACCCCTTTAACGCCTAAATTATACGTATCAAAAAGTTCGAGTAATGTATCGAGCGAATTTTGTTGAAAATCCCATAATGTATCATCTAAATCAAAAATCAGGTGTTTTTTATCTTTTTCCATTTATGTGCTGGTATTTTATTTTGCGCCAATTCGCGATTAGTACCTAAAATCTCATAGGTTTCAATATCTTTTTCCAGTTGCTGGTCTTTTTCAATAAAATCGATAAACTGACTTATTACATCGTACACCTCATCTTTAATAAAATAAATAACCCACTGATCGAGTTTAACAGAAGAAAGCATCCCTGAGTTTTTTAAATAAGTAATATGCCTTGAAGTTTTTGTTTGACTAAAATCAAGGATGTGTTCTAAATCTGAAATAGTCATTGCCCCTTTATTAATAAGCAAATTAAGTACACGCAGGCGTGCCTCATCACCTAATGCTTTCATTAGTTGAGTACCAATACTTAGATTAAATCTAGTGAGCCGCATTATTATATAAATTAAGCACAAATTAAGCAATTGATTTGCTAATCTATCTAATATAATAATTGTAATTAATATCTTTGAGCTTTATGAGCAGATTAAAATTCATACTTAAAGGTGCTTTATTTAGCATATTAGCCCTTATTACGTTTTTATTGCCCAAAAATCTCGTTGCCCAAAGTCAAGAAATTGTACAGTTAACAGGGATGGTTGTAAGTGATAATGGCCAGACTGCCGTACCTGGAGTTCATATTTATGTGCCTAAATATGGCAGGGGTACTACCTCCAATAGTTATGGTTACTTTTCGATGCCTGTATTAGTGGGTGATGAACTGATACTGAGTTCTATAGGCTTTCTTAAGCAGCATTTTTTAATACCCCAAGGCACCAACGGAAGGGTAAATGTGGTATTTAAAATGGAAACCGATACTGTTTATTTAGAAAATATCGACATTACGCCATTCTTATCTGAAAGGATGTTTAAAGAAGCTATACTGGCGATGAATTTACCCGATGCGGGCGAAATGATTGGTAATAGGTTGGATGGAAACGCATTATCGGCCTTGGTGAGGACTATGCCTTATGATGCCAGCTTAAATGCTAGTTACTATTTTAATCAGCAACTGTATTACATGCAAGATAATTACGGTCCAAGAGCTAATCCTTTCTTGAATCCATTTAATTGGTCTAGGTTTATAAAATCATTAGACAAAAAGAAGAAAAAATAAACTCTTCTCACTCACCTACCTAATAATTAAAGTGTTAAAGCTACTACAATTAGTACTGCAAGTAAAACATAAATTACTCCAATTAATATTTTAAAAAAATTAAGTTCTGACTTTTTCATTTCTGTGTAATTAGTTCTCATACCAACTATACTATCATAATGATGCCAGAAATAATAATGCCTCTAAAACAGATATAGAGCCACTTTATAATATATGGAGTACAAAAAAAGTTCCATTTTGGGACATTTGTCTTCAAAATGGAACTTTAGTTAAAAATGGGAATTGCTCTATTATCCTAAGTATTGCACCAAATTCGTTGATCTGTTAGATGCACGTAACTCTCGCAATGACTTTTCTTTTAACTGGCGTACTCTTTCGCGAGTTAAGCCAAGCTCATCGCTTATTTGCTCTAATGAAAGTGCATTTTCTCGACCTATTCCAAAAAACATTTTTAAAATCTCTCTATCTTTTGGTTTAAGGGTTGATAGCGACCGTTCTGCTTCAACAGACAACGATCCTGTATAAGCTACTCCTTTGTCAGTTTCATCAATCGACTTATCCATTAACACGTCTAATAATGAATTATCGTCTTCGTTGGCAAATGGAGCATCCATCGAAAGTTGCCTCATATTACCATCTAACGTTTTCTTTACTTCGCTCACGCTCATCTCCAGCACTTGTGCCAATTCCTCATCCGTTGGTTCTCTTTCAAGGTTTTGCTGCATTTCAGAAGCCGTTCTTCGAATACGGTTAAGCGTGCCTACTCTGTTAAGAGGCATACGTACCATTCTAGAATTTTCGGCCAAGGCCTGCATAATGGATTGACGAATCCACCATACTGCATAGGAAATAAATTTAAACCCTCTCGTATGGTCAAACTTTTTTGCTGCTTTTATAAGGCCAATATTACCTTCGTTAATTAAATCATTTAACGTAAGGTTTCTATTTTGATATTGTTTTGCAACCGATACCACAAATCTTAAGTTTGCACGCACTAATTTTTCTAGGGCAGCTTCATCTCCCTCTTTTATTCGTATAGATAATTCTGCTTCGTCATCCGAAGTAATCATATCTATTCTATTTACATCCTGGAAATACTTTTCTAATGATTGGTTTTCCCTTGTTGTAATGTTCTGACTTATTTTTAATTGTCTCATAACGCTTATGTTACAGTAATAACGATACAAAGCTAGTAACAGTTCCGTATCTTCCTATAAGATGAATACCTAAATTGCAAAATAGGTAAATTACCTATACGCTATTTCGCATTTAATGCCCCTTATAGCCCATATATATGGTAACGACAAGATAGGTAACAATATTGGATTATGAAAATTATTTTTTTCTTAAACGAGCCGCTTGTTTCTAGCCTGTATAATTCAGGTTAAATATTTCTCAAATTGGTAAGCTTTGTATTTATCGGTAAATACAATATATGTTTCAACTTTAACTGGCAATCGAGACTTTGTATAATGAACTTCACCACGATTATGACGTACAAGCCTTTTTTCAAGGTGGTGGGTACAGCCAGTGTAGTGTGCGAGCCGTCTGCACATGTAAGTATATAAACAGTCTAGGCATCTTTCATTTTATTGATTAATGCCGTGGACCGCATCCACCGAAGCCCTCCTACGCTGAAGCTTCGGAGGACGAAAGTGGAGTCGCAGGGATTACCTTTGGTTATCCCAACGCTAGGTAAAAGGGTACAAAGCATTGTAAGCCAAATGCTTCGCATTACAGGTTTTTTATTAGAGTTGACCCAAACAAGTTTGGCAAATTCTAATAAAAAAAAGCCAGCCCTTTCGGGTGGCTTTCAATACTTTGTGGAGTCGCAGGGATTCGAACCCTGGTCCAGATAAGGAAACCATATACCCTCTACATGCTTAGTTTCACTTTAGGTTTTAGAGGAAGGCCGGCCGGAAACAAGCCAACTACAACCCTTAGCTACGTAGTTTCTCACCTTTAACAAGTAGCCAGTTAAAGGCCAGTTTTGCTTTTTCGACACCTCAATTCCAAATCAACAGAACAAAATTTGGGAAGATGTGGCCAGGTACCGTTCTTAACAGTAAACCTTTTAAGCCTGCAATTTTAGCTCAAAGCTAAAATTAGGCAGCCATGGCGTAATTAGATTCGCCAAATATGGTTTGAGTATATTGATTACGGATGTTCACTCCTCACCCGACATGCCAGTATATAATATTCGCCTACTGTCAATTCCAGTCGACCCCATATCGTTTTATAGGACTGCAAAGATAATTAGATAAGAAATATAAAATGCGAAATATGAATAAAATGTGAGATATGAGGCACCTATTCACCCATTAAAGGTTCATTTTTACCCACTAGGGTACGAAGTCTCCAAGTTTCACAAAAAGTTATGTGCTTTAAGTTATTATTTTGTGGTTCTTTGAGCCTTTTTGTCTTTGTGGCTATGCTTTTTTGGGTGAACAGTTACGATATGAGATATGAAAAAAATCTAATGTCTAAAAATCTAACGTCTAACGTCTAAAATCTTATCTCTTCTTCTTATCTTCGAGGCGATGGAAAATTTTGTTGTTTCAGCACGTAAGTACCGCCCACAGGGCTTTGAAGAAGTGATAGGTCAATCTCATATTACCACCACCCTACAAAATGCAATAGGTAATGATCATATAGCGCAAGCCATGCTTTTTTGTGGACCGCGAGGGGTAGGCAAAACTACCTGTGCGCGTATTGTGGCCAAAATGATAAACAATACAGAAGGAGAAGATGCCATTGACCTTTCGCTTAATATTTTTGAGCTTGATGCGGCTTCTAATAATTCGGTAGATGATATTCGTAACTTAATCGATCAAGTACGATACCCACCCCAAACCGGCAAGTATAAAATATATATTATAGATGAGGTACATATGCTTTCGCAACAGGCTTTTAATGCCTTTTTAAAAACGCTTGAAGAGCCTCCTTCTTATGCCATTTTTATTTTGGCCACCACCGAAAAGCATAAAGTACTACCCACCATACTTTCGCGTTGCCAAATTTATGATTTTAACCGCATCCAAGTTTCAGACATAGCGACCCATTTGTTAAAAATTGCCGAAGCTGAAAATATAAAAACAGAAGAAGAAGCTTTACACCTCATTGCCCAAAAGTCTGATGGAGCCTTGCGTGATGCCCTTTCGCTTTTTGATTTAATTGTTACTTTTTCGGCAGAAGGAGCCGTTTCCTATGCAGATACAGTAAGTAATCTTCACATTCTCGATTATGATACCTATTTTAAATTGGTAAGTTATTTTTTAGAAAAGAATCAATCAGACGCATTATTACTTTTTGATGAAATTTTAAAAAATGGGTTTGATGGACATGAATTTATTATTGGCCTAGCCAATCATTTTAGAAATTTAATGATGTGCAAGGACAATGCCACTACCCCTTTGCTAGATGTACCCAGCAGTGTGCAAGCTAAATATGCCGACCAAGCCAATCATTGCTCACTATCTTTTTTAATGAATGGGCTCAACCTTCTTTCTACATGCGATTTTGAATATAAGAGCAGAAAAAACCAACGCTTGCATATTGAAATCACTTTAATGAAACTAACCCACTTAAATGCATTGATTAATGTTGCTCAGTTGGAGGCGAGCACCGAAAAAAAGTAGCAAAGCCTATTGAAAAGGCGACCATTAGCCCCCCAGTAACGCAGGATAAACCTGAACCGCAAGCACTGCCTACGGTAAAAGTTTCGAGTACTCCTAAAAAAACAATTGGAATACCTACAATCGGCAGTGTTAAATCTAAGCTGGCTTCGCAAAAAGAAGAAAAGAAAAGAGAACTTAGGCCTACCGAGACAAAAAAATCGAAGTCGAATAATTTTACAGATGAAGACTTAGCTAAATCGTGGACTCAATTTATTGATACTCGAAAGAAATTAGGAAACGACCAAGAAGTAGCATTTCTTAAACATAATTATGTGCGTGAGGATTCAGTAGTTACTATACAAATTCATAATTCCATTTTAGAACTCACATTTGATAAAATTAAGGTTGAATTACAAGCGCATTTAAGGCTAACCTTACAAAACGATACTGTTAAAGTAGAGCTTGAAAAACTAGAGAGTTCGACAAAAAAAATGCTTTATACTAATAAAGAAAAGTTTGATCACTTAGCAGAAAAGTATCCTTCTTTAAAACTATTGCAAGAAAAGTTGAGTTTAGACCCCGATTATTGAAATTAGACCAAGTGGAGAATCGACAATGCTGAGCTAAAAACAAAGTTCATTCCTTCCGAGTACTTCGGAAGAATCCCAAATTGGTCAATTCTATATTACAGATTTCTACCTTCGAAAGAATGACGTAATGCTCTTTTTCGGGTTATTATCAGAGGGCAGGAGTACTGTTTTCAATCCGATGGTTACCAGATGCTGAATTATTTAGAATTTAGCTCTAAAACTCTAAATGCTGAATTTCTTCGAGTGTTTTCTCGGTAAGAGGCTTGGTAACAAACTTAATTACATAATCATTATTCACGATTTTATCAATATCACGTTTATTATCCGAGCTGGATAAGATAATTACACGGCACTTGTCTTTAACGATGCTTCCAAATTTTTCGTATTCGTACAGAAACACAAACCCATCTACAATAGGCATGTTAATATCTAAAAAGATAATGTCGGGCAGGCTATTTACATCTTCTTTATGCTCTGCCAAGTAGTCTAAAGCACCTTTGCCCGAGTTTTTAACAATCACATCGTCAGCGAATTTGGTTATCTCAATGATTCTTCTACTAATAAAATTATCGGTGTCGTTGTCATCGACCAACATTACTTTTTCAATTACATTAACCACTTCGCTCATATTAAAACTAAAATGCTATTAAATCAAAGATATAATAATGCTGCAATATTGCAAGGTGAAATCCATCAAATATTATCTCTCTTTTTATTTAGTGCCCCTAAGAAAACAGACGATTTTTGTCAAACAGGATTATTTTGGATAAAATTTTTATTTTCTTTCTATGAGTTGATGCCTTGCTCTGCCATAGCGGCTATGCGAAGGCGATGCCTAAGCATCAAGCGTAAGGCCACAAATTTAGAGGGATATTTTAGCCCCTTTTTTTTCTGCATTAAATAATGAGTCCACTCCGAAAACTCACAAAATAAAAATCTCATCCAAAATAGCCCATTTTATGAAAGATGTCAGTTTTCGGAGTGGACTCAATAATATGTATTACTAAAAGATTAATTACAGCTAAAGTTATTTAACCATTTGGTAGCATCAAATTTTGATTTCTAACTATTCTTTCCCACAATTTTGTATCAGTAAAACTTTATAATAATACTTGGTTGATTAGGGCTATTGTCGAAAGGCAGTAGTCTTTTTTTATGAAAACCATTGTTTTTATACAATGAGCGGCTATATTTGATTCAATATTACCAAATTGTTAACTTAAGGTTAACTTTAGATAATATGAGAATTAAGATTTTAGTCATATTGCTTTTAACCAGTTTTGTTGGGTTTGCATCTACACCAAAGGATGATACTCATGAAAATTTTCGATTTGGCTTAGAGGAGTTCAATCAAGTTCTTTCGTATAATACTAAAAATTCAACTCTGTTAAGTTCCAATGAAGTATTGGGCAAACATTTTACTCAATTAGAAAAGAAGCAATCAAAATATAAAAAAGAAACTCAATTTGTAGAACATGTCTTTTATTATATTCATAAAAAACTACTCAAAAATTATGAGCAGTATGCTTCTATTAATCAAACACTAGCAACAGGTGCGTATGATTGTGTAACAGCTACAGCAGTTTATGCACTTTTTTTAACGGAATTAGATATTCCTTATGCAGTTATAGAAACCAATTACCATATCTACGTATTGGTTTTTCCTGATACAGAAAAGGAAATTTTGCTAGAAACAACTGATCCACTCAATGGGTTTATTGATAATCCCGCAGAAATTGTTAAGCGTAAGCAATTGTATGCAAAGAGTAATTTAGAAGTTGATGAAAATCAGGTTGATTTAGCTTGGGATGTTGAAAACAACCTAAAAAATACAGAGTTAATTGGAGTACTCTTATATAACCAAAGTATTAAACAGTATAATTTGGGTAATCAAACGGAAGCCATTTCGTTAGCTATTGATGCCTTAAGTTATTATTCAAGTGCCCGAATTAAAACGTATTTAGGCTTTATAAGTAGCAATCAAACTGCTTTTAAGTAGCCGTTTTACACGAACTCACATTTATTCTTTCATGCCTAGTTAGAGCCTGTCCATAAAGTCAATGTTTTCAGAAATAACAAATAAATTTCAAAATGCAATCGACTAAACACCAAACACTTGCATGGTTTGAAATTTTTGTTATTGAGATTTCAGCCAGTCGGTCTAGCAATGCTTAATGCAAATATTCTTTTCTTCGGTAAAAAAGTTGAGGGCTTCGTCTCCACCTTCTCTGCCAACACCACTTTGTTTTACCCCACCAAAAGGGGTGCGTAAATCGCGAACTAGCCAGCAATTAACCCAAACAATACCTGCTTTTAACGCTGCTCCAACTTTGTGGGCTCTTTTCAAGTTTTGAGTCCATACGGTAGCAGAAAGCCCATATTTAGTACTGTTAGCAAGACCGATGGCTTCCTCTTCAGTGTCAAAAGGCTGTACAGTTACTACGGGCCCAAAAATTTCTTCTTGGTTTGTGCGGCAGCTTTCATCAAGGCCAGTGATAACCGTGGGTTGCACAAAATAGCCATTTTTACATCGGCCTTTTGGGTTGTAGGCATTGCCACCTGCAACTACTTTTCCTCCTTCTAAGCGGGCTAAACTTATGTAATGCAGTATTTTTTCTTGGTGTTGTTCACTTACCACCGCTCCGGCTTTAGTCTCTTCTTCCAAAGGGTCGCCTACTTGCATAACTTTCACTTTTTCTACAAAGGCAGTTAAAAACTTATCGTAAGTACCTCGTTGCACATAAATACGCGAACCACATAAACAAATTTGACCTTGGTTGGCAAAAGAGGAGCGAAGGGTGGTCGCAAGAGCCTCTTCAAAATCACAATCATCAAAAATAATATTGGGGTTTTTGCCGCCTAGCTCTAACGATAATTTTTTAAACATTGGAGCCGCAATAGTGGCTATTTTTTTACCAGTGGCAGTGCCACCCGTAAACGAAATGGCTGGAATATTTGGGTGAGCAACAATGGCTTCGCCCACTTGTTGGCCTAAGCCGTGTACAATGTTTAGTACACCAGCAGGCAAGCCTGCTTCTATGCAAATCTTACTTAGCAAGTAGGCCGTCATGGGTGTAACCTCCGAAGGTTTGGCTACCACACAATTACCGCTGGCAAGAGCTGGGGCAATTTTCCAGGTAAATAAATAGAGCGGCAAATTCCAAGGTGAAATGCACCCTGCAATACCCAAGGGTTCACGTACCGTATAATTAATGCCTTTATCAGCAGTAATATGCGCTTTGGTACTTTGGTTAATAATGGCTTTGGCATAAAACCTAAAATTGGCTGAGGCCCTAGGAATATCAACTGTTCGGGCTAGGCTAATGGGTTTTCCATTATCAATGCTCTCGGCTTTGGCTAGGGCTTCTAGATGGGCATCAATAAGGTTGGCTATTTTTAGTAACATCTCTGACCGGTCTTCAATGGGCATTTTTCCCCACTCAGCTTTCGCTTTTTCAGCCGCTTTTACAGCTAGTTCCACATCGGCTGCACTAGAATCTGGAATATTAGAATACACCTCCCCAATCGCAGGGTTGATATTATCTAAGTACTTGCCTGTGGTAGGCTCTAGTAATTTGCCATCGATGTAATTCAGTATTTTTTCCATTGCGTGGTATTAAATTCATCAATATTTTTTTGTTTGGATTAGAATGTTCAAGGCTTGTGAAGTTAAAAATAACAGGAGCTTATCATTTGTAAGAGACTGCTATTTTTAACAAAGTAACGAAGAAATTGGGCTTTCTAAACGAACATTTATTACAAACATCCTGTTCTTCCTCCATCTACCGGCACATTAATTCCATTAATATAACCCGCAGCAGGCGATGCCAAAAAAGCTACAACTGCCCCCACTTCATTGGGTTGTGCAAAGCGTTTGGCAGGCACTTCTGCTTGCATTGCTTCGCTTACTTCTTTAATCGATTTTTGCAGCTTTTGGGCTTTACTTTCAATAATGGATGAAAGCCTTGCTGTATTGGTTGCTCCTGGCAATACATTATTGATGGTAATGCCAAAACAGCCCAGTTCGTTGGCCAATGTTTTAGACCAACTGGCTACGGCTCCTCTAATAGTGTTTGAAACGCCCAACCCATTTAACGGCATTTTAACCGAGGTGGAAATTATGTTAATAATACGGCCATAGCCTTCCGACACCATAAAGGGCGTAAGGGCTTGTGCCAATAATTGATTGTTTAATAAATGATTGGCAAAAGCCGTTGTAAACTCGGTAATATCAGCATCTACCGCTTTACCTCCCGGTGGACCACCAGTATTATTTACCAAAATATGAAATTCATCATGGGTGGAAACAACTTCTTTTACTTGGTTATTATCCGAAAAATCGGCCACTAAAGTGGAGTGCTTTTGGTTTTTACTAGCATCTAACGTTGCAAGTGCTTTATTCAGCTTTTCGCTATTACGTGCAAAAAGAGTAACATTAGCTCCCAAAATTGCTAGCTCTTGTGCGGCTGCAAGCCCTATTCCTTGCGTACTGCCACATACTAAGGCATTTTTACTGGTTAAGTCTAAATTCATTTGAATTGATTTGTAGTAAATATAAAAATCATTTGAATCTAAGGAAAGAAAAATAAGCGTTATTGAGTTAAGCTGCTAATGAATTTAACCACAAAATGCACAAAGAAGCACTAAAGCTATTTCTTTGCGCCTTCGCTACTCTTTCGTAGTACTACGTAGAAGGGGCTGAGGCTTCACCGCCTTCGCTAAAGGCTTTAGTTGATTTCGTAAGCGTTGTGAAAACTTCCTGTCTTTATGGCTAGGCAGGAGACTTTCTTTGCATAAGGAGATATACTATTTTTTAGAGAAGGGTGAATGTGATTTTATTGTATTTAAAAATAAAAAAATCCATAAAATCATTCAGGTTTGCTATACGTTAAATCAAGATAATATGAAACGTGAACTAAATGGCATATTTGAAGCACTTGCCCATTTTAAACTAAAAACTGGCACTATAATTACCTTAAATCAAAAAGATTGCTTTCAGCAAAATGGCATGGTTGCCAATGTGCTACCCGCCTATACTTTTTTAGCAACATGATAAATTTTTAATTTGCCGTGTTTTTTTGCTTTAATTTGTCGATTCTTTACTTTATTGGAACTTAGCCAAAATTGTTTAATGAGCTAATCGTTGCATTCTATTGGCATCCAGTGCCAGCAAAATAAATACGAGTGTTGTAAACGAAATAAGGGATGAGCCTCCATAACTAAAAAATGGGAGAGGAATACCAATAACAGGAAACAGGCCGATGGTCATACCAATGTTTACCATAAAATGAAAGAATAATATACTGGCAACCGAGTAGCCATACACGCGTGCAAAACGCCATTTTTGTCGTTCGGCAATTTGCGTAATCCGAAGTAATAATGCGGTAAATAATACGATTACAAGCATAGAGCCAATCCATCCTTGTTCTTCTCCTATGGTGCAAAAGATAAAATCAGTACTTTGTTCGGGCACAAAATCAAACTTAGTTTGGGTGCCTTTTAGGTAGCCTTTGCCCCCAAACCCACCTGAGCCAATGGCAATTTTCGATTGGGTTACATTCCAGCCTGCTCCCAAAGGATCGGCATTAGGGTTGAGCAATACTAATATTCTATTTTGTTGGTGGGGTTTTAATAAGTTATCAAACGCATACCCTACACTATGGTACATACCTATAATGGCTGCTCCTAAAATAAAAATGAGCGCAGCACGTTTAATGCTTTTACGATTTAAATAGATAGCCAGTGCCATCGTTACTACTACGGGTGTCCAAAAGTAAAAGTTATTTTCAACCAATAATGCCAATAAAAAAATAATAGCAGAAGCAACACCTACTACTAAAGGAATTGGCGACATGCCTTCTCTAAAAAGCACTAAAATAAACATTAAAAACACAAGTGCTGTACCTGCATCGCCTTGTGCAATAATAAGTACCATAGGTATGCTAATAATAAGTACCACAGAAAAAGCATTCTTTAACCTGCTTATTTTAAAATTAGGCTTACTTACATATTTAGCCAGTGCTAAGGCGGTAGCAAATTTGGTAAACTCCGAAGGTTGAAATCTGAATGGACCAATTTCAAGCCATGATTTTGCTCCGTTAACCTCTCGTGCAAAAATCATTACTACCACTAACAGTACTATAAAAATAATCCAAATAGGGTAGGCAAGTGTGTCGTATATTTTATAATCTAAAGATAGGATTACAATAGCAACTATAATGGCAATGCCAATAAAAGCCATTTGCTTGCCAGCATTATGGCTAAAACTAAAAAAGCCAGAAGTGCTGTCAGCATCATAAACGGCTGCATAAACATTAATTACACCAAATAATACCAGCAGGCCATACAGTATAATGGTCATCCAGTCTAATTGATTAACTAAGCCGTCTGTTCTTTTCATTCAAAATCTCCTTTTAAAACGTAGGGTTCAAAATATAATGCTGCACTATCTTTTTTAAGGTATTTTTCAATAAGTAAGCCTGAAATAGCAGCCGCTGCTCGTGCTCCTTGCCCTGCATTTTCAACATATACCGAAACGGCTATTTTAGGATTATCTCTTGGTGCAAAAGCAATAAAAACGGAGTGGTCGGGATTAGGGTCATTTTGCACGGTGCCTGTTTTTCCACATACTTCTATGTCTTTTAATTTAGCTCGGTATTGGCCTGTGCCACTTTTAATTACCTCAGCCATCGCTTCAACTGCCACCTCAAAATAAGCGGAGTCAACACCTGCATAATGTTTTTTAGTATAGATGGGCAAAGGCTGCCCCGTATTACTGATGGATTTTACAAGGTGTGGTTTATAATAATACCCTCTGTTGGCCACCGTAGCCGTAAAATTGGCCATTTGAATAGGCACTACTAAATTTTCTCCTTCGCCAATAGCCAATGAATAAATATTAGAAAATTTCCATTCTCTGCCTTTATAGGCTCGGTCATAGTATTTTGAATCTGGAATTAACCCTCCTTTTTCACCCGGTAAATCAATGCCTAATGGGGCCCCAAATCCAAATTTTTTAATGTACGCATTCCATTTATCGAGCCCAATTTTAGCATCTTTATATGGGCTGTCTTCTACATGTTGCACCACCATTTTACGCATTACTTGGTAGAAATATGGGTTGCAAGAGTTCTTGATAGCACCCACTAATTTTTCGGAGGTGCCAAAGGGGTGGCTGCCTCCATTATGGCAACCTATAAGGTTGGTATTGCATTTAAATCTGGTATATGGTGTAATTACACCTTCTTGCATGGCCACCAACGACTGTACAATTTTAAAGATACTCCCTGGCCTATAAGCCGCCATTAAAGCCCTGTTAAAGAGTGGTTTAAGCGAATCTTGTTTGATAGTGCTAAAATTTTTGCTAAAATTTTTGCCTGATAATAATCCGGGGGCATACGAAGGAGCAGAAACAATACTCAAAATTTCGCCTGTTGAAGGCTCTATGGCTACAATGCTGCCTGATTTTCCTTTCATTAGCTTTTCCGCATATTCTTGAAGGGCTCTATCAATAGTTGTAGTAACAGAAAAGCCAGGAACAGCTAATGTGTCAAACTTACCCTCTTTAAATTTCCCTTTTTCAACACCTCTAACATTTCTAATTTTAAATTGCTTGCCACGCAAGCCTCTTAAGTAAGTTTCGTAATTAGATTCTAGCCCACTTTTGCCAATATAATCTCCACTGTGGTAATAGTTTATTGTATCCTTGGAGAGCTCATATTTACTAATTTCACTGATGTAGCCTAGCGCATTGGCTAAAATTGGATAAGTGTAAGAGCGTGTAATTCGTGGCTGAAGAACAAATCCGGAAAACTCATCCAAATGGTCTTCAAATTTTGAGAAATCCTCAAGGGAAATTTGCTTGATAAACAACGATGCTTTTACGTAAGAATAGGCTTTTGCTTTTTTAGTTTTTGCATCAAATTCTTTAATAGTTATGCCTACCAACCCACAAAAACGTGCTGTATCTATATTTTTTATTTGAGCAGGAATTACGAGTAAATCAAAGATAGCTTTGTTGGCTACCAGTATTTCTCCATTTCTGTCATACATTAAACCTCTAAAAGGGTATTCAATTTCTTCCTGAATAATATTATTATCGGCAGCTGTTTTATAACTGTCATCTAATACTTGCAATAAAAATAGTCTCACAGAAAATATGATGGCTACTAAAACGAAAATACCTTGGATAATATACCCTCTCGATTTATTCATCGCGCACCTGATTTTTTGGAGAATAGATATTGGGTAATGATGACTACACTAAACGTAAAAAAAGTAGATAAAATAATTTTTTGAATAGTAAAAAGGAATAGGTGAAAACCTCCTGCTTCAACAATAAAAAGCCACGAATGGTGTAAGAAAATAAGAATAAGGGCATAAGTAGAAAACCAACTAAATCCCATAAGAGTAGGGGTGGGTCTTGCTCCTAGCGGATACCCGCCATGAGGTGTAAAAACCTTAAATAGCATAGGACGCAAATACATTAAAAGCACCGAAGCCGAGGTATGAACGCCCAATGTATTTGAAAAAACATCAACTGTAACACCCGTGGCAAAACCAATAAGCATAGCTGCGATAATACCTAACTCAAATTGAAAGCTTAGTAAAAAACCAACATAGATAAAGGCAAACCCTTTTCCTAAAAACACCATTTTATTAAATAAAAGTACTTGGAAAAGTATATAGCTAAAAAAAGTAACCAGCTTAATTATGTTGTCCTTATTCATTCTTCAACGGTTTGAGTTAACGAATCAATTTGGGGCAAGTCTTTGTTAAGAACCACCTCTACTAACGATAAATTTGTAAAGTCGTTTACCAGTTTAATTTGGATGTCAAAAAAGGAGGCATCTTCGGGCAATACTAATTTACTTATAATGCCAATGGTAATACCACTGGGGTAAATGGCATTAAAGCCACTGGTTGTAACGGTATCGCCAATGGCTAAATTATAATGGCGGGGTACATAAAGTACTTTGGCATATTCGGGCGATTTTCCATCCCATTGCACGGTGCATAAATTTATTTTATTTTTAATTTCTGCTGAAATCTTTACATCTACATCTAACACAGATACTACCGTTGAGTAGTTTTTTCCTGCCCTCTTTACTTTGCCAACAATTCCGCTATTGCCAATTACGCCCATGCCCGGTTGCACCCCTTGGTTGCTTCCTGCATTAATAGTAAGCGTGTTATTAAGTAGATATACGTTGTTATTAACTATTTTAGAATTAATGAAGGAAAAATTACTAATCGTATCTACACTATTATCTTCTCCCAGTTTTTTTAATAACGCTAAATACTTTGCTCTAAGCAAGGCATTTTCTTTACTCAGCTGCTGGTTAGTAGTGGTTAAACTAAAATAGTTATTGATGTTATTAGCTGACTCTAATAAAGAACCCACTACATAATTAGTAGAGTTAAAAAATGTTACACGGTTATAGTTTGAGTTTTGAACCACTAAAAAAAAAGCGGCTGATTCAAGTAATATAAATACTAAAAAAGCTCTGTATTTGTGTAAAAACAGTAAAAAACTGCGCATTGGCTTATGTCATTAGCACAGGTTTGTACTGGTTCAGGTTTTTCATTGCAATGCCTGTTCCTCTAACCACTGCTTTTAACGGGTCTTCCACTACGTGAATAGGTAGCTTTGTTTTTAAAGCTAATCTTTTACTTAACCCTCGCAATGAAGCACCTCCACCTGTTAAGTGAATGCCTCTGTCGTAAATATCAGCTGACAGTTCTGGGGGTGATATTTCGAGTGCTTTAAGCACGGCTTCTTCTACCTTAGATACTGATTTGTCTAAAGCAAAGGCTATTTCAGAATAAGAAGCTTTAATTACTTTAGGGATGCCTGTCATTAAATCTCTACCTCTGATTTCATAATCTTCAGGGCCATCGTCTAACTCGGTTAAGGCAGACCCCACTTCAATTTTTACACGTTCGGCAGACCTTTCTCCAATGAGTAGATTATGCTGCCTACGCATATAATCCAGAATATCTTTATTAAACGTATCGCCTGCAATTCGAATAGATTGGTTGCTTACAATGCCTGAGAGCGCAATTACAGCAATTTCTGTAGTCCCCCCCCCAATATCAACAATCATAGAGCCCATAGGCTCTTCAATGTCGATGCCTGTGCCAATAGCAGCGGCAATGGGTTCATAAATCATATACACCTCTTTGGCTCCAGCGTGCTCGGCCGAATCTCGTACCGCTCTTTTTTCCACTTCAGTAATGCCCGAAGGAATGCAGATTACCATTCGGTGCGATTTTGGGAAGATACTTCTACTTCCTTCATCAATCATCTTTATCATTCCTCTAATCATATGCTCTGCCGCATGAAAATCAGCAATTACACCATCTTTTAGTGGGCGAATGGTTCGTATATTGTCATGCGTTTTTTCGTGCATTTGCATAGCTTGCCGGCCAATGGCCAAAACTTTGTTTGTGCTGCGGTCAATCGCAATAATGGAAGGCTCGTCCACCACAATTTTGTCATCTTTTATAATTAATGTGTTGGCGGTTCCTAAATCAATGGCTAAGTCACTGGAAAAAAAATCGAAAAAACCCATACTAGTTGTTAAATATTAGTAGTAAAATAAAATTTTGTTGTTGCACTATTTACCAAGCTGACTAAAATACAAATTAGTTTTAATTTATGGCTTAAAACTAATCCATTTTAATGTTTAAAGTGCCTTGTTCCTGTAAAAACCATTGAGATATTATGATTATTGCAATAATCGATGGAATCTTGGTCTTTTTTGGAACCTCCAGGCTGAATAATGGAAGTGATGCCTGCTTTGTTGGCGGCTTCCACACTATCTGCAAAAGGAAAAAAAGCATCAGAGGCCAGTGCTGCTCCTTCTACCGAAAACCCAAAAGTCTCCGCTTTTTTAATGGCTTGTTGCAAAGCATCTACCCTAGAGGTTTGCCCCACACCACTGGCCAACATTTGCCCCTCTTTAACCAGTATAATGGCATTCGACTTGGTGTGCTTGCAAATTTTAGAGGCAAATAATAAATCGGCAATTTCTTGTGTAGTAGGTTGTTTAGTGGTTGCCATAGTTAAACCCGCTTTGGCATCGGTGGTGTTATTGGCCGATTGCTGAATTACACCTCCTAATAAAGATTTAAACACTACTTTATCCTGCGGATAATTTTTGAGTTGCAAGAGTACCCTGTTTTTTTTTGATTGCAAGATGGTTAATGCGGCATCGCTAAAAGAAGGTGCAATCAATACTTCCATAAAAAGTTTGTCAATTTCTAGGGCAGTTTCTTCATCAATGGCGGTGTTGGATATTAACACACCTCCAAAAGCAGAAAGTGTATCTGCTTCAAAGGCTTTTAAATAAGCATTTTTTGTTGTGTTGGCCACTGCCACCCCACAGGCATTGGTGTGTTTTAGTATGGCAAAAGCAGTTTCGTCTTCAAATTCTTTAATTAAACTAATGGCCGCTTCAATATCTACTAAATTATTATACGATATTTCTTTACCGTGCAATTGGGTAAATACCTTGTCTAACTCTCCATAAAAAGTTCCTTGCTGATGCGGGTTTTCGCCATATCGTAAGGGGCGTTCTTGGGTAATGCTATGTTTAAAAGCAGGTATGTTTTCTTCTGCATTAAAATAATTAAAAATAGCCGTATCGTAATGAGAGCTCACATTAAAAGCATAAGCAGCAAATCTTTTTCTTTCGGCCAAGGTGGTTTCTCCATTTCCGTTCTCAAGAATATTAAGCAGTTCAGTATATTGATTTCTTGAGCTTATAATAAGTGCATCTTTATGATTTTTAGCAGCGGCTCTAATTAACGAAATGCCCCCAATATCAATTTTCTCAATAATGGCTTCGTCTAAAGCTCCACTATTCACCGTTTCTTCAAAAGGATATAAATCAACAATGGTCAGGTCTATGGGTGGAATATTGTGCTCCTTAGCTTGTGCAACATCCTTATTATTATCCCTTCGGTATAAAATGCCTCCAAAAACCGCAGGGTGCAGGGTTTTTACACGCCCTCCAAAAATAGAAGGGTAGCCCGTTAAATCTTCAACAGGCGTAGCCTTAATGCCCAAATCATTTATAAATTGTAGGGTGCCACCGGTAGAGTATAATTTAACACCTAGTTCATTTAGCTTTTTAATGATGGGTGCTAGGTTGTCTTTATGAAAAACAGAAATAAGTGCAGAGGTAATTTTCTTTTGCATGGCTATTTTGTAAGCCGCAAAAGTACCCGATTTTGCAATTATTAGTTATAATCATCCGAATAAAAACGCACTAACAGCTATAAAAAGAAATTAACCTCTTTGCCGGATTTATTCCGGCATCCCCCTTTTTATGCATCTAACGAAGAACCGCCTGTGAATCCACCCAGTTGGCGGACAGAGGATGGAATAGTTTTTTTAGGCTATGATATAAATGTGGGCACTACCTACGGCACTTTAAAAATTAACGCTTCTTTGCTAGAGCCCTCTTTGTCCCGATTTAGCAATTATTAGTTTGATTCGGAAAGCAATTTTTCAACAACTTTTAAAATAGTTTCCGGATAGTGTTTATGCTCCAACATGTGAATTTTGGCAGCCAGTGAGTCTGCGGTGTCGTTGGGTGCTACAGGGCAAGTAACTTGTGTGATTATACTGCCTTTATCGTATTGGTTATTTACATAATGAATGGTGATACCGGACTGTTGTTCTTTATTTTTAATAACTGCTTCGTGCACAAAATGACCGTACATTCCCTTACCTCCATAATTGGGCAGTAAAGCAGGATGTATATTTAGCAGGGTGAAATTTTTCACGAGCTGCGTGGGTACAAGCCACATAAACCCTGCTAATATTATTAAATCAATTTGATTGTTTTTTAAATGCGCCAAGATTGCAGGGCTTTTATAAAAATCTTCTTTAGTAAATGATTTAGTTTTAATACCAAATTTTTTGCCTCGGGTTAAAGCATAGGCCGCTGGATTATTGGAGTAAATACATTTAATATCTACCAATTTATTACCCTTAAAATAGTCGAGTATGGCTTGTGCATTAGTGCCACTGCCCGAAGCAAAAATGGCTATATTTATGGATGTCTTTCCCATTAATCTAAATGCACATTTTGAAAAAAAATAAATACTAAAAATAACATAAATAGCGGGTTTTCAAAGCTTGAGATTGGTTTGAGTTCATTTTCAAAATGTTTATGAATAGTTCAGGTTAAATTAATATCATGCTGGCAATGCCTATTACCATAATTGCTTTAGCAACAGTACTTAGTTTGGCGTAATCCTGTTTTTTATCAGCGTAAAAAAGTTTGATACAAAGAAAACCAAGAATAAGGAGGAGGGTAATTAAAAAGGGTATAAATAAATGCCATTGGTTGGTTATAAAAATAACAACTGCAATAAAAAAACTAATAACCCCATAAATTGTTTTTTTAGTATTAGACACCCCAATAGCAATAGGCAATGTTTTGCACCCAAACTTTTCATCTCCTTCCATATCTTCCAAATCCTTTATAATTTCTCTAATAAGCGAAATAAAAAAAGCAAAAATGGCATACATTAAAATGGATTCTAAATTGGTATAATAATGTAAATACACCACAAAAACCGATAGCCCAGTGAGGAAGCTAACCGTTAAATTTCCCCATAGCGGGAGTCGTTTTAACTGGTTAGAATAAAGCCAAAGCAAAAATGCCGCAAGCATATTAACGCCCAATATCCACCAAGAAACAAAACCGCCTAATACAATGCCTGTAAAATTAAATATAGAATGGATGATAAGCACTTGCCTTCTTTTAATATGCTTGCCAATTACCACGCGCGCTGGCTTATTTACATAATCTATTTTTATATCGTAATAATCGTTGATGAGGTAGCCGGCAGAAGCAATTAACAGGGTAGAAATAATTAAAATTAAAAAAGGAACATCTAATACTAATGCCTGAATGCTAACTGGTTTTACTAAAAATAAAGCCACCATAAATTGTGTGATGGCAATAATGGCAAGGTTCGGAAACCGAATGAGTTTTAATAGTTGTAGTAAATTAGTCATCATACTCGGGTTGGTAATAATTTACTATTTGTTGGGTGATGAGCCTGTACAACTCTTGCCTTTCGGGTTGAGGAGCCAATAATTCCATCTGGGCATCCAGTACTTCAAAATCGCCTCTTTTTGCTGGGCCTGTTTGTGCATTTTTTGGGTCTAACTCAATGGCCTTGGCAATGGATTGCTCTAATAGAGGCTGTAACAAAGATAGGTCTAAGTCCGATTCTTTTAGAATGGCTTGCGATTGGGTGAGTATCCAATTGGTAAAATTATTAGCAAATACTGCGGCCAAATGTAATTGCTGCCGTTGGCTGGAAGAAATATTATATACATTGGATGAAACCTGTTTGGCCAATTTTGTAAGTGCATTTCTAGTAAAATTATTTTCAGCTTCTACAAAAAAAGGAATCTCACTAAAATTAGCTCGTTGGTGTTTTGTAAATGTTTGTAGCGGATAAAAAACCCCAATATTTGAAGAGGCTAAATAACCCAATGTACTCAGTGGAACGGAGCCAGACGTATGCGCTATTAGTATGTTATCGGGTAAAATAATTTCTTTGGCCACTTCTTCAATGGCATCATCGGCAACCGCAATAAGGATGACATCGGCCTCATTACTCGAAAAATCTAAATCGGTTTTTACTTGCCCTTCATATAATTTACCTGCAAGCTTTTGGGCGTTTTCGGGGTTGCGGCTGTAAATATTTCGAACCGAGGCCCCTGCATTTTCAAGTGCAGGGGCTAGGTTCCAAGCCAAGTTGCCTGCCCCAACAAAATCGATTTTTAGTGCCTTGCCCATACGTTTTTGCAGTTAACCACTCAAGTGTATTTTTTTATCTTAGTTGAGTCCACTCCGAAAACACCCAAAACCAAAAAAGTCTCTTTTGGCGACCTTTTCATTTTTCTCAATTAGCTGATACTCAGGCATCACCGAATCTTGAAAAATGAAAATCTCATCCAAAATAACTCTTTTTGTGAAAATTGCCTGTTTTCGGAGTGGACTCTTAGTTCAAATCGTTAATCTTGATGTAAATATCATACTTATGCGACATCTAATCTACATTTTATCAATTTCAATAATTGGATTTTTTTCATGTGAGCAAAAAACTGCCCAAGAATACGATGAACCAACTGAGGTAGAACTTCATGCTTTAGCCGATTCCTTAGCGCATAAATTTATTATTGTGGATGGGCACGTTGATATTCCTTATCGTATGTGGAACAACCCAGAAGATATTTCGGTACGTACAAAAAATGGACATTTTGATTATGTGAGAGCTAAAGAAGGAGGACTAGATGCACCTATTATGTCCATTTATATTCCTTCTGCGAGGGAAGATAATGGGGCTAAAATGCTGGCAGATAGTTTAATTGAGTTGGTTGAAAATATGGCCAGGGAGCATCCTGATAAATTTGCCATTGCTACTAACCCTGCTCAAATTAAGGCGCAATTTGCCAAAGGGCTTATTTCATTGCCCATGGGGATGGAAAACGGAGCACCCATTGCCCACGATTTAACTAACGTGCAATACTTTTATAATCGGGGGATTAGGTATATCACCTTAACCCACGCAAAGGCAAACCATATTTCAGATTCCTCGTATGACAGCATACGGTTGTGGAATGGACTTAGCCCGTTTGGAGAGAAAGTGGTTGCAGAAATGAACCGTGTGGGCATTATGGTGGATATTTCGCACGTAAGCGATAGTGCTTTTTATGATGTGTTGGCCATTACAAAAGTGCCAGTAATTGCCTCTCACTCTAGTTGCAGGCATTTTACGCCCGGTATGGAGCGTAATATGTCGGATGATATGATAAAGGCATTGGCAAAAAATGGTGGTGTAGTTCACATCAATTTTGGGTCGTTCTTTTTAGACCCTGCTTTTGCCAATAAAAATAGAGATACCACTTATTTTGCCAAGGCATCTCAAATTGCTGATAATGTAGATCGTGTGGTAGAACTTGCAGGTATTGATTATGTAGCCTTTGGCTCTGATTTTGATGGCGTAGGCGATTTGCCAGAAGATGTAAAAGACGCCTCTCAATTACCCAATGTGTTGTATGAACTTTTAAAAAGAGGCTATTCTGCAAAAGACATTGAAAAAATATGCAATAAAAATACCTTTAGAGTTTGGCAGCAAGCAGAGGACTTTGCAGTTTCTCAAAATTAATGCTAGCAAAGGACGACTTGTACTCTAAAGCGCAACTTGCTTTACGAAATGGCAACGACAAAGAAGAAATTTGGGTTGCCTATAAAGGGGTTATTTATGACGTTGGTGATTCGAAACTTTGGCGAAATGGCCAGCATTATGAGCATTGGGCAGGGCAAGATTTAACAGATGAATTGAAAGATGCACCTCACACCAATAAAGTATTCGCCAAATTTAATATTATAGGACACCTCTATTAATTAATTTTGCCCTCTGTTAGAAATAAAGTGCTTAGATGCAAGGCAGAATCGACAAAGAAGGCTGGTTGCCTTTTTGTCGATTATAACGAAGCAGATAAGTGCTTTAATCTAACCCAAAGGAGCTTTTTATGAGGATCGTGCTCTTCGTTGTGCTTTCTAGTCAGGCAACTAGCCTGCCTTTGAAACCACGCCTCGATCACAAACCTCAGAAAAAGCCAGAGGGTACAAGTAATTAATAGAGGTGTCCTATAGGAAAACTAAAAAACTAATGTGGTTAATAGCAGACAGTGGTTCCACCAAAACGGAGTGGATTTTATTTGATTCTACCGGGCAAATGCAAACAGTAACTACCGCAGGGCTTAATCCCCTATACCTCTCTGAAACAGCGTTTATTGCTGAATTAGAAGACCCGATTTTGGTTGATTGGGCAAGCCAAGTTACACGGGTATGGTTTTATGGAGCAGGATGTGGAGATACCAAAATAAACTATACTACTGCTAATTGGCTAAAATCATTTTTTGTAAAAGCGCATGTAAATGTAGCCTCAGATTTGTTGGGCGCTGCCAGAGCCACATGCGGAACCAGCAAAGGAATAGTGGCTATTTTAGGAACGGGTTCTAATAGTTGCTATTACGATGGCAAGGGTATTAAAATGCACATTAAACCACTTGGGTTTATTTTGGGCGATGAAGGAAGCGGTGCGGCTCTTGGCAAGGCTTTGTTAAAAAAGTTGCTAAGAGATGAGTTTTCGTCTAATTTATCTAAATTAATTTACAAAGAAATTGGGCTAGACTATCACAAAATAATTAGTAAAGTTTATAAAGAAGAATGGCCGAATCGTTTTATAGCTTCTTGTGCTAAAGCGTTATTCTTATACAAAGAAGAAGCGGAAATCGAGAAAGTTTTAAGGAAGGAATTTGATACGTTTACTTTATTGATAAAAAAATATGAGTCAACCTTAAAAATTAATCTCATTGGCTCAATTGGGTTTTATTTTAAAGATTTTATTGCAACAAGTTTGCAAGATCAAGGGCTCGAAATTGGGAAGGTATTAAAATCGCCCACAGAAGCATTGGTTGGGTATCATCTTCAAAATAAGGATTAAACTTTTTCGATTTTTGCTAGCAACGGAATTAAATAATTAGTGCCAGTTTTTGACTCGCAGCATAAAGCACGGGTTCTACGTGATTTTACTTTTTTAAATACCCGTTGTTTAAAAATAAATTCATCTCCTTCATCAATATCTTTTATATACGTGGCGTTTTTATCGCTGCTAGAAAATAAAATAGCCCATAACTGTGGGTCGGCAGAAAGGGACGCTTTCGGGTTTTTCAAATGTTTTGCCAAAACTGAGAGTAACTCATTATTAAATATAGTAGGGTTTAACACGGGCAACATTAATTTTTTAAAAGCATTTTTCCATTCCCATCCGTGTGGTTTTGCAGTTCTGCCATATTGCAGCATTACTTCCAAATGAGCTAATTCGTGTAAATAAGTAATTAAAAATAAAGGTTTGGATAAACCTCTGTTAATGGAGATAATATGTGTTTTTGAGTTAGGCCAATGTTTATAATGCCCAAATTTAGATTTGCGGTTAAAACTTAGGTCTAGCCTAAAAGAGTACTGTTTACTTACGGTTTTGCAATACTCAATGGCATTTTTAGGAAGGTATTGCTCAAATACGTCTGTCATAATTTGTAAAAATAAAAAAGGAGAAAACCATTGGCCTTCTCCTTTTTATAAACGTTAGAATGTTATTATTCTTCAGTTGATTCTTCTGAGTGCTCCCCTTCCATTTCCGTAGCAGTAGAGTCAGCTTCCACTTCTTCAGCTGGAGCTACTACTTCTTCAACAACTTCAACTTCTTCAGCTGCAGGAGCCGCTTCTTCTGTTGTTGCTTCTTCAGTTGAAGAACTCTCTCCACCGCAGGCAACCATACCAAACGCAAAGCCAACTGCGAGCAATAATGTTAATAATTTTTTCATAATTATGTTAGATTAAAAATGTTAGTAAATGCTAAATTTCTGAAAAAATCAGAATAATCCTAATTATAAGCTTATTTTTTTCTAAAATAGACCCTTACAGGTACTCCTTCTAAATTAAAATGGCTCCTTAATTTGTTCTCTAAAAACCGTTGGTAAGGTGCTTTTATGTACTGAGGCAAATTGCAGAAAAAAGCAAAACTTGTTGCTTGGGTTGGTAGTTGAGTAATGTATTTAATCTTAATGTGTTTTCCTTTTAATGCGGGTGGCGGATATCGTTCTATTTCAGGTAAAATTGCATCATTCAGCTTAGAGGTGGCTATTTTTTGTGCTCGATTTTCATATATTTCAACCGCTAATTCAATGGCTTTAAAAATTCGCTGCTTGTTTATTACCGAAGTAAACACAATAGGCGCATAGCTCAAAGGACCCAATTTTTGCTTCATTTCCTCTCTAATTTTAACTGCCGTATTAGTTTCTTTTTCCACCAAATCCCACTTATTAATCATTATTAAAACGCCTTTGCCATATTTGTCGGCTAATGCTATAATGTTAACATCTTGGGCTTCTAGTCCCCGCTCGGCATCAATTAAAATAATACAAATATCGCTGTCTTGCAGCGATTGTAAAGCTCTTAAAACAGAGTAAAATTCAATATCCTCCGTAACTTTAGATTTTTTACGAATACCCGCGGTATCGGTTAAGATAAAATCCTTGCCAAATAAATTATAGCGTGTATTTATAGAATCACGAGTGGTGCCTGCCTGGTCGGTAACTATGTTTCGGTCGGTGCCCACCAAGGCATTTACAAAGGAGGATTTGCCTGCATTGGGGCGGCCTAAAATGGCAATTCTTGGAATGCCCTCATCAGGGTTGCCTTTATCTTCCGATTCAAAAGTTTTAACCACGGCATCTAATAACTCTCCCGTACCAGAGCCATTGGAAGAAGAGATAGGGAAAACTTCATCGAATCCTAGTGCATAAAATTCGCCTGCCATAAAGCTCATTTCGGTGGTATCAGATTTGTTTACAGCAACAAATACGGGCTTGCCTACTTGCCTAACTACTTTGGCAAAATCCTCATCTAATCCAGTTAGCCCATCTTTAGCATCTACCATAAAAATGATGCACGAAGCTTCGCCCAAGGCAAGTTTCACTTGGTCGCGAATGGCTCCCTCAAAAATATCATCCGATCCACTTACATACCCTCCGGTATCAATAGTGGTAAAATGTTTGCCCGTCCATTCGGCATAGCCGTATTGCCTGTCACGGGTTACGCCACTTTCATTATCCATTATAGCGGTTCTTTTTTCTACCAGTCGGTTAAAAAAAGTTGATTTGCCCACATTGGGTCTTCCTACTATTGCAACTATGTTTGCCATTTTATCTCTTTATTGTGTTGCCACGAATTTATTAAAAATATTCACTTTTTAAGTCGATACAATGAGAGAATGAGAGAGTAAAAATAATTCTCCTTTACTATAGCATTCTCTCATTCTCTCATTCAATCATTTTTTCATTCTCTCATTTCTTTAACTAGTACCCGAATCCTTTAATGGTCAGTTTTTTCTTTCGCCAATCATCGGCCACTTTTACATACGTTTCCAAATGAATTTTTTTATTAAAAAATATTTCCATATCCTGCCTAGCAGCAATGCCTACTTTTTTTAAGGCTTCGCCTTTATGACCTATAATGATTCCTTTTTGGCTTTTGCGCTCAACGTAAATTAAGGCTCTAATTCTAATTATTTTCTTATCCTCTTTAAATTCTTCAACGATTACCTGTGTGCTGTACGGCACTTCCTTTTTATAGTTTTGAAAAATTTTTTCACGTACAATTTCTTCCACAAAAAACTTTTCGGGTTTATCGGTTATTTCATCTTTAGGAAAATACGCTTCGTGTTCAGGCAGCAATTCTAAAATGGTATCAAAAAGTACATGTATATTTTCGCCTTTAAGTGCTGATACTTCAATGGTTTTGGCAGGTGTAAACACCTCGTGCCAATACGCAATCTTATCATAGGCTTGCGAACCTGTTGATAAATCAATCTTGTTCATTATCATTATCACTGGTTGGCTAAGGCTCTTAAGTCTTTCTATAAACTCTTCATCGTGCTTTTCGTATAAATCAGTTACAAAAAGAATAATGTCTGCATCTTCTAACGAAGTGCTCACAAAACGCATCATTGCATTTTGTAGTTCGTACTGAGGCTTAATAATGCCAGGGGTATCAGAATAAACCACTTGAAAATCTTCGCCACTCAAAATACCCATAATGCGGTGGCGGGTAGTTTGCGCTTTTGAGGTAATTATAGAAAGGCGTTCGCCTACCAGTTGGTTAATTAATGTTGATTTGCCTACATTGGGTTTACCAATGATACTTACAAACCCTGCTTTATGCTTTTTATCTGCCATACAAAATAATATGTGGCAAAGGTATTTGTTTTTAATTTATGACCCTCTACTTTTGTACTCCCTTAGCAAAAGGCTAGGATTAAATAGTAAAACATATTTAAAATTTGGTGCGAGGCACGAGCCGTTCGAACGGGTTTTAAATAAATAATATATCGCAGGGTGGAGTTATCGGGAGTAGCTCGTTTAGAAATGTATAATTTCTCTGAACATGAGACAGCGATACTATTTTGTAAAAATATATCGCGGGGTGGAGCAGTTGGTAGCTCGTCGGGCTCATAACCCGAAGGTCGTTGGTTCAAGTCCAACCCCCGCTACTACAAAGGGTGTCGCATGCGATGCCCTTTTTTTATGGCTTTTTTTGTAGTTGATTTCTAATTTACAGCTACTTAGCGAGACGCTCAGACCAGTAAAAGATTGGTTTAGTGTTCTCTAATACATAAACGCAATAAATCAGAATATTTATTTTGTGAGTAATTTCATTTGAATTATAAATTTAGGATCAATTGACTTTATTATATTTTGTGATCCGTTAATAAAAGAAACAGTTGTATCATTAACCCAATTAATTTTTGCAACTAATTTACTTAATTCTGGATCTGAGCTTACCGTTCTAATAACATATTGAGGATACCCAATATTAGTTATTTGAATATATTTTTTAATAAGAGCCCTCCATTTGTTAAGATCTATTGAATTAATTATAGCTTTATTTTTTTTACGTTTTTGTCTTAATGTCATAGCTTAACTGGTTTATTATGGATTGAGATTTATATTAGCCATTTAGTTACAATACTTAGTAATACAGCATAGGCCTCATCACTACCTAATTCTCCTGCTTTTGAAAATGACTGACATGCTGCATCCTTCTTATTTTGTTTAATATACACTAAACCAATGTTAACGTATGCACTCTGCACATATATTCCATCTTTAAATAAACTTTCTGTATAAAGTGCATTATAAAAGTCTTTTAAACTCTTTTCAAAATCATTTAATTCAAGCATACATAGTCCTCTTAAATTATATGAGGATTTTTAATGATGATTCATCATTAAAAAACATATAACTCTATCCAAAATAGATTTGATTACTTTTTGGAATACACACCAAGACCCTGATAACTTAATCATCTAAAATCCAAGTTTGAGCCTCCGTCATCTGGTGGGTAACTTGGGAGGGTTAAATAAATTCGGAATACGACTTAGAGTTGTGGCCTCGAATGGCTTATAAGTTAGATTCAGAGTCCCTTGCAGAATACTCTGAGTGCGAATATTATCATTTTAACAATATGAATTGAATTATTCTATTAGTCTGAATATAAGTCTTATTGATATGATTTTCGTCTTGATTTTCAGTCCAAATCAACTTTTCAACTCCATCTCCTAATACTATACCTTTTACATATCCTGTATAAATAGTATCTTGACCAGTTATGATTTTAACATTCAATTTTTTCTCGTACGATTCAAAAAATTTGTCAATAAGTTCAGATCTAGAAATTTGTTTCATCTTCTTTTAATTTTTACGATCAGAGGATAAGATAATTCAACAACATGTCAACAAAAATACACTCAAAACCTCACAAATCCGTCACAAATAAACCTAATCTATTTTCTATATCGAATAATATCGGTCCCCAACTGGCGCAAGTTTAGCGATAGCGTAACTTGTGCCTTTAATGCCTTTAAGGGTTTACAACCCGTTATATTTTTCACTCTTTACCACTATTACTCTATAAATTTAATAGTTAGCAAACCTTTTATTCCTGCATAATCTCTTGCACTGCTGTATAAATAATGTGCTGGTTCTTCTACAATTCCTGCTTCTACAGGATTATTATGAAGGTAATCTAGCCGTTGTTCCATTACTTTATTTGTAGATAGCTCAATTGGGTGGTTATCTTGCCGCCAAAACTGATAGTTTTTATTATTGCTGTTGCGTTCTCCTGCTTTTTTAAAAATCCATAACATCCAATTCTTTCTGCTTTCCTGTTTGTTTTCTTCTATCAGTTTTAGCAACTGTTTTGAGGTATGCCTTTTGAAATCTCTGATAATATCTTCTTGCTTTATTCCTTCTTTCGATGATATTATTAAGTGTACATGGTTGCTCATTATACACCAAGCGTACAGTAACAACCCTTTGTTTTCTTGGCAATAGGTTAGGCTATCAATAAGTGCATTTTTATATATTCTACGTGTAAAAACGTCAACCCACTCTACTACAGCAAATGTAATAAAGTGCAACTTTGTTTGATCTCGTATTTTATATTTTGCACTCAATTTTGTTTCTTTACTATTTGCCGAGTCAAAGATTCTTTTTATCATTTGTAAACACAAGTTACGCTATCGCTAAACTTGCGCTAGTGGGGATCTTTTTTAGAATTTAACTTTTCTACCTTGTAATAGCGAAATTCCCCATTCTCCCTAATACACCCATCGAATTTTAGACTAAACTCAGATTGAATTTCGAACGGCCTATTCGAATTGGCTTTTTTGTAATAGTAGAATTTTCCAGTAAGATGATACTCAACTCTAAAATTATATGTTGGTTCAAATAAGTGCTCTTCTCCACTTGTATATGTTAATCCAAGCGATTCTAATTCGTTCTGTTCTGTATCGGGTGTAAAACCAAAGAAGTCAACATCATTCGGGAGTGATATAAACTCAGTAACAAAATGCCATTCAGAGCACAGTTCTATATATTTTGACTTAAACTCATTTATAATCGAACTGTCTAAATTCGGTTTCTTAATCCATTCTAACATCTCCATCTCTTTTATAAACCACTTTACTTTTCAAATTTACGCTAATATTATTGTTTCCCCATTATGCAATTCCTTAAATCCTCCACTAGTCTTAGCGTCTTGCTGAGACCTTGTTACGGCTCTGCCTCAGGGTAGTTTAATCTCAAAATATAGTGAATAATGCGGGTTAGATTAGTGAATGGATATAGTTGGCAGTCTTTTCAAGGTAATTATTTCGCATATAATCTAGTATTTGGTATTCATCTTGATCTGGATTAGTTCTGTTAAGAACCATTTCTTTAAAAGCTTCTACTGCCTTTTGAGGGTTGAGGTCAATAATATCTGTGGCAAAATCATCTGCATTTTTTGCCGAAAGAGAAAACCGGGTTAAATACTCCTGTGGAAAGTCTTTGAGGTTATTGGTTACAATAACATTGGCATTTGTTTTAATGGCAGCAGCCAACACATGACAGTCTTTTTTATCGGGTAGGTTAACTGTTTTAATTAAAGGTTCGTAATTGGCTACCAGTGCATCCGGAAATGCTTGATTTGGCCATTTTAATCTTATGGCAATGGTGGCTTCCTTAACCCCTTTTCTTCTCATTACGTCTGCCCACTCATCAAAAATATGTTGGCTCCATTTTGGTGTAAAAAGGTCGTGGTGTGCAAACCACAGTAGCAGGTCTCGTATTGTAATAGGGTAGATTACATTTGTATCAAGGATGGCTGCAAATCTTACACTATGAATCATACAGGCCTAATTCTTGGTCTTCTTTCATCATTTTAATAAGAAGTGCTTTTTGTTTTTCTTTCACTTCTTTTTTATACTTCATAATATCCTCGATTTTAATTCGCCTATGCCTGCCAATTTTGGTAAATGAAATACCCCCATTATCAAGAAGTTTAACTATATGTGGTCTTGAACAGTTCAGGAGTTCTGCCGCACCTTGGGTTGTTATTTCTGCTGCAATTGGCACAATAGATACGGGGTTGCCCCGGCTGGTTTCCTTGAGTATCTTGGCAAGAAGTTTTAAAGCATTAAGCGGTATTTTAATCTTTTCTTTGGTTTCCTCTATTTCAATTTCAGTAATCTCAGTATTAAGCGATTCCAGCATTGCTTCTAAGGCATTGTATGACTCCATAGCCGTTTTTTGTTCTTGCTTTGAGGGCTTGGTAATGTCTTTGAGTGGATACATAATTAATACGATTTAGTGATTTGTGTTTACAATTATAAACGAAACAAACGACAATGTGTTTCGAATATTTCGTTTGTTTAGATAAAATTAACATCCACCACTAGTCCAATCCATGGTTCGTGAGGACACCATAGTCGTTAACTTAAGCAAAATTTGCAAAAAATAAAGTGCAAATATTTAGTTGGTCTTGAGGACAATAGTCCCATTTGGGACTAATTTAACTACTTCGAGTTTTCTTCCCATTATTTTGTTTTTTTAAGAAGCGAACACCTTGTGGTTGTTCGCTTTTGATACCTAAAAATAGTGATTTCAGGGAAGAAACTCACTAAAAATCGACAAAAAGTTGTTTATTAAGCAGCACGGCAAAGAGCTAAAATTTGCCATTGAAAATAGTCTTTCAGAAGAAGTAATCAATCAAACAGCCAAAGAGATTGGCTTTACACAAAGAGTTCGAAAATTACCAGCCGCAAGTTTCGTCAATACACTCATGTTTTCAGCCTGCAATTAAGCCAATACCAGTTTGCCTGATATATCAGCAGACTTACATCAACAATTTGCTATTAATATTAGTAAAGAAGCCCTTCATAAAAAATTTACCCATAAGGGGGTTAGTTTTCTTAAAGAATTGATTAAAATTCAATTAACTCAACAATTTGCATTACCAGAGGATGATGAACTAAAAAAACACTTCACCTCCATACATATTAAAGATTTAAGTAAATTTTCATTGCCAACTACCTACAATGGCAACTACCCTGGTTATGGTAATTTTAGCAAAACAAATGGATTAATGAACTTGCAATATGAATATGATTTATTATCTGGAAGCTGGGACTCCATAGCTTTAACAAGCTGCAAAACGAACGATCAACAAAATTCAAAAGAAACAATTGAGCGAATATCCAAAGGAGCCCTTTACATAAGAGACTTGGGCTATATTACCCCTACCTATTTAATTCTACTTTACTAAGATAAATAAAAGGAATAATATCTGCAATTATAATTGGTTAAGTTATTGTTATTCAGCAAATTACGTTCTTAAATAATTTATTGTTAACCACCGATTGAATATAGTGATGACGAAAATTCAATCGGATAAAAAAATAGTTGAAAATTTCTTAACTCCTTGCAACTCAGGCAATTGTCTTTCAAGTTGGCTCGTTAAGTTCAAATCTTTATTTCAACTAGCACGACATAATCGTTTGGATGTCGCAAATCAGTACAT
>Ga0256839_1000250_pt1 | contig 70177 bp, 60 predicted proteins | sample 354166metaG_FD_185968 | JGI IMG/M metagenome (GOLD analysis project Ga0256839, IMG submission 185968) | Hydrothermal vent microbial communities from Mid Atlantic Ridge, Atlantic Ocean - 354-166 | ecosystem: Environmental > Aquatic > Marine > Hydrothermal vents | place: Atlantic Ocean: Mid...
TCTCGAAATAGTCGGCGGTGGCCCGTTCCGCCACCAGCACCCCGGCATCGTAGGGGGAGAGGCCGAATTCGCGGATGAACCGTTCCTTCTTCTCGTCGGGAAGCTCGGGCAGGCTCGCCCGGATGCGGGCGATGAAATCCTCCTCGAGCTCCAGCGGCAGCAGATCGGGATCGGGGAAGTAGCGATAGTCGTGCGCTTCCTCCTTGCTGCGCATGGAGCGGGTGACGCCGCGGGCCGAATCGAACAGGCGGGTTTCCTGCTCGATCACCCCGCCGGCCTCCAGGATCTCCACCTGGCGCCGGGCCTCGTATTCGATCGCCCGGGCCACGAAGCGCATGGAATTGACGTTCTTGATCTCGCAGCGGGTGCCGAATTCGCCGCTGCCCACCGGCCGCACCGAGACGTTGGCGTCGCAGCGGAGCGAGCCTTCCTCCATGTTGCCGTCGCAGGTGCCGAGATAGCGGAGGATGGAGCGCAGCTTGCGCATGTAGGCGACCGCCTCCTCGGGGGAGCGGATGTCGGGCTCGGAGACGATCTCCATCAGCGCCACGCCGGAGCGGTTGAGATCGATCAGGGTCCTGTCCGGGAGCTGGTCGTGGAGCGACTTGCCGGCGTCCATCTCGAGATGGAGGCGGGTGATGCCGATCGCCTTGCTGCGGCCGTCGGGAAGGTCGATCAGCAGCTCCCCCCTGCCGACGATGGGGTGCTGATACTGGCTGATCTGGTAGCCGTTCGGGAGATCGGGATAGAAATAGTTCTTGCGCTCGAACACCGAGAAGCGGTTGATCTCGGCGCGAAGGCCGAGGCCGGTGCGGACCGCCTGCTCGATGCAGAACCCGTTGATCACCGGCAGCATGCCGGGCATGCCGGCATCGACCGGGCTCACCTGGCTGTTGGGTTCGGCGCCGAATTCGGTCGAGGCGCCGGAAAACAGCTTGGCCCTGGAGATCACCTGGGCGTGTACCTCGAGGCCGCAGACGATCTCCCAGTCGCCCGTCTCTCCCCTGATGACGAAGCTCATCTCAAGCCGCCTCCGCGAGCCCGTAGGGCAGGGTGGTGAATGCCGCCGCCTCCTCGAGCGCCCTGCCGACATCGAGGACCGTGGCCTCGTCCCAGGCCCGGCCGATCACCTGCAGTCCGAGCGGCAGCCCTTCGGTGGACAGCCCGGCCGGCACCGAGATCCCGGGGAGCCCGGCGAGGCTCGCCGGCACCGTGAACACGTCGTTGAGATACATGGCCACCGGATCGTCGCTCTTCTCGCCCAGGCGGAAGGCGGCGGAAGGGGCGGTCGGGGTGAGGATGGCGTCCACCTCGCGGAAGGCCTCCGCGAAATCCTCGGCGATCCGCCGCCGGACCTTCTGGGCCTTCAGATAGTAGGCGTCGTAGTAGCCGGCGGAGAGAGCGTAGGTGCCGATCAGCACCCGCCGCTTGACTTCGGTGCCGAAGCCCTCGCCCCGGGTCTTCATGTAGGTCTCGGTCAGATCGTCTCCCTCGATCCTGAGCCCGTAGCGCATGCCGTCGTAGCGGGCGAGATTGGAGGAGGCTTCGGCCGGGGCGATGATGTAGTAGGCGGGAAGCGCATATCGGGTGTGGGGCAGGGAGATCTCGCGGATCTCCGCGCCCGCCGCCCGCAGCCATTCCGCCCCCCGCTCCCAGAGCCGCTCGATCTCCACCGGCATGCCCTCCACCCGGTATTCCGCGGGAATGCCGATCCTGAGGCCGCGGATCCGGCCGGAGAGGCCGCCGATCCAGTCGGGCACCTCGAGATCGGCGCTGGTGCTGTCCCGCGGATCGTACCCGGCCATCGCCTGCAGCAGCAGGGCGCAATCGGCGACCGTCCGGGTCAGGGGGCCGGCCTGGTCGAGGGAACTCGCGAAGGCGACGATGCCGAAGCGCGAACAGCGGCCGTAGGTGGGCTTCATCCCGACGATGCCGCAGAAGCTCGCCGGCTGGCGGATCGAGCCGCCGGTGTCGGTGCCGGTGGCGCCGAGGGCGATGCGGGCGGCGACCGCCGCCGCCGAGCCGCCGGAACTGCCTCCCGGCACCAGGGGAGTCTCCTCGGCGGGGCGGGTCCAGGGATTGCGCACCGGCCCGTACCAGGAGGTGACGTTGGCCGAGCCCATGGCGAATTCGTCGAGATTGGCCTTGCCGAGGCAGACCGCGCCCGCTTCCCAGAGCTTGCGGGTGACCGTCGATTCGTAGGGCGGCACGAAACCGTCGAGGATGCGCGAGCCGGCGGTGGTGAGGATCCCCTCGGTGCAGAAGAGATCCTTGATCGCCAGCGGGATCCCTTCGAGGAGACCGGCCTCGCCGCGCCGGAGCCGGGCGTCGGCGGCCGCCGCCATGGCCAGCGCCCGCTCCGGCGTTTCGGTGATGTAGGCGTTGAGATCGCGTGCGGATTCCATCGCCGCGAGATGAGCCTCGGCGAGCTCGCGGGCGGAGATCGCGCGCCGCGCGAGGGCCGCGCGGGCCTCGGTCAGGGTCAGGCGGACGAGATCCGACACGGCCCTACTCCACCACCTTGGGGACGACGAAATAGCCGTCGTGGGTTTCGGGGGCGTTTTTCAGGATGTCCTCGCGCCGTCCGCCGTCGGTCACCTCGTCCGTCCGCCAGTGCGCCGCGATCTCCATCACCTTGCGCATCGGCTCGACGTCTTCGGTGTCCACCTCCGAAAGCTGGTCGATCCACTCTAGAATCCGGGCGAGTTCGCCGGTCAGGGCGTCGAGCTGCGTCTCGGGCAGCTCGATCCGCGCGAGATGGGCGATCCGCGCGACGGTCGTCTTGTCGAGCGCCATCAGTCACCGCCTTTCGAGCGAAGGAACGGAGGTCCGATCGGAACCGGCGGCGAGGTTAGCCGCCCCCCGGGCCGAGGACAACCGCGTGCCGCCGGGATCGACGGCCGGGCGCCTTCCTCAGTCGAACAGGTCCTCGAAGAGGTCGAACACCGATTTGCGCTTCTTGCGTTTCCGGTAGTACGGGCCGCGGGGATCGGGAGGCGGGGGCGGCATCGCGCCGCGATCGGGCGGACGCCGCTGCGGCTCCTCCTCGTGGGAGGCCTCCACCTCGCGCACCGCCGCCATCAGCTTTTCGAGTTCGCCGCGGTCGAGCCATACGCCGCGGCATTTCGGACAGATGTCGATCATCACCCCCCGGCGCGAGATCTCGCGCATGCCTTCCTGGCAGTTGGGACACATCAAGAGCGGCATCTTCGCTTTCTCCCTGCGGCAACGAGAACACAAGATGGTCCGCGTTCCGGCGCCGACCAGACGGTCTCGGCGGACGTGCGGCAAAAGGGTCGCGAGGGGCGTGCCGCCGGCCGGTTGCGGGGGGATTCGAGCTGTGTTAAGAGCCCGCCTGCCTTTGAGGGAAGGCACGCGGACCGCGCGCCGGCCGTTGCGTGCGCGCATCGTCGACAGGCTCTTCTGGGGAAGCGAGGTTTGGCTGCGATCAAGGGCACAGCGTCGGGCTTGGCCAAACGCTATGCGACGGCGCTCTTCGAACTCGCCCGGGAAAGCGAGGCGCTCGATCGGGTGGCCGAGGATCTCGCCACCGTCCGCGAGGCGCTGACCGAGAGCCGTGAACTGCAGCGACTGATCCGCAGCCCGGTGGTGCCGCGGGAGGAGCTCCAGGGCGCCATGCTGGCCCTCGCCGAGCGCCTCGGCGTCCACCGGATCGTGCGCAATCTCCTCGGGCTGCTCGCGCAACGGCGGCGGCTCTTCGCGCTCCGGCACGTCATCGACGCCTACGGCGAGATGCTGGCCGCCCATCGGGGCGAGGTGACCGCCGAGGTGACCGCCGCCATGCCGCTGGACGAGAAGCAGCTCGGTCGTCTCCGGAAGGCGCTCGAGCGCCAGGCGGGGCGCACCGTCAAGCTCGTGGCCAGGGTCGATCCCGAGCTCATCGGCGGACTGGTGGTGCGGATCGGCTCGCGCATGATCGACGCTTCGCTGAGAACCAAACTGCAACATCTCGAGTTGTCCATGAAAGGGGTTCGGTGATGGATATCCGCGCCGCCGAGATTTCCGCGATCCTCAAGGACCAGATTGCGCGTTTCGGCACCGAGGCCGAGATGGCCGAGGTCGGCCGGGTGCTGTCGGTCGGCGACGGTATCGCCCGCGTCTACGGGCTCGACGAGGTCCAGGCCGCCGAGATGGTCGAGTTCGAGGACGGCACCCGCGGCATGGCGCTGAATCTCGAGAACGACAATGTCGGTGTCGTCATCTTCGGTGACGACCGCAACATTCACGAGGGGTCGCTGGTCAAGCGCACCAAGGCCATCGTCGACGTGCCGGTGGGCAAGGGGCTGCTCGGTCGGGTGGTGGACGCGCTGGGCAATCCGATCGACGGCAAGGGGCCGATTGAAGCCGAGGAGCGGCGGGTCGTCGATGTCAAGGCGCCGGGCATCGTTCCGCGGCGTTCGGTGCACGAGCCGATGGCCACCGGGCTGAAGGCGATCGACGCTCTCATTCCCATCGGCCGCGGTCAGCGCGAGCTCATCATCGGCGACCGCCAGACCGGCAAGACGGCGATCGCCGTCGACACCTTCATCAACCAGAAGCGCCTCAACGAGGCCGCCGGCGAGGACGAGAGCCGCAAGCTCTACTGCGTCTATGTCGCCATCGGCCAGAAGCGCTCCTCGGTGGCCAAGCTCGTCAAGACCCTGCAGGACGCGGGGGCGATGGACTATTCCATCGTGGTCGCGGCCACCGCCAGCGATCCCGCGCCGCTCCAGTATCTCGCCCCTTATTCCGGTTGCGCCATGGGCGAGTATTTCCGCGACAACGGGATGCATGCGGTGATCGTCTACGACGATCTGTCCAAGCAGGCGGTGGCCTACCGGCAGGTATCGCTGCTGCTGCGCCGGCCGCCCGGCCGCGAGGCCTATCCCGGTGACGTCTTCTATCTCCATTCGCGGCTCCTCGAGCGTGCCGCCAAGCTCAACGAGGAGCACGGGTCGGGTTCCCTCACCGCGCTGCCGATCGTCGAGACCCAGGCCAACGACGTTTCCGCCTACATTCCGACCAACGTCATTTCCATCACCGACGGCCAGATCTTCCTCGAGACCGATCTCTTCTATCAGGGAATCCGGCCGGCCCTGAACGTCGGCCTCTCGGTCTCGCGGGTGGGCTCCTCGGCCCAGATCAAGGCCATGAAAAAGGTCGCCGGCCGGATCAAGCTGGAGCTCGCCCAGTACCGCGAGATGGCGGCCTTCGCCCAGTTCGCCTCCGATCTCGACGCCGCCACCCAGCGCCTGCTGAACCGCGGCGCGCGTCTCACCGAGCTCCTCAAGCAGCCGCAGTTCCACCCCATGCCGCTCGAGGAGCAGGTCTGCGTCATCTACGCCGGCGTCCACGGCTATCTCGATCCCATCCCGGTGACCGAAGTGGTCCGCTTCGAGCGCGAGTTCCTCGACGAGCTGCGCGATCGGGGCGCCGACATCCTCGAAGCCATCCGCACGAGCGGCGACCTGGACGAGGCGACCGAGAAGAAGCTCAAGGATCTTCTCGACCGGTTCGCCAAGACCTTCGCCTGAGGTCGGCGGATGCCCAGCCTCAAGGATCTCAGGAACCGCATCGCCAGCGTCAAGCAGACGCGCAAGATCACCAGCGCCATGAAGCTGGTGGCCGCCTCCAAGCTGCGCCGGGCCCAGGCCCAGGCCGAGGCTTCCCGCCCCTACGCCACCCGCATGGCGGAGATGCTGGGCAATCTCGCGGCCGGGGTGGCGGAGCTGCCGGAAGCGCCGAAACTCCTTTCCGGGACCGGCAAGGAGGATGTGCATCTGCTGGTGGTGATGACCGCCGATCGCGGCCTCTGCGGCGGTTTCAACAGCTCCATCGTGCGTGCGGCACGCCAGCGGATCGCCCGCCTGCGGGCGGAGGGCAAGGAGGTCAAACTCCTCTGTGTCGGCCGCAAGGGTCGCGACATGCTGCGCCGCGAATACGGCGATCTGATCGTCGATTACATCGCCGGGGTGGCCGGCAAGCGCCGGATGGAGTTCGCCGATGCCCGGATGATCGCGGAGAAGGTGTCGGCCCTGTTCGACGCCGGCGAGTTCGACGTCTGCACCCTGATCTTCAACCGTTTCCGTTCGGTCATCACCCAGGTGGTGACCTTCAACCAGGTCATCCCGGTGCAGCCGCCGGAGGCGGAGAAGCCGGAGGAGGAACTCGGGGCCGTCTACGAGTTCGAACCCGAGGAAAGCGTCATCCTGGGCGAGCTTCTGCCCCGCAACCTCGCGGTGCAGGTCTACGGGGCCCTGGTGGAGAACGCCGCCGGCGAGCAGGGGGCGCGGATGGCGGCGATGGACAATGCGACCCGCAATTCGGGGGAGATGATCCATCGCCTGACGCTCACCTACAACCGGACCCGCCAGGCCCAGATCACCAAGGAACTCATCGAAATCATCTCCGGCGCGGAAGCGCTCTGACGCCGACGGTCTTTCTCGGAGTGACGACATGACGGACGCCGTGAGCAAGGAAAACGTAGCGGTCGGGCGCGTGGCCCAGGTCATGGGTGCCGTCGTCGACGTGCAGTTCGACGGTCCGCTGCCGGCCATCCTCAACGCCCTCGTCACCGACATCGACGGCCGGCGGCTGGTGCTCGAGGTGGCGCAGCATCTCGGCGAGTCGACGGTGCGGACCATCGCCATGGACACCACCGACGGGCTGGTGCGGGGGCACGAGGTGATGGATACCGGAGCGCCCATCACCGTGCCGGTGGGTCGCGAGACCCTCGGCCGGATCCTCAACGTCATCGGCGAGCCGGTGGACGAACGCGGACCGGTGACCGCCAAGGCCAGTGCCCCGATCCATCAGCCGGCACCGCCTTTCGTCGACCAGTCGACGGAGGAGGAGGTGCTGGTCACCGGCATCAAGGTCGTCGATCTGCTCACCCCCTATCCCAAGGGCGGCAAGATCGGCCTCTTCGGCGGCGCCGGCGTCGGCAAGACCGTGCTGATCATGGAGCTGATCAACAACATCGCCAAGGCCCATGGCGGCGTCTCGGTCTTCTCCGGAGTCGGCGAGCGCACCCGCGAGGGCAACGATCTCTATCACGAGATGATCGAATCCGGGGTGATCGATCTCGAGAATCCCGAGAACTCCAAGGTGGCGCTGATCTACGGCCAGATGAACGAGCCGCCCGGGGCCCGGGCCCGGGTCGGCCTCACCGGGCTGACCGTGGCCGAATATTTCCGGGATCAGGAAGGGCAGGACGTGCTGCTCTTCATCGACAATATCTTCCGCTTCACCCAGGCCGGTGCCGAGGTTTCGGCGCTCCTCGGCCGCATTCCCTCGGCGGTGGGCTACCAGCCCACGCTCGGTACCGACATGGGGGCCCTGCAGGAGCGGATCACCTCCACCCGGAAGGGCTCGATCACCTCGGTGCAGGCGGTCTACGTGCCCGCCGACGACCTCACAGACCCGGCCCCGGCGACGACTTTCGCCCATCTCGACGCCACCACCGTGCTGTCGCGGCAGATCGCCGAACTGGGCATCTATCCGGCGGTGGATCCCCTCGATTCCACCTCCCGGATCCTCAAGGCCGATGTGGTCGGCGAGGAGCATTACGAGGTCGCCCGCCGGGTGCAGGAGACCCTGCAGCGCTACAAGGCGCTCCAGGACATCATCGCGATTCTCGGCATGGAGGAGCTGTCGGAGGAGGACAAGCTGATCGTCGCCCGGGCGCGCAAGATCCAGCGCTTCCTCTCGCAGCCCTTCCACGTCGCCGAGGTGTTCACCGGTTCGCCCGGCAAGCTGGTCCCCGTCGAGGAGACGATCCGCGGCTTCAAGGGCATCTGCAACGGCGATTACGACGATCTCCCGGAAAGCGCCTTCTACATGGTGGGAACCATCGACGAGGCGGTGGAGAAGGCCAAGCGGCTCGCCGCCGAGATGGCCTGAGACGGGGGACGGCGGAGTGGCCGAGAAGCTGGCGTTCGATCTGGTGGCTCCCGAGCGCCTGCTCGCGAGCCTCGAGGTGGACATGGTGGTGGCCCCGGGCGTCGAAGGCGATTTCGGCGTGCTGCCGCTGCACGCCCCCCTCGTTTCGCTGCTGCGGCCGGGGGTGATCCGGGTCTACGAAGGCGACGAGGTGACGAAAAGGGTGTTCGTCGCCGGGGGCTTCGCCGAAGTCAACGGCCGGGGGCTCAGCATCCTCGCCGAGGAGGCGGAGCCGGTCGAGGAGATCGATCCCGAGGAGGCCCGCACCCGGCTTCGGAACGCCGAAGAGGATCTGGCCGACGCCAAGGAGCCGGAGGAGGCGGAGCGCATTCGTCTGGAGCGCGCCGTCGCCGTCGCCCGCGCCCGTCTGGAGGCGGTCGAGCAGCCGGTCTGAACCGGCCCCCGGCCGGCGGTCTGCCGGAAAGAAATCGAGCCGCCCTCCTCGGAGGGCGGCTCTCGCTTCGGCCCCGGAGAATCCCGGAGCGGGGGCTTCAGCGGGTGCGGAAGAGTACCGGGAAGACCTCGCAGTAGCCCTTCCAGCGGCTCCAGCTCCTGCCGCCGTTGGTGCTCCTCTCGATTTGGAGGCTCTTGCCGTTCACGTCGAGCGCATCGACGAAGCGCGGCCGCACCTTGGACACCATGTTCCTGGCCAGCGTGACGGCATTGTCGGAAAAGCCCTGCAGCCAGTAGGCGCTGCTGCTGTTGGAGCGCAACACCACGTAATAGGTGCCCGGACCGATGCGGGTATTGGGAAAGGCCCGCGAGGTCCAGTTGCGCGTCCCGGGGCGATCGCTTTTCTTGGGTACGCCGACGGAGAAGGAGGACGCCGGGATCGAGACGCTGTTAAGCACGCGCATGCCGGCGTCGCGGAGCTCCACGATCAGATCGCCGACACCGGCCTTGTTGCGGAAGGCCGCCACCCAGACCTCGTTCAGGGTGAGGGCGGGATAGCGGTTCGGAATCTCCAACTTCATCCGCGCCCAGCGGCTGCCGCCGATCCGGTCGCGACAGCCGCTGTTGCCGACCGCGAAGGGCCAGCCGCGAACCTCGCCGTCCGAATAGATGAGGGCGTAGACGGGATGCCATCCGCGCGAACCGATGCGCGGGGCCCATTTGACGCGATCTTCCGAATAGAGAACCGCTTCCACGTCACCGTGGACGGGACCGTTCTTGCCGTACGGCCTCGTTTTCCAGGGCACCGAGCCGTACAGACCGTTGGAGTTGATCGTGAAGCGGGTGTTGACGTTTCCATTCCCGAGATGGCGCACGACCAGGGCGATGTCCTGTCCGGCGGTCACCCGCAGCGGCTTGGTCAGTTTCCATTCCCACATCGGGATGGTGCGCGATCTGCCCTGTTTGATCCGCGGCTCCAGGAACTTGTCCTCCATCGCCTTGATGGAGCGCTGGCCGTTCACCTCGGTCACCGCGAGAAGACCCGAACTCGACATGTCGGGAACCCAGTCCGCGGGATCGGAGCTGCTGCGGTTCCTGAGCTTGCGGATCTCGATGATCGCCCTGCCTCCGTCGCCGAGACTGTAGCCGCCGTATCGGCTCTTGCCGTCCGAGGTCCAGGGCCGGTTCATGCGCACGAGCACCGAGACTCCGACCAGCGTCCCGCTCTTGCGCACCTTGACCCGCAAGGCGGCCGCCGCCTTGCCGGTCTTCGCCTTGCCGTAGGGCACGCCGATGGGGACCGTGATGAGCTGGGTGGCGGCCGAGGGGCTGCCGCCGATCCATTCACCGTTCCACTGGAGCCGAGCCCTGCTACTGCCACCGCTCGGTGGCGGGCTGGAGCCCGCCGCGGTGGTGCCGCCGGATCCGGAGGCTTCCGATTTGTTCCTGGAGCTCTTCGTGGTTTTGGAGCTCTTGGCGCTGCTCTTGTTCTTGCGCCTGTCGGCACGCCAGGCCGAGCAACCTTTGGCGCCGGTCTTCTTGCTGACGTATTTGTGGCAGGCGAACGACTCGGTGCTCGGCACCGTCACGAAGGCGAAGGACAGGCCGAGCAATGCCGCGAGCCAGGTTACCCTGCCGACAGGTGGTTTCTTCGAAGGCTCCTCGTTGGGGCTGAAGCGAAGGGGGAGTCGTCGGATGGCGGAGGCGGAACCTTCGGCGCGGTCGTTTTTCGATCGGGCAGCGACACCGTTCACCGTCTGTTGTTTATGGATGCCCTTTTTCGCACGCACGGTTCCCAGACGCAGAACCCTCCCGGTTATTCCACCGGAATGGCCGAGGCGCACCGAGCCACCCCGCCGGCCGGCCGAACCGGGGTCTCGGATCCTGGTCGCGGCGCCGGCCGGGCCGACCGGGATCGCGGGCGATCGTCAGAAGGAACGGGAAGCGATCGGACCGTCGGCCCGACCGCGGGTCACAGATAGACGATACGCGGGAAGGTCCGGGCCTCGCCGCCGAGCAGGGTCGAGACCTTGTCACGCACGGTCATCGCGAACTGCAGATAGGCCCGGGCCTGCGGGCTGTCGGGATCGGAGACGACGATCGGCCGCCCCGAATCCGAGGTCTCCCGGATCACCGGATCGAGCGGGATCTCGGCGAGAAAGTCCACCCCGTATTTCTCGGCGCATTCCCGCGCCCCGCCGTGGGCGAAGATCTCGCTCCGATGGCCGCAGGCGGGACAGCAGAAATAGCTCATGTTCTCGACCACCCCGAGGATCGGCACATCGACCTTGCGGAACATGTTGATCGCCTTCCGCGCATCGAGCAGGGCGATGTCCTGCGGGGTGGAGACGATCACCGCCCCGGTCAGCGGCACCCGCTGGGCCATGGTGAGCTGCGCATCGCCGGTGCCGGGAGGCAGATCGACGATCAGGACGTCGAGCTCCCCCCAGTCGACATCGCCGAGCATCTGCTGGAGCGCGCTCTGGACCATCGGTCCGCGCCAGATCATCGGCGCATCCTCGTCGACGAGAAAGCCCATCGACATGCATTTGACGCCGAAGCTCTCCATCGGCTCGAGCTTGCCGCCCCGGGGTGCGCTCGGCCGGCCGCTGGCGCCGGCCATGCGGGGGATCGACGGGCCGTAGATGTCGGCATCGAGAATGCCGACCCGCTGGCCGAGACTGGCGAGGCCGAAGGCGAGATTGGTGGCCGTCGTCGATTTGCCGACACCGCCCTTGCCCGAAGCCACGGCGACGATGGCGCGCACGCCGGGTACCAGGGGCTTGGTGGGGGCCGTCGGCTGCCCGCCCCCGAACGCCGGTGGCGGCGCTTGCGCCGGCCGGCCGCCGGGCGCGCGCTCGGCCGTCATCACCACCGTACAGGAGGTCACGCCGGGCATCGCCCGCACCGCCTCCTCGCAGGCCTTGCGCAGGGGCTCGAGCTCGGCCGCCCGGTCGGGCTCCACTTCGAGCGCGAAGCCGACGTTGCTGCCGCGGACGACGATGCCCGAAACCATCCCGAGCTCGACCACCGATCGGCCGCTCTGCGGATGGCGGATCGTCTCGAGACGGCGGAGGATTTCCTTCTGGCTGGGAGCGGTCATGGTTGAACCCCTGTTGACAGTGACCGATATAGTCGCCCAACAGCTTTTCGGCGAGAGCTCCGAAAGGGAACGGAGCGGGATTCGCGACTTCCATCCACAGCAGGTGAGAGTGTCATGCCCTGGAACACGCAAGGGGGCCCGTGGCAGAGCGGGGGCGGCGGCAGGGGCCCTTGGGGCGGCGGTCCGCCCGGGGGGGCTCCGCAACCGGACCTCGAGGAGGTCCTGCGGCGGACGCAGGAGAAGCTCAAGGGAATCTTCGGTGGCGGTGGCGGCAAGGGCGGGCGGACCAACCGCCGGATCGCGCTGCTGGTCGGTCTGGCGGTCGTCGCCCTGTGGCTGGCGAGCGGCTTCTATCGTGTCCTGCCCGAAGAACAGGGTGTGGTGTTGCGGTTCGGCCGGCTGGACCGCGTCACCGGACCCGGATTGCATTACCGCCTGCCGTCGCCGATCGAGGAGGTCATCAAGCCGCAGGTGGCCCGCGTCAACCGGATCGAGATCGGCTATCGCAGCACCCCCACCGGCAAGCGCGAGCTGGACGAAGAAGCGCTGATGCTGACCGGCGACGAGAACATCATCGACATCAATTTCGTCGTTCTCTGGCGGATTTCCAACGCCGCCGACTTCCTGTTCAATATCCGCGACCCGGCCCAGACCCTCAAGGCCGCGGCGGAAAGCGTGATGCGCGAGATCATCGGCCGCACGCCGATCCTCGAGGCGACCACGGAAGGGCGCCGGGCCATCGAGCAGAAGGCCCAGGAACAGCTTCAGAACCTCATGAACGAGTACGGCGCCGGCATCCTCCTGAGCGCGGTCCAGCTCCAGAAGGCCGATCCGCCGGCCTCGGTGATCGACGCCTTCAAGGACGTCCAGGCGGCGCAGGCGGACCGCGAGCGCCTGCAGAACGAGGCCGAGGCCTATGCCAACGACGTCATCCCCCGGGCCCGCGGCGAGGCCGAGCGCATCATCCAGGAAGCGGAAGCCTACAAGCAGGAGGTGGTGGCCCGCGCCACCGGTGAAGCCTCGCGCTTCAAGGCCGTGCTGGCCGCCTACCAGGAATCGAAGGATGTCACGCTGCAGCGCATCTACCTCGAGACCATGCAGGAGATTCTCAAGGGCACGAACAAGGTGATCATCGACAGCGCCGACGGCGCCCAGGATGTGATCCCCTATCTGCCGCTGCCGGCGCTCGAGGACCGGGCGCGGCGTGGCGCCGAGCAGACGGGAGGCGTCCAATGAGCCGTCAGATCACGATCGGCCTCGGTATTTTCGGACTCCTGCTGCTGTTCCTCGCCGGCAGCGCCGTGTTCACGGTCCATCAGACCAAGCAGGCGCTGGTGCTCCAGTTCGGCAATCCGGTGCGGGTGATCCAGGAGCCCGGACTGAAGTTCAAGCTGCCGCTCATCCAGCAGGTGGAGTATTTCGAGCGGCGCGTGCTCGGTCTCGACGCCCCGGCGGTGGAGGTCATCCTCGGCGACCAGCGGCGCCTGGTGGTCGATTCCTTCGCCCGGTACAGGATCGCCGATCCGCTCCGCTTCCGGCAGAGCGTCGGCACCGAATCCGCCTTCATCGCCCGCCTCGAGCCGATCCTCTACTCCTCCCTGCGCTCGGTTCTGGGCGAGGTTTCCCTGTTCGAGCTCCTCTCCGAGGATCGGGCCGAGCTGATGGCCCGGATCCGTGACGGGACGAACGTCGAGCTGCAGCGTTTCGGCGTGGAAGTCGTCGACATCCGCATCAAGCGCGCCGATCTCCCCCAGGAGAACAGCGAGGCGATCTTCCGCCGGATGCGGGCGGAGCGGCTCCGGGAGGCCAACGAACTGCGCGCCCAGGGTGCCGAAGTGGCGCAGCGCATCCGGGCCCGTGCCGATCGCGAGCGGACCGTCCTGGTCGCCCAGGCGAAGCGGGATTCCGAGGTGCTCCGCGGCGAAGGCGATTCGGAGGCGATCCGCATCTTCGCCGAGGCCTTCGGCCAGGATCGCGAATTCTTCGCCTTCTACCGGTCGATGCAGGCCTATCGGGAAGCCCTCGGCGACAAGCAGACCAACTTCGTGCTGTCGCCGCAGAGCGAGTTCTTCCGCTTCTTCGACCGGCTGGGGCTGGACACCGGGGCGACCGGCAAGGTCGGTAGCGCGCCGGCACCGGTCTCCTCCGGCACCGGCGAACCCACTTCGCCCCTCGGCGGCGGCCCGGCCCTCGCGGTCTCGCCGGCACCGGCGCCGGCCGACTGAACGGGGGCGGTGTGGGGCGCCCTTCGACACCGCAGCGGGGCGGTCGGGGATCGTGCGCGATCTGCTGACCGCCCTGGCGCTCGTCTTGGTGATCGAGGGCATGCTCTGGGCCTTGTTTCCCGAGGCCATGAAGCGGGCCGCGGAGCGGGCCCTGGTCATGGACAGCGGTCAGCTCCGCTACGCCGGTCTCGTCGCCGCGGCGACGGGGGTCGTGCTCGTATGGCTCATTCGTGGTTGAAGGGGCGGCCGGAGGGCCGGCCGACTCGTGGTTGGCTCTTTGGCGAGACCCGCTCGCGCGCTATAGATGCGGCGCAGGTGCCGGAAGCTGGCTGGCGGAGTGGAGAGAATGCGGCTGAGTTTGCGAAGGATCGGTGAAGGGCGGGGCGTGTCCGCCCGGCTCCTCGGAGTGGCGGCGCTCCTGGTGCTGCTTTCCGGGCCTCCGGTCGAGGCCCAACGTCTGCCGGCGAGCTTCGCCGATCTCGTCGATCGGGTGGCACCGGCGGTGGTGAACATTTCCACCACCAAGGAAATCCGCGGCGGCGAGGCGTTTCCGATGCCGCAGTTCCCGCCGGGATCGCCTTTCGAGGAATTCTTCAAGGAGTTCTTCGATCGGGACCGGCCACAGCGGCCGCGCCGCAGCTTTTCCCTCGGCTCCGGCTTCATCATCGATCCCGAAGGCTACGTGGTGACCAACAACCACGTTATCGCCGATGCCGACGAAATCACCATCATCATGTACGACGAGAGCGAGTACAAGGCCGAGGTGATCGGGCGCGACACCAAGACCGATCTCGCGCTGCTGCGGATCCAGCGGGACGAGCCCTTCCCCTATGTCGAATGGGCGGACAGCGACGAGGTGCGGGTCGGCGATTGGATGATCGCCATCGGCAACCCCTTCGGTCTCGGCTCCTCGGTGACGGCCGGCATCGTTTCCGCCCGCGGTCGTGACATCCGGGCCGGCCCCTACGACGATTTCTTCCAGGTCGATGCGGCGATCAACCGCGGCAATTCCGGCGGTCCCAGCTTCACCCTCGAAGGCAAGGTGTTCGCCATCAACACGGCCATCTTCTCGCCTTCCGGCGGTAACGTCGGAATCGGCTTCGCCATTCCCTCCAACCTCGCCCGCCCGGTGATCGAAAGTCTCCGCCAGAAAGGCCGGGTGGCCCGGGCCTGGCTCGGTGTCCGGATCCAGACGGTCACCGACGAGATCGCGGAAAGCCTCGGTCTCGAGGAGGCGCGAGGGGCGCTGGTCGCCAGCGTCACCCCCGGCGGTCCGGCCGAGCAGGCGGGTGTCGAGGCGGGGGACGTGATCCTGGAGTTCGACGGCAAGCCGATCGAAAAGATGCGCGAGCTGCCTCGGATCGTGGCCAGCACCGAAATCGGCAAGGAAGTCGCGGTGGTGGTCTGGCGGCGCGGCGAGAGGGTGGAGCTCACCGCCGTCCTCGGCGAGCTGCCCTCGGACGAGGAGCTCGCCCGGGTCGATCGGGGCGGCGACGAGGGGCCGACCGCGGTCGCCGAGATCCCGGAACTCGGCATCAAGATCGCGAGCCTCTACGACGAATTGCGGGTTCGCTTCGATCTGCCCGAGGATGCCAAGGGGGTGGTGATCGTCGATGTCGATCTCGGCAGCTCGGCCGCCGAGGAGGGGCTGCAGCCCGGTGATCTGATCGTCGAGGTCAACCAGGAAGAGGTGAACTCGCCGCCCGAGGTGCTGGCGCGCGTCAACCAGGCCAAGCAGGAAGGCAAGAAATCCGTGCTGTTCCTGGTCGACCGCAAGGGGGATCTGCGCTTCGTCGCGCTGCGTTTCGCCGAGTGAGGCGGCGGGCGGCACGCAGCCGCTCATGCACCCGGGTTTCAGCCCGCCTCGTGGAATGCGTCCCGGGCGTAGCCCTGGAAATAGAGGACGCTTCGCAGGTCGGTGTGGGTGATGCAGGCATCGGCGTGGCGCCTGACCTCGGGATGTCCGTGATAGGCCACGCCGAGGCCGGCCGCCCGGAGCATGGGGATGTCGTTGGCCCCGTCACCCACCGCCACCGTGTCCTCGGCAGCGATCCCGCGGGTGAGGCCGAGGCGCCGGAGGGTCTCGTACTTGCTTTCCGGACCGAGGAGCGGCGGCACCAGACGACCGGTGAGGACGCCGTCACGAATCTCGAGGGTGTTGGCCTGGTCCATGTCGAAGCCGACGAGGGTGCGCACGTAGCGGGTGAACTCGGTGAAGCCGCTCGACACGAGCGCGCAGAAGGCCCCGTGCGCCTGCATGGTCCGGACCAGGGTCCGGGCCCCGGGATGGAGCCGCAGGCGCTCGCGGCAGATTTCGTCGATCACCCTTATCGGCACCCCCTCCAGCATCCGCACCCGGGTTTCCAGCGCCTCCCGGAACGGGATCTCGCCGGCCATCGCCCGCCGCGTGAGCTCGGCCACCTCGGCCCCGATACCGGCGTGGCGGGCGAGCTCGTCGATGCACTCGATATCGATGATGGTGCTGTCCATATCGCAGATCAGAAGCCGCTTCCGGTGTCGGGAGAGGGGCAGCATCGCGTAGTCGATGGCGGCCTCCTCGACGATGCCGAGGAGCTCGGCACGACCGGCGCTCTCGAGCGGGCGCGCGAGAGCGAGAGCGCAGGCGCCACCGGGATCGAGCCAGCGTGGCCGGCTTCCGGCGAGACGCTCCGCCCGTCGGATCAGCGCGGGATCCAGCGGCCGGCGCTCGGGCGGCGCGACCAGATAGAGGAGTTCGGACATCGTCGACCGCGGGAAAGGACGAAGGGGGTGGTGTCTCGGATACTCTTCATAGGTGGCACCACCGCCAGCGGCAAGTCGGCGCTGGCGCTCGCGATCGCCGAACGCACCGGGGCCATGGTGATCAACGCCGACGCCCAGCAGCTCTACCGCGATCTCGCGATTCTGACCGCCCGCCCCGACGCCGCCGAGGAGGCCCGGGCCGAACACCGGCTCTACGGGATCCTGCCGCCGGATGCGGCGAGCTCGGCGGGATGGTGGCTCGAACGGGTGCTGCCGGTTCTCGAGGAGGCGGAGAGCCGGTCCCTGCCGGTGATTCTCGTCGGCGGTACCGGTTTCTACATGAAGGCCCTGCTCGAAGGGCTCGCCCCGGTACCCCCGATCCCGCCGGAAATCCGCCATCGCCTGCGCGCTCTCGATCTCCCCGCGCCGGAGCTCCATCGTCGGCTCGAAGCGCGCGATCCGGTGACCGCGGCCCGGCTGCGCCCCCGCGATCGGCAGCGGATCCTGCGGGCTCTCGAAGTCGTCGAGGCGACCGGCAGGCCGCTGGCGGCGTGGCAGTCGGAGACCCGGCCGCGGATCGATCTCGCCGGGCGGGTGCGGGGCGTGGCCCTGCTGCCGGCCCGGGAGGATGTGCAGGAACGCATTCTCCGCAGGCTCGACGCCATGCTCGCCGCCGGGGCTCTCGAGGAACTCGCGGCCCTCGCCCGGGAACGGCCCGATCTGGCCACGCTTCCCATCGCCCGGGTGCACGGATGTCGCGAGTTCCTGGCCCATCTCGCCGGGCGGGTGACCCTCGAGGAGGCACGCCGGCGGACGGTCGAGGTGACCCGCCGCTACGCGAAGCGGCAGCGCACCTTCTTCCGTCACCAGTTCGCCGGTTTCACCCTTCTCGAAGAACTCGGGGAGACGGCGGAAAGGCGGGCCGATGCGCTCGGGCGGTGGCTCGGCGGGCGGGACGGTGCATCTTGTTGACCCTCGCCCGAGCCAGGGCTAGCCTCGGCGTCCCGGAAGCGGGCGGCCCGGTCGTCCGCGAGGGGGTACCGCGGCCCGGTCCGAGGGCCGGTGACAACGTCGAGAAAAACGGCACCTGAAGACAGGATCTACGGAGTTCACGCCATGACCGCGCAGCAGACCACCGCGCAACCACCCGTCGACGTCCGGTCGATGACGGGTGCGCAGGTCGTACTCCGGGCGCTGCTCGATCAGGGCGTAGAGGTGATCTTCGGCTATCCCGGCGGAGCGGTGCTTCCCCTCTACGACGCACTCTTCCAGCAGAACACCATCCAGCATGTGCTGGTTCGCCACGAGCAGGCGGCCGTCCATGCGGCCGAGGGCTACGCCCGATCGACCGGCAAGACCGGGGTGGTGCTGGTGACCTCCGGCCCGGGGGCCACCAACACCGTAACCGGTCTCACCGACGCGCTGATGGACAGCGTGCCGGTGGTTTGTCTGACGGGTCAGGTTCCCACCCACATGATCGGCAACGACGCCTTTCAGGAAGCCGATACGGTCGGGATCACACGGCCCTGCACCAAGCACAACTATCTCGTGAAGAAGGCCGAGGATCTGGCCCGCATCGTCCACGAGGCCTTCCACGTGGCGAGCTCGGGGCGGCCCGGTCCGGTGGTCGTCGATCTGCCGAAGAACATTCTGATGGGCGAAGCGCCCTACATCGAAAAGGAGGCGGGCCGGCGACGCAGCTACAGCCCGAGACGCGAGCCGGATCCCGGGCGCATCGAGGAAGCCGTGCGTCTTCTCGCGCGGGCGGAACGACCGATCTTCTACGTCGGCGGCGGAGTCGTCAATTCGGGCCCGCTCGCCTGCGCGCTCCTCACCGAGCTGGTGCGGGCGACCGGCTATCCGATCACCCTGACGCTGATGGGGCTGGGCGCCTATCCGGCGGCCGATCCGCAGTATCTCGGCATGCTGGGCATGCACGGCACCTACGAGGCCAACATGGCGATGCACGGCTGCGACGTGATGGTCTGCATCGGCGCCCGCTTCGACGATCGGGTGACCGGCCGCCTCGACGGTTTTTCGCCCGGCAGCCGGAAGATCCACATCGACATCGATCCCTCCTCGATCAACAAGAACGTCCCCGTCGACATCGCCATTGTCGGCGATGCCGAGCGCAGCCTCGAGGCCATGCTGGAAGCCTGGAAACGGGTGGCGCCCACCGTCGATCGGGCCCGGGTGGCCCCCTGGTGGGCGCAGATCGAGCGCTGGCGGGCGGTCGACAGCCTCCGGTTCCGGCAGCACGGCGAGGCGATCAAGCCGCAGCACGCCATCAAGCGGCTCTACGAGATGACCCGGGACCGGGATCCCTACATCACCACCGACGTCGGCCAGCACCAGATGTGGGCGGCGCAGCATTTTCACTTCGAGAAGCCGCGTCGCTGGCTGACCTCGGGGGGGCTCGGCACCATGGGCTACGGGTTTCCGGCCGCGCTCGGCGTTCAGATGGCCCATCCCGAGGCGCTGGTCATCAACATTTCGGGCGACGCCTCCTGGGTGATGAACATGCAGGAGATGTCCACCGCCATGCAGTACCGCCTGCCGGTCAAGATCTTCCTGATCAACAACGGCTACATGGGCATGGTGCGGCAGTGGCAGGATTTCTTCCACGGCAGCCGGCGCGCCGAAAGTTACATGGACAGCATGCCGGATTTCGTGAAGCTCGCGGAAGCCTTCGGGGCCAGGGGACTGCGTGCCACCACCGTCGCCGAGCTGGACCGGGTGATCGCCGAGATGCTGGCGACCGACGGGTCGGTACTGGCCGACATCCGGGTCGAGAAGGTGGAGAACGTCTATCCCATGATCCCGGGTGGGGCCGCGCACAACGAAATCAAGCTCAGTCCCGAGGACGACGGCGGCCACGAGCCCATCGCCGAAGACGGGATGGTGCTGGTCTAGAACGTGATCCGACGGAATCCGTAGGATGATGGCCGTGCCCGCCGGCGACACGCCTGCGCCCGCCACGGCCCGACGAGGCGACGAAGCGACATGAACATGGAAGAGGAAAAGCGCCACACCATCGTTGTCCTGGTGGACAACGAGGCCGGCGTGCTGGCGCGGGTGATCGGTCTGTTTTCCGGCCGCGGCTACAACATCGACAGTCTCACCGTGGCCGAGGTCGATCCGGTCCACAAGCTTTCGCGGATCAACATCGTCACCACCGGCACGGAGCTGGTGATCGAGCAGATCAAGGCGCTGCTCTCCAAGCTCGTACCGGTCCACCGGGTTCAGGACCTGACCATCGAGGGACCGCATGTCGAGCGCGAGCTGGCACTCGTCAAGGTCAACGGCGATCGCGAGCGGCTGGTGCAGGCGCTGCGGATCGCCGATTTCATGCACGCCCGCCTGGTGGACAGTACGCCGGGCAGTCTGGTGTTCGAGGTCACCGGCAGCAGCGACGAACTCGACGCCTTCATCGCGCTGGTCGAACCGGTGGAAGTGAGCCGGGCCGGGATCGTCGCCATCGGTCGCGGTGACATGATCCTCGACGGCGTGTCCCAGGATCGCGAATAGAAACGAGGGGGGAGACCGCAGATGCGCGTCTACTACGATGCCGACGCCGATCTCAATCTCATCCGGAGCAAGAAGGTGGCCGTCGTGGGCTACGGCAGCCAGGGCTTCGGGCATTCCAACAATCTGAAGGACAGCGGCGTCGCCGAGGTGGTGGTTGCGCTGCGGGAGGGGTCTTCCTCGCGGGCCAAGGCTGAACGCGCCGGTCTCCGCGTGATGACCCCGGGCGAGGCGGCGGCCTGGGCCGATGTGGTCATGGTGCTGGTCCCCGACGAGCTGCAGGCCGATCTCTACCGCGAGGAGCTCGGGCCGAACATGCGCGAGAATGCGGCACTGATGTTCGCCCACGGCTTCAACATCCATTATCGCCTGATCGAGCCCCGTCCGGATCTCGATGTGCTGATGATCGCTCCCAAGGGACCCGGTCATCTGGTGCGGTCGGAATATCAGCGGGGGGCCGGCGTTCCCTGTCTGCTGGCGATCCATCGGGACGCCACCGGTTCGGCCCAGGATCTCGGTCTTTCCTACGGGGCGGCCATCGGCGGCGGTCGGGCCGGCATCATCGAGACCACCTTCCGGGAAGAGGTGGAGACCGATCTCTTCGGCGAACAGGTGGTCCTCTGCGGCGGCCTCTGCGCCCTCATCAAGGCGGGTTACGAAACCCTCGTGGAAGCCGGTTACGCGCCGGAGATGGCCTATTTCGAATGTCTCCACGAGGTGAAACTGATCGTCGATCTCATTTACGAGGGCGGTCTCGCCAACATGCGCTACTCGATCAGCAACACCGCGGAATACGGCGATTACACCCGCGGCCCGCGGGTCGTCGACGAGCGGGTGCGGGCCGAGATGAGGCGCATCCTGGCGGAGATCCAGGACGGGCGCTTCGCCCGCGAATGGGTGCTCGAGAACAAGGCGAGCCAGGCCCATTTCAAGGCCCGTCGCCGCCAGGAGGCCGAACATCCGATCGAGGAAGTGGGCGAGCGACTGCGGGCGATGATGCCCTGGATCGGCGCCAGCAAGCTGGTCTCCGGCACCAAGGACTGAAGGCCGCGGCGCATCGCTGCCTGTGCTAGGCTGCCTGCGGCAGCCTGGCACGGTCGAGGCGCATGAAGGCAGATATCGGACAGCCGCCGCTGCTCTCGGTGCGGGGGCTGGGTAAGACCTACCGGGTCGGCGAGATCGAGATCCACGCGCTCCGCGGAGTCGATCTCCAGGTGGCCGCCGGCGAACTGCTGGTGCTGCTGGGGCCCTCGGGCAGTGGCAAGACCACCTTTCTCAACATTCTGGGTACTCTCGACCTGCCCAGCTCGGGCCGCATACTGTTCCGCGGCCGTGAGCTGACCGACCTCGACGAACGGGCACGCACCCACTTCCGTCGGCACCATCTGGGCTTCGTGTTCCAGTTCTTCAATCTCATGCCGAGCCTCACCGCCCGCGAGAACGTGGCGCTGGTGACCGAGATCGCGACCCGGCCGATGGCACCAGAGGAGGCCCTGCAGATGGTCGGCCTCGGGCATCGCCTCGACCATTTCCCGGCCCAGCTCTCAGGCGGCGAGCAGCAACGGGTGGCGATCGCCCGGGCCATCGCCAAGCGGCCGGAGCTGCTGCTGTGCGATGAGCCCACCGGCGCGCTCGACAGCGCCACCGGCATCGTCGTGCTGGAGGCCTTGCGGCAGACCTCGCGGGAGATCGGCGCGACCACCCTGATCGTCACCCACAATGCGGCCATCGCCGCCATGGCCGACCGCGTGGTACGCTTCGCCGACGGCCGCGTCGTCTCCGTCACCCGCAACCCGCAGCCGGTCGAGCCGGCGGCGCTGAGCTGGTAGCCGCATGCGCACCCTGCACCGCAAGCTGCTGCGCGATCTCTGGCGGATGCGGCTGCAGGCGCTGGCGATCGGCCTCGTCATCGGCTCCGGCATCGCCGTCTTCATCATGATGCTGGGAGCGATGGCCTCGCTGGAGGCGACCCGCGACGCCTACTATGCGCAGAGCCGGTTCGGGCAGCTCTTCGTCCATGCCGAGCGGGTGCCCGCGGCGGTGGGGGAGGCGCTGGAGCGTATCGATGGTGTGGTCGCCGCGGAAACCCGGATCACCGGCTTCGCGACCCTGACCTTCGCCGATTTCGTCGAGCCGGTGACTGCCCGGCTGGTCTCGGTACCCGAACGCGGCGGACCCGTCCTCGACCGTCTGGTGATCCGTCAGGGGCGCGGTCTCGCCCCCGACGGGCGGGACGAGGCGCTGGTCAACGAAGCCTTCGCCGAGGCCCACGCGCTGCGGCCGGGGGACCGCATCCTCGCCAACATCAACGGCCGGCAGCGGCGCCTGTCGGTGGTCGGCATCGCGCTGTCGCCCGAATTCGTCTACGCCATCCCGCCCGGTGCGCTGCTGCCCGACGACCGCCGTTTCGGCGTGCTGTGGCTGAGCCGTAGCACCCTCGAGGCGGCCTTCGATCTCGAAGGCGCCTTCAACGATGCGGTCCTGTTCCTCGCCCCGGCGGCCGATCCGGAGGCGGTGCGCGCCGCCGTCGACCGGCTGCTGGAGCCCTATGGAGGGCTGGGCGCCTACGATCGCAGCATCCAGGTCTCGGCCTTCTTCGTCGACAACGAGATCCGCCAGCTCCGCACCCTGGCTGCGGTTCTCCCCAGCGTCTTTCTGGTCGTCGGCGCCTTTCTGCTGCAGGCCATGTGCCGCCGGATGGTGGACACCGAGCGGGAGCAGATCGGCGTCCTCAAGGCCTTCGGCTATGCCGACCGCACCATCGCCACCCATTATCTCACCCTGGCCCTGCTGATCGGTCTCCTGGGCGTGGTGCTCGGGCTGCTGGCGGGAAGCTGGACCGCCGGCCGCATCACCGAACTCTACACCCAGTTCTTCCGCTTCCCGCTGCTCCGCTACCGGCTCGAGCCCTGGGTCTATGCGGTGGCCACCGCGCTCGGTCTGCTCGCCGCCGTGCTCGGGGCCTGGCGCGCGGTACGGGCCGCCGGCCGCCTGCCACCGGCCCAGGCGATGCGGCCGCCTCCCCCGCCGGCCTACCGGCGCAGGGGCGTTCTCGGGCTGGCCGTGCGCGGGATCCTCGATCAGCCGACCCTCATGCTGCTGCGCCATCTGCTGCGCTGGCCGCTGCGGAGCGGCCTCGCCATCCTCGGCATTGCCGCGGCGCTGGCGCTGCTGCTGGCGGCCATGCAGTGGCGGGACGCCACGGCGTATCTGGTGCAGAAGGAGTTCTTCGAAGCCCGTCGCATGGATTTCACGGTCGGTTTCTTCGACCCGCTGGCCCCGGCGGTCGTCCCGCAGATGGCGCGATTGCCGGGAGTACTCCGGGTCGAGCCGCGGCGCAGCCTCGCCGTGCGTTTCCGCAACGGCAACAGGGTGAAACGCGGCTCCATCACCGGCCTGGCGCCGCAGGGCAGGCTGCGGCGGGTGATCGATGTCGAGAAGGGCCCCGTCCTCCCCGACGATCAGGGGGTTCTCCTGTCTCGGACGCTGGCCGCCATCCTCGGGGTCGGACGCGGCGGCCGGATCATCGTCGAAACCCTCGAGGACCGCCGGCGTTCCGTGGAACTGCCGGTGAGCGGCCTGTTTTCCACATATCTGGGCATCCCTGCCTATGCCTCCATCGCCCTCGTCGATCGTCTTTCCGGCATCGGGGATCGGGTGGGCGGCGTCGATCTGACGATCGATCCGGCCCGCCGCAACGCCTTCTTCCGGGCGTTGCGGGAAAGCCCCGAAGTGGCCGCTGTGGCGTCGCGGGAGGCCCGTATCCGCGCCTTCGAGACGACCATGGCCGAGACCATCGATATCGTCGTCGCCTTCTACGTGGCCTTCGCCCTGCTGCTGACCTTCGGCACCGTCTTCAACACCGGGCGCATCGCCCTTTCCGAGCGTGGCCGCGAGCTCGCCAGCCTGCGTCTGCTGGGCTATTCGGCGCTCGAGGCCAGTTACGTGCTGGTCGGCGAACTGGTGCTGATGGCCCTCCTGGCGCTGCCACTGGGGCTGGCACTGGGCTGGCTGCTGGCGGTGTGGATCATCGCCACCGTGGACAACGAGCTGTTCCGCATGCCGCTGGTCGTCTTCCCCACCACCATGGCTTGGGCCCTGCTGGCGGTGATGGCGGCGGCGCTGGTGACGGCATTGGCGCTGGCCCGCCGGGTGTTCCGGCTGGATCTGGTGGCCGTTCTCAAGAGCCGGGAGTAGAGCCCTTGTCGCCGCGAACGAGGCGCGTGCTGTTCTGGTTGCCGCTCCTGCTGGTGCTGGCCGGCGGCATCGCCTTTCTGCTGCGGCCCCGGCCGGTGCCGGTGGAAACCGCCACGGTGCGCCGGGCGCCATTGGTGGTGGCGGTCGAGGAAGAGGGCCGGACGCGGGCAAAGGAAGTCTATCGCGTCCTCGCCCCGGTCGCCGGTCGGCTGCGTCGGATCTCCCTCGATCCGGGCGATCCGGTACGGGCGGGCGAAACCGTGCTGGCCCGCATCGAGCCCACCCATCCCGCATTTCTGGACATCCGCACCCGGCGCGAGCTGGAGGCCGAAGTGAAGAGGGCCGAAGCCGCCGTCAGCATGGCCGAGGCCGAGCGGGACAAGGTCCGGGCGGCACTCGACTATGCCCGGGCGGAGCTGGAGCGGTCGCGGCGTCTCGTGACCAAGAACTATCTCGCCGCTTCCGTGCTGGACCGGGCGGAAATGGAATACCGCACGCGCCTCGCCGAACTCCGGGCGGCGGAGGCGCTGGTGGAGCAGCGGCGCTTCGAACTGGAGACCGCCCGTGCACGGCTGATCGGTCCGCCCGCGCAGGTCGATGGCGGGCTGGCGAAAAAGGGATGCTGCATCGAGCTGCGGGCGCCGGCGAGTGGCAGCGTGTTCCGGGTACTTCGTCGCGATGCCGGCGCCGTGGAAGCGGGCGCACCGCTTCTGGAGCTGGGCGATCCCCACGATCTGGAAGTCGTGGTCGACGTGCTGTCCCGGGACGGCGCACGGATCGCGGCCGGTGCCCCCGTGCGTCTGACCGAATGGGGCGGGGAGGGCGCCCTGCGGGGAAGGGTCCGCCGCGTCGAGCCGGCAGGCTATACCAAGGTCTCCGCGCTCGGCATCGAGGAGCAGCGGGTCGACGTGCTCATCGACTTCACCGAGCCGCCGCCCGCGCAGCTCGGTCACGGTTTCCGGGTGATGGCCGCGATCACCGTCTGGTCGGGCGAGGATGTGCTGCAGGTGCCGGCCGGTGCCCTGTTCCGCCGGGGCGCCGACTGGATGGTGTTCGTGATCGAGGATGGCCGGGCCCGCCTGCGCCGCCTGCGCATCGGCCGGCGCAACCCCGGGGCCGCGCAGGTCCTGGGCGGCCTCGCCGCGGGCGAGCAGGTCATCCTGTTCCCCAGCGATCGCATCGCCGATGGCGTGAAGGTCCGCCCGATGCCGAGCGGGTGAGGGGGCTCCGCCGCGACCGGTGAGAGAGGCTTCGCAGCGGCACGTGTTTGCCGCTATGCTGCCATCCGGCCGGAGCGATCGAGGCAGGGGAGGAACGTGATGCTGATCGCGGTGGCGCCGCTCGACCGGCTCGTTCGCGCGGTGTTCACGAGGAAAGGCTGCCCCGAGGAGGAGGCGGCACGGATCGCCCACTATCTGATCAAGGCCAATCTCACCGGTCACGACAGCCACGGGGTGATCCGGGTGCCACGGTATCTGGCCTGGATCGACGCGGGCTGGATGCGGCCCGGCCGGCATGTGCGTGCGCTCGTGGACACGCCGGTACTGGCCGTGCTCGACGGCCAGTTCGGGATGGGCCAGACGGTGGGACCGGAGGCCACCCGGGCCGGCATCGCCAAGGCCCGCGAGCAGGGGGTCGCGGTGATCGCCCTCAGGAACGCCGGCCATCTCGGCCGCATCGGCGATTTCGCCGAGATGGCGATCGAGGCGGGGCTGGTGTCGATCCATTTCGTCAACGTCTTCGCCTCCCTCCTGGTCGCCCCCTTCGGCGCCGCCAGCCGGCGCTTTTCCACCAATCCCGTGGCGATCGGCGTGCCCACCGGCGACGATGCCCCCTTCGTGCTCGATTTCGCCACCGCCTATGTCGCCGAGGGCAAGGTGCTGGTCGCCCATCAGGGCGGCAAGCCCGTACCCGACACCGCCCTCGTCGACGAGGCCGGCAATCTCACCGGCGATCCGCGCGCCCTTTACGGGGACCAGCCGGGTGCGAGCTATCCCGATCCGACCCGGGGCAAGGGGGCGCTTCGGCCCTTCGGCGAGCACAAGGGTTCGGGTCTGGCGCTGGCCTGCGAATTGCTGGCCGGTGCCCTCACCGGTTCGGGTGTCAACGTCGGCGAATCGGGCGCCTTCCACAACGGCATGCTGTCGATCTATCTGGACCCGGCCCGTTTCGACACCGAGAACCGGTTCCTGGCCGATGTGCGGGCCTTCATCGCATGGGTGAAGGCGGCCCGTCCCACCGATCCCGTGGAAGGGGTGCTGATCCCCGGGGACAAGGAACGGCGTACCGAGGCCGAACGCCGGGCCGGCGGCATCCCGCTGGCCAACGAGAGCTGGGAAGCGATTCTCGATGCCGCCCGCGAGGTGGGCCTGAGCGACGCGGAGATCGCCGAACTTCTGGAGGAGGGGGCGAAATGATCGTCGACGCCGAACTCATCGCGCATCTGCGGGCCTTCGACACCCCCACCATCTGCAACGCGCTCGAGATCGTCATGCCCGAACGGCGGGGCTACGGGTTCACCATCCGACCGTTCGTCGCCGCCGACCCGGAGCTGCCGCCCATCTGCGGCCATGCGCGTACGGCCACCATCCGCGCCTGCCGGCCGAGCCATCTTCCGGCCGCGGAAGCGAAGGCGAGGCGTCTCGCCTACTACGAATACGTGGCGAAGGAGCCGTCGCCGACGGTGGTGGTGATTCAGGATCTCGATCCGATCCCGGGCTTCGGGGCCTTCTGGGGCGAAGTCAACAGCGCCATCCACCGGGGGCTCGGCTGCCTCGGCTGCGTCACCAACGGCTCGATCCGCGATCTCGACGCCATCGCTCCCGAATTCCAGCTTCTCGCCGGGTCGGTGGGGCCGAGCCACGCCTTCGTCCATATCGAAGCCTTCGATGTGCCGGTCGAGGTCCACGGCATGGCGGTCCGTCCCGGCGATCTGGTCCATGCCGATCGCCACGGCGCGGTGGTCGTTCCGGAGACCGCCCTGCCCGGCCTGGGAGAAGCCATCGACCTCCTGGTCCGGCGCGAGCGGCACATCCTGAACGCCGCCCGTGCCGAGGATTTCTCCATCGAACGGCTGCGCCGGGTGCTGGCCGAGGCGGAGGAGATCCACTGAGAAAGCGAAAAGGGCCCGCCTGCAGGCGGGCCCTTTTCGCAAGGGGACGGTCCGGCCGGGCTCAGTTGGGCAGGACCGGGGGTTTTTCGCTCTCGCCGCGCGCGGCCGGCGGCACCGGCACCGTCTCGCCGATCGCTTCCGCCGGCAACGGTTGCGGCTGCCGGACGAGAGCCCGCGTGAGCACTTCGTCGACCGTCGCCACCGGTAGGATCTCGAGAGCCTTCTTCACATTGTCCGGGATCTCGGCGAGATCCTTCTCGTTTTCCTTGGGAATCAGCACCGTCCGGATGCCGCCCCGCAACGCCGCCAGCAGTTTCTCCTTGAGCCCGCCGATCGCCAGGACGCGGCCGCGCAGCGTGATCTCGCCGGTCATGGCGACGCTGGCGCGCACCGGGATCCGGGTGAGAGTGGAGACGATCGAGGTGACCATCGCCACCCCCGCCGAGGGGCCGTCCTTGGGAATGGCCCCCTCGGGAACGTGGATGTGGATGTCCACCTTCTCGAACAGGCCGGGATCGATGCCGAGCTCGACGGCCCGCGAACGCACGTAGGAACGCGCCGCCTGCACCGATTCCTGCATCACGTCGCCGAGCTTGCCGGTGATCGTCATCTTGCCCTTGCCGGGCACCACCACCGCCTCCACCGAGAGAAGTTCACCTCCGAATTCCGTCCAGGCGAGGCCGGTGGTCAGACCCACCAGATCGTCGCGCTCGGCCTCGCCGAAGCGGTACTTCCGGACCCCGGCGTACTTCTCGAGATTGCGGCGGGTGATCTTGAGTTTCTTCCTCTCGCCGGCGACGAGCAGCTTGACCGCCTTGCGGGCGAGATTGGCGATTTCCCGTTCGAGGTTCCGCACCCCGGCCTCGCGCGTGTAGTAGCGCACGAGGTCCAGGAGCGCCTCGTCGGTGATCTGCCATTCCTCGGCCGAGAGGCCGTGCGCCTCGCGCTGCTTGGGAATGAGATGCCGCTTGGCGATCTCCAGCTTCTCGTCCTCGGTGTAGCCGGGGATGCGGATGATCTCCATCCGATCCATCAGCGGCTGCGGCATCCTCAGCGTGTTGGCGGTGCAGACGAACATCACGTCCGACAGATCGTAATCGACCTCGAGATAGTGATCGTTGAAATGGGCGTTCTGTTCGGGATCGAGGACCTCGAGAAGGGCCGAGGAGGGATCGCCGCGGAAATCCGCCCCCATCTTGTCGACCTCGTCGAGCATGAACAGCGGGTTGCTGCTCTTGGCCTTCTTCATGCTCTGGATGATCTTGCCCGGCATCGAGCCGATGTAGGTCCGTCGGTGACCGCGGATCTCGGCCTCGTCGCGGATGCCGCCCAGCGACATGCGCACGAAGTTGCGGCCGGTGGCCCGCGCCAGCGACCTGCCGAGGCTGGTCTTGCCGACCCCGGGCGGACCGACGAGGCAGAGAATCGGCCCCTTCATCTTCTCGACCCGCTGCTGGACCGCGAGATACTCGATGATCCGTTCCTTGACCTTCTCGAGCCCGTAATGATCGGCGTCGAGGATCTCCTGGGCCTTCTTGATGTCCTTCTTGACGCGTGACCGCTTCTTCCAGGGCAGCGACAGCATCCAGTCGAGATAGTTGCGCACCACCGTGGCCTCGGCCGACATCGGGCTCATGCTCCTGAGCTTCTTGAGCTCGGCCAGGGCCTTCTCGCGCGCCTCCTTGGAAAGCCGGGTCTTCTTGATCCGCTCCTCGAGTTCGGAAAGCTCGTCCTTGCCGTCCTCGAGCTCTCCGAGCTCCTTCTGGATCGCCTTCATCTGCTCGTTCAGGTAATACTCGCGCTGGGATTTCTCCATCTGGCGCTTGACCCGCGAGCGGATGCGCTTTTCCACCTGCAGGACGCTGATCTCGCCCTGCATGTAGCTGTACAGACGCTCGAGACGTGCGATCAGCGAGACGGTCTCGAGGAGCTCCTGCTTCTCGTGGATCTTGAGATTGAGATGTGCGGCCACGGTATCGGCGAGCTTTCCCGGATCCTCGATCTGGGACAGCGACACCAGCACCTCGGGTGGCACCTTCTTGTTGAGCTTGACGTATTCCTCGAACTGGCCGACCACCGCCCGGGCCAGGGCCTCGGCTTCCCGCGGATCGCCGATCTCGTCCTCGATCGGCTCGGCCTCGGCCTGGAAGAAGGTCGGATTGTCGCGGAAGGTGCGGATCCGCGCCCGCCGCGCCCCCTCCACCAGCACCTTGACGGTTCCGTCCGGAAGCTTCAGGAGCTGGAGGACGCTGGAGACGGTCCCCATGCGGTAGAGATCTTCCGGGCCGGGCTCGTCCTGGCTCGCGTTCTTCTGGGCCACGAGCAGGATCTGCTTGTCCTCCCGCATCACCTCCTCGAGGGCGTTGATGGATTTCTCGCGCCCGACGAACAGCGGCACGATCATGTGGGGATAGACCACGATGTCGCGCAGCGGCAGGACGGCGAACAGTTGGGCTTCGGGAATCTCGACCATTGGACCTCGCGTTGAGAGCGGAGAAGCCGAGCGACCGGACGGTCGGGGACGGGCTTCCGCGTTAGAAGTGGCGCCGGACGGGCGGGGTTTCAAGCAACGGCCGGCGGCCCGGCCGGCGCGATGGAATCAGGAAGCCGAGCCGACGTCGCTCTTCCGCTCGGCGTAGATCATGAGGGGCTTGACGCGGCCCTCCACCACCTCGCGGTTGACGACGACCTCCTCGACATCGGACAGCGACGGCAGCTCGAACATGGTCTCCAGCAGCACGCCCTCCATGATCGAGCGCAGGCCGCGGGCGCCGGTACGGCGCTGGAAGGCCTTGTCGGCGATCGCCCGCAGCGCATCCTCGGTGAAGGTCAGCCGCACGTTCTCCATGTCGAACAGCTTCTGATACTGTTTCACCAGCGCGTTCTTGGGTTCCTTGAGGATCTTGACGAGAGCGTCGATGTCGAGATCCTCGAGGGTGGCGATCACCGGCAAACGCCCGACGAACTCGGGGATGAGACCGAACCGCAGGAGATCGTCCGGCTCGACGCCGCGCAGCAGCTCGCCCGTCGGGCGTTCGTCGGGACTGCGCACCTCGGCGCCGAAACCCATCGAATGCTGACGCGAGCGCTGGGCGATGATCTTCTCGAGCCCGGCGAAGGCACCCCCGCAGATGAACAGGATGTTGGTGGTATCGACCTGCAGGAATTCCTGCTGGGGATGCTTGCGACCGCCCTGGGGCGGCACCGAGGCGATGGTCCCCTCGATGATCTTCAGGAGCGCCTGCTGCACGCCCTCGCCGGAGACGTCGCGGGTGATCGAGGGGTTCTCCGCCTTGCGGCTGATCTTGTCCACCTCGTCGATGTAGACGATGCCGCGCTGCGCCCGCTCGACGTTGTAATCGGCCGCCTGCAGCAGCTTGAGAATGATGTTCTCGACATCCTCGCCGACATAGCCGGCCTCGGTCAGGGCCGTGGCGTCGGCCATGGTGAAGGGCACATCGAGAATGCGAGCCAGGGTCTGCGCGAGCAGGGTCTTGCCCGAGCCGGTGGGGCCGATGAGCAGAATGTTCGACTTGGCGAGCTCGACCTCCGAACTCTTCGAGCCGTGGGCCAGTCTCTTGTAGTGGTTGTGCACGGCCACCGACAGCACCCTCTTGGCGTGCTCCTGACCGATCACGTAATCGTCGAGGATGCTCTTGATTTCGGCGGGCGCCGGCACCCCGGCCTTGTTCTTGGCGACCGCGCTCTTGTTCTCCTCACGGATGATATCCATGCAGAGCTCGACGCACTCGTCGCAGATGAACACGGTCGGCCCGGCGATGAGCTTGCGTACCTCGTGCTGGCTCTTGCCGCAGAAGGAGCAGTAGAGGGTGTTCTTGCTGTCGCCGCTCGGTTTGCTCATCGCCACTCAGATCCGATGCCGAAAACTAGGGTATGGTAACGGCGTGACCCTTGCGAGACAACCACTTATCGAACCGTGGCGCGCAAAGGCGGTGCCGCGCTCTCCCGGCGAATGATAAGGTAGGGCGTCGCGTTCCCGCTGCAACCGCCCCTGTGGCGCGGCTGCAACGCTCCATCCGGCCGGGGGACGGGCTCAGGCCTGGTCCTGCGGCTTGGTGGGACGCTTGGCGATGACCTCGTCGATGAGGCCGAATTCCTTGGCCTCCGTCGCCGTCATGAAGGTGTCGCGTTCCATCTTCGCCTCCACCTCCTCGAGCGGCTGTCCCGTGTGCTGGGCGTAGATTTCGTTCAACCTGCGCTTGAGATTGAGGATCTCGCGGGCGTGGATCTCGATGTCCGTGGCCTGGCCCTGGAAGCCGCCCGAGGGCTGGTGGGTCATGATCCGGGCATGGGGCAACGCGAACCGCTTGCCCTTGGTGCCCGCGGTCAGCAGCAGCGAGCCCATGCTCGCCGCCTGGCCGATGCAGATGGTGGCGATGTCCGGGCGGATGTACTGCATGGTATCGTAGATGGCGAGGCCGGAGGTGACGAGGCCGCCCGGTGAGTTGATGTAGAGGCTGATGTCCTTGTCGGGGTTCTCCGCCTCCAGGAACAGGAGCTGGGCGGTCACCAGGCTCGCCATGTGGTCGTCGACGGGACCCATCAGGAAGATGATGCGCTCCTTGAGCATCCGCGAATAGATGTCGTAGGCGCGCTCGCCCCGCGGGGTCTGCTCGACCACCATCGGCACCAGCTGGCTGATGATCGGGTCGTCGTTGGTCATCCGTCCTCCATTGCCGCAGGCGGAGCCTCAGCCCCGGTCCTGCGCCGGCTGCGCTTCTTCCTCTGCGGCCGCCACTTTGGCTGCGGCCTCGGCACCCGCGACGGCGTCCTCCTCGTCCTCCGGCTCCTCGAACAGCTCGTCCACGCTCACCTTTTCCTCGCGGATCTTGGCCAGTTCGAAGATGAAATCCACCACCTTGTCCTCGAACAGCGGGGCACGGAGCTGTTCCAGGGCTCCCGGATTGTTGCGGAAGAAATCGAACACCTCCCGCTCGCGACCGGGATAGCGCCGGGCCTCGCGGATCATGGCCTGCTGCAGCTCCTCGGCCTCGACCTTGATCTGGTTCTTGTTGCCGATCTCGGAAAGGATCAGGCCGAGACGGACCCGACGCTCGGCGATGTCCCGGTATTCCCGCCGGAGTTCCTCTTCGCTCTTGCCGGTGCTCTCGAAGCCGGTACCCGAACGCTCCATCTCTTCGGTGAGCTGCTTCCAGATGGTCTCGAACTCGAGATCCACCATGCCCTGGGGCACCTCGAAGCCGTAGGTCGCGGCCAGATGGTCGAGAAGCTGGCGTTTCATCTTGTCCCGCGCCCGCTGCCTGTACTCCTGCTCGAGACGTTCGCGGATCGCCTTGTCGAGCTCCTCCAGCTTCTCGAAGCCGTAGGCCTTGGCGAGCTCGTCGTCGATGGCCAGCGGCTTCGGCTCCCGTACCTCCTTGACGGTGCCTTCGAAGACGAGCCGCCGGCCCGCGAGATCCTTGTTGGGATGATCTTCGGGCACGGTCAGCTCGAGCCGGAACGTGTCGCCCGGCTTCTTGCCGACCAACCCCTCCTCGAAGCCGGGGAGCATGCTGCCCGAACCGAGGACCACCGGCAGATCACTGGCGGAGCCGCCTTCGAACTTCTCGCCGTCGCGGTAGCCGGTGAAGTCGATCACCACCTGATCGCCTTCCCGCGCCGGGCGGGGTTCTTCGGGGGCCTCGTACTGGCGCTGCGCCTTGGCGAGGTTCTCGAGGGACCTCCGGACCCGTTCCTCGTCCACCTCGGCGGTGTAGCGCACGAGCTCGATCGCCGACAGATCGACCTCCGGAACCTCCGGCAGGACCTCGAGGTCGATGCTGAATTCGAGATCCTTGCCCTCGTCGAAGGAGGTGACTTCGACCTTGGGGCGCAGGGCCGGCTTCAGCTCGTGTTCGGCGAGCACCTTGCGCGAGCCTTCCTCGACCACCTGCTCCAGGATCTCGCCCAGCACCGAGGGGCCGTAGCGCTTGCGCAGGAGCCCGATCGGCACCTTGCCCGGACGGAAGCCGGGGAGCCGGACCGTCTTGGCGAGCTCGGCCAGGCGCTTTTGGACCCGCTCCTCGATGTCGGCGGCGTCGTAGGTGACCTTGTAGCCCCGCTTGAGGCCCTCCCGGGCGGTTTCCTTGATTTCCATGTTCCTGCTCTCGATCGATTTCGGGGATCCCGCCGCCGTCTCGCCGGTCCGCGTCCCGCTGGTGCGGGCGGCGAGACTCGAACTCGCACGGCTCTCGCCACGGGAACCTAAATCCCGCGTGTCTACCGATTCCACCACGCCCGCGCCGGTCGGAGGCCGCACGGCCGGCGGACCGGGCCTGCTATAGCGCATCGCGGCCGGGCGCGCCAACGCTGTTGGCGGGCGGCCGGAACGCGGCTCAGCCGTTGGCACGGAGAACCGTGGCGGCCAGATAGAGCGAGCCGGTGATCAGGACAAGAGCGGGGGTCGCGAGTTCCCGAGCCAGCCCGGCCAGCGCCTCGCAGACGTCGCCGGCGGGCCGCGCCGGCAGGCCCAGAGCGGTGAGCTCGCGGGCCATCCTGTCCGGCTCCAGGCTCAGCGGATCGTCGGGTACCGGCACCGTCACCGCCCCGGCCGCGAGCGGCGCCAACGGCCTCGCGAAGGCGCACAGATCCTTGGTCCGCAGCATCCCCAGCACGAGATGGACCGGCCGTCCGCGGGCGATCTCCGGCAGGCTGCGTGCGAGCACCTTTCCGGCCGCGGGATTGTGGCCCCCGTCCAGCCAGAGCTCGCTGTCCGGCGGCAGCAGGCGGGGGAGCGGGCCTGCCGCGAGACGCTGCAACCGGGCCGGCCAGCGTACCTCCAGGAGACCGGCGGCGATCGCCTCCACCGGCGGGGCCAGCTCGCCCAGCGCCCGCGCGGCGGCGATGGCGAGGCCGGCGTTGTCGAGCTGATGGGGACCGACGAGGGCCGGTCGCGGGAGGCGGAGCACGGTTCCCTCGCGTTTCCAGAGGATGCCCTCCGGTACCGCTTCCACCGACCAGTCGCGACCGGCGATCGCCAGCGGCGCGGCGCGCGCCCGGCAGCGGGCCCGCAGCACCGCGAGCGCTTCCTCGGGCTGCGGTCCGCAGAGCAGCGGCACCCCCGGCTTGACGATGCCCGCCTTCTCGCCGGCGATGGCGGCGAGCGTGCGGCCGAGATGGGCTTCGTGATCATGGGAAATCGGGCTCATCAGGGTGAGCCTCGGGGCCGGCACGACATTGGTCGCATCGAGCCGCCCGCCGAGCCCGGTCTCCAGCAGCAGAACGTCCGCCGGCACCCGGGAAAAGGCGAGAAAGGCGGCGGCGGTGGTGATCTCGAAGAAGGTGATCGGGCCGCCGTCGTTGGCCCGCTCGCATTCGTCGAGGACGTCGGCGAGGAAATCTTCGGCGATGGGCCGGCCCTCGAGCAGGATGCGTTCGTTGAAGCGCACCAGATGGGGCGAGATGTAGCGGTGCACGCGCCGGCCGGAGGCGGCCAGCATCGCGTCGAGCATGGCCAGCGTGCTGCCCTTGCCGTTGGTGCCGGCGATGTGGACCACCGGCGGCAGGGACAGCTCGGGGTGGCCGAGACGCGCCAGCAGGCGGCGGATGCGGCCGAGGGAAAGATCGATGCTCTTGGGATGAAGAGCCTGCAGCCGAGCGAGGACGAGCTCGCTCGTGAAGCTAGTCATCCGCGGCCTCGCGCAGCTCGGTCACCGGTTCGGCGGGTTCCTCGGCGAGTTCGGGCGCCGGATCGGATTCCGGCTCGGCATACTCCACCCGCGATCGCAGGAGAATGCCGATCACCCGTTCCAGCACATTGCGAAGCTCGAAGCGGTGGACGACCATGTCCACCATGCCGTGTTCGAGCAGATACTCCGCTCTTTGGAAGCCCTCGGGCAGCTTTTCGCGGATCGTTTGCTCGATCACCCGGGTACCGGCGAAGCCGATCACCGCTCCCGGTTCGGCGATGTGGATGTCGCCGAGCATGGCGAAGGAAGCGGTGACGCCGCCGGTGGTGGGATCGGTCAGGACGACGATATAGGGGAGCCCGGCCTCCCGGAGCTCCTGGACGGCGACGGTGGTCCGGGCCATCTGCATCAGCGACACCGCCCCTTCCTGCATCCGCGCGCCGCCGGAGGCGGTGAAGGCGACGAAGGCCGCCCGCCGCCGGATGGCCTCGCGCGCGGCGCTCACGAACCCCTCGCCGACCGCCGCGCCCATCGAACCGCCCATGAAGGCGAAGTTCATCACCGCGCAGACCACCGGCATCTCTCCCAGCATCCCGGCGGCGGCCTCGAGCGCGTCCTGGGCCTTGGTCCGGGTCTGGGCTTCCTTGAGCCGGTCCGTGTAGCGTTTGAGATCCCGGAACTTGAGGGGATCCACCGGTGCCTTGGGCATCGCCAGCGGCTCGTAGCCGTCCTCGCCGAACAGGCTGCGGAAGCGATATCCGGGGCCGACCCGCATGTGGTGGTTGCAATGCGGGCAGACCCGCTGATTGGCCTCGAGATCACGATGGAAGATCATCCGCTCGCAAGCCGGACACTGGTTCCACAGATTCTCCGGGACCTCGACCTTGTTGCGCTCGACGAGGGCGCGGATGCGGGGACGGACGTAGTTGGTGAGCCAGTTCACGAGCGGTTCACTCCGGCAATGGCGGCGGCCAGCGCGCGCACCTTGTCGTGGACGGCGGGGACGAGCCGCGGTGTCGCGCGTCCCTCCGGGTCGAGATGGCGGGCGACGAGATCGACGAGGGCGGAGCCCACCACCGCGGCGTCGGCGTGACGCGCGATCGCCGCCGCCTGGGCGGGCTCGCGGATGCCGAAACCGACGGCGATCGGCAGATCGGTGCGGGCGCGGATGCGGGCCACCGCCTCGGCCACCAGCGTCGGCACCGGTGCCGCGGCACCGGTGATGCCGGTGATCGAGACGTAGTAGAGAAAGCCGGAACTGTTCGCGAGCACCTTGGGCAGACGGGCGTCGTCGGTGGTCGGCGTGGCGAGGCGGATGAAGGCGAGATCCCGCTCGCGGGCCGGCAGACAGAGCTCGGCATCCTCCTCGGGCGGCAGATCGACGACGATCAGCCCGTCGACACCGGCGGCCCGCGCATCCTCGAGAAATTGGAGACGGCCGTAATTCCAGATCGGATTGTAGTAGCCCATGAGCACGATCGGCGTCTCGTCGTCGCGGGCCCGGAAGCGGCGGACCGCGGGCAGGATCCGCCGCAGCTTGGTGCCGGCTTCGAGGGCCCGGAGATACCCCGCCTGGACGCTCGGTCCGTCGGCCATGGGATCCGAGAAGGGCATGCCGATCTCGATGATGTCGGCTCCCGCGGCCGGCAGGCCGGCGAGGATCTCCTCGAAGGTCGTCATGTCGGGATCGCCGGCCACGAGGAAAGTCACGAGCCCGGCCCGGCCGGCCCTCCGCAGTTCGGCGAAGCGGGCCTCGATGCGGCGGCTCACAGCCGCACCCCCATGGCTTCGGCCACCGTGTAGATGTCCTTGTCGCCGCGGCCGCAGAGGTTGACGACGAGGATGGTGTCACGGGAAAGGGTCGGCGCGAGCTCGATCACCCGAGCCAGCGCATGGGCCGGCTCCAGCGCCGGGAGGATGCCCTCGAGCCGGGAGCAGAGTGCGAAGGCGTCGAGCGCCTGCCGGTCGGTGACCGCGGTCACCTCGATGCGGCCCATGTCCTTGAGCCAGGCATGCTCGGGGCCGATTCCCGGATAGTCGAGACCGGCGGAGATCGAGTGCGGCTCCACGATCTGTCCGTCTTCGTCCTGCATCAGATAGGAACGCGAGCCGTGCAGAACGCCGGGCCGGCCGGCGGTCATCGCCGCCGCGTGCTTGCCGGTGTCGATGCCGAGGCCGGCCGCTTCGACGGCGATGATCCGCACCGCCTCCTCGTCGAGGAAGGGATGGAACAGCCCCATGGCGTTCGAGCCGCCCCCCACCGCCGCCACCAGAACATCGGGCAGGCGCCCTTCCTTTTCCAGGATCTGCCGGCGCGTCTCCTCGCCGATCACCGACTGGAAATCGCGCACCATCGCCGGATAGGGGTGGGGTCCGGCGACCGAACCGATCAGATAGAAGGTGGTCTCGACATTGGTGACCCAGTCCCGGAGCGCTTCGTTCATGGCGTCCTTCAGGGTCTTCGAGCCGGAGCCCACCGGCCGCACCTCGGCACCCAGCAGCCGCATCCGGAAAACGTTGGGCTGCTGACGCTCGATGTCGCGCTCGCCCATGTAGACGACGCATTCCATGCCGAAACGGGCGGCCACGGTGGCGGTGGCCACGCCGTGCTGCCCCGCCCCGGTCTCGGCGATGATCCGGGTCTTGCCCATCCGTCGGGCGAGCAGGATCTGGCCGATGCAGTTGTTGATCTTGTGGGCCCCGGTGTGGTTGAGCTCGTCGCGCTTGAAATAGATCCGGGCGCCGCCGAGATGGTCGGTCAGCCGTTCGGCGAAATAGAGCGGCGAGGGTCGGCCCACGTAGTCCCGGAACCAGCCCTCCAGCTCGGCCCGGAAGGCGGGGTCGGTCTTGGCCTCGCCGTAGGCCTGCTCGAGCTCGAGGATGAGCGGCATCAGGGTCTCGGCGACGAAACGGCCGCCGTAGATGCCGAAATGTCCGTTCTCGTCCGGTCCCGCCCGGAAACTGTTCGGTCTCGCCGTCACCTCCGTCCCTCCGGGAGAGATGCCCCCGCCCTCGGGTCGAGCTGCCGCGCGCGGCGGAGAAAGGCGCGTATCCTGGCCGGATCCTTGACCCCGGGGGCGGTTTCCACCCCGGAAGAGACATCGACGATCCGCGCCCCCGTCCGCCGCACCGCCTCGTCAAGATTGTTCACCTCGAGCCCCCCTGCAAGGATCCACGGTCGTCGCGGCGCCAGCCGCGCCAGAAGGTCCCAATCGAACACCTCGGCGTTGCCCCCCGGCAGGGCACCGGCGCGGCGGGGCGGCGGCGCGTCGAACAGGAACATGTCGGCCACCGTCTCGAAAGCGGCACAGGCGTCGAGATCTTCCGTCGCCGCGACCCGCAGCGCCTTGATCACCGGCAGGCCGAAGGCCGCCTTGAGGGCGGCCACCCGTTCCGGTGTCTCGCCACCGTGGAGCTGCAGCCAGTCGAGCGGGGCCGCGGCCAGCACACGGGCGAGGAGCTCCTCCTCGGGATCGACGAACACGCCGACGCATCGCGGACCGGCGGGAACCGCGGTTCGGAGGGCGGCGAAGCGTTCCGGAGAGAGGGCCCGCGGCGAGGGCGGATAGAAGACGAACCCGAGATAGGCGGCGCCTTCCGCCGCGGCGACGGCGATCGCTTCGGGATCGGTCAGCCCGCAGATCTTGACCGCCACCATCTCAGACGGCCTCCGCGAGACCGCGGCGGATGCCGTCGGCGGCCGCCCTCGGATCGGCGGCAGCGGTGATCGGCCGGCCGATCACCAGAATGTCGGCACCGGCCCCGAGGGCGGCGGACGCGCTCGCGGTGCGTTTCTGATCGTCCGGCCCGGCGGCGGGCCGGATCCCGGGAACCACCAGCAGCGGCGCGTCGCCGAAGCGGGCGCGGACGGCCGCCACCTCGAGGGGCGAGCAGACGAGCCCGTCGATGCCGGCCTCGAGTGCCACGGCCGCCAGCCGCAGCACCCGATCCGTGACCTCGCCGGTCATTCCCAGCGCCGCGAGATCCGGCTCTTCGAGGCTCGTCAGTACCGTCACCGCCAGCAGCCGCAGCGGTGTCCCACTCTCGTCCCGTGCCCGCCGGGCGGCTCGCAGCATGGCCGCACCGCCACTGGCGTGAAGAGTGGTCATGGCCACCGGCAGACGGGCGATCGCCCGCACCGCGCCGGCCACCGTGTTGGGGATGTCGTGCAGCTTGAGATCGAGGAACAGCGGCATCCCCTCGGCGGCCACGGCGCGCACTCCGTCGGGGCCGTTGGCGAGGAAGAATTCGAGCCCGAGCTTGAACCCCCCGACCCGGCCGCGGAGCTGTCGGGCGAGACCGAGCACCGCCTCGGGATCGGCCCGGTCGAGGGCGCAGAAGATCGGATTGCTGGGCGCTCTGTCGGGGAACAAGGGCTCGGGCGTTCCGGCTGTTTGCCGCTGGCAGCGGCTTATAGCAGAAGCGGCGGCGGTGGCAAAATCGACCCGGCTATCCTGGAACCGAGGCGGCGACCAGGGCCGCCGCGGCCAGATCCTCGACGGCCGAGCCGACCGATTTGAAGACGGTGATCGCCGCCGGCTCACGCCGCCCTGCGCACCGTCCCCGGCACAGGGCGTAGAGATCGCCGCGGATGGCTTCCCGCGACAGGGCTCCGCTGCGCAACGCCTGGATGATGTCGCCGGCCTCGGCCAGGGCTCCGGTCGTGGTATCCACATAGACCTCGGCGCGGCGCATCAGCGCATCGTCGCTCTCCCGCATGTCCGGGCGGAAGGCGCCGACGAGATCGACATGGGTACCGGGGCGCACGCGGTCTCCGGGAACCAGAGGGGTCGTGCTCATGGTGGCGCAGGAGACGATGTCGGCTTCTTGGAGGGCGGCGATCCGGTCGGTGACCGCACGGGCCTCGAAGCCCTCCCGGGCGAGTTCCCCGGCCAACCGCCGTGCCCGTTCCGGCGTGCGGTTCCAGACCATCACCTGGCGGATCGGGCGGACCACGGCGTGCGCCCGGACCAGGTGCGGGGCCAGGGCGCCGGCGCCGATCATCAGCAGCCGCGAACTGTCTTCACGGGCGAGGAAATCGGTGGCGAGGGCGGAGGCGGCGGCGGTCCGCCGGAGGGTCAGCGCGGTGCCGTCGAGGAGGGCGCGCGGCGCCCCGCTGGCGCCGTCGAACAGCAGATAGACCGCCTGCACCGAGGGCAGACCGGTGGCCGCCTCGTTGCCCGGAAAGATGGTCAGGAGCTTGACCCCGATCTCCCGGTCCGGTCGCCAGGCCGGCATCAGCAGGAGGGTGGCCGGATCCTTCCCGGCCCGCGGGATCTCGTGATGGTGGCGGACCGGCGCTTCGAGTCCCTCGGCGAAGGTCTCGCGCAGGGCCCCGATCAGGGCGGCGTAGGGCAGGGCCCGATCGACCGCGGCGCGATCGAGGAATGCCGGCATCGCCCCGTGTCAGCCGCCCGGTGCGGCGAGGGCCGGCTGTCCGCCAGCAGTCCGGGTGCGGGCGATCTCGGCCTCTTCTTCGGCTTCGGCCCGGATCCGGGCCTGATACTCGAAGCCGCGCACCCGCCGCTCGAGACGGTGGCAGCGCAGCCGCAGCCGCAGGATCTCGACGCTGGCGACGAGGGCGGTGAGGAAGACGCCGATCACCAGCCCCACCAGCAGAACCCCGTAGAGCGGCAGATCGACGGTCACCGGGAACGGCCAGAAACCGACCTCCACCGGCTGCCGGTTGGCGATGGCGAACAGGACGACGACCACGAGGCCGGTGAGGCCGGCGAGGACACGCAGCAGACGAAGCATGGATTCCCCATCCGAAAGGCGGCGACGCCCTCAGGCGTCCTGGTTCAGTCGCTCGCGCAACTCCTTGCCAGACTTGAAATAGGGTACGCGCTTGTCGGGAACATGGACTTCCTGGCCGGTGCGGGGATTGCGACCCGTGCGCGCAGCCCGCTGGCGCACCGAGAAGGCGCCGAAGCCGCGCAGTTCCACACGATCGCCCCGCTCCAGGGCGGCGCTGATGGTATCGAACACCGTGGATACGATTCGTTCCACGTCACGCTGGTAGAGATGCGGATTGGCCTCGGCGAGACGCTTGATGAGCTCCGAGCGGGTCATATCGGATCCGTCATTCCGGGTCGGGATTGAATCATCCTCTGGCAGGCGAAGGCTGACAGAGGGGGACAGGAGCGTCAAGGCGAAGCTCGATGTGAGCGGTTGCCTTCGGGTTGAAATGCGGAGAGGCGGGCCACGGCCCGCCTCTCCGATCCCGGGCGGCCGACCGGGCCGGCTCATTCGCCGGACTTGGTCTCCGGCTTCGCCTCTTCCTCGGCCTTCCCGGACGGTGCTTCGGCATCGCCGCTCGCGGGTTCCGCGACGGGCGCCGCCGACCGTTCCTCGCCGGCGCCTTCCGGCTCCGCCTCGGCGGCCACCCCTTCGGCGGTCGCTTCCACGGCCGTACCGGCCTGCTGCTTTAGCTCTTCCTGCTTCTGGCGCAGCGCTGCGCCCAGAATGTCGCCGAGGCTGGCGCCGCTGTCCGCCGAGCCGTATTCGGCGATGGCCTGCTTTTCCTCCTCCACCTCGAGCGCCTTGATCGACAGCGACAGACGCCGGTTGGCGTGATCGATGTTCATCACCTTGGCGTCGATCTTCTCGTCGACGGCGAAACGGTCGGGACGCTGCTCGGCCCGGTCGCGCGCGAGATCGGCCTTGCGGATGAAACCCGGGGCGCCGGATACGGTCTCCACCTCGAGCCCCTGCGGGGTGACCGCCTTGACCACGCAGGTCACCCGGCTGCCGCGCTTGAGCCCGGCCACCGCCTGGCGGAAGGGATCCTCCTCGAGCTGCTTGATGCCGAGGGAGATGCGCTCCTTCTCGACATCGACGTCGAGCACCACCGCCTTGACCGTATCTCCCTTTTTGTACTTCTTGATCGCTTCCTCGCCGGGTTCGGTCCAGGAAATGTCGGAGAGGTGGACCATGCCGTCGATGTCACCCTCGAGTCCGATGAACAGCCCGAACTCGGTGGCGTTCTTGACCTCGCCCTCGACCACCGAACCGACCGGATGCTTCTCGAGGAATTCCTCCCACGGGTTGGGCAGCGCCTGCTTGAGGCCGAGGGAGATGCGGCGCTTTTCCTCGTCCACCTCGAGCACCACCACCTCCACCTCCTGGCTGGTGGAGACGATCTTGCCCGGATGGACGTTCTTCTTGGTCCAGCTCATCTCGGAAATGTGCACCAGACCCTCGACGCCCGGCTCCAGCTCGACGAACGCGCCGTAATCGGTGATGTTGGTGACGCGGCCCCTGAACTTGGCGCCGACCGGATATTTGAGGGTCACGCCTTCCCAGGGATCCGCCTCGAGCTGCTTCATGCCGAGGGAGATGCGCTGGGTTTCGCGGTTGAAGCGGATCACCTGCACCTTGACGGTCTGGCCCACCTGCAGCACCTCGGTGGGATGACCGACGCGCCGCCAGGCGATGTCGGTCACGTGCAGGAGCCCGTCGACCCCCCCGAGATCGACGAAGGCGCCGTAGTCGGTGATGTTCTTGACCACCCCCTCGAGCACCTGGCCTTCGTGCAGTGTCTGCAGCAGTTCCTTGCGCTGCTCGGCCCGGCTCTCCTCGAGCACCGCCCGTCTGGAGACGACGATGTTGCCGCGCCGGCGATCCATCTTGAGGATCAGGAACGGCTCGGGCCGGTTGAGGAGCGGTCCGATGTCCCGGATCGGCCGGATGTCGACCTGGCTGCCCGGCAGGAAAGCGACCGCGCCGCCGAGATCGACGGCGAAGCCGCCCTTGACCTTGCCGAAGATGACGCCCTCGACCTTCTCACCCTTCTTGAAGGCCTCCTCGAGCCGGTTCCAGCATTCCTCGCGGCGCGCCTTCTCGCGGCTCAGGACCACCTCGCCGCTGCGGTTCTCGTAGCGCTCGACATAGACCTCGACGGTGTCGCCAACCTTGATCTCCGGAGGCTGTCCGGGGGCGGCGAATTCCTTGAGGGGGACACGGCCCTCGGATTTGAGGCCGACGTCGATCACCGCATGATCGCCATCGACGGCGACCACCGTGCCCTTGACCACACTGCCTTCGATCTTGCTCTTGCGACCCAGTGTTTCGTCGAGAAGGGCGGCGAATTCATCGAGACTTGGGCGTTGTTCCGCTACCGCGGTCGAATCCGTCATTCGTGCTCCAGGAACATCACGGCCGCGGGTTCGGCCCGACGGCCGGGCTGGGGGTTACACCTGTGTCGCCGGCGAGGTGCCTTCGGCGCCCGCACAGGCCCGCCGACGTTCCGAAACCCACGCGATCGCCGCCGCCACCGTACGTGCAGGGTCGAGCTCGGTGGTGTCCAGAACCAAGGCGTCCGGCGCAGCACGCAACGGCGCGACCGCCCTTTCCGCATCACGGCGGTCACGCTCCCGCATCTCCTCCAGGACGCGCGCGTATATAGGCCTTTCGCCGCGTCGCCGCAACTGTTCGCAGCGCCGGCGCGCCCGCTCCTCCACGGTGGCGGTGACGAACAGCTTGGCCTTGGCCTCGGGACAGATCACCGTACCGGTGTCGCGACCGGCGAGCACCGCGCCTTCCGGTCGGGCGGCGAAGCGCTCCTGGAAAGGCCGCAGCGCCTCGCGCAGACGCGGATTGGCGGCGATCCGGGAGGCCAGGGCGCCGATCGCCTCGGCGGCCAGATCGGGTGTGGCGAGATCGGCTTCGCTCAGCTCCCCGGCGCAGCGCAGCAGCGCCGTCTCGTCGGTCGGATCGATCCCGGTCGCGAGCAGTCTGGCGGCGACCGCGCGGTAGAGGAGGCCGGTATCCAGGAAAGGCAGACCGAAATGGCCGGCGAGCGCCCGCGCGATGGTGCTCTTGCCGGAGGCGGCCGGCCCGTCGACGGTGATCACGAGGCGGCAGTCGCCGGTCATGTCGTCACCTCCTCGATGCGGGCACCGAGCCGGTTCATCAGGGCGACGAAATCGGGAAAGCTGGTGGCGATGGTCTCCGCGCCCTCGACCGTCACCGGATCCCGGGCGATGCCGCCGAGCACCAGGAAGCTCATGGCGATCCGATGATCCAGCCGGGCTTCCACACGGGTACCGCCGGCTGGCGGTCCACCGCCTTCGACGAAGAGATCGTCGCCTTCGCTCCAGCAACGCACGCCGCAGGCGCGAAGACCCTCGAGGATGGCGCCGAAACGGTCGCTCTCCTTGACCCGGAGCTCGCCGAGACCGCGCATCGCCGTGATCCCTCTCGCCCGGGCCGCGGCCACGGCGAGGATCGGATATTCGTCGATCATCGACGGCGCGCGCGCCGCCGGCACCTCGACCGATTCCAGATCCGAGCTCTCCACCAACAGATCGGCCACCGGCTCGCCTCCCTCCTCGCGGGCGTTCTGTTCGAGAATCCGCGCGCCCATCTCGCGCAACGTCCGATAGAGACCGGTGCGCAGCGGATTCGTCCCGACACCGACGAGGGTGACCCGCGAGTCCGGAGCGAGCAGGGCGGCCACGGTCGGAAAGGCGGCGGAAGAGGGATCGCCGGGGACGGTCAACCGCCGGGGAAGGAGCTCGGGCTGCCCGGTGACGGTGACCCGGCGACCGCCGCCTTCCGTTTCCTCCTCGCGAACCTCCGCCCCCATCGCCCGCAGCATGCGTTCGGTGTGATCGCGCGAGGCGGCGGGTTCCGACACGCTGGTGCGTCCGGCGGCATGGAGCCCGGCCAGCAGGATCGCCGATTTCACCTGGGCGGAGGGGATTTCCGAGCGCCAATCCAGCGGCAGCGGATCCGCCCGGCCGCGGATCGCGAGCGGCAGCCGATCACCGCTCCGGGCGAGGATCGTCACCCCCATCTCCCGCAGCGGTACGGCCACCCGTGCCATCGGCCGGCGGCGCAGGGAGGTGTCGCCGGTGACGATGCCGGTGAAGGGATGGCCGGCGAGCAGGCCCATGATCAAGCGGGCACCGGTACCGGCATTGCCGAGATCGAGCACGCTGTCGGGTTCGGCGAGACCGCCGATGCCGACACCCGCCACCGTCCAGCGGCCTTTCCCGTCGCGTTCGAGTTCCACCCCCAGCCGGCGCAGGGCGGCGGCCGTGGCCATCACGTCCTCGCCTTCGAGCAGGCCCGCGATCCGGCTTTCGCCGACCGCCAGGGCGGCGAGCAGCAGGGCTCGATGGGAAATCGATTTGTCTCCCGGCATCGAGGCCCGTCCCGAGAGAGCCCCGTGCGGGTTCGCGCGCAGCTTCATCGGCCGTCGCTCCGCTCCGAAACAGCACCGAAGTGGCGATGGAATCCCCGCTCCTCGCGGCCTCCCGCCGCGGATCGAAAATGCTTTTGACAGCTCGGTTGGGACATGGCAATTGCGATCCCCGCTCCAAAGGCAGTTCCGACCTTGAGGAGACTCCCCTTGCCGAAGCCCGAATGGGGCACCAAGCGCCTTTGCGCGAGCTGCGGTGCCCGCTACTACGACATGAACCGCTCCGAGATCGTCTGCCCGGCCTGCGGCACGCCGTTCGACGCCGACAACGCCAAACGTTCGCGACGGGCCGCGGCTGCGGCACCCGCCGCGGCGATCGCCGAAGCGGTCGATCTGCCCGAGGTCGAGGAGGAGGAAGTGGTCGCCGAGGAAGAGGCGGTGGCGGTTCCGGCCGAAGAGGACGAGGAAGAGGAGGAGGCCCTGCCGCTGGTCGAGGATGTCGTGCTCGGCAGTGAGGAGGAGGAAGACGAGGAAGGGGCGCTCATCGAGGATGCCGCGGAACTCGGCGAGGACGAGGATGTGGCCGAGGTCGTCGAAAGCGACCTCGAGGACGAGGAGGAGACGCGCTGAGCGCGGCCCGCGGGGGGTTGCGCGGCGGGGCGACATTGCCTATTTGAGCCTCCGCACGGGGCCGTAGCTCAGTTGGGAGAGCGCCTGAATGGCATTCAGGAGGTCGGCGGTTCGACTCCGCTCGGCTCCACCAAACGGACCGACAGCCCGCATCTTTCGGAGCCCACCGGCGGTGTGAGCGCCGTCGCGGCTGCCGTTCAGCCTTCCCGCAACAGCTCGTTCAAGACCCGTGCGACCACTTCCGTGGCCTTCGGCAGGATGTCGAGCGGCAGCCGCTCGTCGGCCCGATGGGCGTTGGCTTCCTCGATGGTTCGGGGGCCGGCGCCGTAGAGGACCACCGGCACGCCCGCGGCCGCGTAATGACGGGCGTCGGTGTAGAGGGGCACACCGCCGATCGCCACCGGCTCGCCGAGGACCGCTCGCGCGTGGCCTGCGAGGCTCGCCGCCAGCCGTTCGGCGCCGGGCAGCGGCCGCAGCGGTTCGGCCAGCAGCACCCGCCGGATCGCGACCGTGGCCCCGGGCACCTCGGCGACGGCCTCGCGGATCAGGGCGGCGAGTGCGGTTTCCACCTCTTCGCCACGTTCCTCGGGGATCAGCCGGCGGTCGAGGCGGAAGGTGACCCGGTCCGGCACGACATTGGTGTTGATGCCGCCTTCGACGAGGCCGACGGTGAGCTGCGGGCTGCCGATGCCCGGCACCTCCGAGACCTTCCCCGCGAGCGCGCGGCGATGTGCGTAGAGCGCGGCGAGGGCCGCCGTCGCCGCTTCCAACGCGTCGATCCCGGTCGCCGGCAGGGCGGCATGGGCGGAGCGACCCCGCACCGTCACCTCGAGATGCAGACAGCCGTTGTGGGCGTTCACCACCTGCCAGGAGAAGCCGGCGCAGAGGGCGAGATCGGGGCGCACGATCCCCTGCTCGAGAAGCCAACGGGGGCCGATCTCGCCGCCCGTTTCCTCGTCGAAGGTGACGTGCAGCTCCACCGTGCCGCCGAGCGTGGCGGCCAGCGGTTCGAGGGCCCGCACCGCGAAGGCGTAGCTGGCGATGTCGGATTTCGACACCGCCACGCCGCGGCCGTACATCCAGCCGTCGCGGATCTCCCCCGCGTAAGGGTCGATGCTCCAGCCCTCGCCCGGCGGCACCACATCGCCATGGGCGTTCAGCGCGATCACCGGCCCGTCGCCGGCGAACCGGCGCCGGACGACGAGATTGACGCAGCTCTTCATCCCCGCGGCACGGACCACGGCATCCGGCACCGGGTGCCGCTCCACCTCGAACCCCAGCTCTTCGAGAAGGCCGCCGATGCGTTCGGCGGCGGGCGCCAGATCGCCCGGTGGGTTGTCGGTGGGCGTACGGACGAGTTCGGCGAGGAAGGCCACCGCCCGCTGGCGGTCGGCCGCCACCGTTTCGTGGATGGTCGCGGATGCGGCATCGTTCATCCCCGATCTCCCGTCGTCACCGCGTTTTCGAGCCGTTCGAGAAAGCGGAGGAGCACCTCGAGCGCGACCGCGACGTCCGCCGCCGTCACCAGTTCGTCGGGATGGTGGCTGAGGCCTTCCCGGCAGCGGACGAACAGCATCGCCACCGGCAGGGTGGCGGCGATCGCCATGGCGTCGTGCCCGGCACCGCTCGGCAGTTCCAGCGGCGGCAGACCGCAGGCCTCCACCGCCTCGGCGAGGAGGCGCGACAGCTCCGGATCGCAGAGGACCGCCGGTGCCTCGTGCCGCCTTTCGAAGGTGATCGCGAGGCCGCGCCGTTCGGCAATTGCGGCCATCTCCCGCTCGAGTTCCTCCAGCAGCCGCCGGCGCATCCCGTCCTCGGGCGCCCGCAGATCGAACTCCAGCGCCACCCGGTCCGGCACGACGTTGCCGACACCGGGCTCGACCGTACAGCCGCCGATGGTGGCGACGGCCGGCGCCTCGGCGCGGGCGAACGCTTCCGTCGCCAGCACGATTTCCGCGGCGCCGGCCAGCGCGTCGCGGCGCAGCTCCATGGGCACCGTCCCCGCATGCCCGGCCCGGCCCAGCACGGTGATGCGGCCCCGGGTGGCGCCCGCGATGCCGGTGACCACGCCGACCGGAACTCCCGCCTTCTCCAGCACCGGTCCCTGTTCGATGTGGACCTCGAGGTATCCCAGGGTCGAGGCGGGATCCCGCCGGATGCGGGCCACCCCCTCCGGATCGCCGCCGAAGACCTCGAGCGCCTCCCGGAGGCTCGTGCCGCCGGCGTCGCGGACGTCCAGGAGGGAGGGATCCAGGGTTCCCGCGATCGCCCGGGATCCCGTGAGGGTGACTGGAAAGCGACAGCCCTCCTCGTCACCGAAGGCCAGAACCTCGATCGCGAAGGGCAGGTGGCGGCTCCTCCCCGCGAGCTCCTCGACGACGGCGATCGCCAGCACCACCCCGAGGGTGCCGTCGAAGCGGCCGGCGTCGCGCACCGTGTCGATGTGCGAGCCGAGCAGCAGCACCGGCGCATCCGCGGTCTCTCCCGGCCAGCGGCCGACCACCGTGGCCAGCGGGTCGAGCCGGGTTTCCATGCCCGCTTCCCGCATCCATCGGGCCACCAGATCGGCAGCGGCACGATGGGCGGGCGAGAGAAAGAAACGGGTCAGCCGGTCCGGCTCGTCGGAAAGGCGGGCGAGGGCGTCCAGCCGCTCGAGAATCTTCCGCGAACGGGCGGCGGGGATCGCGCCCCGCGGCTCGGCCGTCATCCCGCCCCCGGAGATGGTCGGGAAGACGGGCGGGAGATCCGGCGGTCGGGCTCCGGCGCCGCCTCGGTCTTCTCCGGCGGCGGCCGGTTGCAGGGGTGGAAGCAGCGCACCTCGCGACCCGCTTCCGGCATCGACACCGGTGGTGGCTCGTGGCACCGCTCCCCGGCCCGCGAACAGCGCGGCCGGAACCGGCAGCCCGCGGGAAGGGCCAGCGGCGAGGGCGCCATGCCCGGGATCTGGCGCAACGGTTGGCCGCGACGGTTGTGGCTGGGGACGCTCTCGAGGAGGGCCAGGGTATAGGGATGCAGGGGGCGACCGATGACCTCGGCGGCGGGCCCCTGCTCGACGATCTGGCCGGCGTACATGACGGCGATGCGATCGGCGATGCCCGCCACCACCGCCAGATCGTGGGTGATCCACAGGAGCGAGGTTCCGGTCTCGGCGCAGAGCTTCTGGACTTCGTAGAGAATCTGCGCCTGGATCGTCACGTCGAGGGCGGTGGTCGGCTCGTCGGCGATGATCAGCGCCGGATCGTGGAGCAGGGCGATGGCGATCGCCACCCGCTGGCGCATCCCGCCCGAAAGCTGGTGGGGATAGGCCTTGAGCCGCTCCTCGGGCGCCGGAATGCCGACCCGGCGCAGGGCGTCGGCGCAGAGGGCCCGGGCCTCCGCGCGGCGCATGTCGCGATGGGCGAGCACCGCCTCGATCATCTGGGTGTCGATCCGCAGGACCGGATTGAGGGTCATCATCGGATCCTGGAAGATCATCGCCACATGGGCACCGCGAAGCTGGCGCAGCCGTGCCTCCGGTGCGCCGACGAGCTCTTCGCCGCGGAAGCGGATCGAGCCCTCGGTGATCCGCCCCGGCGGATCGATCAGGCCGAGGACGGAAAAACCGGTGATGGATTTGCCGGAGCCGCTCTCGCCGACGAGGCCCAGCACCTCGCCGGGCGCGATCTCGAGATCGACCCCGTCGACCGCCCGCACGATTCCCGCCCGGGTGAAGAACCAGGTTCGCAGACCGCGGATCTCGAGCACCGCCGCGGTCATCGCTGGAGCCTCGGATTGAGCACGTCGCGGAGCTGATCGCCGACGAGATTGATGCAGACGATGATCAGCAGCAGCGCGACACCGGGAAAGAAGCTGATCCAGTACTGGCCGGAGAGGAGATACTCGTAGCCGTTGGCGATCAGGAGCCCCAGCGAGGGTTCGGTGATGGGGACCCCGACCCCGAGGAAGGAGAGGGTGGCTTCGAGGGCGATGGCGTTGCCCACCTGCACGGTGGCCACCACGATCACCGGCGGCAGGCAGTTGGGCAGGAGATGGCGGAAGAGGATGCGGCCGTGGGAGAGGGCGAGACAGCGCACCGCTTCGATGTACTCCTTGCGCCGTTCTACCAATGCCGCCCCGCGGACGGTACGGGCGTAGTAGGCCCACTGGACGATGATCAGGGCGACCAGCACCTTGTCGACGCCGCGGCCGAGTACGGCGAGCAGGATGAGGGCCACGAGGATCGCCGGAAAGCTGAGCTGGAGATCGACGATCCGCATCACCACGCTTTCGAGGCGGCCGCCGTAGAAGGCGGCGACGAGCCCGACCGTACAGCCGATCAGGAGCGCCGCCAGGGTGCTGCCCGCACCCACCACCAGGGAGATCCGGATGCCGTAGACGATGGCACTCAGCATGTCGCGGCCCTGATCGTCGGTGCCGAGCCAGTAGGTGGTGCCGCCGAAGCTCTCGCTCATCGGTGGCAGATTGCCGTCCATGATGTCGAGCTGGGCGAGGTCGTAGGGGTTCTGCGGCGTGATCCAGGGGGCGAAGACGGCGGCCAGGATCACCGCCAGGAGCCCGATCAGCGACAGCACCGCCACCCGGCTTTCGGCGAACTGCCGGGCGAAGCGCATGAAGGGCGTTTCGACGGCCATCGTGGCGGCGGTCCGGTCCGTGCCGCTCATTCCGCTCTTCCCGAGAGACGCACCCGCGGATCGAGCAGGGAATAGACGATGTCCACGACGAGATTGATCAGAATGAAGACGAAGACGATCAGCATCAGATAGGCGACCACCACCGGGCGATCGAGATTGAGGATGCTGTCGATGAGCAGCTTGCCCATGCCGGGCCAGGCGAACACCGTCTCGGTGACCACCGCGAAGGCGATGACACTGCCGAATTCGAGGCCGAGCACGGTGACCACCGGGATGAGGATGTTCTTGAGCATGTGCACCAGCACCACCCGCCGTTCGCTCACCCCCTTGGCGCGGGCGAACTTGACGTAGTCCTGGAGCATCACCTCGCGGGTGCCGGCCCGGGCCAGGCGGACCACCAGCGCCGTCTTGAAAAGGGCGAGGTTGATCGCCGGCAGGATCAGATGCTGCAGGCCGTCGAGGGTGAGGAAGCTCACCGGCACTCCGAACAGCGGCACGGTGTCGCCCCGGCCGCCCGAGGGCAGCCATCCGGCCCAGACGGCGAACAGCATGATCAGCATCATGCCCTGCCAGAAATTGGGCAGGCTGAAGCCGAGAATGGAGGCGGCCATGATCCCGCGGCCGGTCGCCCGGTCGTGGCGCAGCCCGGCGATCATCCCGAGCGGGATGCCGAGGAAGATGGACAGCAGCATCGCCGCCACCGCCAGCTCCAGGGTCGCCGGCATGCGCTCGATGATCAGCCGCAGGGCCGGTTCGTTGTGGACGAAGCTGGTGCCGAGGTCACCCCGGAGCGCGTTGCTCACGAACAGCAGGAACTGGCGCCACAGCGGCTGATCGAGACCGAGACGGCGGATCGCCGCCTCGATCTCGGCCGGATCCGCCTCCGGACTGATCAGCACGTCGATCGGATTGCCGATGGCGTAGATGCCGACGAACACGAGGACGGCCATCACCACGATGGTGATGGCCGCCTGGAAGAGCCTGCGGATGAGATAGGCGAGCATGCCTCTCCCTGGTCCCGCGACCGGCCGCCGATGCCGCCGCGGCTCAGTCGGTCGGCTTCACGCTCGTGGCCAGCGTGTACTGGTCGGTACGCGGCGTGTAGGTGATGCCCTTGCGGAAGGCCCAGGAGGTGACCTCGTAGTGGAGGGGGAGAATGGCGTAGTCCTTCATGGCGACGGCCATCGCCTCCTGCAGCAGCTTTTCCCGCTCGGCGTCGTCGACCGTGGAGAGCGCCTCGTCGAGAAGCGCGTCGAGCTCGGGGTTCGAATAGCGGCCGCGGTTGGTACCGCCGTAACCCTTCTCCTTGTCGCGGGTGGCGACGAGCGCCCGCAGCGGCGAGCTCGCCTCGCCGGTCCCCGAGCCCCAGCCGGCCATGTAGAAGCTGAACTCGTACTTGTTGCGGCGCTTGAAGAAGACGCTCTTCGTCGAGGCGTCGACGGTGGTCGCGATGCCCACCCGGGTGAGCATCTGGGCCACCGCCTGGGCGATCTTCTCGTCGTTGATGTAGCGGTCGTTGGGGGTGCCGAGCACGAGCTCGAAACCGTTCGGATAGCCGGCCTCGGTGAGCAGCTCCTTGGCCCGGTCGGGCGCGTAGGGCTCGACCCCGAGCTCGGGGTTGTAGCCGAACATGCCGGGCGGGATGAGCTGCGAGGCGGGAACCGCGAGACCGCCCATGATGCGCTCGACGATGGCCTCGCGGTTGATCGCCTTCGAGACCGCCTCACGCACCCGCCGGTCCTTGAAGGGATTCTTGCCGCCCGTGCCCTTCACGCCGGGCGTGGGTTCCTGGAAGTGATCGAAATGGAGGTAGATCACCCGGTTCGAGAGACCCGAGGCGACGTCGATGTCGGGATTTTCCTTGAGCCGCGGGATGTCCTGGACGGGCGGATTGTCGATCAGATCGACGTCGCCCGCGAGAAGGGCGGCGACCCGTGGCGCGGCGCTGGTGATCGGACGGAAGACGACCTTTTCCCAGGGCGACTTTTCGCCCCAGTAGTCGTCGTTGCGCGCGAGCACGATGCGATCGCCCTTGACGTATTCGAGGAAGCGGAACGGCCCGGTGCCGATGGCCAGCTCACCGCTGTTGAAGTCGGCGGTCTTCGGCCAGTCGCCGTAGTCGCAGCCGTCCTTGTCGAAGACCAGGTTCTCGGCGTCGGCGGGAGCGGAGATCACCGCCCAGCTCGAGAACTCGACCGGCAGCAGCGGATAGGGCCGCGCGGTCCTGACGATCACCGTGTAGGGATCGGGCGTCTCCACCGCCTCCACCGCCTTGGTGTAGATGGTGAAGGAGGAGGGGCTGTCCTTGACGTTCGGGATCCGGCACAGGGAGTAGACCACGTCGGCGGCGGTGAAATCGCTGCCGTCGTGGAACTTGACGCCCTTCCTGAGCTTGAACTCCCAGGTGGTGTCGTCGAGGGTGCGCCAGCTTTCGGCCAGTTGCGGCACCAGCCGCTGGTTCTCGTCCTGCCCCACGAGGCTCTCGAAGATGTGGCGCCGCATGGCGTTGTTGGGGCCGAGATTGTGGTAGTGCGGGTCCAGCGCGCTGGGCTCGCTGGAAATGCCGATGGTCAGGGTTTGCGCCTGGGCGAGGCCCATTCCCATGCCGGCCATCACGGCCAGAACGGAAACGCAACGGAGCGAGGTACGCATGGCGGTGCCTCCGCGATCATGTTCGTTCTGTGCCGGATGCGGCCGCTCGGCGCGCATGCCGGCTCCCTTCCCTCGCGGGCACAGTAACAACCCGCGGCGGGCGGTCAAGCGCGGTCGGGCCGGACGGTGGCCGGCGGGGCGGGAGCCGCAACGGCGGGGGAAGGATGTTCGGGGGGGGGCGGCCGCCGGTCAGCCGAACAGCAGGCTCAGCCCGTAGAGGATGGGCATCCAGAGCAGGAGCGAGAGGCCGACGATCACCGCCATCGCGATCGGGATCGGCAGCCGCTCGCTCCCGCGGGAGGTCTTTTCGCCGGTGGTCGCCGCGGCGGGCGCGGCGACCGGAGCTGCCTTGGCCATGACCCGTCCTCCAGCTTGCTGCCGTCGCAGGGCCGAGGCTAGGCGAAAGATGTTAACGCGGGGTTAAGGCGGGGCCGGCGCGGTGGCGACGACCGCAGCCGGTGGCGCGGCCGAGGGGCGCGGTCCGTCGGAATCCTCGTGACGGCGGAGCCGGATGGTGTAAGAAATAGACCCGCCGGCCGGCCCGCCACGGGCCGGGACGATAGAAAAGGGAGGCGCAAGACATGCGAGGCTTGACTCGTCGCGACACCGTGAAACTCGGACTCGGCGCTCTCGCCGCGGGCAGCATGCTGTCCAGCGGGACCCTGCGGGCCGCCGTTCCCGTCAAGGATGTGCCGATTCCCGACTGGCCGATCGAGGAGGGGGCGACCCTGCGGGTCCTGCGCCCGTCCAAGTTCGTCTCCGCCGACGAGGTCTGGTTCCGCAAGAACACCGAGAAGTTCACCGAGGTGACCGGGGTGCCGGTCAAGCTCGAGTTCGAAAGCTGGGAGGATCTGCGGCCGAGAACCGCGGTCGCCGCCAACGTCGGCAGCGGGCCGGACGTGATCGTCGGCTGGAGCGACGATCCCTTCCAGTATGTCGACAGTCTGCGGGACCTGACCGATCTCGCCACCTATCTCGGGGAGAAGTACGGTGGCTGGTGGCCGCTGGCCGAGCGCTACGGGATCAAGGACGGGAAGTGGATCTCGATCCCCTACGGCGCCGCCGGGGGGCGCGTCGTCTACCGCAAGTCCTGGGTCAACGATGTCGGCTACGAGGAGGTGCCCGGGGATCTCGACGGCTTCCTCGATCTCTGCCGCAAGCTCAAGAAGGCCGGCCATCCCGCGGGTCTGGCGCTGGGCAACGCGGTGGGCGATGCCAACGCCTGGACCCACTGGCTGGTGTGGGCCCACGGCGGCGCCATGGTCGACGAGGAAGACAACGTCATCATCAACAGCAAGGAGACGATCGAGGCCCTGAAATACGGCAAGGCCCTCTACGAGACCTTCATCCCGGGCACCGAGTCCTGGCTCGACGCCAACAACAACAAGGCCTTCCTGTCGGGCCAGATCGGTCTCACCCAGAACGGCATCTCGATCTATTTCGCGGCCAAGAATTCGGAGGATCCGAAGGTCCGCGAGCTGGCCGAGGACATCTATCACGCGCGGATGCCGATCGGGCCGGTGGGCTTCCCGACCGAACGCTCGCTCGTCGTCAACGCGATGATCTTCGACTACGCGCCCTACCCGAACGCGGCCAAGCACTACATCCGCTTCATGATGGAGAAGGAGCAGTACGATCCCTTCCTCATCAACTGCATCGGCTACTGGAACCATCCCCTCGTGGCCTACGACGAAAGCGAGGTCTGGAAGACCGATCCCAAGGTGACCGTCTATCAGCACATCATGAAGGACTCGCTCTGGGACAGCTACAAGGGCTCGCTCGGTCCCGCCTCGCAGGCGGTGCTCGCCGATTTCGTGATGGTCCAGATGGTGGCCGCCGCCTGTATCGGCCAGGCGACGCCGGAGGAGGCCGCGGCGGAGGCCGAACGGCGCGCCCGGCGCTATTACAAGACCTGAGGTCGCGCGGCGCGGGCCGGCCCCCGGGAGGCCGGCCCGCGCCATCCGGGGGAGGGCGGAGCTTGGCGGCACGGAGCGAGAGAGTCGAATGGGGCGGGGGCGGAGTCCACTGGCTCGCGCGGCTGTTCGACTACAAGCCCTTCCTCATCTTCATGTGTCTGCTGCCGGCGGTCGGCCTCCTCGTCGTCTTTCTGACCTATCCCCTCGGTCTCGGCATCTGGCTCGCCTTCACCGACGCCCGCATCGGCCGCGGCGGCGAGTTCGTCGGTCTCTTCAACTACGAGCTCCTGTTCACCGATCGCATCTTCTGGATGTCGGTCGGGAACACCATTCTCTACACGGTAGTGGCGACGGCGGGGAAGTTCATTCTCGGGTTGTGGCTCGCGCTGCTGCTCAACCGGCATCTTCCCTTCAAATCCTTCCTGCGGGCGATCATCCTCGTGCCCTGGATCGTCCCGACGGTCCTTTCGGCGATCGCCTTCTGGTGGATGTACGACGCCCAGTTCTCGGTCATCTCCTATGTGCTGGTAGACGTTCTCGGCTGGCGCGACACCTACATCAATTTCCTGGGTGACGCCTGGAACGCCCGCTGGTCGCTGATCGCCGCCAACATCTGGCGCGGCATCCCCTTCGTCGCCATCAGCCTTCTCGCCGGGCTCCAGACGATCTCGCCCTCGCTCTACGAGGCGGCGCTCCTCGACGGTGCGACGCCCTGGCAGCGCTTCCGCTACATCACCTTCCCGATGATCCTGCCGATCCTTGCGGTGGTGCTGACCTTCTCGGTGCTTTTCACCTTCACCGACTTCCAGCTCGTCTACGCCATCACCCGCGGCGGTCCCGTCAACGCCACCCATCTGATGGCGACGCTGGCCTTCCAGCGGGCGATCCCGGGCGGCCAGCTCGGCGAGGGCTCGGCGATCGCCGTGGCGATGATTCCCTTCCTCGTCTTCGCCACCGTGTTCAGCTACTTCGCCCTGGCGCGGCGCAAATGGCAGCAGGGGGAAAGCAATGAGTGAAGCGAAGTCGCCCCCGGTCACCACGGTCGCCGAGCGCACCGACGTCATCGCCTGGGAGTCCATACCGAGGCAGGTGGTGACGATCTACGTTCCTCTCTTCTGTTTCGTGGTCATCCTGCTGTTTCCGTTCTACTGGATGACCGTCACCATGCTGAAATCGAACGAGGAACTGCTCAATTACACGGATTACAATCCTCTGATCGTCTATTCGCCGACCCTGGCCAACATCTACAAGCTGCTGTTCGAGACCGACTATCCCCGCTGGCTGACCACCACCATGACGGTCTCGGTGGTCTCCACCTTCATCTCCCTGTTCGCCAGCGTACTGGCCGCCTACGCCATCCAGCGGCTGCGCTTCAAGGGCTCGCAATGGGTCGGCCTCGCCATCTACCTGGCCTATCTGGTTCCGCCCTCGATCCTCTTCATTCCCCTCGCCACGATGGTCTTCAAGCTCGGGCTGTTCGACAGTCCGATGGCGCTGATCCTGACCTATCCGACATTTCTCATCCCCTTCTGCACCTGGCTGCTGATCGGCTATTTCAAATCGATTCCCTACGAGCTCGAGGAATGCGCCCTGATCGACGGCGCCAGCCGTCTGCAGATCCTGTGGAAGATCACCCTGCCGCTGGCGGTGCCGGGGCTCATTTCGGCCGGGATCTTCGCCTTCACCCTGAGCTGGAACGAGTTCATCTACGCCCTGACCTTCATCCAGTCCTCGGAGAAGAAGACGGTGCCGGTGGCGGTGCTCACCCAGCTCGTCGAGGGCGACATCTACCACTGGGGCTCGCTGATGGCCGGCGCCCTCCTCGGTTCGGTGCCGGTGGCGATCGTCTACTCCTTCTTCGTCGAATACTACGTGTCGAGCCTGACCGGCGCGATCAAGGAGTAACCGGCGGCCGTTCGAGGGTCACCACCAGCGGCGTGTGGTCGGAGGCCTTGGGGCGGCCGCGCGGCTCGCTGTCGATCACCGCATCCACCAGACGGTCCACCGCCGGCGGTGAGAGCAGGATGTGGTCGATGCGGATGCCGCGGTCGAGCTGGAAGGCGCCGCCCTGATAGTCCCAGTAGGTGTAGGCGTTCCCGGTCTCGGGATGGCGGGCGCGGAAGGCATCATAGTAGCCGAGATAGAGAAGCGCGCGAAAGCCTCTCCGGCTTTCCGGCCGGAACAGCGCATCCTCCGCCCAGGCCGCCGGATCCCAGCAGTCGCGCTCTTCGGGAATGACGTTGTAGTCACCGCCGAGGACCACCGGATCGTCGTCCTCCAGCAGTCGGGCGGCATGGGCCCGCAGGCGCTCGAGCCAGCGGATCTTGTAGGCGAACTTGTCGCTGTCCACCGGATTGCCGTTGGGCAGGTAGATGGAGGCCACCCGCAGCCCGGCGGTGGTGGCCTCGATGTAGCGGGCCTGCCGGTCCTCCGCCTCGCCGGGCAGGCCGCGGCGCACCTCCTTCAGCGGATGACGGCTGAGGATCGCCACCCCGTTGTAGCTCTTCTGTCCGAACACGACGCTGTGGTAGCCGAGCTCGGCGATCGGCTCGTGCGGAAAGGCCTCCGCCACGCATTTGACTTCCTGCAGCAGCAGCACATCGGGGCGGTTGTCGCGCAGCCAGTCGAGCAGATTGGCGAGCCGGGCCTTGATGGAATTGACGTTCCAGGTGGCGATCGACAGTTCGCTCACTTCCGCCTCCTTCCGCCGGCGGGGTTACGAACCGGGGGTGGCTCCGGGACAGGGCGCATCGAGAAAGGTCAGGTCCTCCTCGGCGAAACGCAGGGCGTCGAACACGTAGCCGACGTCCTTTTCGCCCACGGCGTTGACGAACTGCCACACCATCTTCGGCGGCCGCTCGCGGGTCAACTCGAACACCCGCCCTTCCTGCGGGGAGACGACGAGGATGTTGCCGTTCTCGAGCCATTCCACCTTGCCGCCGATCTTGGTGTAGAAGGGATCGCTGTCACTCCCCTCGTAGCTCCAGACGATCTCGCGCGTCCGGGGGTCGATCTCCAGGATGCGCGAATAGCCGTACTCGGGCCTGCTGCCCTTGAGCCGGTTGTCGAACAGGAGAATGTTGCCGTTGGGCAGGAAATCGGGATCGTGCTGGCCGAAGAACGGCCCCGTCTGACTCCATTTCACTTCCAGGGTCCGTCCGTCGAGGATCACCACGGTGTTGATGTTGCGCATCGACACCATGAAATCGCCGGCGGCGAAATCGGGAAAGGCCGGGGCCAGCTCGGCGGTGAGCACCTCGATGTTGTTGACGTGGAGAGGATCGCGCGTCTCGGCGACCCAGCCGGCGCGGGGGGCGGCGGTCAGGAGATCGTGGCGGCCGCTCCTCGCCAGCACCTTCAGGAGCGAAATCTCCTCGAGCAGCTTGCCCTCGGCATCCAGCAGCACGAGGGTGTCGTCCTTGAGAACCCCTTCGGGGCTGGGCCGGATGTAGGGCACCTCCGGATAGGGGGCATCGAGGTAGATGTCCCCCGGGACCACGATCCGTCCGTCGGCGAGATAGGAGATGTCGTGATGGGCCTTGAAGGCCGTCGCCCAGCGGATGCGCGAGCAGCGGTCGAGACGGGCCACCCCGGCGCCGGCGAGGTTGAGAAGGACGTCGCCGTTGGGGGCGAGATCGGCGCCGTGGATCGAGAAATCGACGTCCGGCATGGGCGGGCTGTCGTAGCCGGCGGCCCGCCAGATCTCGTCGAGATCCAGGGTCCAGCGATGCCGCACGGCCCCGGCCATGTCGATCAGATAGGCCCCGAACCGGCCTTCGCGATAGGCGGTGATGAAGGTGAGGCCGGGCTGGGCGCGTGCCGGGTCGTAGACCGTGACCCCGGTGCCGCGATCGTTGGGCTCCAGCCATTTGGAGCGAATGCCGAAATAGTGGCGCCAGTTCTCGCGCCAGTCACGTGCGGCGTCGACGGCGGCGTTGAGCTGTGGCGCCGGGAACAGATTGTAGCGATCGGCCGCCATGCCCGCGAGGAACACGAGTACGGCAATTCCGGCGACGAAGAAGAACCGCTCGAGACGATCGCCGAGGCGTGGCGGTGGCTCGGACATGCCGGCTGTGTCCTCCCGTGACCGTATTGCCGGCGTCCGCGACGGGCCGGCGCCCGGGCTGTGCTAGCCTATGCCGGCTCGGAGGCCAAGTCGGAGCTGTCGGCGTTCCTCGGCTGGCGTCCGGCTCCGCCCGTCTCCTGTGACAGCAGGCCCCGCTCCAGGAGCCGGGCGAGCGCGCCCACCACTTCGGGATCGTACCGTTCGGGATGGTCCCAGAGATGGCCTAGGACGCTGCGGGCGGGCAGGGCCTCGCGGTAGCTTCGCGGGCTCGTGCGGGCGCAGAACACGTCGGCGACCGCGAGGATCCGGGCCTCGAGACAGATGGCATCGCCCCGAAGTCCGTCCGGATAGCCGCTGCCGTCGAGGCGCTCGTACATCTGGCCGAGGGCGAGACGGACCGTGGCCGGAAGCTCCGCTTCCTCGAGCAGATCGCGCAGATGTTCGGCGTGCTTGCGCATCCGCTCCTGCTCTTCGGGCGTGTGCCGACCTTCCTTGCGCAGCAGGCTGCGCGGTACGAACAGCTTGCCGATCTGCGACAGTTGGGCACCGACCCGAAGCATCTCGAGCCGTCGCTCCTCGAGCCCCAGCGCCGTGCCGATGGCCCGGGCGACGGCGGCCATCCGCTGGCTGTGGCCGAGCAGATAGGGATCCGTCTTCTCGACCGCGCGCACCAGTGCCGCCACCGTCCGCCCGATCATCCGCTCGCGTTCCTGCTGGCGCAGGACCCGCTCGGTGACGTCGCGCAGGGCGACGACCACGGCCTCACCGATCTCCTCCTGCGGTGCCACCGCGATCAGGTCGAAGATCCGCCGATGCTGTCGCAGATCGATTTCCACCCCCTGCTCTTCCGCCAGTCCCGATCGGCCGGCCTCCTTGGCGAGACGGTCCAGCGCCCGGCGCAGGCCGGGCGGGAGATTCTCCTGGAGGGTGGCGGCCGAGACCCCGGCCGGCACTCCGGCCAGCCGCTGGAACGCCGGATTGCCGTACAGGCACAGCCCGTCACGACCATAAAGGGCGAGGGGTTCGGGGAGATTTTCGGTGATCGCCGACAGGAGCCGCCGCTGGCGGCCGATGTCCCGGCTGTAGCGGCGATACTGGCGGGCGAGGGCGTGCTGGTGGCGGCTCTGGACCGACCACCACCAGCTCGATGCCGCGAGCACCAGGACGAGGCCGGCGAGGACGCCGTATGTGAGGAGATTGCGACGGTAGTCCGCGAGCGGCGCATCGGCCGCGGCGGCGTTCATCCACTGGATCAGGCGCCAGTCGGTACCCGGTACCGTCGCCGCGAGACCGTAGGCCGGCTCGCTCCCGCCGATCCTCCCCAGCACCATCTCGGGGCCGGGCGGCAGCAGATCACGGCCGTCCAGGAGGCTCGTCGTCTCGGCCCCCACGGCGAGCAGCCGCCGCCCGCCGCCGCCGTCGAACAGCAGCATGCTCGCTTCGCCCGGCAGATCGAGCCCGGGGGTCCGCAGGAGATCGAGCAGCACCGGCATCGCCGGAAGCTGCATCACCAGGACCCCGGCCGGATCGTCACCGGCGGCGCCGGTCGCCTGGGGCTGCGGGATCGGCAGCAGGACTTCGAGGCGCAGCGTCTCGGGATCTTCCCCGGGCAGACGGAAACGCTGCCCGCCGCCGCTCCGCACCAGATCCCGGATCGCGGTGACGACATCCCTTCCGGGGCGCGGGGCATCGCTGTCGGAAAGCAGGAGACCGCCCTCGGTGTCGAACAGATAAACCGCGCGGAAGTCGTGGGTGGCCGCGAGTTCGTCCAGCAGCAGCCGGAGATAGGGGCGTTCCTCGGCGAGGGCCCGCGCCAGCTCGGGATCGGCTTCGGCGAGCGGCGTTTCGGTGACGAACAGCCGCACGAGTTCGGCCCGGGTGAGGCTGCGCCCGAGCTCGGCGACGCCGTCCGCCCAGGTGGCGACGGCGCGGGCACGTCCGGCCGCCAGCGCGTGCAGTCGCGCCTCGAGCGCCCGCCGCATCTCCTCGCGTTTCGCTTCGAGCAGCGATCCGCTCGCCACCCACGCCGCTCCCAGCACGATTCCCAGCAGCCCGGCCACCACCAGCAGGAAGCGGAGCCGGGAAGGCGGTCGGGCGACGGCCGCGACCTCGCTTTCGGAAGAGGCGGCGGAAGGGGCGGCGGAGCTCGCGGACGGCGATGCGGCGGGCTTCATTTCGCGGGCTGGACCTGCGGCAGTTTCAGAGAGACGAGTGGTGTCCCGGCGGGCACATGGGCCCAGCGGGCGTTCTCGTTGACGCTGTAATAGGGGCGGTAATGGGAAATTCTCCTGTCGGTTAGAATAGCATTGGTCTGATTATCCAGAATGTAGATATCCTTGTCCACATAAACCGCGAGCACGGCGTGCGGAATCCGCCTGAGGGTATCCTGCAGGACGACGAGGCGGAGCTGTTCGGCCGGTACGCCGAGGGCCCGCAAGGACACGTATTTGGCGATGGCGTAGTCTTCGCAGTCGCCGGAGCGGGCGAAGAACTCCGCCGGCGAGGCCCAGTAGTCGCTGCGGCCGTAGTTGTTCCGATCGGTGCGGTAGCGCCACTGGTTGATGAAGCGGTTCACTTGCCGCATCTGTTCCTCGAGGGGCTCGCCTTCCAGCCCCCGGAGCAGGCTCTGCCAGGCGTAGATGGCGCGGCTCGGACATTCCTCGCGGCTCCGGGCGCAGCGTTCATAGAGCGGCCGTTCCTTTTCGATCGCGGCCAGGACCCGGCGCCATTGCGGCAGAGCGGCGAGCGATCCGGCCCGGAACTCCGCCGTGCCGAAGATGGCGGCACCGGCGGCGGCGGGCAGCGACCAGAACAGGAAAAGACCGGCGAGAACGGCCGAGAACCGCATGATCCGTACCTCCGCGTTCCGCCGGGCGCGGGAGATCGCGCGCGGCGCGGAGGGACGATGCGGGGAGCCTGGTGAACGGGCGGTTGACGGCGCCGCGGTATCGCCGCGGCGGCATATCCGGCTATGTCAGGAGGCCGCGTGGCGCGGGCCGGGATCGGGCGGCAGGGCGAGATCCTCGATCTCGAAACTGGCGCGCTCGCGGCCCTGCCAGATCTCGTGACGCAGTTTGCCGGCGATCCAGAGGCGGGTGCGACCGGCGAGGAGCCGCTCACCCACGGGACCGTCGAGGGCGCGGAAGGCGATGGCCCGGATCCTCCTCCCGTCGGCGCCGGCGAGCCAGCAGGAAACGTGGTTCTCGCCCACCGGCCGGGCGTTCACCGGCACCGCGTCGGCGATGCAGAAGCGCGGTTCGGCATTGCCGGGACCGTAGGGGGCGATCCGCTGGAGGCTCTTCGCCAGTCCCGGTTCGACGGCGGTGACCGCGAGCATCCCGTCGAGGCGCAGCGGCGGCGGACCCGGGATCTCGGCCGCGAAACCGGCTTCGGCGCGGACCAGCAGGAAGCGCGCGAAGGCGTTCCACCGTCCGGTTTCGAGGGTCGCACCGGCGGCCAGCGGATGGCCGCCGCCGGCTTCGAGCAGGCCCTCGCGGCGGGCGAGGATCACCGCCTCGCCGATGTCGAAGCCGGGCACCGACCGGGCCGAGCCGCGAAGACGTCCCCCTTCCTCGCCGAGCACGAAGACCGGCCGCCCGAAACGTTCGAGCAGCCGCCCGGCGACGATGCCCAGGACGCCCGGATGCCAGCCGGGGGCACGGGCGAACAGCAGGGGCCGCCCTTCGGCGAGTTGCGGCTCGATCTGCCGCAGCGCGGCCTCCAGCACGGCGCGCTCGAGCCGCTGCCGCTCCCGGTTGAGGCGGTCGAGTTCCGCGGCCAGCGGCGCCGCCTCCTCTTCGCTTTCCGCCAGCAGCAGGCGCACCGCGAGATCGCTGCGGCCGATGCGCCCGCCGGCGTTGAGCCGCGGCCCGAGCGCGAAGCCGAGATGCCAGGCGGCCGAGATCTCCTCGATGCCGGCCCGTTCGGCGAGCGCCCGGAGACCCGGCAGCCGGGTCCGGGCGGCCACCTTGAGCCCCTGGGCGACGAAGGCGCGGTTGAGTCCCTCGAGCGGGACCACGTCGCAGACCGTGCCGAGAGCGACGAGATCGAGGCTCGCCAGGAGATCGGGCTCCTCGGCCCGGCGCCACATCCCGGCCTCGCGCAGCGCCCGGTTGAGGGCGACCAGGAGGACGAAGGTGACGCCGACCGCCGCCAGCGCGCGGAGCGGGGTCTCCTGATCGCGGCGGTTGGGATTGACCACCGCGTGGGCCGGCGGCAGTTCGGCTTCGGCGCTGTGATGATCGATCACGATCACCTCCAGGCCCCGGGCGCGGGCCGCGGCGAGCGGCGCGAAGGCGGCGGTTCCGGCATCGACCACCACCACCAGCCGGATGCCCTTCGCGGCCAGCCGCTCCAGCAGCTCGGGGTGGGGACCGTAGCCGTGACGCAGGCGGTCGGGGACCAGCACCTCGATCGGGCATCCCCGGCGTCGCAGGTACCGACCGAGCAGGGCGGCGGCGGTGGCGCCATCGACGTCGTAGTCGCCGATCAGCCCCACCGGCTCCCGGTCACGGACGGCGCCGGCGAGGCGCGCCACCGCCCGGTCGAGATCGAGGAGATGCGAGGGGTCCGGCAGCCAGTCCCGCAGCCGCGGCCGGAGAAAGGCCGGCACCGACTCGGTCGCGACCCCGCGGGCGGCGAGGACGCGGGCGAGAATCTCGGCGAGTCCGTGACGCTGGGCGATCGCCAGCACCCGTGCCGGATCCGGTTCCCGCCACAGCCACCGGCGGCCGCTCAGGGAGGTGATCGGGGCGAGCTCGGCGGCGGTCGCCATCAGGCCGCGAAATGCGGCAGGATCGCCTGCTTGCGCGGCAGATTGTGCTCGGTTTCGATCAGCCGGACGGTACCGGTCCGGGAACGCATGACGATGGACTGGGTGAACACCTTGTCGCCGATCCGCCGCACCCCGCGGAGCATCGTGCCGTCGGTGACCCCGGTGGCGGCGAACATCACATCGCCCCGGGCGAGCTCCTCGAGGCCGTAGATCCTGTCGAGATCCTCGATTCCCATGCGGCGCGCCCGTTCCCGCTCTTCCTCGTTGCGGAACAGGAGACGGCCTTGGAACTGCCCGCCGATGCAGCGCAGGGCGGCGGCGGCGAGAACCCCTTCGGGGGCACCACCGATCCCCATGTAGATGTCGATGCCGGTACCCGACCGGGCGGTGGCGATGACCCCGGCGACGTCGCCGTCGGTGATCAGGCGGATGCGGGCGCCGGCGCGCCGGACGTCGCGGATGAGCTGTTCGTGGCGCGGCCGGTCGAGAACGAGCACCACCAGATCGTCGATGGCGAGCCCCCGGGCTTCGGCCAGGCGCGCGAGATTCTCGCCCGGGCTGTCGTCGAGGCGGATCACGCCTTCCGGCAACCCTCCGCCGACCGCGATCTTCTCCATGTAGACGTCCGGCGCGTTGAGGAAGCAGCCGCGGCCGGCCATGGCGATGCAGGAGATGGCGTTGGGCCCGCCCTTGGCGGTGATGGTCGTGCCTTCCAGCGGATCGAGGGCGATGTCGAGGGCGGGGCCGTTGCCGCTGCCCACCTGCTCGCCGATGTAGAGCATCGGCGCCTCGTCGCGCTCGCCTTCGCCGATCACCACCAGACCGTCGATGTCGAGAACGTTGAGGGCGCTGCGCATCGCGTCCACCGCCGCCTGGTCGGCGGCCCGTTCGTCGCCGCGGCCCATGAGCCGGGCGCTGGCGAGTGCCGCGGCTTCGGTCACCCGCACGCTGTCGAGGGCGAGATTGCGGTCCTGAATGACGAAACGATCGGCGCCGTCCATGATCTTTCCCCTGTCTGTTCCCCGTCGGCCGTCAAAGACGTTCGATGCGGATCATCCGCGGAGGCTCGAGAACCGAGGGAAGAGTGGCGATCCGGGCCAAGGCCGCGGTCATCGCCGCCTCCCGCGTCTCGTGACTGGTGAGCACGATCGGCACCCCCTGACCGGGATTGCGCGCCCGCTGGATGAGGGCCTCGATGGAGATCTCGTGATCCCGCAGCACGGTGGCGATCTCGGCCAGCACGCCGGGCCGGTCGACCACCATCAAACGAATGTAGTAGCTGCCCTCGTGGGCGGCCATCGAGGCGACCGGATGGTCGGCGAGCCGGCGGGCCGGAACGCCGAACACGGGCGAGATGCGGCCGCGGGCGAGATCGACGAGATCGGCCACCACCGCCGAGGCGGTGGGCTCGGCTCCGGCGCCCCGCCCTTCGCAGACGGTGGCGCCGACGAAATCCCCTTCGGCGACGACGCCGTTCAGGACCCCTTCGACCTGGGCGATCGGTGCATCGCCGGGGACCATGCAGGGATGCACCCGCTGCTCGAGACCGGCATTGGTCGTCCGCGCCACGCCGAGGAGCTTGATCCGGTAGCCGAGCTCCTCGGCGAAGGCGATGTCGATGGGGGCGACATGGCGGATGCCCTCGATGTGAACGGCATCGAAGCGGGGTCGCCCGCCGAACGCGAGGGCGGCGAGGATCGCCAGCTTGTGGGCGGTGTCGATGCCATCGATGTCGAAGCTCGGATCGGCCTCGGCGTAACCGAGCTCCTGGGCCTCGGCCAGGACCTCCTCGAAGGGGCGGCCGCTCTGGCGCATCTGGGTGAGGATGTAGTTGCAGGTGCCGTTCAGGATGCCGTAGACGCGTTCGATCCGGTTCCCGGCGAGGCCCTCACGGAGCATCTTGACGACCGGGATTCCGCCCGCCACCGCCGCCTCGTAGGCGAGCGTGGTGCCGGTACCTTCGGCCAGTTCGGCGAGCTCGGCTCCGTGAACCGCGAGCATCGCCTTGTTGGCGGTGACCACCGGCTTGCCCGCCCGGAGGCAGGCGCGGACCAGGGCCAGGGCCGGATCGTCGGTACCGCCGATCAGCTCGCAGACGACATCGATCTCGGGATCGTGGGCCAGCAGTTCGAGGTCCTCGACCCAGCGTACGTCGGTGAGATCGATACCGCGGTCGCGGCCGCGGTCGCGGGCGGTGACGGCGGTCACCCGGATCTCCCGCCCGGCCCGTGCGGCGATCCGGGCGCGGTTCTCGGCGAGGAGGCGGAAGGTGCCGGTGCCGACGGTGCCGAGCCCGGCGATGGCGATCCTGAGCGGTGTGTCCATCAGCCCTGTGTCACTCTCGCGGAAGGGGCCCGCTGCGGTCGCTCGACGGCTCCGTGACGGGCCAGGAACTGGCGGATGTTGCGGACGGCCTGGCGCAGGCGTTGGCGGTTCTCCACCAGGGCCATGCGCACGAAGCCCTCGCCGTACTCGCCGAAGCCGATGCCGGGGGAGACGGCGACCTCGGCTTCTTCGAGCAAAAGCTTGGCGAAGGCAAGGCTACCCATGCCGCGGAACCGTTCGGGAAGCGGCGCCCAGCAGAACATGGTGGCGGCGGGCACGGGGATCGGCCAGCCGGCCCGGGCGAGGCCGTCGACCAGGATGTCGCGCCGCTCGCGGTAGCGTCGGCGGGCCTCCTCGACGCAGTCCTGGGGACCGTTGAGGGCGGCGGTGGCGGCCACCTGGACGGGAGTGAAGGCGCCGTAGTCGAGATAGGATTTGATGCGCGCGAGGGCGGCGATCAGATCCGGGTTGCCCGCGGCGAAGCCGATCCGCCAGCCGGGCATCGAATAGGTCTTGGACAGGGAGGAGAACTCCACCGCCACCTCGAAGGCGCCCGGCACTTCGAGGATCGAGGGTGGCGGTTCCTCGAAGTAGATTTCGGCATAGGCGATGTCGGACAGGATGAACATGCCCTGGCGTCGGGCGAAGGCGACCGCCTCGCGGTAGAAGGACCGATCCGCCGTCAGAGCCGTGGGATTGGAGGGAAAATTGAGGATCATGGCGGTGGGCGGCGGCACCGAATGCTCCGCCGCCCGGGCGAGCTCGCGGATCAGATCGACCCCCGGAGCCAGCGGCACGTGACGGATGGCGGCGCCGGCGATGATGAAGCCGTAGGGATGGATCGGATAACTCGGATTGGGCACGAGAATGGTGTCGCCCGGAGCGGTGATGGCCTGGGCGAGATTGGCGAGCCCCTCCTTGGAACCCAGGGTCACGCAGACCTCGCGCTCGGGGTCGAGACGGACCCCGAAACGCCGTTCGTAATAGCCGGCCAGCGCCCGCCGCAGACCGGGAATGCCGCGCGAGGTGGAATAACGATGGGTGCGCGGGTTCCGCACCGTCTCGATCAGCTTGTCGACGATGTGGGAAGGCGTCGGCGCATCCGGATTGCCCATCCCGAGGTCGATGATGTCGCGTCCCGCGGCCCGTGCCCGCGCCTTCATTTCGTTGACCTCGGCGAAGACGTAGGGCGGCAGGCGCCGGATGCGGTGGAACCGGGAAGGGGGGGCGGGAAACCGGTTCATCGGACCGCGCCTCCCGCCGCCGTCGCCGGTGCGGGCCGGCTCGCCGGCAAGATGCGGATGATGTCTCCGCTTCCGCGCTGACGCATTTCGATCCGCTGCGACGGTACCCCGAGGGCGATCAGCTCCCGCGCCACCGCCCGCAGCCGTTCCAGACCGAGTGCCGGAGACGCGGCACCGGCCTCGACGACGATCGGTCCCGTCGCCCGTCGCAGCGATCCCGCCGCCGCCCGCAGCCGCTGCCGGGCGGCGTTGTCGAGAAGCGTGCTGCCGGGCGGAAATTCGAAGATCAGCGGCCGCGGCGCCGCTTCCGGTGGCGCCGCGGGGACCGCCGCGAGCCCCGTCGGATCGCTCGCCGCGGCGACCCGCCCGTCGTCCGCGCCGAGGGCCTCCACATGTTCCATCCATTCGATCAGATCGTCCAGCTCGCCCTTGCGCCCGGGGCCCTCCAGCATCTGTTCGACGTAGGCCCGTCCCGGATCCTCGGGCGGCGCGCCCCCCCCGCCGCCCGTCTCCGGTCGGGGGCGCCCGTCCATCGCTGGCGGGCTGGTGTCCGGCGGTCGCGGCGGGGAGGCCGCCCGTCCCGTCTCGTAACGGAGTTTCTTTCCCTCGTAGGCGGCATTGTCGCGATCCGCGGCGAGCCTGCGGGCGATGGCCCGCCGCTGTTCGATCGAATAGCCGAGGCGCGGGCGCGGAGGGACCTCCCGGAGATCGGGATAGGGCTCCCGTGCCGCCCGCTCTCGCGCGGCGGCGAGCTCCGGGGGAAGCGGGGGGCCGGCGTCGGCACAGCCGCCGAGGATCCCGACCAGGAGCAGGATACCGAGGCCAGGTGTCACCTTCATCGCTCGCCCGCACGCTTTCGACATGGCCCCGATCGACGATCCCCTTTTGTCGCGCCCGACGCGGTTGGCGCCTGCTCGAGGATCGTTTAATAGCTTCGCCCCACGAGCGAAAGAGGGCGGTCGCGGCACCGGTGGCGCTGCTCCGACCGGTGCGCGGCGGCGTGGGTGTGGACATCGTTCCCGGGGGAAGAAGGCGGATGGCGAAGCACGGCGGTCCCGGCGGCAGGGGCCAGGAGCAGGAGGAGCTCTTGAAGATCGTCGGCGAGATCGCCGCCAAGAGCCATGCCCTCATCGAGGAGTTCCTCAGGCGCCAGCAGGCGCCGGAGGCGGCCCGCCCGGCGATCGATCCCCTCAACCTCGGCAGCGCCTTTCTCGAACTCACGGCCAGGCTGATGAGCGATCCGACCTCGGTGATGAACCGCAATTTCGCCATGTGGCAGGACTACATGCAGCTCTGGCAGTCGACGACACTGCGGATGTTCGGGCAGGAGGCGGAGCCGGTGGTGGTGCCGGAGCGCGGCGACCGTCGTTTCCGGGACCCGGCATGGCACGACAACCTGCTGTTCGACTTCATCAAGCAGTCCTATCTGCTGGCCTCCCGTTACATCCTGGAGACGGTGCGGCAGGAAACGGGTCTCGACGAGAAGACCCGGCGCAAGGTCGAGTTCTACGCCCGCCAGTTCGTCGATGCGCTGGCACCGTCCAATTTCGTTGCCACCAATCCCGAGGTGCTGCGGGCGACGATCGAGAGCCGCGGCGAGAATCTCCTGCGCGGTCTCAGGAACATGCTCGAGGATCTGGAGCGCGGCAGGGGCCGTCTCGCCATCCGGATGACCGATCTCGACGCCTTCGAGCTCGGTCGCAACATCGCCACCACCCCCGGCAAGGTGGTCTACCAGAACGATCTCGTGCAGCTCATCCAGTACGACCCGGTGACCGAGCAGGTGTACAAGCGGCCGCTGGTGATCGTCCCGCCCTGGATCAACAAGTTCTACATTCTCGATCTGCAGCCCAAGAACAGCTTCGTCCGCTTCGCCGTCGAACAGGGTTTCACGGTCTTCGTCCTTTCCTGGGTCAATCCCGACGAGCGGTTGGCCCACAAGACCTTCGAAGACTACATGTGGGAGGGACCGCTAGCGGCCCTCGATGCCGTCGAGAAGGCGATCGGCGAGAAGGAGGTGACGGCGATCGGCTACTGCCTCGGCGGGACCCTGCTGGCGGCGACCCTCGCCTGGATGGCGGCCAAGGGGGACCGGCGGATCAAGGCCGCGACCTTCTTCACCGCTCTCGTCGATTTCAGCGATCCCGGCGAACTCGGCGTGTTCATCGACGAGGAGCAGCTCGCCGCTCTCGAGGAGACCATGGCCCAGCGCGGCTATCTCGACGGGGCGGAGATGGCCACCACCTTCAACCTGCTGCGGGCCAACGACCTCATCTGGTCCTTCGTGGTCAACAACTATCTCCTGGGGCGGGAGCCCTTTCCCTTCGACCTCCTCTACTGGAACTCCGACAGCACCCGCATGCCGGCGGCGATGCACAGCTTCTACCTGCGCAAGTTTTATCACGAGAACCGGCTCGTCGAGCCGGGCGGGATCGAGCTCGCCGGGGAGCCCATCGATCTCCGCCGGATCCGCCAGCCGGTCTACTGGGTATCGACCCGCGAGGACCATATCGCCCCCTGGCGCAGCACCTATGCCGCGACCCAGATCTACAAGGGCAGGAAAAAGTTCGTGCTCGCGGGCTCCGGTCACATCGCGGGGATCGTCAATCCGCCGGCTTCCGGCAAATACGGCTACTGGGTCAACGAGAAGCTGCCGCCCGATCCCGACCGCTGGCTGGCCGATGCGATCCATCACGAGGGTTCCTGGTGGCCCGATTGGGCGGCTTGGAACGCCTCCCATGCCGGCCGAATGGTGGCTGCCCGCGATCCCGGGAAGGGCGGGCTGCCGGCGATCGAGGACGCGCCCGGTTCCTACGTTCGGGTCCGTGCCGTCTGAGTGCGCTCCGCTCCGGTCTCCGGATCCGATCGGCCGCGGCAGCCGATCTCGGACGCCGACGGGGAAGTT
>Ga0256839_1000251_pt1 | contig 69961 bp, 64 predicted proteins | sample 354166metaG_FD_185968 | JGI IMG/M metagenome (GOLD analysis project Ga0256839, IMG submission 185968) | Hydrothermal vent microbial communities from Mid Atlantic Ridge, Atlantic Ocean - 354-166 | ecosystem: Environmental > Aquatic > Marine > Hydrothermal vents | place: Atlantic Ocean: Mid...
TCAGTTTGTTGATGATCTGTTCTGCTGAATGCCGTTTTCTGGCCATGTCTTCCTGCCTTCCAAATACGCCCATTCTACGAGGATACTCGCATAAAGAATGGACTAGGATTTGGGGGGCAGGTCAAAGGATTGGTCTGAAGTGCATTGTATAACCGAACAGTCTTCACAGACTTTTGTCTTCGTTCGGGAGCGGGTGCCGATGATGGTTCGGCGAAATTTTGTTTGTGCTCTACACCCTGATAGCAAAATAGTATCCACCGGAGTCCAAGATTGGCAGGTCACTACCCATGGTGTGGGGGTAGATATTATAACATCAGTTTCTTCACAAGTGGCGCATCCGGAGTTGGCGCGTGCAGTTTGATATCCATCTAGAAACGATCCGGGCAGCATTATTTCTGCCTCAGCACCCGCTTTGACCCAGTCGATGATATTGGCAATACTTCTGGGGCAATCGTCAGCTGGTGATGGCGGGCCAACATTTGCTCCTCCGATTGTTGCCGTTGCAGAATGGCCAATTGTTTCTAGTGGCTCAAGCAATTGGGTTGGGTTGTCCATGCTCGATATTGTTGGTTGTAATGGATCATTAAAAAAGAGACCGTTATCAAACGGAGCGGGTGCCACTGGGCCAGCTGTGTCGCTTTCGATAAGGGCGGTTTGGAGCATTGGTAGGTCAATGTCGAAGGGGAGGTAATCGACTTGTTGCTCTAGGTTCATTGATAAATCAACATGTAGAAAGACAAGCATTTCCTCGTGGCTTGATTGTGTCCACGCTGACGATACAAGGCCAGCATCGGTATCCCACTCAAACAATACGCCAGAAATGGAAAAAAGATCAATTGTTTCAGGTGTCCGAGTGGCAAACACGCTGGTCACCTCCCCCCCCATCAACAATTGGAACGAAGACCCAATCACCTCTTGTCAGTGAAGTGTTGGCGAACTCACCTCCAGCGTATACTGTTGACGAGAGGCAGAGAGGCAGAGAGGCAGAGAGGCAGAGAGGCAGAGAGGCAGAGAGGCAGAGAGGCAGAGAGGCAGAGAGTTCGTAAGCGATTAACCATTTTCATTTTTTTCCTTTCACTGCTTTTTATAAAATAAACATGTCCACGGTGGACATCTCAGTATATCACAAGCGGGGATACTTTGCAAATGAAGGCAAGGGGTTGTGCGGCAAGGGTTTGCGTGGGCGATAGGTGCTGTTGGCACGAAGAATAGCTCCTTGCTCGAATGAGTAGGGGGCTTGGGCCATATACTTGCACAATGAAAATGCAACAGATTGTCATTGGGATATTGCTGCTCATCGTCCTCGGGGTGCCGTTTTTGATGAGTGCGGGGAAAAAGGGCACCGGGCATCAGCCGGGAACGCGGACGCTGATTATCATTACGCCCCATGTGCCTCAGATTCGTGATGAGTTTGGGTACGCCTTTACCAACTGGCATCAACGCGAGTATGGCGAAGCCGTCAGCGTCGATTGGCGTACGCCCGGAGGTACCTCCGAAATTCGCAAACAACTCGTTGCGATGTTCAAAGATCAAGCCAAAGCCGAGCTCAAAGCAGGTACGATTGCGGTCAAAGACGGCCAAGCCGAGTTTCTTCCCGCGGGGACCATTGCGTTCGATCTCATGCTCGGGGGTGGGTCCTACGACCATGGATTAGTCAAAAAAGGCGTCACCATCTCAACCAAAGGCATGTCCAACGCAGAAGTGCTCGGGGATGAGGTGGTGGTCTCCATGTCACGCCCGGCGAACTTCACCCAGACCGAGCTCGATGCATTCTTTGGCGAGAACGCGATCGGGCCTCAGGAACTCTACGACCCAGACCAATACTGGATCGGGACGGCGTTGTCAAGCTTTGGAATCGTCTACAACCGCGATGTGTTCAAGAAACTTGGGCTTCAAGACCCCACCGCGTTTGAAGACCTCACCTCGCCTCAACTCTCAGGCTGGATCGCCCTGGCCGATCCGCGTCAGTCCGGATCAATCACCACCACCTTCGATTCCATCCTCGGCAACGAAGGCTGGGAGCAAGGCTGGCGCACCCTGCGCGCCATGAGTGGCAACACGCGGTATTTTACGAACTCTTCGACCAAGCCTCCGATTGATGTTTCGCAAGGCGAAGCGGCAGCCGGGCTGGCGATTGATTTTTATGGACGCGGTCAGGCCCAGGTCATCAAAGACTCAGGCGGAGGCGATCGTGTGGGCTACGCCGATCCTGCCGGGGCGGTGTATATTGATGCCGATCCTGTCTCGATTATCAACGGCGGCCCCGACTACGAACTCGCCATGCGCTTCGTGCGTTTCTGCCTCACCGATGAAGCCCAAGCCCTCTGGCAGTTTAAGAAGAACGACCCGAATAATCCCCTCGGCCCCGACGGCAGGCCGATGGGGCCAAAATGGCATGAACTCCGCCGAATGCCCGTCAAGCGGTCGATGTATGAACAGTATGATGACTATTTCGTCGATCAGATCGATCCATTCGAGATTGTTTCCGATGTGAAGAATCCCGGGTGGCGTGCGGGTGTAATGGTGATGATGGGGTGCTTCGGGATTGATATCGCGGTCGATTGCCGAAAGGCGTACAGTGCGCTCAACGAAGCGATCGCTTCGGGCAAGTTCACTGATGCCGAGATTGCCGAGCTTGATGCGTTGTTTTATGCGTTCCCAGAAACCGAGGTTGATGGCGAGATGGTGCCCTTCACCAAAGCAACCTATCGCATCGTCCGCAACGAATGGAAAAAAGATGGTCGGCAGGCGAATCTTGAGATCGAATACACGGGTTTCTTCCGCGAGAACTACCGCGAGATCGTCAAGCGGGTGAAGGCGAAGAAATAAACGAAGTTTTTCTTGAACGAGCCGCGACCGTGAGGGAGGGATCTTTGGGGCACGCAAAGTAAGCAAGACCGCTCCCTCACGGTCGCGGCTCGTCAGATTGGTCTCTTTACCAACCTACCTGCACCTTGTCGCCATGCAACAACTTCCATGCTGCTTCGAGCAACACATCGCACCCAACCCCCGTCGCACCAGAGATTGGGAAAATCTCTTGGTTCGCATCAAGTTGGAGTTCGGTGCGGAGCGTGTCGAGTGCCTTTTGCTGATCTTCAAGTGTCATCAGATCAAGTTTGTTGAGCACGATCAGCTCGGGTTTCTCGGCGAGTTCTGATGAATACTCGACAAGCTCCTGGCGGATGGATCGGTAGTTGGCTGCAGCACCCCGCGCGTTGTCTGGCTCGACATCAAGCACATGGACGATGACTTCGGTGCGTTCGATATGACGCAAGAAATCATGCCCTAAACCTGCACCGTCGGCGGCGCCTTCGATCAATCCGGGGATATCCGCGATGACGACCCGGCGCGATTGATCGAGAATCGCAATTCCAAGCTGAGGGGAGAGCGTTGTAAATGGATAGTTGGCAATCTTGGGGTCGGCTCGTGTCACAGATTTGAGAAAAGTGCTTTTGCCTGCGTTGGGCAACCCGACCAACCCGATTTCGGCGATAACCTTGAGTTCAAGATTGAGTGCACGCACTTCGCCGGGTTCGCCGGGCGATGCGGTGCGCGGGGCTTGGTTGATGGCGTTTTTGAAATGCTCGTTGCCATACCCACCCTTGCCGCCTTTGGCAAGAACGATTGAATCACCTGGGCCAAGATCGGCAAGTTGCTCACCGGTATGCTCGTCATAGACAACCGTGCCCGCTGGGACGCGGATGATTTTGTCGGGTGCATTGGCACCGGTGCATTGTTTGCTTCCACCATTTTCGCCATTTTCAGCTTTCCATTCGTAGATGCCTCGAAAATCAATGAGGGTATTGAGTCCTTCATCAACTGCGAGGATGACATCACCGCCCTTGCCTCCGTCACCACCATCGGGTCCGCCTTTGGGCATACCTTTGGCTCGTTTGAAGGAGACTTTGCCATTGCCACCATTGCCGGCGGTGATCTGAATTCGTGCGCGATCGATAAACATTGCCATCTGATCGTAGCTTCGAGTGGCGTTTTTTGCCCGTTTTGAGGTTGGAATGGTATGGATTCAATAAACAATGGACGCGTCGGTCAAGTTCTCCCATTCAGAGGCCGATAAGCGGGTCGTATCTATCAGAATAAGGAGGCACTCATGAGCACCCATCAGATCAACCGCCGTCAATTTGAACGATTTGTTGTCAATCCGGGATACACCAGCACCAGCGTACGCGTTCATCCCGATGAAACAACATTCACTACCACAGGACACATCTATGACATTTCTGAAGGCGGCATCTGCTTTGAGTTCGATACGCCCATCGAACCTGGCAACACCATCTCGATGCGGGTAGATATCCCAAACAATGTCGGCGATACCGGCCCAGGACGGGCCGTCTTCGTCACCGGCAATGTCGTCTGGTGCGATATGGAAGAGCCAGGACCCGCCAAGATGGCCATGGTCATTACCCGCTATGACCGCCAAGGCGATAAGCAGCGCATGATTCGTGCACTTGCAGGCACCGGCTATCAGCGGGCAGCATAATCTTTTCTTGATGAGCTGCGACTGTCAGGGAGCGATTCTTCGAAATCAAACCGAGCCAAGACCACTCTCCCACGGCCAGGGCTCGGTTTTCACATGCTCGCAGGCGGGTTGTCGATCGAATACCGACTCGACACCAAGACCAACCACTCTGGGTTCCCTTTCCCCTTGAGTTTGCCCTTTTTCATCTTCCCGCCAAGCACCGGGCTTTTCGTCCAGTCGAGGACGGTATACCCAAGATCACCAAGCGAATCATGCACCGAAATTGCAATCTCCTCGGCTCGATGAGGATCAAGCATCCCGCCTTGGCCCAGATCCGCCTTGTCGGCTTCATAGTGAGGCTTGACGAGTGAGATGATTCGTCCATTGGGTTTGAGCCACCTCGCCGCCGCGTGCAATGCTCGGTTCTGGGGCGTCCACCCCAGATCAATCACTCCCAGATCAATCCCGCCCTGTTCGACCACCTCTATCGGGGGGGGGAGATGTAAAGCGTTGGAGCGCTCGTGGATGACCACCCGATCGTCGGTGCGGAGTTTCCAGGCGAACTCGCCATAGGCGGTGTCGATGGCATGGACACACCTGGCTCCACTTTGCAACAGGCAATCGGTGAACCCGCCCGTGGAGCATCCAAAATCGGCGCAGAGTAATCCGTCGGGATCGACTCCGAATGCATTGAAAGCATGATGGAGCTTGAGTCCACCTCGCGAGACAAAGACGGGGTCTGCATCAGTCATCAGCGTGGTGGACCGAGGTGTCGGATTTGGTCGATTTGAATGCCAAGTCCATTTGCGCAATGGGCGCTAAGGATTCAGCGGGCTTGATCGGTGCATGGGACACCGGTACGCCGACGATGGCGATGCCCAACTCGTCCGCCCGTTCGAGCATGGCAAACCGATCGAGCATAATCACATCGCCCGCTGCGATTGCCAGGCATGTCCCGCCGTGCTTGTGCATGTTTTCGAGGGTCTGCACCCCAACGGTCGGGACATCGGATCGTCGATCGTGTTGAGCGCGGGCACCCTTGACGAGTGTCCATCCGCCTCGTTTGCAAAGGCTGCCGGTGCGTTGGATCATCCCGTCAGTGCCTTCGACCGCTTCGACCGAGATCACATCCCGATCACGGACAGTGAGCGATTGCCCGATGTCGAGCCGGAGTAGTTCGGTAAGCAAAGGCCACACAAACTCGATATCGGCGCGATGGTTCGCGGTGGGCTTGGTCGAGGTCATCACCCCGGGTTCGGAGAGCTGGTTCGTGATGGGGAAGGTCGAGTCGATGAGGGATACTCCATTGCGGTCAAGTTCGTCCGCGATCACCTTGAGCACCGCATGCGAACGCCTGTCATGGCGAAGGTGTTTGTACCACGCGGTGGCCGTGGTGAGATCGGGGATGTTTTTCACCAGTTTCCACCGCTGATGCATCAATTTCGCCTTGTCTACTTTACCAACCATAATCGCATGATGCACGCCCATTTTGCGAAGCCGATTCCCCCAAGAGCGTATTCGTAAGAGCCCGACATCTCGAAAAGTCGTGCACAACGCCGGGAGCTGGTCGTCATATTGACGGTGGAGTCCCAATCCATGCACTTCGTGTCCCATCTCGATGAGTCCTTTGGCGACGAAAATAGGGAGATCTCCGCCGCCTGCGATGAGACCGATGGGCGCAGGTGGAGGCGGAGGATCGGGCAAGATGGCGAGTGAGGCGGCCATATAGGTGAACTGAGCGACTGAATCCTCGTGTAGACAAATGCAGGAAACCGATTTCTACCAAGACTGATCTCGGCAGGATAGTCAAGTTGGCTCCAATAGACGACCGTTAGTCTTCACTATTGCGGGATTTAGATCGTTTGAGTTGATGCTTTCGTTTGGCCGATGAATGAAACCATGTCATTGCGTGCAACACCATCTTCGTCCCCTCGCGAAATCGTCACCGACCAACCCAACCAACGCCCCTGGCTGGGCGTGCAGTTTGTGTGCGCCGGTGCCTATCAGCGGGTCTATCGCAGCGTTGATGGGCAGCGATACCTTGCCCGTTGTCCACGATGTGCCAAGTCCATCATCTTCCGTGTCGGCGAAGGGGGAACCAATCAACGATTCTTTGATGTCTCATGCCGATGAATCACAGGCAGCCGACGGATACACTCTGTTATGGCTTTATCATCTGCTCCCTATGACATCATCCGTACCCAAGATGTATGCGCCCAGACCGGTCGCGCACTTGAAATTGGCGAAGAGCACATCGCCGCTTTAATCGAATCGCCCAGTGATGAGCCATTGACTCGGGTGCTTTACACACTCGAAGCTTGGTCCAATGGTCCCAATTTGCCGCCCGGAACCTCGCTCTTCGGGTTTTGGAAGCGAACCGTCCCTGATGCCAACGATCAGCCCAAGCAATTGGTCTCCGAAGACGAGATGTTTGATCTTTTCGAACAACTTGAAGAGGCAACTGAGCACAAGCAGCTTGCTTTCCGATATCTGTTGGCGCTGATCCTGATGCGCAAGAAGAAGCTCATGTACGAGCGTTCGACCCCTCCGGGCAAGGATCAGCCGGGGGTATTGATTGTTCGTCAGCGCCAAAAGGGCGGCGGGGGCCCGCTTTTCGAAGTCATCGATCCGGGGCTCGACGACGACACCATCGCCCAGGCCACTGAAGAGCTCGGGCAGGTCATGAATCTTGATGCCGACGGAGATTCATGATGCGCGTCGCCAAGTTTGTCCTTCTGATCTCATTGGTGGCGATGCTCTGGGGGTGTTCATCAACGAATACGGTGGATATCGCCAAGCTTGGTGATCCGCCCTCAACGACCGAGCTTGCTGAGATTCACAACCAACGCATTGACCCGCTCGACACACTCTGGGCTCGCATCAGCCTGCGCGCCAAAGGCACCTACTCCGATGGCGCATCCTACGAAGAGCAGGGCGAAGGACATCTTCAGCTCGTCAAGCCCACCAATATCTCCCTGACCATCGGCAAGCTCGGTGAAACCTACTTCGCCTTCGGTGCCAATGCCGAGCAATATTGGTCGTTTGATCTCTCGAATGGGGATCGAAAAACCGTGCTCATCGGACAACTCGATCAAACCACACCTGAGAAGGCCGGTGCGATTGGGCTTCCTGTGCACCCCGCCGAGCTCATTGCTCTGACGGGGTTGATGCCCATCGACCTGACCCGGGCGGGTGGGACGCGCTGGGCTGACGACGGAAAATCGGTGGGGGTTTCGATGCCATCGCGGTGGGGTTCGGTGATGCTTTGGATCAACCCCAAGACCAATCTGGTTGTTCGATCACAAGCCTTCGATCGTGTTGGCGATCTGGTCGCCACCGCGGAGCTCTCTCGATACAAAGAGGCGTCAATCAAAGGGGGTCAGCCTGTTTTGGTACCGGGCAAGATCGAGATCACCACACCCAACGATTCCGGATTCATTCGCATCGAACTCTCCGAGCCTCGCAGCAAAGCCATCCGCCCGATCGTGTTTGATCCATCGAAGTTATTGCGTGCCTACCGGGTTGATGAAACGATTAATCTTGATGCAGTCTTTGAACATTCGGATACAAAGCTCAATACCCAATCGGATGGTGAACCTTGAATCAACAGCGATCTCCATACCTGCTTTGGGGGTTACTGATCCTTGCGATTGCAATCGGTGGTGCCTGGGGACAGGTGCTGGTTGCTTCGGGGACTGACGATACCCAGACTCATGCCTGGGCGGTGTATGAAAACAGAAACGATGAGGTTCTGCTGGTGCACCTGCCCCCTCGCGACAGCGATATCAACGCGCAGATTCCGATAGACTCCGCCCAGCCCGGCGAACTTCATGCGGTGCGGAATCTCAATCGGTTCCCCGACGCCATCGCTGCGATCGAGAATCGTATCTATCTCGTCTTCCCGACGAGCTCGACTCCGCGCGGGAAGATTCGGCGGGTGTTCTCAGGGCAGGCGGTTCCCTCGCCGGTGGGTGATCTCTGGGGATTCATCCCCACCGGTCGGCTTGACAGCGAGCCGGCAATCACCGCCGAAGGAGAAGTTCACGGGTTGGTTGCAACAAACGACACGCTCTGGGTGCTCCTCAAAAACGAAGGGCGATATACGCTATTTACGATGAAAAAAGATGCGTGGGATTCCGTTGATCTTCCCCCGTTGAAGAGCTCGGCTGGCGATGTGCCAGCGCGGTGGATGATCTCGGCGATCGGCACGCAGGTGATCGCACTGGACCTTTCCGATCCTGCAGCGATCAAGTCGTATGGGTTTGATGATGGGCAAGCATCATGGGTGCCAATGGACTGGGTGATATTGGCTGTCCCTGATGGGCGTTTTGAAATCCTCGCCGGGATGCGTGGGTTGACAGCGGTTGACTGGGATGACCAGGATCAGGCGCGGATTCGGGCCTGGTCGCATGCCGGGCTCTTTACAATCGCCCAAGGGATTGATCTCCCCAAAGGTGTTGAGCTGACGGTGCTCGATTCGGTGCATCGACTTCTGGGGCTTGAGCTTCTGGATCGGGCAGTGTCCAAGGATGACCCCTCTGGCGAGGATCGGGGTGTGCAGGTCTACGAGATCGATCTTTCGGATGGCGCACTGGTGTACGCAGGGGATCCAATTGTCTCGACCCCGGTGAGCGAGGCCGAGATGCGATTTTTGATGGGTATGATGATCCTGATTATGGCCGGGGTGCTTGTGGTGGTCATTGTGCCTGACAAGAGCGATGCCATGGGGATTCCCGATGGATTCGAGCTCGCCGACCCTGGGCGCAGGTTGATGGCGACGATGGTCGATGTGTTCCTGATTTCGCTGGGGGTGGGACTGATTTTCGATGTCCGTGTGATCGAGATCGTCACCTTGGGGGTCATTGCCCGCTCGGATGATGCTTGGTTGGCGATCCCTTCGGTGATGGTTTCGGGGATTGTGGTGATGTCGATCATGGAGTGGCTGGTGGGAGCCTCGCCGGGCAAGTTCTTTATGGGGATCCGAGTGGTGCGTGCCCAAGGGGAGGCGATGCAGCGGATACCGCTCTGGGCAGCGATTGTGCGCAATGTGATCAAGTGGGTCTTGCCTCCCGTTGCCGCTTTGGCATTGGTTGATCCTGAAATGCTCCATCGCGGGGATCGGGCGACGCGGACGATTGTTGCTGCCCCGATCGTACATGCTGAGGATCGTGGGCCCTGGGATTCCGAGGATTCGTGAGTCCTCTATTGGGCGTACTTATGAAGTCTGATCCCCAAATAGTCCGATGAGGGTTATCTCAGGCCTCTTGCCCATTGCGCCCATGGATCGGTGCGCTCGTGGCGGAATTCGGGAAAGGACTCTTTGGCGTGACGGATGAACCGAGCAACCAATCCGAAGAAGCCCCGATCGATGCACCCGTGGGGGTCGAAGCCGATCAGCCCAAGGTTCCAAAGACCGAGGTGATTCAAGATCCGGTGATGATGCTCAAAGCCGGGTGGCGCGATGCTTGGCAAGTGCCCACACTGCTTGTGGGCGCGGGGATGCTCATGCTCGGGGTGGCCTTTTCGATTGCAGGCTCGCCCGATCCCGACATCACACCCACGATCACATTGGCCAACCGGATGATCGAGAACGAGGAGTACGAACGGGCCATTGAGCTGCTCAACACCGAGGTGTATCCTTGGATCGAAAAACCTGAGATTCCCAACAAAGATAAAGTCCTTTACCATCTTGCCAAAGCCCGGTCGATCTATCGCGGGCAGCAGAAACGGATGATCAATGATGACCGGAACCATGTTTCGGTCATCCGTGAATATCTCGAAGCGGAACGACTTGGTGGCGGGCTTTCGCCCAAAGACCTCGCTTCGTTGGCCAATACCTATCTTGCACGCGATCAACTTGACCTCGCGCTTCAGCGTGCACGCGAGATTCCCGAGTCTCAGCGATTCCTTCGGGATGCGGTTTATAAACGGGCAGTCAACTCCATGCTCGATCGAGTCAAACCTGAGGTGGATAAGGCAATGGAACTCCTTGCCGACATGCTCATTGATCCTCATCTTCCGATCGCCGATCGGGTCTGGGCTCTTGAAACTCAGGGCAATGTTCGTTTAGAACAGGGCTTTGTTGATGAGACGATTACCCGGATCCTTCGGGCCATGCCTCGACTTGAACGGGCCGGGGTTGAGGGGCGATCCAGATTACACTTGATCCTCGCGCGGGCCTACAACGAGTTGGGAGCACTTCGCCAGGCCAGCGAACAGGTCGAGCATGCCAAAGTCCTTTCGGCAGCGGGAGATTTGCAGTACCCGCAGGTTCTGCTTATGCAGGCGATCATTGAAGATGCAAAAGGTCATACCGCGTCGGCAAGAGATCTCTACAGCGAGATCGTTGATCGGTATTCCAACTCTTCTGCCTATCCATTGGCATTGCTGGGACTCGGTGAGACTCAAGCAAGGCTTTCTTATCCTGAACTGGCACTCGAAGCCTATCGCTCACTTGTTGAACAATACGGCAATTTCGGGATCGAGTCTCATCCATCACGCCAGCAGGTGCTCGATTCACTTCTTGCTCGTGCTGATGATTCTCTATCTGCGGGCAATTCTGAGGAATCGATCCAATTTGCAGTGCTTGCCGATCGACTTTATCGTGGGCAAGAGATTCCTACTGAAGTGCTCAAAGCGCTTGCCAAAGGACATCAAGCAGCTGCCGAATCGCTGCTGGGTAAGCCGATACGCGAGGTTCGTACACTTTTGGGGCTTGATCCATCAACTCGGGCTGAGGTTCAAAGACACCTGATGTCGGCAGCAACCAATTATCGCTTGCATGCCGATCGCCATATTGTGATGAATCTTTCGGTCTATGCCGATTCGCTCTGGAGATCGGCGGATTTGTTTGATCGTGCGGGGGACCAATCCGAAGCAATCCAGGCCTTCAAACTTTATGCCGAGTCGATGCCTTCGGATCCAAAGCATGCCCAAGCATTGTTCCGCCTGGCCGAATCGTTGCGGGCATTGGGCGATTTCAAAACGGCTGCGGATGTCTATAAAGGTTTGATCGAGGCGAGGAAGGGCACCAATGGTGCCGATATTGGTCCTTTTGCCGATGCGAGTTTTGTGCCCTTGGCCCAAGCCTATCTTTATGACGAGGATACTTCCAATGATGCTCGGGCCGAGGAGCTTTTGGTTTCGGCTCTTGACGGGTCGATGGGGTCGACCCAGACTGAGCTCTTCCGTGATGCACTCCTGGAGCTTGGCGGGTTGTACGACCGCACCGGCCGTCCCGAGCGAGCGATTGAACGGTATGATGAGTTTTTGGCAAGGTATCCGGAGGACCCTGAAGCCGGGGCGATTTTGTTCAAATTGGCCGATGCGCACCGCCGACTCGGCGATATCATCGAAGAATCCCTCAGCGAGGTGATGCCGGCAGCCGAACGCAATCATCGACTCGCCAAAATCACCGAGCATCGGTACGAAGCGATCAGACAGTACAAGAAGACCATCGAGACGCTGGGCAAGAAAAAACCCTCGCAGTTGGGGATGTTCGAGTCGATTGCGCTACGAAACGCGTATTTCTATCTCGGGGACTCGGCATTTGATCTCGGGGAGTATGACGATGCGATCAAGTATTACGATCGTGCCCGTGATCGATATGTTTCTGATCCTGCATCACTTGTCGCGATGGTGCAGATTGTCAATGCATATATCGCGACCGGTCAGATCGGGCGCGCCCGCACGGCCAACGAACGGGCACGCCGATTCTACGAAACCATTCCTGATGAAACCTGGGATGATCCAACACTCCCAATGGACCGGTCGGATTGGGAGCGATGGCTCAACTCGAGCGCGGTGCTGCTTGCTCAATCCGATGAATGAATCTGGTCAGTGAGTCTTTTTTGCGCACAAACTGGTGATATTCGCACCAAGAGCCGATAATAATGCGGAGTGGTTGAGCTGGGAACGGATTCCCGCATCAACCATGGAGATTAATCAGTTGCGAGGGTCATGGATGACCAACTCTTCACAGACATCGAACCCAAGTACCCAGAGCAGTTTAGAAACTGCTCGGCTCAACTCACTCGTCGATGAGGCCAAGATGTTGATGGATCGGCTCGGTGAGATCGCTGCAGGGCAGCGTGAGGCAATTGAGTCGGGTGAGATTGAACAGATTGTCGAGATTGTCACAAAACGCGAGCCCATAGTCCGTGGACTGGTCTGTGTTGGTGAAGAAATCGACGCATTGATCAATGACCCTAAGACGCTTGCCTTGGTGAATGCGCATGATCGGTCCAAGGCATACGAACGGATCGCCTCAATTGAACATGCGATGAAAAAACTTCGTCAGCAAGATGCCCAAGATCAAGAACTCATGGAATCGATTCGCGATCGGCTGGCTGGGGAATTGAGTTTGATGGGGACGGGGATCAGTGCCTTGCGGGCATATACCACTCGATCGGGGACACCCAATCCCATACTTCAGGATCGGCACGGGTGATCGACATGGCATTGAAAACACAGGACAACTTCGATAAGTCGGTTGGCAGAGATCAAGGTGCCAGCAAGACATCTGCCGAAGAACTTTCTACTGGTGATTTGGCCGAGTTGATGGCAGCTTTTACAGAAGTGACCACAAAACTTGAAAAAACACATGGACAACTTCGCTCAGAAGTAAGTCGGCTCAATGCTGAGCTTCGCCAGGCCAACGAGGCGCTTCAGCGATCGCGTCGGCTTGCAGCCCTTGGTGAGATGGCTGCGGGAATTTCTCACGAAATTCGCAATCCTTTGGGTTCGATTCGGCTCTATACCAGCATGCTGATCGAAGATCTGGCGGATCTACCTGAGCAACAGCAAATCGTCGAGAAGATCGGGCGGGCAGTTCGTGGGCTTGATGAAATTGTTGGGGATGTGCTTACCTTTGCCCGCGAAATGAAGATTCACCCCCATCCATGCGATACTTCTGGGTTGATCGATGCTGCTCTTGAAATGTGTTGGGCTGATTTACACAATATGCAAGTTTTGCGTCAGGACCTCGAGACAAATTCTTTTGAGCTTATGTGCGACCCAACTCTGATTCAGCAGGCATTAGTCAATATCTTGCGCAATGCTGGCGAGGCTAACCGTGTCAGTGGGGGCAAGCAGATCGTCATCGGTGTCGAACCCTGCATGCTCGAAGACGCTGAGCAACAGGCCCAGGGATGTGTCTTCTCGATTGGCGATCAGGGCGATGGGATCCCCGAGCAAGTGATCGAGCGGATGTTCAATCCGTTCTTTACCACCCGTGCAACGGGCACCGGGCTTGGATTGGCGATCGTGCATCGGATCATCGACGCTCATCGGGGCAAGGTTGAGGTTCGTAACAATGGAAGTGACGGCCAAGTCCAAGGGGTTGGCGCTCGTGTCGAGTTTTATTTGCCAAAGGTCCAGCCTGTGGTGGTTTCTCAGGGAAGCCGGGGTTTGGGCGATGCAGAGATTGTGGTCAAGCCACAGCACCGAGCGGTGCATATTCATGGGGTAAGCTGATATGCCGAGATCAATTCTTGTTGTCGATGATAAAGAAATGATGCGTGACTCAATCGGGTCGACACTGACTCGTGCCGGTTTCAATGTTCGTACTGCTTGCGACGCCAAAGGTGCGATCAAAGAAATTGCTTCTCGCAGGCCCGATGCGGTGGTGACGGATCTGAACATGCCTGGGATGACGGGCATTGAGCTTGCGGGCAAGATTCAGGAGATCGACAGCGATTTGCCAGTGATCCTGATGACGGCCTTTGGAACGATTGAAACCGCTGTTCAGGCAATGAAAAACGGGGCATACGACTACATCACCAAGCCCTTTGAAGGCGATGAGTTAATTATCGCGATCAAACGCGCCATCGGGCACGCGGCGGTTGTTCGCGAAAATGCCATTCTCAAAGCCAATGCTCGGCGAAACATTGGTGTGAGCAACTCGGCGATGACCGGGCTTGATCGGCTCATTGGGGATTCGAGTGCGATGCGCAAAGTTCGCGAGCAGGTCCGCGCGGTGGCCTCGAGTCACGGTACTGTGCTTATTACTGGGGAGAGCGGCGTTGGTAAAGAGGTCGTCGCCCATGCAGTCCATGACCTGAGCCCACGATCCGATTCGCCTTACCTTGCGGTGAACTGTGCCGCTCTGAACGAGAACCTCCTCGAATCTGAGCTCTTTGGGCATGAAAAGGGTGCTTTTACCGGGGCGGATACTTTGCGCAAGGGACGCTTTGAGCTTGCCGACACAGGATCGCTGTTGCTCGACGAAGTCTCGGAGGTTTCACCTCAGATCCAAGCCAAGCTTTTGCGGGTGCTTCAAGAGCGAGCTTTCGAGCGTGTGGGGTCGAGTACGACGATTGGGGTTGATGTGCGGATCATTGCGACGAGCAACCGGGATCTACCCCATGCAGCCTCGATGGGTGAGTTTCGTCAGGATTTATTCTATCGACTTAATGTGCTCCCTATTCAGATTCCTGCATTGCGTGAACGACTCGAAGATGTACCCGTTTTGGCGCAATTTTTCATTGACCAGATTTGTCAGCGTGACGGACGCGGATGTTCGCGGGTGAGTGACGAAGGGATTGAGTTGTTGAAGGGGTATCAATGGCCGGGCAATGTTCGTGAGCTTCAGAATATCTGTGAGCGGGCGGTTGTGCTTAGTGACCCCAAGTCGAGGATCATTACACATACTTTGATCGAGCCGTGGTTGATGACCTCGCGTCCGACACCCAAAGCAACGCCTTTGCGTGCATCGAGCATCAATGGTTCAGCCTCACGGATTGCCGAGCCCAAGCCGATTACTCCTTCGAATGGGGCGGGGAATCATTCGTTTGTGTCTGCTTCGAGTTTGGCCGAGTCCAAACCAGTTTCGGCGCCCGTCGTTCAGCCTGGGGATCGTACGCTGGCGGATCTTGAGCGTGACACGATTGTGGCCACGCTCGAGCGGTTCAACGGGCACCGCCAGAAAACCGCCAAGGCATTGGGAATCGGGGTGCGTACGCTGGGGCTTAAGCTCAAGAAATGGAAAGAAGAAAGCTTGGTTTCACCGAACCTGTGAGGTTTGTGTGTGGGGGAGGAGCGTTGGTATGGGCTTTGCGGATCGAAGCGTGGAGTATGAGCCGTGATTATCAAAGATCTAAATACATCTGGAGCCATGCCCGCGCTGGAGAAAATGTTTCTCTTTGCAGGTCAGCGCCAACGGATCATCGCCAACAACATTGCCAATATTGATACGCCCAACTACCAGGGCAAGGATGTCGACCCACGAGATTTTCAGAAACTCCTCGGCGAAGCGATCGAAGAACGCCGATCGAGCACCGGGGGGGGGCATGGCGAGCTCATCCTCAGGCAGACCAAGCAGGTTCAGACCCGTGGACGCCAGTTGGTACTCAATCCGCAGTCCCCGACGGCGGGGATGCTTTTCCATGATCGGAACCAACGCGATCTCGAGCGACTCATGCAACAACTTGTTGAAAACGCTTCAGCATTCCGTGTCGCAGCAGACCTGATGCGCAAAACCAGATCGCAACTCAAACTCGCGATTGCTCAGCGAGTGATGTAAGGGCTGGCTTAGGCACAGCTTGGGAGGAAATGGGCCCATGTATGGCACACTTGATATCTCAACTTCGGGTATGATCGCTCAGCGGACACGGATGGCGGTGATTGCCAGCAACATTGCCAATGCCAATTCGATCGAGAACGCCAAGGGTGAGTACGAACCTTACCTTCGCCGAGCTGCAATGCTCTCACCAGCAGGGTCTGATGGTGAGCTCTTAGGCGTTGAGGTGTCGAATATTCAAATTCTTGAAGGGACGCTTCGGTCAGAGCATCGCCCGGGTCATCCCAATGCTGATGCAGATGGGTACCTTATGGTGCCCGATATTGATACGACCTCGGAATGGGTCAACGGTCTTCAAGCCTCGCGGGCATATGAGGCCAATGTGGTGGCGGCCGAAGCAACCAAAAGCATGATGGCCCAGGCATTGCGGCTCCTTGCCTGATATACTCTTTTTGGAGTAAAGTTTTTGACGATCAGCACTCGATAACGGATTCAAATCATGAGCGACCCACTCGGACTCATCTCAGGTGCAGGCAATGCTAACCCGTTTCCACTGCAAGGTGGGCAAGGGAATCAGCAGGGCAATACACAAGCCCCAAGTTTCAAATCGGTGCTGATGAATAATCTCAAAGAGGTCAGTGCGCTCCAGGCCGATGCGGGCAAGGCGGCAGAGGATTATATGAGCGGGAAGCGCAAAGATCTCGAAGGTGTGATCGCAGCGACCGACCAGGCCGACACCGCCTTCAAGATGCTCCAAGCAATGCGTAATCAAGTGATGGAAGCCTACAACGAAGTCAAGCAGATGCGGGTTTGATTCATTCGGTTTCGTTTGGCCTAGGTCTTGATTTTTCGTCTTGTGCGCAAGTTCTGCACCACTTCGTATTCCGATAAAAAGTATCCCTGTGTTGTCAAGTTGAGCGCACGCATCGGCCGATGATGCCTGCATCGGCGCGATTCTCGCGTGTCGATGGTGCAAGGATTGCGCCGATTCGTGGCAGGAGGCCAAAGAGCGATGGACCAAATACGCCAAGCAATGGCCAATATCCAAGAGCAGGTCGGTAAGATGACGGCTTCGCAAAAGCTTTTGCTCGCGTCGCTCACCGTCATCGCACTCATGACCCTCTTCCTCGTTACCCAATACACTGCCAAACCTGCGCTTGTTGATCTGATGGCTGCCGATGGGCAGAACCAGACCGTTCAGGCGCTTCAAAGCGGCGGGTTCGACGCCAAGGTCGTTGATGGGCGTCTGGTGATCCCTGCAAGTCAACAGCGTTATGCCCTGTCGTACCTTGCCGAGGCGGGTCAACTCCCCGGCGATACCACGCTGCTCTTCAACAACCTGATTGACTCTCAAGATTGGAAAGCCTCAAACGCTCAGCACCGCCAGCAGCTCCACATTGCGCTCCAGAACGAGCTCTCCCGTATTATTGCCAACTTCTCAGGGATCAGTAAGGCGAGTGTGATTCTCGATGTGCCTCAGGCCTCGGGACTCGGCAGGGCTTCACGAATGCCGACCGCTTCGGTGACCCTTTTTACGCGGTCAGGTGGGGCGATTTCCCAGAATACTGTCGATGCGGCTGCCCGTACCGTCTCGGGCGCGGTTTCAGGATTGGTACTTGCCAATGTGCAGGTGATCGACGGCTCAACTGGGCGTGCCCGCACTGCATCGAGCGAAGACTCCCAATCTTCTTCTCAATACCTCGAGTACGCCGCCCAGGTTGAAAAACATACCAAGCAGAAAATCGAAGGGCTCTTCGGACATATCCCCGGCGTCGTCGTTTCGATTACCGCCAGAGTGGATATCACCAAGGTGCGGTCAACCGAAAATTATTACTTGCCCAAGGGCGAAGGGACTGTCGCCGAGTTATTGACGAGTGATTCGGCCAGCGATCAAAGCACCACGCAGATCAGCCCCGGCGCCGAGCCAGGTGTCCGCTCAAATCAGGCGGTTGCGATCAATACCGGAAGCGGCGGGCCGGGCACATCGAATGTCGATGTCACTGCGGATAAGCAGTTCCAAAACGCTATCGGGCAACGCACCAAGAGCGTGGAAGATCCCCGGGGGATGCCCACGCAGCTTAGTGCTTCGGTGATCATTCCACAGGAATATATTGAAAGCATCATCAAGCGATCTCGTCCAGTTGCCGAAGGTGAAGAACCAGCGCCGATCACCAGCGATGAGGCCAAGGATTTTTTTGAATCTGAGCGAGAAATTTTTGAGCGTTTGATTCAGCCTCATTTGGTGAGCGTTGGTCCTGATGGCCAGCCGGTTCACGGTTCGCTCATGATTTCGATGGCACCGTTGGGCCTGATGGCCGGTAGCGGGGGGGCAATTCAGAATGTTGGATTCGTAGGTGCACTTGCCGGGGGGGCAAGTGGCGGGGGGTGGGGAACATCAAGCAGGTTGATTGAAACCGCACTTGTCGGAGTGCTCGCGTTGATTTCGCTGGCGATGATGATGTTGATGGTCAAGCGATCGAGTAAGAAGATCGAGTTGCCAAGTGCTCAAGAGCTTGTAGGTGTGCCTCCGCATCTCGAAGCGGTTGGTGATCTTGTCGGCGAAGCCAGCGAAGGGGAGCATGTGATGACCGGAATCGAGATTGACGATCAGGTCATCCAAGTTCAGCAACTCCGTGATCAGGTGACTGAGTTAATTAACCAAGATCCTGCCTCGGCAGCCGGGCTTGTCGAGCGTTGGGCCGAACCCGTCGAGTAACAGTGAAGTAAACGACATGGAGAGTTGAGTACACAGGCACACAAGATTATGGCACGCAAACCGAACGAACCATTTCCAGAGGATATCAAAGAGCTTGATGGGATGACCAAAGCCGCGATCTTGCTGTTGGCCATTGGGTCAGATGCGGCAGCCGATGTTCTTCGCCATATGCCCGCAAGTAAAGTTGAGGAGGTGACACGCGAGCTGGCAAGTCTCGGTCGAGTGCCCGATCGTATCCAGAACGATGTGATCGAAGAGTTCTACAGCATTTCCATCGCCTCGCAGTACGCCAACGAAGGTTCGCTCTCTTATGCCAAGACCCTGTTGCTCAACTCGCTGGAACCCGGGACCGCAGAGCGGCTACTCTCACAGATCCAGACCCAAGTTCAGAAAACACCCTTTAGTTTTCTTCAACGCGCCGAGTCGGACAATTTGTTGACTTTTATCCAAGATGAACACCCTCAGACCATCGCATTGATTCTGTGCCATCTTTCGCATCACAAGGCATCAGAGGTGCTTGCTGGGCTTGCAATGGAGAAACAACTCGAAGTCATCAAACGCATCGCCAACATGGAGCAGACAAATCCCGAGGTCATCCGCGAGGTCGAGCAAGGGCTCGAGAGTCGATTGAGCAATATGCTGATGCAGAGCATGGAGAAGGCCGGGGGTGTGCCAACGGTTTCGGAAATCCTCAATCTTACCGATCGTGCTACCGAGAAGACGATCATGGAAGGGCTCGAATCGGACGATCCCGATCTGGTTGAAGAGATTCGCCGACTGATGTTCGTCTTCGAAGATATCAAACTCGTCAACGATAAGGGCATCCAAGCGGTACTCAAAGAGATTGAGAACGATGAGCTTTCGTTGGCACTCAAGACGGCATCGGAGCAGCTTCAGAAGAAGATATTTACCAATATGTCCGAACGGGCCGCTGCGATGGTGCAAGAGGATATGGAGTTCATGGGGCCGGTGCGCGTTTCGGATGTCGAAGCAGCTCAGCAACGCATCGTCGATATCGTACGCCGGCTGGAAGAATCTGGCGATGTGATGATCGAAGGGCGAGGGGGCGAAGGGGAAATGATCGTCTGATCCATTTGTGGCTGAGCGAACTTTGGAGTTGGTGCAATGGGATTAATCAAACGGGCAGATGTCGAGCAGTATACACATAATGCGCTTGTGCTTGATCTTCAGGATCTTGAAAAGCGTGGACAGGCGGTAATCGAGGCTGCCAATGCCCAAGCCAAAGAGATCCTTCGTGATGCATATGCTCAGCGAGATCGGCTTGTTTCAAATGCCTCCGATGATGGGCATAACCAAGGGTATAAAGAGGGATTCGAGCAAGGATTTGCAGAGGGGGTTGCCAAGGGTATCGAAGAAGCCCGGGAGAACCAGGCCCAGTTACTCGATCAACTCTCGCAGATGTGGATTGCCCAGCTCGATGCCTTTGAGCAACAACGCGATACCATGCTCGAACAAGCCCGTACGCAGGTTGTCGAACTTGGCGCAATGATTGCCCAGCGAGTGACGCGTCGGGTCATTGAGCTCGACCCGACGGTGGTGCTCAATGAGATGCAGGCCATTCTTTCAAGTGTAACCGAATCAACCCGTCTTGTACTTGCCGTGCATCCTGATGATGTCGAACTGGCCCAAGCCCAGTTGCCCGAGATGATCGAACGGTTCGTTGCCTGTGAGCATGCTCAGGTTGTGACCGACTCTGCCCTCGAACGCGGATCGTGTGTCGCACAAACAACATCGGGAGGCATCATCGACGCATCGATCACTACCCAACTTAACCGGATCATCAGCGCGTTGTTGCCTGAGGTTAAAGTAGCTCATGAAGCTGATCAAACGATCTCTGACCCAGCATATATCGAGCCAATGCCGATTGAAGATCTACCGAAGGATGACGCTGCGTGAGTTTGTTCCTGCCCGAGTACGAGGCGCTTGATCACATCGAGCCGATGGGAATCGCTGGGCGAGTGAGTTCGGTTCGCGGACTGACAGTGCTGGCGACGGATCTGCCCGTACCGATCGGTTCGCTTGTTGAGATTGGTTCACCAACTCAGACTGGGATTAAGCACACGATCGCTGGTGAGGTGGTTGGGTTTGAAGGTGCGCACACCATCATCATGCTCTTGGCCGACACGACAGGTATCATCCCCGGCGCGGCCGTTCGGCTCAAGCAGGTCTATCAGGCGGCCCCGGTTTCGATCAAGATGCTCGGGCGGGTTATCAACGGGCTCGGGCACCCGATCGACAATCTGGGTCCGATCACGGAATCGGTGAGTCGTCCGATTCATCCCGCGCCGATCAGCCCGATGAGCCGCAAGCGAATCATCGAGCCCATGCGTACCGGGGTGCGTTCGATTGATCTGATGACGCCGGTGGGGCGCGGGCAGCGTCTGGGTATCTTCGCAGGTCCAGGGGTGGGCAAATCGACCTTGCTGGGGCAGATCGCGCGGGGGACCGATGCCGATATCAATGTCATCGCCCTGATCGGCGAACGCGGTCGCGAAGTGCTCGATTTCATCGAGCATTCGCTTGGGGAAGAGGGACTCAAACGGTCGGTGGTGATCGTGGCGACCAGTGACGAATCGCCGTTGTTGCGGATTCGGGCAGCCAAGCTTGCCAGCACAGCAGCCGAGTATTTTCGGGATTTGGGCAACGATGTACTGCTTATGATGGACTCGGTCACCCGATTCGCCCATGCCCAGCGCCAAGTCGGGCTCAGTGTGGGCGAGCCTCCCGCGACGAAAGGCTATACCCCTTCGGTGTTCTCGATGCTGGCGACTTTGCTCGAACGGGCGGGGAGTATTGAGTTGCCCAGTGGGCGATCAGGCTCGATCACGGGGCTCTACACGATTCTCGTCGAAGGCGACGATATGACCGAGCCAATCTCCGACGCAGCTCGGGGGATTCTCGACGGGCATATTGTGTTGAGTCGAAAACTGGCCAACAAAGGACATTTCCCAGCGATTGATGTGCTCGATTCGGTTTCACGCGTGGCGGGCGATGTCTCCGAAAGTGGACATATTGCTGGGCGTTTGCAGATTGCCAAACTTATCGCAGCCTACCGTGAGGTCGAGGATCTGCTGCAAATTGGAGCGTATGCCTCGGGATCGAACCCCGAAGCGGACACGGCAATCGACATGATTGATGTGATCAATGAGTTGCTCCAACAGCGGACCAATGAACAAGCCCAGTTCCAACCCGCTTGTGATATGATGGTCAAGCTCGCGCTCCAGTCTGGGGAGATGATCCAGCAACGCCGGGCATTGGCACATCTGAATCAACCTCAATCTCAGTCACAGGCCCAATCTCAATCCCAGCCTCAGCAGCTCTAAAGCCCCGGTAGGTGGACATGCCCCAATTTCGATTCAAACTCCAACCTGTGCTCGATCAGCGTGAGCGTGAAGAGCGCGACAGGCAGCTGATCGTCGCCGAGCTCGAACGCGAGCGTTTGGCATTGGAATCGCGTATACGCATGTGTCAACAGATGATGGAGGATGAACGAGCGACACTAAGCCAAGCATTGAAGAGTGGTCAACGGGTTGATTTGCAGATGGTCAAAATGCAAGCGGGGGCATCGCTCAAGCACAATTTTGAAGCCCAGCGGACGGTGCTCGAGCTCGCTGGGGTGTTTCGCAAGATTCAGCTCGCTCGCGAGGAACTCGCCCAAGCAGCAGCTCGGCGAAAGGCTGTCGAGCTCCTTCGAGATCAACAACTCGAGGCATTCAAACACACGATCGAGCGAAAAGAATCGCACGATTTGGACGAAATGAGCGTGATGCGCTTTGGCCGAAATGACGGGACCCAACTATGAAAAAACTCATCAAAGCACTCTTCGTTGTGGGCATCATCAATCTCTTGGCAGTCTTTGCGGGCGCCGGGTGGCTTTTTTCATCGGGACGCGTAGATAAAGCTCGTATTTTGCGTATGACCGAGCTCTTTGTTGAGCCCGTCGAAGTCGAGCAGGCCAAGCTCAAAGCAGAGCAGGCCAAAATTGAAAAGGAACTTGCAGAACAGGAGAAACCGCTCCCTGCACTTGCTTTGAATACCGAAGAACGCAACAAAGTGCGCGTCGAGATGACCCAGATCGACCGCCAAAGGCTCGAGCGCATGAAACGCGAAGTCAAAAACCTTCAGGCAACCCTCCGTCGAGAACATCAACTCGTCGAGCAGGACCGACTTGCTCTTGAGCAGGAAAAAGAAGCGTTCGAGCAGATGCGCCAACGACTTGCTGGGCTCGAGGGGGGCAAGCAGTTCCAGAAATCCCTCGCCTCGATCGCAGGGATGAAACCAAAGGACGCCAAAACGATCCTGAGCACCCTCCTGAATGACGAAAAAACTGAAGAGGTCATCACCTACCTGAGTTCGATGGATGATCGGGTGCGGACCGCGATCATGACCGAGTTCATCAAAGCGGGTGAGGAAGAGTTGGCAGCAAATTTGCTTGAGTCTATTCGGCTGCGTGGGATTGGAACCACGCCAGCCGATGAGACCAATCAATAATGCAGACCAATCCATTCAACAACACGCAATCACTCAAGAATGAACTAACGCTGAGCACGCGGTTTGTGCCGACAGACAGCGCACCAGATGCGCGTGGTTTTGCGCAGATCATGCAGGCCTTTACACCTGATTCGGAATCCTCAGCTGCTCAGCAGATCGCCGATGGTCAAGATGCAGACAAGGCCGAAGATAAGGCTTTCGAGCAAGTCAACTCCGCAGATGAATCGAGTGAGCCCGAATCGGTCGCAACCGATTCTTCTTCAACTTCAACTGACGATTCGGACTCGACATCCAATGTGGATGAGCAGGGGGCGTCTCATGGGCAAGTTGATGCGGATGGATCAGCAAAGAAGATGGACCGCCCTCTCGAGCAATCATCTGACGGGGCGATTGATGGACAGGCAGCTGCATCGGCTGCTGGTCAACTCGTTTCTGCCCATCTGCCTGGTACACCCAACGGGCCAGCTGGAGGGCAAGCTGTCCAAGCCCAAGAGGTATCCATGAGGTTGCTCAAGAACCAAAGCGAACAGGCCAAGCTGAGTATCAAAAGCCTGGTGCGCTCGCTGACTCATGCTTCGATCGCAGACGCCACCGCCATCGCGGTGGACACCAGACTCGGGCGCACCGAGCACATCGGAGTCGGCGCACAATCTGGGCAAATCGCCTCCGATCAACCCAAATCGGATCAATCCGTACCACCTCGAGCAGCGTTCTCATTGCAGGATGGGGTGGGTTCAAATCTCAATCAGCCATCGGCGGATGCATCGGGCGTTCAACCCGGCGTGATCCGGTTTGATCCAACCACGCCAATCCTTTCAACCACACCGATCAGTCCACCGGATCATGCATCGCAGCAGGGTGGGCAGCGTGTGGATGTCGCCAGCGTGGTTTCCCAGGCGCTTTCGGGCGCGTTGCCGACTCAGCCTATTCGTGGATCAGCCAATCAGTCCGCCGGGCAGGTTTCGGGGGTCGCCAACGGGCAGTCTTTGCAGGCGATTCGGGCGGTTTCGAGTATTGATGCAAGCCAAGGTGGGCAGGTCGGGAATCAGCAAGCCGATTCCAACCCGGGTTCGCTTATTGAACGGATGAAGTCTTCCAAGATGCCCAGCGAGACCAAGCGAGCCGAGGTTTTGGCACAGGTTCAGCGCGGATTGGCATCGTTGCTTCGATCGGGCAAAGGGGAGATGACCCTCAAACTCACACCCGGGTATTTGGGCGAAGTCCGCATTCGCATCAATCCCAGCGGATCAGGGCTGGGCATCCGTTTCGAGACTTCATCCAACGAAGCAACCGAGTTGCTGAGCCGAAGCATCAAGGAACTGGGATTGAGCCTGCAATCCAAGGGGATCAAGCTCGATCAGATTCAGGTTGAGCACACTCCATCACCAAACGCATCCACCCCCGATTCCTCATCGCGCCTTGATGGGGATTCGATGCAAGGCCATGCTGATCAATCAGGCAGCGAGCATCATCCGCATCGAGATCAAACCGAACATCCGGGGGAAGACCCCGAGGACCAAACCCAGCACAAACACCCTGAAACGATCTGGACCGAGCTTGGTCTCGATGCGATCGCATAACGGCAAATAAGGACCACACCATGAGCGCTATTGACTCCATCGGATCAACTTCCAATCCGAACTCTTCAACGGATGCCTTTAACTCCCTGACCAGCAGCGAGTTCCTCCAGATTATCTTTACCGAGTTGCAAAACCAAGATCCCTTGGCACCCAATGATACCCAGTCGATGCTCAATCAACTCTCGACGCTCCGGTCGATTGAATCGGACACGCAGATGGTTTCATCGCTCCAGCAGATGGTCACACAGAGCGAGCTTGCCTCGGCTACCCAGCTCATCGGCTCGCTTGTTTCGGGGATTACACTCGACAATCGGCGGGTTTCTGACTTGGTGATCTCCGTCTCGATGACCCCGGACGGGCCGATACTCAATATGTTTGATGGGTCTCGGATGTTCTTTCGCAATGTCGATGAAATCGTCGGGCCGATCGATGATATCAATCCGCCAGATGATGACGATGATCAGAATGATGATGATCAAGATATCGATGACGATGACCAAGGGGATATCAACAATGATTCCACCCCGATCATTGGTACGGTGAATCCCGGTAACAGCAACGCAGATTCTGTGGACAATAACGATCGCGATGATCCTGTTCGCCCGATGGTCTCGCCTGATGTTTAGGTGGTGAGTGTATGAAAACGATCCAAACCCAACTCCTCGAATCACTCGGGCAGGGCGTACGCCCGTTCGATACCGATCAGGCGCCGATCAATGACCCCAGTTCAAGCTTTGAGCGCATGCTCAGCAGCATCGGCCGCGGCACGCCCGCAACTGATCTTGGGATTCGCTTTGCACCCTCGGTCTCGGGGATGTTTGAATCCAAGGATCAGTTTGTGATTGCGCGCGGGGTGGATCGGGCAGCAGCAGCGGGGGTGGATCATGCGCTGATTCTGCATGATCAGCGGACGCTGCGCGTTGATGTGCGCAATCGTGTCGTACTTGAAATTTTCCCAATCTCAGACCAGCGTGTGATCGACGGGATCGATGGATTTGTTTCGCTTGATATGGGCAAGAAGAAGGATGATTTGAATAATTCCGACACACCCGACATATCCACCGGGGGGATATCCACTCCGGCACGCATTGTGCGAAATGCCTCGCTGGTCCATGCCCTCGCCGGGCGTGTGCCTGATTAATCTGTTCGGTATATTCTGATGACCGCGGTATGATGTTTCACGGGATCAGTCAATAGGAAGGAAACTCGATGCCTCTTACAAGCGCGCTCTTCGCCGGATTGTCCGGACTCAACGCACAATCCGCTAGGCTCGACATCATCGGGAACAATGTGGCGAATGTAAACACGGTTGCATTCAAAAGCTCACGCATGCTCTTTGAGTCGCTCTTCTCGCGAAATATGGGATTTGGGACAAGCCCGAGTGATGCGCGCGGGGGGGTCAATCCGATGCAGATTGGCAATGGTGTTGGGATTGGGGGGATTCAGCGAGATTTTAGTGCTGCGGGATTTACCGGGACGGGTGATTTGCGTGATATGGCAATCGACGGCAATGGTTTTTTTCTCGTCCAGCGAGATGGAGCCAACTTCTATACCCGTGCGGGCACATTTCGCCAAGATGCCAACGATAACCTGACCACAATTTCGGGTGAAAAGCTGATGGGGTATGCGGTTGACGATGAGTTCAATATTTTGACTGGTCAGCTTTCACCTTTGAGTATTCCCGTCGGCAAGCAAACCATCGCCGAAGCGACACGAAATATTGCCATTGTCGGGAATCTCAATAAGGATGGTGATCTGCCAACCCAAGGGTCGATCATTGATTTGCTTGGTACTGAGACTGCTGGTTTGTCCACAACAACAGGTGGATTCATTGATGCAACCACTTTGCTCACTGATATCGAAGATCCGGATCAACCTTCGTCGGGGGTGTCGGCTTTTGTAGTGGGTCAGGTGTTTAATTTTCGTGGGACCAACGGTGCGACACGAGGTGGAACAGATCTTCCTGATGGGCAACTGACCATCACGGCAACGACCACGGTTCAAGATTTTATGGATTTTCTTGCTTCCACGATCGGGATTCAGGATACGGGTGCGCCAAATCCAGATGGAAGTACGCCTGGGGTTACTGTTGATCCATTGACGGGGGTTATTCAGATCGTAAGCAATGTTGGAACGGTCAATGATTTGCGCATTGCGCCGGGTGATATTGAGTTGCTCGATGTGGATGGATCGTCATTGGGCGCTGCGTTTGTGACGGACAAAACTGCATCGGCTGATGGTGAGAGTGTGCGTACGACGATCGTGGGATTTGATTCGCTCGGTGCCGAAGTAACCGCCAATATAACCATGGTGCTCGATTCAACTCCTGATACCGGACCAATCTGGAGGTATTTCATCGATTCGGAGGATGACACATCGCCGGGGTTTGCACTGACAACGGGTACGCTTGAGTTTGACAACAACGGGCAACCCGATCCAGACAATTCTGAGATATCGCTGACGATCAATCGTTCTGATACCGGTGCCGATCCGCTTCTAAGCTGGACAATTCAACTGATGTCAGAGAAGGGCAATACGACTTCGCTGGCGGCAGCACCATCGAACATGATCGGGCTGACGATGGACGGGCTTCCCCCGGGAACCCTCGAATCATTTGCTGCTGGTCAAGACGGGGTGATCTTTGGGCGCTTCTCGAACGGAGCGATCAAAACGGTCGGGCAGGTTGTGCTCGCCAACTTCACCAACCCGGCCGGGCTGATCGACGAGGGGGGGAATCTGTATTCGACAGGGCCTAACTCCGGGCCCGCGTCGGTTGCGCCTCCGGGTGTGCTCGGACTTGGGGGGCTCGTTTCAGGGGCGCTTGAGCAATCCAATGTCGATCTGGGAGAAGAGTTCACCAATATGATCCTGACCTCGACAGGATACTCCGCTTCGTCGCGGGTGATCCGGACTGCAGACGAGTTGCTCCAGCAACTCTTGGTCTTGGGCCGATAACCAAGGACCCGAGTGAGGCAGGCATGATGCGGGCAGCGAAGGAATACGGATGATCTCGGTGACACGACTCAATGGGCAGAAGTTTGTGCTCAACGCAGAGTTGATTCGGACGATCGAAGAAAGCCCGGACACGATTATCACATTGATCTCTGGCGAGCACCTCGTCGTCCAAGAGCCGAGCAAAGAAATCGTCAAGCGAGTGATCGAGTTCGAGCGGCATCTACGCCGGTTGTGCCCGCCTGCATAGACCCAGCGTCCGGATATCCTCATTCCCACGACCCGATTCCACCGATTCCCCCGGTGTCGATAAAGAACGCCATCGTCCACGACGATAAGCCCAATGTGTGTTGGTTGCTCGGATGCTTATACCAATGCATGGAGGTTTTTCGGTGGATCTAGCTACAGTCATTGGACTTGTTGTTGCGCTGTTGTCGGTCGCCCTTGCCATTGTGCTCGGAGGTGATCCCCTTGCGCTGATCAACATCCCATCGGTTGTGGTCGTCTTTGGCGGCGCAACGGGGGCCGTGATTTGTGCTTTTCCACTTGCCAAAATCCTCAAAGTCCACACCGTGATTCTCAAATCATTCTTCAACAACACTTCGGATATCGGAGAGGTCATCAAGGAGCTTGTGAAGTTTGCCGAGATCGCTCGGCGCGAGGGGATTTTGAGCCTTGAGAATCATCTCGAGGATATGAAGGAGGAGTTTGTCGTTCGTGGGATCAAGATGGCAGTCGATGGCACCGATCCCGAACTCATTCGCGTCATCATGGAAACCGAGCTCGAAGGCATCATGGATCGGCATATGAACGGCAAAATGATGCTTGATCAATTCGCCAAGTATGCCCCAGCCTTTGGGATGATCGGGACACTCATGGGGCTGATCTTCATGCTCGGGTCGATGGATGACCCATCTTCGATCGGACCGAGTATGGCGGTGGCACTGATTACGACGCTCTATGGGGCGGTGATCGCCAATGTCTTTGCCGGTCCATTGGCCGACAAGCTCTATGCCAATGATCAGCAGGAAGTGTTGCTCAAGACGGTCATTATTGCGGGCGTGATGTCGATCCAGTCGGGTGATAATCCTCGCGTGGTCGAGAGCAAGCTCTTGACTTACCTGCCGCCTTCAGAGCGTGTGGGGGTCTCATCGGAAGATGCCGAGGCAGCGTAAAGCCCACGAATGCTCACCAGTGGAACGGGTTATAGCGGGGCATAGTGGGGGAGCGAGGGAAGGAGAGCGACGATGCCTGAGAAAAAAAAAGCACCCAAAGCAGAAGTCCCCGAATGGGTGTTGACCTTCGGCGATCTCATGTCGCTCTTGCTCTGCTTCTTCATCCTTCTGGCAGCATTCTCCGAGATCAAAAAACCACGCGAGTATCAGGACATCATCGAGTCGATCAATGACGCGATGGGGGCCAGTGGCGGGATGGGGCTTGCTCATATCCTCGAACGCATCGACAACTCCATGGTCTCGAACAAGGACGAGCGAGCACAAAGAGACGATAATAAAAGAAGCACCGATGAGAATGTTGTTCCCAATGTTCCAGGCAAAGAGAGTCAAGTCAGCATTGTTCAAGAGGGAGCTCGCCACGCCATTGGGGCATCAATCGTTTTTGAGGCAGGGAGCTATGAGCTTTCCAGGCGGGATCAGGACATGATCCGGACCCAGATCGCGCCCAAAATTCGTGGGCTTAACTACATCTGCCCGGTGGTCGGACACGCATGGGGCGTTGAGGAGAAGCGATCAGGCCTTGGATTCGACGAGTTGGCGTATAAACGGGCTCAGGCGGTAAAGGATTTCTTGGTCCGAGAAGGTGGCGTGGATCCAACGATCCTGCGGGTTGAATCGGCTGGAAATACGGAACCTATTGAACTCGGGTCGTCATCGGGGCAAGGGGGCGACTCAAATCGCCGAGTTCAGATATACCAGACCGGGCGGACGATCGAGCAGACCCATCCGGATCCAAACTTTACAGGCGCGGGCGGATAACGCGGGCGAGCAAGCTGAGGACATACGATGGCCGACGAAGAAACCCAAGCCGAAGCAACTGGAGGCGGTGCAGAAGGATCCAAAGGCAACGGCAAACTTAAGATGATGTTGATCGTTGCAGTCATGATGATTGCTGAAGGAGTTGGTGTATTTTTTCTTGTGTCATCCATGAGCGGTCCAAAGTCGGTTGCAGCCACCGAGCTCGAAGGGCTTGAAGGTACTGGCGAAGAGGCACCTGTTGAGATTGAACTGGTCAAAGACCGATTCCAAAACATGCAAACTGGGCGTGTTTGGGAATGGCGAGTTGAGATCTACCTGCGTGTTCGCCAGAAAAATGTTGATGAAATCAAAGCAATACAGGAGCGAGATGCCGCTTCGATTAAAGAGGGGGTTGCAAGGATCTTTCGCAGGGCGCATGACCGGCATTTGCGGGAACCTGAGCTTGAGACGATCACCCGTCAACTCACGACCTACCTCAACACGGTCTTTGGATTTGACGCGGATGGGTTCCCGCGCATTGATCGGGTGATTATCCCTGAATGTAAAGGGTTCCCCGCCGACGCGTGAGCGATGGCCGATTGGTGGTGATCGGGCAGGTATTGCGCGTTGGGGGTTATCTTGCGCAGTTGGCGCAAAAGTTGAACATGCAGGGTATGCGAGGCCGATAACCATCTGTCAGCATCCGGTGTGGTTGCTGTGCGCGATTGTCCATCGATTGAAAGCCACGCATGTCCGACGAAATTGAAAATACCCCTTCGCCTGAAGAAGACCAGCCCGATTCTGCTCCTTCGTCCACAGGCGGGACTGAGGGGCAACCTGTTGATGCACAAGAGGATGCACAAGAGGGAGAGGGTGTTGGTGCTCAAGAGGGGACGCCGACAGAAGATGCTCCGACCAACGATGAAGCGGCTGCTCTTGCTGCTGCGATGGCAGCGGTGAATCAGCTTCAGGGCGTTGCTGATTCGGTCGCTCCAAGTGATGAAGAGTCTGAGCCTGCAGGGGCTGAGGATATTGCCGATATGTTCGCCCAAGCCCAAACAGAGGCTGAGCCCTTCGAGGCGCCGGTTTTTGAGGGGGATTCGGAAGGGGGAGCAAAGCAGGGGATTGACCTGCTCTCCGATGTGCACATGAATGTACGCATCGAGCTCGGACGCACCAAAATGTTCGTCGAAGATGTGCTCAAGCTCGGCGACGGCGCGGTCGTCGAACTCGACAAACTCGCAGGCGATCCGGTCGATGTCTTTGTTAATGATCGCAAGGTTGCCAAGGGCGAGGTGCTTGTGCTCAATGATTTGTTCTGTGTCCGGATCAGCGAGATCGTGGATATCTCGGCAGCGGACGACTAAGTGACGATCAAACCAGAGAGGCGGAGGATCCGCCTTGCAACTGCCAGGATGGCGACATGCAAAGAATGACAAGACAAACCCGCCCGCTTGTAAGTGCATTGCTCTTGGGCACCCTCTGTTCAAGTGGGTTCGCACAGATTGGACCCAACCCGGGGGAAATCCCGTCAGCACGAGTTTCAGTCCCGCTTGAGGGTTTGGCTTCAGCTCTTCAGGTCACTGATGAGCCGACCGAGATTTCCTCTGCGGATTTGCCTTCACGGAGCGAATCTGTTCGCCCGGCAATCGACGAGTTGCTGCTTTTGGCTGCCGACGATTTTTCTCGCAAACAAACACAAACGCCTCTGCCTAACGACAGTGTCGTTCGTGATCTCCATGCGGCTTCGGAATCGGAGTCGTTGCCCATTGGCCTTCCTGCGAAACGATCGGTACTTATTGGCGATGAGGCAGCTTCGGACGAATTGCTCTTTGATGGCGGGGGATATGTGCAAACAATCATCGCGCTCTTAGGAGTGATTCTGCTTATACTCGGGCTCGGACAGGTCTACAAACGCCTTGCCCGAACGCAAGGCGGGCTCGTGGGACAACTTGGTGCAGGTGGGACAGCCCCATCGGGGATCCTCGAGGTCATCGGGCGCTATCCAATCTCCAAAGGCATGACGCTGGTGGTGCTCAAGTTCGATCGGCGGGTGCTCTTGCTTTCGCACGCATCATCGAGCAAAGGCAAGTGGGGGCAGGGTGCGTCGATGCAGGTGCTCTGTGAGCTCTCGGATGCTGAGGATATCGCTTCGATTCTGCTCAAAGCGCGGAGCGCTTCAGGCGATTCGATCGCCCAGTCCTTCGAGCAGACGCTGCGCGAAGCCGACGAGCTGACCGATGAGCACCTGCGTGGGATTGATACAAGTTATAGCGAGGTGAATCCGGTCCGGTTTCCATCGCCGAGAACTGAGCCCGCGCGGACGATTACGACTGCTGAGGGTGATCGGGCCGAACTCTGGTCATCGGGGCAGAATTCACAGGCGGCTTCGGGTGTGCTCCGCAAACGCCTCGCGTCGATGCGACGGGAGCAGCAAGGGTGAGCAGGGTGTTTCGTTCCATTTTTTGTGTGCTGGTGGTGATGATTTCAACCCAGCAGGTCGTTGCGCAAGGGCTTGGTCCCGTGCCGCCTTCATCTCCGCAGGCCAGTTCGGGGCAGACCAACACGGCGCAGGCAAAACCAACGCCAAGTTCACTCAATGAGTTCAACCCGTTGAACCTGCTTCATGATGCAGGGATGCTTATGCAAGGGGCGGGCAATCTTGGGTCGGATGTGAATCCATCGTCGGCTTTGGGTCCACCTTCTCAAGAAGGTGGAATGTCGGTCGCGATCAACATCATGATTTTGTTGACGGTGATTACACTGGTCCCGTCGATCATGCTGATGACGACGAGCTTTGTGCGCATCATGGTGGTGCTCGCGTTGTTGCGTCAGGCGTTGGGCACACAGTCACTGCCCCCAGCCCAAGTTGTGACGGGTTTGGCGCTCTTTATGACGATCCTTGTGATGAAGCCGACGATTGATCGGATCTGGACCGATGCGGTGGTGCCATACCAGAACGGGGAAATTCGTGATATGGAGGTTCTTTGGGATCGTGCATCGAACCCGGTGCGTGATTTTATGTTCGATCAGATCGAAGCCACCGACAACTGGTCGAGCCTCTATATGATTCTCAATTATCAGGGAATCGATACCTCGGCTCCCGAGACCATCACTCGGGCCGATATCTCGACGACTTCATTAATCCCGGCGTACATGCTCTCCGAGCTCAAGGTTGCGTTTTTGATGGGATTTCGCGTGTACCTTCCATTTTTAGTGATCGACATGGTGGTGGCAAGCTTGTTGATTTCGATGAGCATGATGATGCTGCCCCCGGTGATGATCTCGCTGCCGTTCAAGCTGATGTTGTTTGTGATGGTCGATGGATGGTCGTTGATTGTGGGGAGTCTGCTCGAGAGTTTTGTGCAAGAGGGCGCCGGCCCGCGTGCCAGTGCGGTGACCGCTTCGATGGTGGGGTTGTTTCCTTTGCTTTTGATTTGCCGGGTGATCCATTCGCCTGAGCATGATCCACAGGTGCAGGTGGATCCGCATTTGAGGAGAGTTCCCGATGGTTTATGACGAGTCTTCGATTCAGTTGATCCGCGATGCATTGACGGTGACGCTTAAGATTGCGGCGCCGCTGTTGGTGATGGGGATGGTCATCGGGTTGATCATCAGCTTGATTCAGTCGGTGACCTCGATCCAAGATCAGACGCTGACCTTTGTGCCCAAGCTCATCGGGGTGATCCTGCTGGCAATTGTTTTGCTCCCGTGGATCATTGGGCGGATTATCGTGTTCACCGCCGAGATGCTTCAGCTATTTTAGCATATGCCCCGGGTATTTTCAGGAGGATCGGTGAACGATATCGAGTTCATCTTGGCGCATGGCATCCCGTTTTTTCTGGTACTTACCCGGATCACGGGGGTGTTTTTGCTGACGCCTTTGGTCACAAGCAACTCGATTCCGACGATTTTTAAAGTCTTATTGGCGTTTATGTTCGCACTGTCGATTTATCCATTTGTGCCCACGGCGACACTTCCGGCGACGATCGATCTGATGTCGTTGATGCCGATGCTTTTTACCGAATTGCTCATTGGTCTGGTCATTGGGTTGATCGCGGGGATTCCGATGATGGCGATCCAGATGGGCGGGTACATCATGGGGTATCAGATGGGGCTTTCGCTGGCGGAGTCGTTCAATCCCGAACTCGACACCAACTCGAGTGTGATCGGTCAACTGCTGTTTTTTTTGAGCATCTTTATCTATATTTCGGTCGGCGGGCTTGAGACGATCTTTGTGATTCTCGCCGATTCTTTTCATACGATCGGATCGGGCACCTTTACTGCTGGCGATACGCCTTTGGAACTTTTGATCAATGTGCTGGGATCAGGGTTTGAGCTTGCGCTGCGGGTGGCGTCGCCGATCATTGGGGTGGTGTCGATGTTGATGATTGCGATGGGGTTTATCATGAAGACGATGCCTCAGATCAATATCATGAGCATCGGGTTCTCGATCCAGATTCTCGCGGGTCTGAGTATGCTCACGGTGCTGATCGCCACGGTCGGAATGATCGCAGGTGATGAGATGGTTAATGTTCTTGAACTGCTCAATGCCTGGGTCTGGAGCTTCGCAATGATCGGTGCAGGGGCGGGGGGTGGTCATGGATGATCTGGGCGAACGCACCGAAGAGCCAACGAGCAAGAAGCTCAGCGAATCTCGTCAGAAGGGGCAGGTGCCCAAGAGCCAGGACCTCTCGGGTTCGTTTTCGCTTTTGGGTGGATTGATGATCTTCTTGGTGTTCGGCTCGATGATCGGTGCAATGTTCGTGCGGGTGATGAAGAAGATGCTCGGAGGCGAAATTTCGGCCGACATCATTTCGGTCGAGTCAATTTATAACGCGACGAAAGTGGCAGCTTACGAAGGGATGGTGGTTGTTTTCCCGATCTTGATCCTTTCAGCCATCGTTGGGTATTTAGGCAACTTTGTGCAGGTGGGGTGGCTGATTTCCGCCGAGCCGATTCGTCCCAAACTCAACAAACTCTCACCTCTGGCGGGGATCAAGCGAATTTTCGGTGTGCGCGGGTTGGTCAAAACGGTCATCAATGTACTCAAGCTCATTGTGATGGTGTTCGTTTCATGGGTGTTTATCCGATCGCACATGGACGAGATTGCGGTGCTGCCCAAGCTCATGGCGATGGAGGCGCTCTATGCGATTCTTGGTTTGATCTTCAAACTTGCGATGATCTTGGCAATCTTGCTGATCTTTATCGCCATCATCGACTATATCTTCCAAAGATATCAGCACACCAAAGACCTGCGAATGAGCAAGCAGGAGGTTAAGGACGAGCGTAAGTCAATGGAAGGTGATCCGATGCTCAAAGGCAAACGATTGCAAATGGCCCGTGAGATTGTGATGCAGCAGCTCGGTGCCAATGTACCTCAGGCGGATGTGATTGTTACCAACCCGACTCATTTCTCGGTTGCAATCAAGTACGATCCCGATTCTATGGCTGCTCCCAAGGTCACTGCCAAGGGGGCCGATCTGATCGCCTTTCGGATTCGACAAATCGCCCGCCAGAACGAAGTCCCGATTATTGAGCGCCCGCCTTTGGCGCGTGCGTTGTATTGGAGTGTTGAGGTTGGGCAGGAAATCCCCCTCGAACACTACGAAGCGGTGGCCGAGTTATTGGCATTTGTGTATCGCATTGATTCCAAGATGGAAAAGAAGATGAGACAAAAAATCAGTACCGAATCACAAGCACAAGAACCCGTAGGCGTATAGCCTGTACGCAATGACACGGAAGTAGGAGTATTCAAAAAGCGTGCCCGAGCAGCAGAACAACATGATTGCTTTTCCAGCATGGATGCTCAAGTTTGCCCAGATGAGATCGCTGATCGTTCCTATTGGGTTTGTGCTGTTGTTGTCGGTGCTTTTAGTGCCTTTGCCTCCTGCGTTGCTCGACATCATGATTTCGATGAATATTTCGCTGGCGGTGATTGTTCTTTTGACCACGCTTTACATGAAACGGGCGCTTGAATTCAGCGTGTTTCCATCATTGCTCCTTGCCACGACACTGCTTCGGCTTGTGCTCAACATTGCCTCGACCCGATTGATTCTCACCGCCGACGCAGCGAGTCCTGAAGAGGCTGCCGGGGTTGCGGGCAAGGTTATCAGTGCCTTTGGATCGTTTGTCGCGGGCGATTCGCTCTTCGTCGGGGTCATCATCTTCTCGATCCTGATGATCGTGCAGTTTATGGTCATCACCAAGGGTGCCGGGCGGATCGCCGAGGTCGCAGCCAGGTTTACACTCGATGCGATGCCTGGCAAGCAGATGGCGATCGACGCGGAACTTTCCAACGGCATGATTAATGAAGACCAAGCACGCCAACGCCGTGATGAAATTGCTCGCGAAGCAGATTTCTACGGTGCGATGGATGGTGCTTCGAAGTTTGTCAAAGGTGACGCCATCGCTGGGATCATCATTACCGCGGTCAATATCGCTGGCGGATTCGCGGTGGGCACCATCGAACGGGGTTGGCCCGCGGGTCAATCCGCCGAGGTATTCACCCGCCTGACGATCGGCGATGGACTGACCTCGCAGGTGCCCAGTTTCATCATTTCGATGGCAGCCGCATTGATCGTGACACGATCGGGTGACAAAAATAACCTCGGTTCCGAGCTGACCTCGCAACTGACTTCCCAACCCACCGGGATGATGATTACCGCGATCTTCCTCACGGTCCTTTCGTTTACGCCTTTGCCCACGGTGCCCTTATTGGTCACCGCGATCGGGATCGCTGCCCTTGCCTATGGCATGATGCGGGCGAGTAAATCACGGGCAGCCCAAGCGATGGAAGCGGAAATATCACAGGCGGCAGCTGCACCGGTCGAGGCGCCCCCAGTCGAGGATTTGCTCAAGGTCGATGTGCTCGAACTTGAAGTGGGGTATGGGCTGGTGCCTTTGATTGATTCTGCTCAAGGTGGAGACTTGCTCGATCGGATCAGCGCGGTTCGTCGTCAGTTGGCGGTCGAGCTTGGGTTGGTCATGCCTCCGGTTCGTATCCGCGACAACATGCAGCTTGCCCCAAGCGAGTACCGTGTCAAGATCCGAGGCAACACGGTCGCTTCGGGCGCGGTTGAACCGGGGATGCTCATGGCGATGGATTCAGGGCTGGTCACCGATACGATTGAAGGCATCCCGACCAAAGAGCCCGCCTTTGGGCTCGATGCGCTCTGGATCGACCCCCAACAGCGTCCCCGCGCCGAGACGATGAACTACACCGTGGTCGACCCGACGAGTGTGTTGGCAACGCATATCACCGAGATCGTCAAAACCTATGCCGACGAGTTATTGACGCGAGAAGAGGTCAACAACTTGCTCGAAGGGCTCAAAGAAAAGGCGGGCAAGCTCGTCGAAGAGACCGTCCCCGGGATTGTCAAGACCGGCGAACTCCAGAAGGTGCTTCAGTCATTGTTGCGTGAGCGGGTTCCGATCCGGGATATGGAAACGATTCTCGAAACCCTTGCCGACTGGGGGACGAAAACCAAAGATATGGATGTGCTCGTTGAGTATGTTCGCAATGCGTTGCGCCGGACGATCTGCTCGATTTATGCGATGGCTGACGATCGCGGGGAGCTGAGCCTATTGTGCGTGACACTCGATCCTGGGCTCGAGGACCAGGTCAATGCGTACATCGAGCGGGGCGGGCAGGGGACATCGCTCAATATGCCCGCCCGGATTGCCCGTGAGATCGCGACCAAGATTGCTCAAGGGCTCGGGGAGGTCAATGCCCGAGGAGGGATGCCAGTGGTGATTGCCTCGCCTCAGGTTCGTCATGCGGTTTGGCAGATCGTCGAGCCCCATGTCCCTGCTGCAGCGGTACTTGGGTACAACGAAATTGTCCCCGGGATCAATGTCGAGTCGGTAGCGTTGATTGCGCCCATTGGTCCTGAAGAGGCCAATTCCCAGCCGATGGGCGTTGGTGTGCCGGGGCAGGCATCGCCTCAGGGGGTTGCCTGAGCAAAGGATGATGAGGAACCTGGGCTTGTGGGTGGTGCGCCGGGTCCAAAGGGTGTACGATGGTGTTTGGGTTTGATGCCTGCAATGGGTAGGCCATTTCATTTCTTTGCTGCGCAGACACCCTGTCAGTGTGTGCAAGCAACGCACTTAGCCAGGACGGCTCGATGAAACTCAAAACATATACCGCTGAATCCATGGCCCAAGCACTCGCCCATGTCCGCAAAGACCTGGGCAAAGACGCGATGATCCTTCATACCCGGAGTTTTCGTGTCGGCTCATGGTTTGGGCTCGGGGGCAAGACAATGGTGGAGATCACTGCTTCTTCGCCTGCTGTTTCTGCCAAACCCAGAACATCACGGACGATGCCCAGCGTTGCCCGCCAGCAACCTCCTGCCCAGATCGTTGAATCCAAACCCATCGAGCATCATCGTCAACCTGAACCGGCGATGGTGATTCAGCGTGGGCAGACGGTGACGCACCAAAGGCTGGCCTCTGTAAATGGGGTATCAGGCGATCAGGCTGTCGTTTCTGCTGCTTCTGATACTTCATTTTCGCGATCGGCGATGGATTCTCGCGGGCTCAATGGGCGCGATGCTCTTCTTGCAGAGAACACAACCACATCTCGCCCGACTCAACCTGCCGCCCAACCTGCCGCCGCCCAACCACCGGTGCCGTCTCGGTTCGTGGATCAACCAGTTGCTTCAGCGATGCTTCCGGTGTCAAAGCCGAGCCTAAAGAGGGAGGCACCTTCAAACAACAGGTCGACATCGGTGAAGGAGGCTGGGTCAGGGGGACAGGCAGAGCCTCAGGCCAATGATGAACTCAAAGCGCAGATTGACACACTCTCAAAGATGATGGGGCAGGTGCTCGAGTCAACCCGCAAGACTGCAGTGGCGGTGGGGAGCAGCGACCCCGAAGCTGCCCTGCCCACCGGGGAAATGCCCGCACCGTTGTTTGCGCTCTATGCCAAGATGCTTGACAATGATGTGCCTGTCGAGCAGGCCGATCGGCTGATCGGTTCGGTGCGTGATCGGCTCGATGCGATCGAGCTCAAAGACTCAGCAATTGTCCGCCAGGCGGTTCTGCGGGCGATCGAATCGACGATCCAGATCCGTGGCGAGTCGCTCTTGACCCTTGCCCCCAACTTGCCCACCGGTTCGTTAACAGGCCTGTCCACAGACCTATCCACTGCCCGTCCACGGGTCATTGTCTTGGTGGGACCAACCGGTGTGGGCAAGACGACCACGGTTGCTAAACTCGCTGCTACCTACAAGTTACGCCACGGCAAGAAGGTTGGGCTCATCACTTCGGATACCTACCGGATCGCAGCAGTCGATCAGCTCAAGACCTATGCCCAGATCATCGGACTGCCTCTCAAGGTGGCCAACTCACCCGAGGAGATGAAGCAGATGGTCGAGGAGCTTGGTGAGTGCGATATCGTCGTGGTCGATACCGCAGGACGCTCGCAGAACAACACCCGTCGACTCGAAGAACTTGCCGAGTTTACCAAGGCGGCGGGTGCCGATGAGACCCATCTTGTGCTGTCGACAACGGTTGGGGATAATGTTCTGCGAAAGACTGCCCAAAGTTTCAAGGCTTTGGGCCCTGACCGGTGTATCCTTACCAAGCTTGATGAGGCGGTGACCACCGGCCCTATTGTGGGGCTCTCCGACCGGATCGGTCTGCCGCTGAGCTTTATTACCGTCGGTCAGGAAGTGCCCGATGATCTAGAGCCCGCTCGCACTGATCGGTTAGCGCGTTGTGTGCTCGACGGCCCGGACGCCGTGGTTCGGAGATGGAGCGAGGATAACGGATGAGCCAAGCAGTTTCGGCACACAACTCTCACCCACATGATGGTTCAAGTCAGGCGGGGCAGGCTGGTGTTGATGACCAAGCATCTCGGTTGCGTGAGCTTGTGAGTTCATTGGGCCAACCCAGCGCAGAAGAGTTTGCTCAGGATCAGAGCAGATTGACACCTCCGGTTCGTCGGATTCCGGTGGTGGCGATCGCGTCGGGCAAAGGAGGCGTGGGAAAAACAACGACCTCGGTGAATCTTTCGATCGCCTTGGCCAAGCACAATCGTCGCGCGGTGCTTCTCGATGCGGATATCGGATTGGCCAATGCCGATGTGCTCTGCGGATTGATGCCCAAAGCCAGACTCGAATCGGCAGTCGGTGACGAAGCAGCTTTCTCGCTCGAAGACCTTGCGATTGATGCACCCGGCGGATTCCGCCTGATCCCAGGCTCCGTCGGGATTGGAAGGGTGGGCGAGCTCGACGAATCTGAACGAACAATTTTGCTCGATCGGCTTAACGATCTCCAAGAATGCAACGATGTGGTCATGATCGACACCAGCGCTGGGCTTGGTCCATCGGTGACGGCGTTTATTGACGCAGCCGATGCGTGTTTGATGGTCGTTACCCCCGAGCCCACGAGTATTGCCGATGCGTATGCGTTGATTAAAGTGCTTGTGGCCCAGAGTGCGGATCAGCCTGGGCGCAAGTTGCCAACTTTGGCATTGATTGTGAATCAGGCGGTCAATGAAAAGGAAGCGATTGCGGTGCATACCCGGATTTCGGGCGTGTGTGATCGTTTCCTTGGGTATCAGTTGCCGATGATCGGGTATATCCGTCGGGATAAGAAGGTCATCAAGGCGATCAAGGCGCGAACGCCTTACATGATCGAGTCGCCCAAATGTTCGGCTTCTCGGGACATGGGCGAGCTGGCCGCTTCGTTGATCGACTGGCTCGGGATTGAAGGGCGGGCCAGTGCTGCTCCTCGCCGACGATTTTTTGGACGCTGAAACACATGAATCAAGTTGAGGCCTGCGGGTGGTCCTGTGGATAACTCGGCGGGTAAGTGATCATCAGTGCTTGGGTTGCGCCCCGATATTGGTGTTTGGCTTGGAGATTGCGTGTGGTGTTGTCGATGGGGCGCAGCGCAGGAAATGCGCTGTTTGGGATGTTGTTTTGAACCAAGGGTGGTATCTGGTCGATGGAGCGTGGATATGAGTGTGCATTTGGAAACGGATATTCCTGATAATGAGTCGTTGGCCGATTCGAGTCAATACATGGCTGATGTCTCAACGCATCTTGTTTCGGGTGTGCTGGGGTTGATGGGTTTTACGACCGCATTGGTGGTGGGCTTGATTGCAGGAAATTCAGGTTTGGTGATTTTGACGCGTGCGTTGGTCGCCTTGTTTTTGTGCGCGATTGTCGGGCGTTTGCTTGGAGCAGTCGGGGAGGTTTGTGTCCGGGAGTTTGTTACAAAGTACAAGTCGGATCGTCCTCAACCGATCAAGCCTCGGGAGCTTGTGGATCTTGATCGTGAACAGCGTGTTCATGAATCCGTCGTTGATAGTATGAAAAAAGCTGCATAAAAAGAGGAAGTTTTTTACCACATCTGTGGTCTTGTTTTGATATACTCAGACTGGATCGGGCAAGGATCGCCCGGTTCGGTATTTCAATAGGTGAGCCGCAGGCAAGCATTGATGTCAGAGAGGTTTGGTTTGACCCTTTGGTATGGTGAGCTTTGCGGGTGAATCCCCCATATACCAGTCCCATATCCACTTTTTGCGATATGGGCTTTGTCAAGGGTCAAGGAGCCGACCAATGACTGCGATGAGATCGAAGTATGCATCCCGAAACTCTGTCGAGCATGCGACAGCGAGTAATCTGCCAACACGGTTTGATGATATTCCGATGCCTGAAATTTGGGCGATGTACAAGGATGAGCCCAGTGAGGAGCTTCGGAATTTTCTGATCGAGAAGTTTCTTCATCTTGTCAAATATAACGCCGAGCGGATTTACAAGCGTTTACCTGACGAGGTTGACCTGCAGGACTTGATGTCGGCCGGCCTTTTCGGATTGATGGATGCGATCAATGCTTATGACCTCGAGCGGGGGGTGAAGTTTGAGACATACTGCGCCCAGCGAATTACCGGGGCGATTCTCGACGAATTGCGTTCGATGGACTGGGTGCCTCGTTTGGTGCGTCATCGCACATCGAAGGTCGAAGCTGCTCGTCAGCAGATTCAGATGGAGCTTGGGCGCAAAGCATCAGACCAAGAAATCGCATCACTTCTTAAGATCGGCAAGAACGAGTTTATGAAGTATAAGCGAGATTCGAGTTCGGTAACGGTGACGAGCATCACCCGTAAGTGCTATCAATCTGAAGGTTCGCGTGAGCTTCGTGAGATTGATGTCATCAAAGATGAACACCAAACCAGCCCAGTGAAGCTTATGCAGCGCCAAGATCTCAAAGAGTTGATGACCAAAGGGCTTACCCGGGCTGAACGATTGATTGTGGTACTTTACTACTACGAAGGCATGACGATGAAGGAGATTGGTACAACGCTCGATCTTTCAGAATCACGCGTTTCGCAGATGCACTCATCAATTTTGGCCAGGCTCAAAGCTCAGATGCAGCATCGAATGCGTGAGCTCGAGCCGATCAGGGCGACCTAGTTTGCGTGGCTTCATAGAAAGATGAATTTTTTTAGACGATCGCAATGAATGGTGAGTTTTTCTGACAGCGTTGAGTTGATGACTCGGACTTCGGCACCTTGACTATCCTGTGCCTGTCAAATCGTACATTGCGATGGGAAGTAATCTGGGTGATCGTTGCGCCAATATCCAAGGTGGGCTTGATGCAATTCATGCACTCGTTTCAACCACGGTTCTCCAATGTTCAACGATTATCGAAACTGCACCTGTTGGGCCGGGCAAGCAAAATCGGTATCTCAATGGCGTGTGTTTGTTGGAGACAGAACTTGCACCAAGAGTACTGCTCGAATCATTGCTCGAAATCGAAACATTGTTTGGACGGGATCGCATGGTTGAGCAGCGCTGGGGGGCGAGGACGCTTGATCTCGATATCCTGATTTTTGGTAATTGGGTGATCGATGAGCCAGGATTGTGTATCCCACACCCACACTTGCACCAGCGAGTGTTTGTACTTGAGCCTCTCTGTGAGTTGGCTCCGACGATGATGATTCCCAGATATGGAGCGACCCCCCAAGCGTTGCTTGGGGGGCTGGGTAAGTCGCTGTCATAGTATTGATTTTTATCCGGCTTCGGCCCGTGGGTGAGCGTCCTTGTAGGCATCTTCGACGCGCGAGGTTGAGAGGTGGGTATAGACCTGGGTCGTCGAGAGGGATTGATGTCCCAAGAGTTCTTGGACAGAGCGTAGGTCCGCGCCGTTGTCGAGCAGGTGGGTTGCAAAAGAATGACGAAGGGTGTGAGGAGAGATTGCCGGATCAAGTCCTACTGCTCGGAGATATTTGTCGAGTTTTCGACGGACGGAGCGCGAGGAGAGGCGCTTACCATGCTTGTTGAGGAACATTGGTAATGGTTCTTGCCCAGCGTCCCTGGCGGCCCAGATTGGTGCAAATTTGATATCACTGGACATGAGTTCAATATACCGACGGATGGCAATCAAAGCATGAGAACCCAGCGGCACGATGCGCTCTTTACGCCCTTTGCCTCGGACATGCATCGCTTCATTTTCGAAATCAAGATCGTCATGGTTGAGTCCAACGAGCTCAGAGACGCGGATGCCTGTAGAGTAGAGGGTTTCAAGCATTGCTCGATCTCGGCGTCCAAGGACATCGGCATCATTGGGAGCAGCGAGAAGTTGTTCAATTTGCTCGATGGTGATGGCTTTGGGAAGGCGTTTGGACTGGCGAGGTGTACGGATAAGGGTCATCGGATTGGTCGCGGTGTAACCGAGACGATTGCCCCATTTATAAAATGAGCGGAGGGTGGCAATTTTTCGTGCCATGGTTGCCGGGGAGTAGTTTTGCTCTGCGAGGAACCCAAGAAATCCTCGAATCAGATCCGCGTCAGCAGTACAGATTATGTTCGTGATGGTCGGGCGGTCAATTGTTCCTGCAACATGAGATCCATTCTTCGTACATGAGGCAAAGGCGTGTTGTTCGGCCGCCTGGTCAATGCTTATCCCTGTGTCTTCGCAGAGATACTCAATGAACTGGCGCAGATCTGCACCGTAGCATCGCGCGGTGTAGGGCGAAAAATGGCGTTCTTGGGTTAAGTATTCGGAAAATTGCTGTGTGATTGGAATGGTCGTCATCCGCGAACTCCGGTGGATATGCAAGGATCTGTGCCGTGCCAAGTTGATGGGAAACAGTAAGTACGAAAGTGCTATCGGTCGTTTGATGACTCGGCTGAAGATGTATCTATGTGATGATGCACAACTATTTCGGATGCGATGAGCTCAGCATCGCTCCATGTGAGCTCGATGTTCGGGTCATCGGCAATTTCTGCCAGCCGTTCGAGCAGATTGGCGGTTTGGTCGGGAACGCAGGCGAAGCGCCAGAAGTGCGGAGGCCTTTGGAGCGTCACGCAAACCATGTCCGAAGCGTTTGTCTGAGACTGGGTCTGAGATGGGGTTTGATGTCTTGAATCTTGATTCACCGATGCACTCCCTAACCAACGAGGCATCGGTGCCAAGTCAGCGATCTGGTCGCCTTGTGCGACGCATCTCGCGTGACAGGCGAAGCCATTCCTCGTCAATCAATCGTCCCATCGTGTGATGGGCGACGAACTGTGTGTACAGGTCCATGCTTGCGATATACACTCGCCAAGCCAGTGCGCTGGCGTGATCGCTTCGCCCCTCGGCGTAGGTCCGAACCGCCATCAATACACTGTGATCTCGGGCATCGAGATGCTCGGAAACCACCGAGACGGGTTCGCCAGCAAACGAAAGTCCATCGAAGGTGCCAAAGTCGGAGAACGCCATGGTCAATGCCCGAGAATCGAGCTTGGATTGCGCGGCGCTGGCCATGGCGCCGGGTCGAGCGTACAAGGCCAGTGCCATCCCAAGGACGGGTGGGTTATAGGGGTCGTAGGCCGTGATCGAACTGGCGAGCACGGCATCAACGCCGAGGTACTCGGCAACTTTGTGGGCATCGGCAGAAGATTGAATCCCACGGGTGAATCCGAGGGATCGCATCGCCTCGATCGAGCGATTCAAAGGTAGGCACCGGACACCTCGGACACCCTGAGCAGCGGCGACAATCGCATCGCCAATGGTCAGCTCGTCGGCCAGTGATGTTCCCGATTCGTTCATCGGGGGGATTACCGCCCAGAGGACATGCCCATTGGTGGTGTCGTAGGGGGAAACGATCACGCCGGGGGGGAAGAGATCGCGTTTTGAGCTCATCGCACACCCGCCCAGAGCGATCGAAGAGATCACCATCAGCGCTGCGAGAAGAAACGAAGCAAGCATGGTCTGTGCACTTGTCATGGCGTCCTGCCGAATACAGAGACGGGCATCCATTCCCGTCCGAATGTTCAATCTCAAACACAAGCGTTCGAGCGGAAACATCCCGAGCACATTTCTATGCTGGGGATGCGGTGGGTGGGTGATCAGAGGCTAGTTGTTTCTTGGGTTTGTGGTTGGAACAGTGGCGAATGAGTCGGCGAGATCAGGCATCGTCACGCTTGCTGCGCGAATGGCAGGAGAGAGTTCCATTGACCAGAGGTGATCTTGTCCGCTCATATTCGAGACGAAGAAGATGTCGTTATTGCGTCCCCAGACGGGCATGAGGTCGATCGTGTCGCCGTTGGTGAGTTTGATCTTGCCAGTGCCTTTGGTCGAGACCATCCAGATGGTGGAAGATTCCGGGCGGGCCGCCTGGCCGTTGGACCATGATTCGGAGTTGGGAACTGCTGCGAAGGTGACGAATTTGCCATCGGGTGACCATGACGGGTTGATCAACGCCTGGTTTGGACCAGTTGCGATTTCAGTCTCTCGGCTTGCGGTGCCCGGGGTTGGGTTGAAATCGAGTGTCCAGATCGAGAAGGCACGATCGCCTCGCTCTCTTGAGCGTTGGAAGAGGATTTGGTCAGCGCCGGCGATCCCGGTTCCGGGAACCGGGCACCATTCGGGGAAGAGTCCGAATCCGATGAACTGAGCGCCAGTGTCGGCGAGGACATCTTTGACCCAGATTTCCCAACGACCGGATTGTTGACCCAGACGACAGAAGGCGATCTGTTGCCCATCGGGTGACCATGTTGGGTGAAGGTCATTGGCGGATTCGTTGGTGAGTTGGACGACCTTGCCGCCTTCGAAGGGCATGATGTAGAGGTCCCATGTGCCGCTGCGGTCTGATGCGAAGGTGATGTAATTTCCATCGGGTGAGATCGCGGGCATGACATCTTGCGCGGGGTCATCGGTGAGTCGGGTGATGACTGAGCCATTGACTGATTTGATGTAGATATCAGCAGTTGGCCGGTGTTGTGTGGATGCGAAGATGATGTTTTGCCCATCGGGTGTGATGATGGGATCGAAGTCTGACCCGGCATAGGAACTGGTGACTTGGCGGACATTAATGGTGGCGCGGGTGGCGTCCCCATTGGTTTCGGAAGGGAGCTCGATGCCCATCGCGTTGGCGTAGACAAAGGCGGAGATGTCGCCGGATTGGAGAGCAGCGGGGGCTTTGGTGCTGTCGGTAAAGTATGGAGCGCGTCTGGCGGGTTGGGGCTGGTCGGCGGTGCCGAGTTGCATCTCGAACTCGTCAGTCGGTTCTGTTGGGTCAGTTGATGCGGCCCAGCTGTCTTGGGTGATCGTGGTGCTCGATGCGATCGGTGCCGGTGCATATGGGTTGGTCGGTGAGGTTTCAAAGGTTTCTTGAGATTCAGGTGGGGTGAATGAGCCTAGATCAGACTCGGCACTGAGAGCGTATTGGAGGGTCGCGCTCGAGTTGCTCTTAAGCGTGCTGGGCTCAAATGATGCATCAGATTGTGGAGTGTCGGCGACAAAGTAGGAGCTTGTGCGTGCAGAGCTATTTTCGTTGTGTGCTTGCTGTGATTGAAGCTCGGATTGTTTATTTTTGTCCCAGAACCCAGCCCGCTTTGGGCCACAGGCGGGCATGGTCGCGATGGTGCCGGCGAGTGTGAGCATGATGAGTGGACGCCAAGCGTGATTGATTGCGGGGGATATTGAGCTTGTCATTTGTTGCCTCTGGTTTGGGCTCGTGGCGGAACATTCTTGGTCGGCGGACTCCGCCCGATCGACCGGTCATTGCCCTCGCGTTCTTCCAGATGACATTCATCTGGGTGGTGGGGCGATTGGGACGAGCCATGTGGATCTCCGATCCACGACAAAGCACCTCCCGCGTCATGCCCTTTATCGGACGGGTTCACCCGATATCTTGAAGCCCAATAACTTTGTTGGGACGAATATCGCGAGATGAGGCAAAAAACTGTTCAGGTCGGCTGCTCAGGTCGGTCTGGTGGATGCAAAAAAGAGCTGGGCGGGCCCCACCACAGGCCCGCCCAACGGGAGAGAGATGATTGGTCTCTCAAATTGTGCTTTGATCTGGCAACTTTACTTTATACAACTCGTCGACGGGACATCATTGCCGGGGTATCGCCTGGGCGATCCCATCGGGCATGTCGCCCACGGGGTTGCTGGGAGGCGATCAGGTGGTCGAGGTAAGTATTGAGTGATTTTTGCTCGAACTGCGCGAGGTATTCAGCGGTGGCTGAACGGTTGATCGAGATGATCTGCTCGACGACCTGTTCACGCGAGAGCTCGACCCGTGGAGCAGCGGGGAGATCGGCAGCGTGTTCGTTGGTGTGTGGGGGGGGGCGGGTGGACTTGGTCCATGAGAAAAGGTCAGTCATTGGTGAGTCTCCGTACTCGTTTTGATGCACACGCATTGAGGCAGCAGCCTTGCTTGCTCCCGTGTGCCGGTTCGATATCGGGAGGTTTGTGCGCACAAGGGGAGCGGATAACACGCACGGACCCACGATCGCGGATGAATTGTGCGCCACGAGCGCAGGTTTGGCGTGATTGTGTGTTGTTCGATGAAGAGAACAATGGGCATTGGGAAGAGAGATTTCTCTTTCTCCTCCCCCAGAGGCCCGGGGGAGGAGAAAAAGAAAACACGGAGCGGTTGGGCACGACCTAGACTTGGGTATGAACCTGATTCTCCATGCTGGGCATCAATCTGCTCCAATCGTTGGCGAGATCCGTGAGGTCGACACCGACATGGCGTTTGCTCAGATCGTGGATGCTTCGGTTGGATCGGATGCCGATGACTGGCTCGATGCGTGCGCAGGGGCCAAGCGGGTGGTGGTTCGGTGTGCCGATCCGATCCATGCCGACGCTTCGGTTTCGGATGACGAGCGGCTGCTGGCGAGTTGGTCGCAGGCGGGATGGGCACAGTTTGATGAAGATCTGGCGATGCTCGATCAGCAGGCGATTGCTGCGGGGATTGAGCTGATGATTCGCCCCAGTTGTGAGGGGATGCTCTCGGATGCGATTTGTACAATGGCATGGGCTCGACGGGCCCAGGGCTTGGGATGTACGCTTTTGCTCGATCCGGTGGGGTGGCTGACGGGGTCGATGATGCGCGATGTGGACGATCATCTTCGTCGATTTGGCGAATTGTGCCAGAGTTGTTCCAAGATCGGAGCCGTGTTGGTCCGCTCGGTGAGGACAGATGCTGCTGGAAAGCTTGAAGAGGTTCGTGTTGGGGAAGGCGAGCTCGATCCAAAGTTGATTATGGATCGGCTCGGCAGGGTGATCCGCGATGCCGATGCGGTGGTGGTGCTCGATTGGATGGATTTGGATTTGCTTGGACTTTGATTGCGTGGGTGGTTTGGCTACGATTGATTTCTCGGCCAATGAGCCAAGATCGGCGATGTCCACCTATGCGAGGAACCTGATGTCCACCACCAAGACACTTGAGCACCCAACCTTCCAGCGCGTCAAATCGGCGTTCCCCTCTTCGAAGTTCCAAGCGAGCGAATACCTCGGGCAGGCGACGCTGGTGGTTGAGCCGGATGATTTGCACAAGGTGATGGCGTTCTTGCGCGATGATGAAGCGTGTGTGTACAATTTTTTGAGTGATGTTATCGGGATCGACTACTTTGGGTATCCTGCGAAGATGCCCGCCCGTTTTGCGGTGGTATATAACCTGTGTTCATACAGCCGAGATGATCGGTTCTTTGTCAAGGTGTACCTTGATCCTTCGATTCCGACCGAGGGGATCGAGGAAGACCCGGCGTTGGTGCTTGATTCGGTGTGTGATTTGTGGAGCAGCGCCGAGTGGGCCGAACGCGAGGTGTTTGATATGTTTGGGATTCGGTTTGCGGATCATCCAGACTTGCGTCGGATTTTGATGTGGGAAGACTACCCGGCCCATCCGCTGCGCAAGGACTACCCATTGCGCGGGCGTGGTGAGCGTGAGTCGTACCGGGTGGTTGATCGGACAAGTTCATAGGGCGAGCCGCCGGGGCACTGGGAATGGGGCTGGAAGGTGGGGCCTAGTTGCCCGGGGCTCGTATCGGGGTGGGGGTGTTGATTTCGATGCGGTCTTTGGCCAAGTTCCAGGTCATGGTTTTGGCGGACATCGGGGCGGGCTGATTCTCGTCGTAGAGGGTGACGAGTTTGTGATCGATGGCGCTGGCGAAGAGTGAATCGGTGATGGCGTCGTAGAGGGCCGAGTCGGCGATGAGTTCTCTGTTTTGGTAGCGGAACCGGACCGAACCGATGGCATCGACGCCGAGTAGTCGTGTTGATTGCTCTTGGTCTTGTAGGCCAAACTCGAAGCGTGCATCGAGTTGATTGGTGTTGAGTTGGGCGATTTCGCCGGTGGATATGGTTTTTGGGCGGACAAGGACCTGATCGGTGAATCGGGCGGTTCCTTGGGCGCGATCGAGGTTCATTCGTCCTTGCCAAGTGAATCGGGTGAGCCCGGGGGGCGCAGCTGTGGGTTGGGCAGCGGCATCGTCAGCATTGTCGACAGCCCGGTCCATGATCAAGAGCGTGCCTGGTGCCGGGATCGTCAGGGTCTGGTTCTGGTTGTCAGCGAGAATTTGCGGGCCTTCGAGATAAATCAGCCCGATGACGCGTTCGGGTTGGTCTTGGTCGTATGTGCGGGATTCGATTTTGGCGAGGACGGGATCTTGGCCCAAGGGGGCGTAGCCATAGATTCGTGCAGTGATGAGTTCGCGGGTGTTGGATGTGGAATTGGTGCCTGCGATGGGATCAGTGGTGGGGTTGGGAGTGAGTTGGATTTGGGCGCGGTGGGCGGTGAGGGTGTCGCGGGTGTAAGGATCGGGGGTCGAGACGACTTTGACTTGATCTTCGCAGACGATCGACCCGATGGCGTCGTCGAAGCGCATTGTGCCTTTCCAAGTGGCGCGGATGTGTCCGGTTGCCAATGCGTTGGGGTTGTCGCCTTCGAGGGCGATGTCGTGGTCGAACGAACCTGGGCCGAGGACTTCGATCGAGCGTCTTTGGGCGTTGAGGTTGATGTGATCGCCGAGGATTGAGGATCCTCCCTGGGTGATTTTGGCCGGGGTGCCGAGGAGGGTCATGGTCTCGTTGAGTGTGTCTGCCTGGAGGGTGTTGCCTTGGGCAGCGGTTTGATCTGGGCCGGTGTATTGGATGGTACCTTGGGCATTGGCGGTGCGGACGATGGTTTTGCCGGCAGGGTTGCGCATGAGGGTGATGACGAGGTGCTCGGTTTTGAGTATGGATTCGTGGTTGCGTCCGAGGACTTGGCCCGTGGCGAGCAGACGGATGGGGTCGATGGGGTTATTGCCTGATCCGGGTATGAAGTCGATTTCGAGTGTTGTGCCGGTGAGTAGGCTTTTTGAAGCACTTGAGAGGACGCCATCGGCGAGGGTGATTTTCGTCAGGGCATTGGCGGATGGACGCGACGGATCGAACCGGGCATCGAGGATTCCTGCCCCGATATAGTTCCCTGCTTGTTGAGCGATGACGGTGCCTTCGAAGCGAGCATGGGTGAGTCGATCGGTCAAGGCATGATCGATCATGTCGAGGGTGAATGTGGCGTTGTTCTTCCATTGAATCGTGGCGTGTGATTCAGGGTCCGAGGGGTTGCCTTGCAGAGCGGTGATCTGCCCGCGGTCGGTAAGGGTGACGATGCCTTTGGTGAGGTCGGCGACGAGGGAGGTGGCGATGAGTGTTCCTGTGTCGGGGGTTTTGAGTTCGATGATGCCAGCTTGGGTTTGCTTGGATTCAAGTTCGAGGACGCCTTGGGTGGCGAGGTAGGTTGCAGCAAAGGCTTGCCCGGTGAAATCCTGTTCGGGGAGGGCGAAGGTGATGCCTCGCTCTTCGTCAGCGGTTAATCGCAGGGCCAGTGCGTTGTCAAGAAGTTGAGATGGGGGGGGGGCTGCGATGGGGCGCAGGCTCATTTTGCCCGACCAAGTGATGACGATACTGGTGGCTGGCTGAGCTTGGGGAGTTGGTGTTGTTTTGGGATCGGCAGGTGATGAGGCAACTGGGATGGGGTTGGTCTGGGGGGGGGGGGGGGGTGGGGTTGGAACCAAGGCGATGGGTTTGATGGCGTCATCGGGGAGGGTGCCCCCTTGGAGTGCTGCCCAGAGTTCGAGCCGATCGGCAGTCGCGCTGCCCGAGCCAACAACTTGGGCGACGACTTGATCGTTTAGGGTGATGTGGTACCGGGTGAGTGTGTCGGCGATGTTTTGGGGGTTGGTTTGGGGGTTGGTTTGGATTGGTGTGTTCGATGATGCGGTTGGTGTGGGGTTTGGGTGATTCTTTTTATTTTCTTCGTTCTCTTTCCTATTATCCATTGTCCATTGTTCATTGCTTTCTTTGTGCTTTGCCCGGCGTTGAGGTGTTTTTGACTTGGTGTTGGTATGGATGACGAGCTCGTCGCCTTGGACGACATCGATGAGTTCGACACGGTTGCGGAGCTCGTTGAGGATCACGGTGAGGTTGGCGCCCGAGAAATCGAACTGTGGGGAGTTGATTTGGAAGTGTCCCGATGATCGCAGGCGGAGGTATCGGCGTTCGAACTCGACGGGTTGATCGAATCGGGCGGTGAGGATTGGGCTGTCGAGGGATTCTTTTGACGCGAAGGCTTCGATGAGGATGTTGCCTTCGAGTGTGCCCGATTCGGGGGGCTGATTTGGATCGGGCATGAGCATGGTGGCGAAGTCTGCGGTGATTTTGATCGCTCGCCCGTCTTGTGGATAGATCCATGACTCGGGGTTGTCGAGTCGTCTTCGTCCTTGTCCGATGGGTTCGAATCGGTCGGCTTTGAGTGTGCCTGCGACTCGTGTGGGGTTGTTTTTGTCGACCATGGTGACGAGCATTTCGCCTCCGGTTTGGGTCTCTTCGATGTTGGGGATTTCGCTGGGGTCAGCGGGGAAGAGATCGGCGTTGGAGGCTGTCGGGGTATGTGTGTTGGCGACGGAGACCCAGATGATGAGGATGAAGATGAGTGTCAAGAGTCCAGCGGCGAGGAGTCCAAGGGTTTTTGTTGAGATTCCTGAGGGTTTGGTCATAGCGGATTGTAGGTTGGAAACAAGGGCAATTTGGATTCTTTATGCATCGGTGCTGGGTGTGTAGAGTCCCTTGGCCTTGAGAATGTGGGCGATGACTTGGCGGGCAGCGCCGTGGCCGCCGGGTTTGGATGCGATGAAGGTGCACACATCGCGCACCTCAGGCTCGGCATCGTGTGGACAGGCTGGGAACCCCACGCGGGTGAGGGCGGGCAGGTCGGGCCAATCGTCACCCATGTAGGCGATTTGGGATTCGCCGATTCCGGTGTGGGCGATGATTTCGTCGAGGGCATCGGACTTGTTGCGCGACCCTTGGATGACCATGGATTTATCGACACCGAGCGATTGCATGCGGTGTTTGAGGGCGTGCCCGGAGCGTCCGGTGATGATGGCGATTTTGAGTCCGGCGTTGAGCCAGAGCCGAAAGGCATACCCATCGCGGACATTGAAGCGTTTGGTTTCCGACCCGTCATCATTGATATTGATCGAGGCATCGGTGAGCACACCATCGACATCGAAGATGAAGAGTTCGATTCGGGCGAGATCGCAGGGAGGATTGGTTGGCATGATCAGTCGTCCTCCACGAGTTTCATCGCGATGAGGTCTTGGACATCAAGGAGCCCGATGGGTTTGTTGTCTGTATCGACGATAGGGATTTCGTCGGCTCGATATTCCCGGAACATCGCGACAGCTTCACGGGCCAAGGCGTCACCGGTCAGGGTTTTGGGGTCTTTGGACATGACCTTGGTGAGTGGGCTCTGGAGCTCGTTGGCATCGCGGAGAACGAGTCTTCGCAGGTCCGAGTCGGTAAAGATGCCGGTGAGGATGCCTTGATCGTTGGTGATGAGTAGGGCACCCGGGCGCCGTTTGATCTTGGAAGCCACCTCGAGGGCATGGGCGACGGTATGGTTTTCATTGGTGATTGGGAGGTTTTTGTCTGCCCGGAATCGGATGAGTTCGCAGATGGGTTTGAGCAATGAGCCCAATGTTCCTCCGGGGTGGCGGGCGTGGAAGTCTTCGTTGGTGAACGATCGGCGTCGAGCAACGGCTAGGGCCAGGGCGTCACCGATGGCCAGTGTTGCGGTTGTTGAGGTGGTTGGTGCGAGGAAGTGACCGTCGCCGGCTTCATCAATGACGAGCGCTTCGAGGGTGACCGTGGCGATGCGTTGGAGGGAGGATATTTTGCCGTTGTGTGTGCCTCGGGTGATGGCAATGATGGGGAGTTTGTCTTGGCGCAAGATTGATGCGAGTCCGATGAGCTCGGCGGTTTCTCCTGAATGTGAAAGGCAGATGGCGAGATCATTTTTTCGGAATCGTCCCAGATCGCCATGGGCCGCTTCGGTTGGATGGACGCTGTGGGAAGTGATGCCCAGTGATGCCATGGTTGCCGAGATTTTGGCACCGATATGCCCGGATTTTCCAAGCCCTGAGACGATGACGGTGCCGCCGGCATCGGCGCAGGTGACAATGAGGTCGATGGCCTGGGTATAGCGCTGATCGACCGAGGAGGCGAGCTTGGCGATGGCTTGGGATTCGTGGGTCAGTGCGCGGGCAACGAAGGCGAGTTCATCGCCTCTCTCATCAGGGGCTTGGGAGGATTGTTGCGATGCGGAGAGCATGGGGAAGGATATGCAAGCGAGATGGGGGAGTCAGACGCTGATGGATTGAGTTGGGGACGCCCAGAGCCAGAACATGACAATCGGCAATAGCCGAGCATCCACAAAATCGCGGTGATTGGTGTTCTTTGTGGTGATGAGTGTGGTGATGATGAGTGTGAGGCCGAGTCCGAGCATCTGTGGGTTCGTTGCGATGAAGCTTGAGCCTAGGGCAATCAGCCCCAAAGCGATCAGCCATGTTTTACGCTGTCCGAGTATGACCGAGAGACTTTGGGTGCGATAGATCGAATCGGCGTAATGATCGTCGATATCGCACAAGGCTGCATCGCCTGCGACGATCATCCAGACGCCGAGCGTTGCTGCGATATGAGTTGGACGCAGATTTGCAAAGAGGTCATGCTCAATGCCCCAGAGCACTGTGACGGACAGGGCCAAGTGCCCGGCTGCGATGAAAAACGATTTTGTCGCGGGCAGGTCTTTGAGTCGAGGCGAGCTCGGCGAAGGTTGGCGCCCGGCATAAAGGTGGACGACGCCCAGGGCGATCGGTGGGATGAACGCCAGCATCGGATGAATCAACCATCCAGCGATCGTCGCGAGGAGCAGCTCAACAGTGATCAGCACCCGAATGGGCTTGGCCCAGTGTGCAAAGAGGGTGGCGCGTGTGGGCAGGGCCAATGCATCGGCGGGATCTTGGCGATGGTCGGCGATCTTGACACGATCGAGCAGGTAACAGCTGTGCGCGCAAAGGAGGATAGACAAAATCGAATAGGCATTGGGATTCTCATCACCGATCAGATGCCAGGTCAGCATGAACACGCCGAGCGCGTAGAGCGCAGGCCAGATGGCCAGATAGCCAAGCAGGTGATAGAGCTTTGAAATCAGACGGGCGTGTTTCACTTGGCGTTGGTCCAGGTCCAGTTCAGGCTCGGGTCCGTCACGATGACCTCGGCAGTATCGAGTAGCTCATCGGCAAGACGCTCCATCTCGAGGCGCTGTTTGCGCAACACAAGTTGCGAACGCACCGAATGGATCTGGTCAGGAGTCGGTACAATGGCAGGGACTTTCGATTCGACGAAGACCAGCACATACCCGGCATCGGTCGAGAGTACCGAAGAGAGTTCGCCTGGTTGGGTGTTTTCGATGGCATTGGTGAGGATGGGTGGGTAGTTTGGGTCGCTGGTGCTCAGGTCGGGGATGAGTCCGCCCCGTGGGGCCGAGGGATGGATTGAATCGGTCGAGCACACATCAGCGAAGACCCATTGCTGAGCATTGGGGGGCTTAGAAAGGATCCGATTGCGCAATGTGATGGCTTGGTGTCGATCGGGGGTGACAAAGAGACGCACGCGATAAGTTGGACCAAAGGCAATGCGTTCGCTCAAGGTATATTCGGTTTGGCTTGGTGAGCTTCGGTTGGCGACGAGTTTGCGGAGCATGGCGTTTCGGCGTAGGAAACGCGGGTATCGGTTTGGGCCCAATCCTTTGGATGTGCAGAGTCGATCGAGCAGCTCGGAAGCGGGCACCTTTGGATCGGTCGCGACGAGTGTGCGCACAAAGAGGGATTCTTCATACGCAAGATCGTCTGAGGTGAGCTCAAAGCCTTGGCGATTCATTTCGGCTTGGAGTTGGCGGTCAAGAATCAGGTCAATCAGGGCTTGTTTTCCTGCCCGCTCGCTCAGATCGTCTTCGATTTGGGATCGGGTGACGGGGTGGCCTGTGATCAGGGCGATGATGTGGGGGGAGGAGGAGGATTGTGTCGATAGGCGGGCAGGATTGCTTCTGGATTGGGTGCACCCGGCGAGGAATCCCAAGATCAGGACGATGAAGAGGGGGGGGCTTTGGAGGCTTGGTGGTCGGATTGGTATGGGTGATCTGGGCATGGATTTGGGCATGGAATGGTGGGTCGGTCAACCGGTGGGGCCGACCCTGCGTAGGGTATGGTAAGGAGTGTATATGCCTGAGAGTATTTCGGAGCAAAGTGAGCAGTCGGCCAGGGCCGTGGTCATGGAGCAGGCGCAGGCGGTGGCAGGAGATCGTCCTAGGCCTGCGCTTCGTTCGTTGGTTTGTCCGTATTGCGGGACGGTGACTGCAGACACGGGTCGATGCAGTGCGTGTTCTGGGCGGTTTGATCCGTTGAGCCGACAGGCGACGCAGAATCAGATGGGGCCTTGGTCGATTCGGGATGATCGCATCCCGTTCCGTCCTGGGTGTACTTATGAGACGATTGTCCGTTTGGTCGAGCAAGGGAAGATTTCGTCGGAGACGATTTTGCGCGGCCCTTCGACGCGGCAATTCTGGACGCTTGCCCGGCATACCCCTGGGATTGCGAACTTGCTGGGGGTGTGTCATAGTTGTCAGGGGGTGGTGAAAGCGGATGCTTTTGCATGTCCGGAGTGTCACGCGTCGTTTACAGCCGAGCGTGACCGCCAGCATCTGGGATTGGGTCCATTTCGCCCTTTGCCTGGGCAAGGGGTGCCCGAGGTGCTGGCGCTGCATGCCGAGCCTGCGAGTTCACCCGATTTGGGGGGCAACGGGGTTGTTTCAACTCCGATTAATGGGCGGGTTGATGCTGGGGGAGAGACGATGGGACAGGGCGATGGGGGGAGGGCATTTGAGCAGGCCCAAGAGGCTGCTCGGCTTGCTCGGTGTTGGAAAATGGCGTGGGAGGTTCAGCGCCGACGGGCATGGGTGGTGATTGGGATATCGGCACTGATTACGCTGACAGCCTTGAGTTATGCCCTTTGGGGGACGGTTCGTGCCAATCAAGCAGCACCTTCGAGTCAACAATCTTCCCAAGTTCCTGTCCCTTTTGACGAATAATCTGGTATATTGGGGATGCTCTCTTCGAGGGCCTTTTCTGGATGAATTCCGATGCTTGAGCAACATGTCCATTTGAGATCGAATCGAAAAATGCTCGTTGGGCGTGGTTTTACGCTTATTGAGTTGTTAGTGGTGATTGCGATCATTGCGTTGTTGATCGGGATTTTACTGCCCGCGCTTTCGAGTGCGCGGAGCTCGGCACGGACGCTGGTGTGCCAGACCAATATGCGTTCGATGGGGCAGGGTGCGATCAACTACAGCCTCGATATGCGCGATATCATCCCCGCATTCAACTGGAGTGTTGATGGATATCGGACACCGTACGCTGACTTACGCAATGCAGGCAATGATCGCATCGCTGTGGGGCATCAGGCGATCAGTATTTTGCGGGATCGGACGGGGATGAGCACCATTCCACGCAACGCGACGGGGAACTGGTTTGCGAGTTTATGGTTTACGCACCTGATTTACCTAGACTATCTCAGCGGCAATCCTGAAGAGCCCGTTGCTGCATGTCCAGAAGATCACGAACAAGTTGAGCGGGCCCAGACGCCGATCGAGGATTACACGCCTGGGACGATCAAGCGCAAATTTGAGAGTTCATACGAAACAACGGTGTTAGCCAACTCGGTTGATGTTGCCCAAGGCACATTTGAGCCGATCCATCAGCACAACAGACATTGGCAGTCGTTTCTGCGGGCACCGGTGTATGTGGTGACGCGTCGGTTTACGCAGGTGCGGTATCCATCGAGCAAAGCGTATATGTTTGATACTTATGACCGCCACTTTGCAGACGACCCTGATACGCTTTACTTTGAGCCCGATGCCAAGCAGCCGATTTTGATGTTCGATGGGTCGGTTTCAGTCCGTGCGACGCGCGATGCCAATCCGGGGTTTCGGCCACTCGATCCTCGGAACCCTGAGCCGAGCATGGTTCGCAAGCAGGTTCGTGGCCCTTATGACTTTTTCCCGGGGTACTACCGGTGGACGCGAGGTGGGCTCGGTGGGATTGACTTCGGGGGTGATGAGATCAGCACCGGTCAGCCTTGATAGGCACTTTGAATGGGACTTTCTGAGTCTTTCGTTTGAATCTTTCGTAACTTTCTCAGCACTGACGATCCCCGACTTTGACGGGCGATGGTGATAGACTTACGCGGGTGCTCATTGGCGCTCGAGGAGGTCGAAATGGAGCAGAACGAAAATATCCGTGTGTTGGTTGCTGATAAGTTTGATGCTCAGGGGATCGAAGGGCTCGAAGCCCTTGGGTGTGCGGTGCATGTCGATGCCGATCTTGGCCCTGAGACACTGCCCGCGGCCTTGGCAGCGACCGATGCGCAGGTGCTGGCGGTGCGCTCGACCAAGGTGCCTGCGTCGGTGATTGAATCTGCCGATTCGCTCAGGCTGATTATCCGAGGGGGGGCGGGGTATGACAACATTGATTGCGCTGCTGCGGGATCGCGGGGGGTTCCGGTGTGCAACTGCCCGGGGATGAACGCGGTGGCTGTTGCTGAGTTGGCGATCGGACACATGCTTAATCTGGATCGCAGGATCACCGAGCAGACCAATGAACTTGTCGGTGGGCACTGGAACAAGAAAAAATATTCGAAAGCTTTGGGGCTCAAAGGGCGGTCGCTTTTGGTGATCGGGATGGGTTCGATCGGGACCGAGGTCATCAAACGGGCGCAGGCCTTTGGGATGAAGGTGTCGGCCCAGTCAAGATCATTGGGCAAAGATACCGCGCGGGCATTGGGCATCAAATTGATTCCGTATACCCGTGAGGATTTGATCGAAGCATTGGGCAAGGTCGATGTGGTATCGGTGCATGTCGCAGCGACGCCCGACACCAAGGATTTATGTGGGCCTGGGTTTTTCGGGGCGATGAAGGATGGGGCCTATTTTATCAACACCTCTCGAGGCGAGATCGTCAATGAGGCAGAGCTGATCAAGGCGGTCAAGACCAAAGGCATCCGCGTGGGGCTCGATGTGTATCAGAATCAACCCTCAAACAAGGATGTCGATTGGTGTCCAGAGTTGGCAAGTCTGCCCGGGGTGTCGCTGACGCATCATGTGGGCGCATCGACGGATCAGGCCCAAGTTGCGGTGGCGCAGGAGATGGTGCGGATCGTCGAAGCGTACAAAGAGACTGGGACACCCAAGCATATTGTGAATGAAGATCAGCTGACGGATTCGGTTTCGGATATGGCCAAGGCGTAAGATCAAAAAATACGGGATTGTAAGGGAACAGGATTGAGGTAAAGGAGCATTGTGATGAGTGATCGGGTATACAATTTTTCAGCTGGGCCTGCGTGTTTGCCCGAGTCGGTGCTCAGGCAAGCACAGAAGGATATTTGGAATATTTTTGATTCCGGGATCGGGATTTTAGAGCATTCGCATCGCAACAAGTATTTCGATCGCATTACGCATGAGACTGAAGCGGATTGCCGAGCGGTGGGCGACATCCCCGATGATATGGCAATCTTCTGGATGCAGGGCGGGGCGACTTCGCAGTGCTACATGGTGCCAGCCAATTTTTTGCCCGAAGGGCGGACTGCGGACTACTTTCAGACCGGCAAGTGGGCCAACGATTCGATCAATGAGGTGCATCACTATGGTGCTGTCCACATTTGTGGGTCATCGAAGGAATCCAACTATAACCACATCCCTAAGGGTGATCAGGTGAAGTATTCCCAGAACCCCGCGTATGTGCAGTTCACCAGCAACAACACCATCATGGGCACGGAGTTCAAAGAGAACCCGGCGACGCCCGGCGAGGCGTTCCTAGTTGCAGATATGTCGAGCAACATTTACTCGCGCCCGATGGATTTTTCGCAGTATGGATTGGTCTACGCTGGTGCCCAAAAGAATCTGGGTCCGGCAGGCGTGACGCTTTTGATTGCAAAGAAGAGTTTGATAGAGAATCCGGTGCGTGAGTTGCCCAAGATGATGCAGTATGGATTGTGCGCCAAGAAGGAAGGGCGATACAATACGCCTCCGACCTTTGGAGTGTATCTGATGGGGCAGGTGTTCAAATGGATTCTGGCAGAGGGTGGATTGAAAGCGATGGAAGAGCGGAATCGTGAGAAGGCTGCGATTCTTTATGACTTCCTCGATTCACAAGATTTCTTCATACCTCATGCAGTCAAGGAGGATCGTTCGGATATGAACATCACCTTCAAGTGTCCGAGTGCGGAGCTCGATGCACAGTTTATTGAAGAGGCCGAGGCCAAGGGGCTCACGACACTGGCGGGGCATCGTGCGATTGGTGGGATGCGGGCAAGTATTTACAATGCATTCCCCAAAGCAGGGTGCGAAGCGTTGGTGGCGTTCATGAAGGACTTTGCCCACGCCAATGCAGGCACGACGGCGTGATCTCAAGCGATTTTGATTTCAGAACCCGGCTGCTCAGGCGACCGGTTTTTTTTGTGGGGTGATCAGCCGGGCGATGCAGGCGTCGAAGACTTCGTCGGTGGTGATGCGGTCCATCATTTTGACGCTTTGCTGATCGCGGAAGTGGAAGTTGTCGTCTTCGTGTGCATGGCGGATGACATCGTGGTCGTGTTGGTATGGGCCGACGAGTGATGGCTCGGTTGGGCCTAGGAGCGCAATGAGCGGGCGGTCGAATCCAACCGCCATATGAATTGCGGCAGAGTCATTGGCGACGACAAGTTGGGATCTGGAAATAATGGCCAAGAGTTGGGCAATGGTGGTCGAGCCAACGCGATCAGTGATGTGTGGGTGATTTTCCGCAAGTTCAAGCAGTGGTGCGCAGCTCAGGCGTTCGCCGGGTCCGCCGATGATGAGGATGCGATCGATTTCAGGGCGGGCGATGAGCCGAGTGGTGAGTTCGGTGAAGCGTTCGATTGACCAGCATTTTCCTGGCCAGCGAGAGGTGGGCGCGATGACGGCGTAGCGTTCGGGGTATTCGATGATGACCTGCGAGAGCTCATCATCGCCTGCGTAGAGGCGCATGTCAGGTTTGGAGGTGTCGGCACCGACGGCTTGGACAAGTTTGAGCATCCGATCGACGGTGTGGAGTGTGCGTGGGGCATCGACGCGCTTGTTGAGGAAGATCCAGGCGCTCTCTTGGGCATCGCGGTAGCCGACTCGGACAGGTGCGCGGGTGGCCCAGGTGAAGAATCCTGAGCGGGCGAGTCCTTGGGCGTCGATGACAAGATCGTACTTGGTGTGCTTGAGTTGTCTGAGCCAACGGATCAGAGGGAGGAATTGGCCTTTTTTGCATTGCTTGCCGAAAAGTTTGCGATTGAAGGGGATGGGTTTGTGGAGGGCGGGGTGATGGGCGATGGCTTGGACGAAAGTGTCTTGGACCATCCAGTCGATCTGTGCGTTGGGGAAGCGTTGCTTGAGAGCTGCGAGTACGCAGACAGATCGGCAGACATCGCCGAGGGCACTTGGTCGGATCAGCAAGATGCGTTTGGGATCGTTCACGGGATGTATTGTTGGCTCTTCAAGGTCGACAAATCGAGTCAGTGTGCATCGGCGGGGTAGATGCTGGAGGTTTTTTGGGTTTCCCATGCGGTCATCGAGACGAGCTTGATTCTTGGGGTGATGTTGGCGATGGCGGGTTCGAGCTGTTCGTAGCAGATGCGGGCGATGTTTTCGATCGAAGGGATGACGCCGCCTTGGGTTTGATCAAACCAGGGGCAGTCGGTGTTGAGGAATTTGTGATCAAGCTGATCGAGGAGGGTCGAGTTGACCGCTTGTTCAATCTCGATCTGGTAGTCTCGCGATGTGAGTAAATCGACAGGGATGCGGATGGCGGGTTCGAGCTGGTAGTTGTGTCCGTGTCCGGATGGGTTGTTGCACTTACCGAAGTAGGCCTTGTTTTCATCATCGCTCATGGTGGGTGTGTGGAGTCGATGGGCAGCAGCAAACTCAAAGCGCTGGCGGATGAGCACGGTGTTTGGTGGTTGGGTGTGGGGGATATCTGTGGACATCTCGATGGTATGGTATGGGGTGAGTTGCCAGTTGATGCTCTGGAGGGTGTGATTGATTGATCGGGTGAGAGTATTCCAGAATTGAGGCATGAGTGTGCCGGGGTGGGTATTGGGGGCTGTTGCGATCTGATCGGCGATGAGGGGAAGGAGATGATCGCGGACGATGGCGTCGATTTCTTGGATACCGATGAGGTATCCGGTATGTGGGTTGGGGAGGCCTTTGATGGCGATGGTGATTTCGTAGTATCGTCCGAGCCCTGAGATGGTGGGTTTGCCCGCGAAGGTATTGTTGCCGAGGATCGAGTTATTGGGATTGAGCGCAAAGCGGATTGTTCGCTGGAGGATATGAGGATAGGCAGGTTTGGCAGTTGGTTGGTGCATGGGTGATCTTCATGGAACCTTAGCGGTTTGGGATTCGCTTCTGGGTGTTGAGGGTGAGAAAGTTGTCTCAATGTTGAAGGTTTCTGGAATGAAAACAGTTTTGCCCAATCGAGGGCCCCACAAGGAGAATCACCATGCGAGCAAGTAGAGTGTTGAGTACAATCGCCGCCTTGGCCGTATTGCCTTTGATGGCGATGGGTGTTGGTGTGCAGACGGAGGATGAGTTGCCGGCGTACGAGGCAACCAGTGGGGTGTCAGGGACGATCACGAGTATCGGGTCCGACACCATGAACAACCTGATGACGCTCTGGGGCGAAGAGTTCAGCAAGTTCTATCCATCGGTGAAGACTTTGGTCGAGGGCAAGGGGTCATCGACGGCTCCTCCTGCGTTGATTGAGGGGCAGGCGATGTTTGGGCCGATGAGCAGGCCGATGAAATCGTCGGAGGTGGATAAGTTTGAAGCCAAGTTCGGATACAAACCGACCGCATTGCGGACGGGGATTGATGCACTGGCGGTGTATGTCCACAAGGATTGCCCGCTTGACGAGATTAGCATCGAGCAGATTACTGAGGTGTTCTCGGTGGCGGGTCCTGATATGACTTGGGGGGATCTGGGTGTGACGGATCGAGCGTATCGTACACGCAAAATCAATATCTATGGGCGCAACTCGGCGTCGGGGACTTATGGATTCTTCAAGAAGGTTGCGTTGCAGGGCAATGACTATAAGGCTTCGGTAAAGGAGCAGCCTGGGTCATCGGCAGTGGTGCAGGGGATCACCGGGGATCGGTTCGGGATTGGATATTCTGGGCTTGGGTATAAAACTGCTGGTGTCAAGGCGTTGAAGGTTTCATTCGATGGCGATGAGGCGTACGAGCCCAATGCGGAGAACTCGCTTTCGGGTGAGTATCCGATCGCTCGGTTCTTGTACCTCTATATCAATGCGGATCCGCAGGAGGGTTTGAAGGACCCGCTTCGGATTGAGTTTGTCAAGTTGATTTTTTCAAAACAGGGGCAAGAAGTGGTCGCCAAGGACGGGTATTTTCCGGTGCCGGCCGAAGTTGCCCGCGAAGATTTGGAACGGCTCAAGATTGAAGTCGATTTTTAGTGATTTCCATCGGCAGAGCCAGTGGAAGTGTGAACAATGAAGGAGCGGGTGTGAATCTGCTCCCTCGATTTTTCTTTTTTTCGATTTCCCATTTATGAAGACATCGGATTCCAAAACACGATCGGCTGCATCGCGTCGGCTTCACGCGATGGACTCACTGGCCGAGTTTGTTGTTACCGCGGGTGGTTTTGTTGTGCTTGCTGCGGTCTTGGGGATTTGTGTGTATTTGTTGTGGGTGGTGCTCCCCTTATTTGCTCGTGGGCATGTCGGCGATGGGTTTGACGGGCGGGGCAAGGGGATATCGAGCTCGTCGCAGGTCATGCTCGATCCCTATGCCCACAGCGCGACGGTGATCGGGGCGGATTTCGTGGCGACGACGATGGTTCTCGATGGCGGGGTGGTGGTTGGTTCGACGGGTCTGGTCGATGTGCAGCAATCGCCGACGGTGCTGAGTTTTGCGCGCAATGGTGATGTCGTGGCCATTGGATATGCCAATGGGCAGGTGCAACTCGGAGAGGTTCACTACACGACCAAACTGGTGCGTTCTGATGGTTCCTTTGCCGATGGTTCGGTCGAGCCGATCGAGTTGGGGTATATCGAGGCGCTCGATGCTGAGCGAGGGCGACGGGTGGTCTTTGATCGATCGTTTGGTGATCTGATTTCACTCAAGGCTGGCGATGGGGCGGTGGTGGCGATTGATTATCGCACAGACCCGACGGGCAAGAAGATTCTGGCTGCTTTGCGTGAAGACGGGACGGTGCTGGTCAATACGGTTCGTACGATCCGCCCGCTCGGTGGTGGGGAGCCGAGGATCAAACTTAAAACCAAGTCGTTTGTGCTTGTTGATCCGACTGATCAACCGGATTGGTTCATGGTGACTGCGGATGGGGCGCATGTGCTTGGTGTCTGGGCCGACGGGCGATGCGATCGGTATGCACGGGTGAACAAAGGGGCATTTGAGCGGATTGAATCGGTGGATTTGATCGAAGGGGAGACCAGAGTCACAGCGGCCAACATGCTCCTAGGTGGGCAGACGCTGATGCTCGGGCAGGATGATGGGACGCTTTCGTCCTTTCATGTGGCCAAGGATAAAACAGGCTCGACGCGTGATGGATTGATGCTGGTTCGTTCGCATCGTGTGGAATCTGCGCATCTTGAAGTGGTCGCGATTTCGCCGAGTATTCGTGATCGATCGGTGGCGGTGTTGTTTGCCGATGGAGTTGTTGAACTTCGGCACATGACCAGCGAGAAATTAGTGGTTCGGATTGATACCGGGATTGAGGATCCCATTGCGGTGTCGATTGCGCCCAAGAACGACGGGATCGTGGCTGTTGGCAGCGACGGATCGTATTCGTTCCATGATGTTGAGGAGGGATATGCCGAGTTCAGTATCAAGGCACTCTTTGGGCGGGTACATTTTGAGGGGTTGCCTGGGCCTGCGTATGTGTATCAGTCTTCGTCTGGTGATGATGCTTCGGAGATCAAGCTGAGTTTGATGCCTTTGATCTTTGGAACGCTCAAGGCGACGGTTTTTGCGATGCTCTTTGCGATTCCGATCGCGGTGTTGGCAGCGATGTATTCGAGCGAGTTCGTGTCCAAGCGGGTTCGGCGCAAGATCAAGCCGACGGTGGAGCTGATGGCGTCACTGCCCTCGGTTGTTTTGGGGTTTATCGCGGCGATGGTGGTCGCGCCGTATGTGGCGAGGCATCTCGATTCGTTTGTGATTGGGATGGTCGTGGTGCCGATCGCAGTGTTGGCTGCGGCTCATGTTTGGCAACTGATCCCATTGGCGTATCGACTCAGGACACGGACGGGGCATCATCTGATGCTTGTGGGGTTGGCTGTGTTGATTGGTGTGGGAGCGAGCAGTTTGATCGGACCGATGGTTGTGCGGTCTTGGTTTGCACCCGATGCGTTTGATGGGGCGATGATTGTCGGTGCGGTCGAGGATGTGCCGAGCGATGAGTTGCCCAAGTGGGCGGGGGATGCGAGTTATAACACCAAGACGGTGCGCAAACTTCGTGCGATGGAGATGGGTGTTGATGATGGCGTGGTGGTGCGGGCGGTGGATGATGAGCTTCATGTCGAAGCACTCGAAGAGATCGGACTCGAAGAGGGTGATCTTCGACGGTGGCTCAACGGGGAATATGGACGGGCCAAGCCTGGGTGGATTGTGGTATTCTTCCCGCTGGCGTGTTTGGGTGTGTGGGTTGGACAGGCGGTGTTTATTCGTCGGGGGATTGATCTGATGATCGCCGACGCGAAAGGGTTGACGGGCAGCATGGTGGTGCTGGGCAAGTTTGTCGTGTTGCTTGGTGTGAGCTTTGGGTTGGCACTTGTTGGGGCAACGATTGCCGAGTCGATGGGTTTTGATCCACGGGATTCGGTGTTTGGATCGTTTAGCCCGCGCAATACTTTGGTGGTGGCGATCATCATGGGGTTTGCGGTGATCCCGATTATTTATACGATTTCGGAGGATGCGTTGCAGGCGGTGCCGATGACGCTTCGGACGGCTTCGCTTGGCGCGGGCGCAACGCCTTGGCAGACGGCGACACGGATTGTGCTGCCTGTGGCGGCATCAGGGATTTTCTCGGCGTGCATGATCGGGTTTGGGCGGGCAGTCGGCGAGACGATGATTGTGCTGATGGCGACGGGGAACACGCCTGAGATGGATTGGAATATTTTTTCTGGGTTTAGGACACTGGCAGCGAATATTGCGGTGGAGCTGCCCGAAGCGCCCAAAGGCGAGACGCATTATCGTGTGCTGTTCTTGTGTGGTCTGGTACTGTTTGTAATGACCTTTGTGATCAATACGCTCGCCGAGTTGGTTCGGCGGATTGTGCGGGCGAGGAATGCTGGGCTATGAGTGAGATGCAATCATCGCAATCAGTTCAAACCCGCAGGCGGACGCTGCCGAGTGCGATTGGTGAGCCGATGGTTTGGCTGACGGGCGGGGCATTGATCGTATGTTTGACGATGATCGTATTGTTGTTGCTGATGGTGGCGATCAATGGGTCCAAGAGTTTTTGGCCCAAGGCGATTGATCGAGTGACACTCAGCGATGGTGAGGTGTTCCTTGGGATGGCGATTGAGCATGAAGAGCAGACTGCGACAACTGCCAAGCGGACACTTTACCGCGTCGGGAATCGAGATCTCGGGCAGGAGTCGTTTCGGTGGGTTGATGATGAGCAGATTGCCAGTATTGAAACGCCTGATGATGCGGTGATGCTTGAGCGTGAGGCGTGGGGTGTGTGGTTCGGGACGCCTGAGTCGATTGTGCGCAAGGGCGGCGAAGGCGATGAGACGGTGCTGCTGGCCGACGGGAGTGATGCGGTCTTTGAAGGCTTTGGTGAGATCCATAGAGATGCACGCGAGACGACTGCCCAGATTGAGCGGATGAAAAAACGCGAGTTGGGTTCGATTAATGCGGAGATTGACCGGCTTCGATTGCAGGTGCGCCAAGGTGAGATCGAAGTGGCCCGTGGCGATGAAGGATTGCTTCGGTTCCCATGGGTGATCTGGATTGGGATGGGCATACTGGCTGTCGGATTGGTTGGGTTGGTGTATCGGTTTGGGGCGTATGGGATAGAGCTTGGCTCGGCCCATGCGCGACAAGGGAGTCTGATCAGGGCATCGGGTGTGATCGGTATCGCGATGGTGCTCGTGGCGATGTGGGTTGGTGGCCCTTGGAAGGGGCAGATGATTTCGGCATCAGAACTTGAAACGATGCGCGAAATGGTTGCCGAGCGAGAAGCGGAGTTGTTGAGTGAATATGACGAGGTGCTCGGACGGATTCGGGAGATGGAATCGGGCGATCATGAGCTTCGGTTGGTGGTGATTGAGCCGACGAGTGGACACTTTGCGCCTGTTTCGCAAACGCTTTCCGATGAGCCGATGTATGTGAGTCAGGTTGTTCGATTGGTGCGTGCCAATACGCTGACGACGGGCGAGAAGATGGGAGTGTATTTCTCGCGTTGGTGGGAGTATCTTTCGACGAATCCGCGCGAGGCCAACACCGAGGGTGGGGTGTATCCGGTGATTGTTGGGACGGTGATTCTGACCTTGTTGTTGACGATCTTTGTGACGCCGATGGGTGTGATCGCTGCGTTGTATTTGCGGGAATATGCCAAGCAGGGAGTGATGACGAGTGTTATCCGGATTGCGGTGAATAATTTGGCGGGGGTGCCGAGCATTGTGTATGGGGTGTTTGGGCTTGGGTTCTTTTGTTATACGGTCGGGGCGTATGTGGATACGGGAGCAGTGGAATCGACGCGGATGAGTTCGTCAGCGTGGTGGGGGATGTTCGTGCTTACGGGATTGATGCTGATGGGCGGTTTTGCGTCCAAACTCTGGAGCAAGCCCGATCCGGGCAAATCGGCGTCAGTTTTGAATGTGTGGATGCAGCGAGTATCGTGGTTGGTGTGGGGTATGGTTGTGGTGCTGGTGGTGTTGTTGATGACGAGGACGCCTTATTTTCATGGGTTCTTTGAAGCCCGCGCTCAAGATGGCACGCCGACCTTTGGAACGCGTGGAATGCTCTGGGCATCGTTGACCTTGGCGTTGCTGACGCTTCCGGTGGTGATTGTGGCGACGGAAGAGGCAATCGCAGCGGTGCCCGGGTCAATGCGTGAAGGGAGTTACGGGTGCGGGGCATCGAAGTGGCAGACGATGAGGCGGATTGTCTTGCCTGGCGCGATGCCTGGGATTTTGACGGGTGCGATCTTGGCGATGGCAAGAGGGGCAGGGGAGGTTGCGCCGTTGATGCTGGTGGGGGTGGTGAAGTTGAATCAGGATTTGCCGATTTCAACCGAAACACCGTATATCCACGCGGATCGGAGTTTTATGCACTTGGGGTTCCATATTTTTGATTTAGGGTTTCAGAGTCCGGATTCACAGGCGGCCAGGCCTTTGGTTTGGACGACGACGCTGTTGTTTTTAGCGATTGTGTTCGCTCTGAATCTGGCAGCGATTATGATACGATCACGACTCAGAGCAAGAATGGCGGGGCCTACGGTATGACCAGTTCGGTAGAAAAGATGGAATCAGAAACACCTACGCAACCCGTCGTCCGTTCGGTGGCTTATCAGTCCAACCACGGGGCCGGACAGATCGAGGACTATCAAGTCATCGAGGCGATTCGGCGAGGCGAGACGCCCAGCCCGACGATGCACCCCGAGGTGCTCGACGCTGAGGCGGTGATTGATATTGAACGGTTCAATCTGTGGTATTCCGAAGTTCAGGCAATCCACGATGTGACCATGCGAGTGTCTCGCGGTGCGGTGACGGCCTTGATCGGGCCTTCGGGATGTGGGAAGTCCACGCTGTTGCGTTCGATCAATCGGATGAACGACTTGGTTGATGGGGTGCGGGTCGAGGGGGCCATTGGGCTCAATGGTTCGCCGATCTATGCGCCTTCGGTTGATGTGATTTCGTTGAGGAAGCGGTTGGGGATGGTGTTCCAGAAGCCGAATCCATTTCCGATGTCGATTTTTGAGAATGTGGTGTATCCGCTTCGAATTGATGGTGAGAAGCGCAAGGCGGTGCTTGAAGAGGCATGCGAGAAGAGTCTGCGGGCTGCAGCGATTTGGGATGAGGTCAAGGATCGACTCAAGAAGTCGGCTTTGGGGTTGTCTGGTGGTCAACAGCAGCGGATCTGCATCGCACGGGCGATTGTCGCCGATCCGGAGGTGTTGTTGCTCGATGAGCCCTGCTCAGCGCTCGATCCGGTGGCCACACTCAAAATTGAGGAACTGATCTCACAGATTTCTGAGCGCTACACGGTGCTGATTGTGACGCACAATATGCAGCAGGCGGCCCGGGTTTCGGATTATACGGCGTTTATGTATCTGGGCCGATTGGTCGAATATGGCCCGACGGCCAAGCTTTTCCAGACGCCTTCACTGATTGAGACTGAGCACTATGTTTCAGGTCGGTTTGGCTGAATCTGGGTGGTATGCCTTGCTTGGAAACAGACTGGCTTGTCTAGTGATTGATGCATCATGTCACCAAAGGTGTGGGAATTGGTGGATTGAAATCCTCATGGGTCGATAAGAGGGACTACGATTCTCACTGGGTAAGTTGGCCCGGTTTTTCATCCGATCGTTCACTCAAAAGCAGGCTCGGGAGCCTGAAAACGGGTTAGCTGAGGAGTGCTATGAGCTCTGTGCCCCAACCGAATGTGCCGTCGATTAATCAGTGGAATGCCCAGTACCTCGAAGAGCAGTACCAGGCGTATACGGTTGATCCTTCTTCGATAGATCCCGAGATTCGTGCGTTTTTCCAAGGTTTTGACCTCGCGCACGCCAAGGAACTGAGGCTTTTCGGCGATGGATCTGCGTCGAATCTTTCGGTCTCCAGTTCGGCAAAAACTGCGCCTTTGGCCAGTGGGTCTATCGCGGCCAGTGGGCCTATCAAGGTTGCGCCGACGATTGGCAGGCCTGCGGGGCAGGCGTCGCACTTTGAAGCGATTGTCGACGATTTGGTTGGGGCGTATCGTGATCAAGGGCATTTGTGTGCGCAGATTGACCCATTTGGTCGGCCTCGGGCTCGGCCTGATTCACTCACGCTTGCGTATCAGGGGTTGAGCGAATCAGACCTTGAGCGCAAGGTTGATGGTTCGAGTATGGGGCTTGGATCACAGATTCCTCTTGGGGATGTCATTACTCGGCTTGAGTCGGTGTATTGCTCGACGATCGGCGTTGAGTTTATGCATGTGGCCGATATTGAGCAGCGTGCATGGCTGATCGAACGCTATGAGCACATTGGTGGTAAACTTGATCTCGATAAGGCGCAAAAGGCCAATATTCTCGAGCAATTGACCCGATCGGAATCGTTCGAGCGGTTCTTGGGTCGAAGGTATCCTGGAGAGAAGCGGTTTAGTCTTGAGGGGGCCGAGTCGTTGATCCCGTTGTTGGACCATATGATCGAAACTTTTTCAGATCTTGGTTCGGAGGAGATCGTCATTGGGATGGCGCATCGTGGTCGGCTCAATGTGCTGCACAACACGATCGGCAAGACGCTTGAGCAGATATTTACCGAGTTTGAAGAGAATTGGTCCGAGGGGTTTGCTGACGGGGGGGGGATGTCA